>ERZ837487.4607-NODE-4607-length-10583-cov-2.496011_pt1 | contig 10583 bp, 8 predicted proteins | sample MGYA00519911_ERZ837487 | MGnify/ENA primary metagenome ERZ837487 (study PRJEB31850, sample SAMEA3708818) | human gut metagenome | biome: human gut; feature: human-associated habitat; material: faeces | place: China | collected 2014 ...
TGGAGTTGCATAAAAATATACGAAGTTTTGAAATCTGGAAAATTCAAATCTCCCATATATAAAATTCAACCCTCGTCTTTATAAAACTACAATATTATGAAACGATACGACATTATAGCATTGCTCTTGGTTATTTATTTAGCCGTGATGGCCTACTTCGGCAGAGGTATGCTTTTGAGCGGAAATTACTGGGAATATTTTAGTATTATCGGTGTTACTTTACTCGTCATTTTCATACTCAGATGGGCTATGAAACGTAGAGAAAAAATCAGAGAAGAGCGAAGGAAAAAGCAAGATGCCTCTGAACGAAGAACCCTACGAAACGACAATATATCATAAACCATAAATAAAATTCATCGGACTATGACAAAGAAAGTACTATTAACCTTTTTAGTTATATGGTTGTTTTCGAACACCGGTTCGGCTCAAATCCTAAAAAACACATGGATCATCAACCCTCAATTAAGCGGCTTTAATTTAGGCAGTACCCACACGGAAGATACGGGCAAAGAAACGTTCGACCTCGGCCTAAAAGTCGAAGCAGGTAATTTCATTGCCAATAATTTGGCTATTCTTGTCGGGATCGGCGGTGACTTCGCATGGAATAAAGAGTACAAAGACAATAGCATCGATATAGTGGGAAGCATTAGATATTATACGCTCACGACTCTATTTCTCGGCGTAAACGCAGGATACACCCATGCGTGGTATAAACCCAAAGGGAGCGACTCTCAATGCCGAGATTACCTATATATCGGAGCCGAGCTGGGATATGCGATTTTCGTAAGCCAAAACATATCTCTGGATCCGGCCGTATATTGGAAGCATAGTTTTACCGATAAATTCAACCAGTACGGAATAAAAATGGGATTTTCTGTCTATTTCTAAGAAGTTAATATATAAAACACATAAACACAATGACTGAAAAAATGAACCAATTGATGAAGGACGTCCCGGCTATACGATGGACGGCCCTTATTCTACTGGCAAGTGCCATGTTTTTCGGGTATATTTTTATGGATATACTATCGCCTTTACAAGAACTTTTGCAAACATCAAGAGGGTGGTCTCCCGATGCCTATGGACACTATGCCGGTTCTGAAACATTCCTGAATGTATTCGTATTCTTTTTAATTTTTGCGGGTATCATTCTCGATAAATGGGTGTTCGCTTCACGGCTATTCTTTCCGGGGCCGTTATGCTCGCAGGGGCATCCATCAACTATTTCGCTGTCAGCAATGCATTTATCGGTAGCGGAGCTGAATCTCTCATGAACCGATTTATGAATTTGCCTTTGGAATGGTGGAACATCACCCCGTTTTACGAAGGCATGCCCGCATCGGCGAAAATGTCGGCTATCGGTTTCATGTTCTTCGGTTGTGGCGTAGAAATGGCAGGAATTACAGTTTCCCGCGGAATTGTCAAATGGTTCAAAGGGAAAGAAATGGCACTCGCCATGGGGGTAGAAATGGCTATTGCCCGTGTGGGAGTCGCCGTAGTCGTCTTAGGCTCTCCGATCTTGGCCAATAAAATCTCTCCTATCGATGTATCTCGTCCTGTTCTCGTAGCAGTGATATTACTGGCAATCGGACTCATCTGTTTTATCACTTATGCCTTCATGGATAAAAAACTCGAACGACAGATGGGCGAAAGCGGTGAGGAAAAAGACGATCCTTTCAAATTGAAAGATCTCAAACTCATTTTTTCGAGCAAAGTATTCTGGTTAGTGGCTCTTCTTTGCGTACTCTACTACTCGGCTATTTTCCCATTCCAAAAATATGCAATCAATATGCTGCAATGTAATTTAGGATACACGGCCGAACAAGCCGGCTGGGTATTTTTCGTATTCCCATTGGGCGCGGCGGCTATTACTCCCATTTTAGGAAATTTTCTCGACCATCGTGGTAAAGGAGCTACTATGCTCATCTTCGGTGCACTGCTGATGATTGCCTGCCATTTGGTATTCGCTTTGGTGTTGCCTGCCCTGAAAGGTACTACCGCAGCAGTTATCGTTGCCTATTTATCTATCATATTATTGGGAATCTCTTTTTCATTGGTTCCAGCTTCTTTATGGCCGTCCGTCCCCAAACTTGTAGACAACAAACTATTAGGTTCGGCGTACGCCGTTATTTTCTGGATTCAAAACATAGGATTATATGCATTCCCCATGATTATAGGTGCAGCATTGAGAATCTCGAATCCCGGCATAACCGATCCGTTACAATACAACTATACAACCCCTATGCTTATATTTGCAAGTTTAGGTGTGTTGGCTCTTCTCTTCGGGTTATGGTTAAAAGTTGAGGACAAGAAACGTGGATACGGGCTCGAACTTCCCAATATTCAAAAATAATAAAAGAAAAAGAATAATACATTAGTTATTAGTCCAATATAATCGGCAATAGAGTATAAACATCTATTGCCGATTTTTCTTTTCTTCCCAATCAAACTACGAACAGTAGTTAATAAACTATTTTATTTAGTTTTATTAACTGCAATAATTAGTTGAGAAACTAAAACATTTAGTTTATTTGTATCATAAATAGAAAAAATATGAAAGGACTTACATCGAAAGAAGAGGAAATCATGAATTATTTCTGGCATAAAGGGCCATTATTCGTGAAAGAACTGTTGGATTTTTATGACGAACCCAAACCTCACTTCAATACGTTATCGACCATCGTAAGAGGACTCGAAGAAAAAGGCTATGTGTCACACAAAGCATATGGTAAAACCTATCAATATTTTGCTGTTGTAAGCGAAGAATCGTTCAAAAAACGGACCTTGCGACAAGTCATACGTAAATACTTCAACAGCTCCTATTTGGGAGTCGTTTCCTCTTTGATCGAGGAAGAAGATATTTCATTGAAAGAATTGAAAGAGCTTATCGAAAAAGTAGAAAAAGGAAACGCAGAACAATAACCAATCACCACCAATGGGCGCATTCTTTGTTTATATATTAAAAGCCTCTGTTTATCTAGCCATTCTGTATCTGTTTTACAGTATATTGCTAAGTAAGGAAACATTTTACCGCTACAATAGAACAGCATTGCTACTATTGATACCTCTATCGTTTATTCTTCCGCTATATCCGGTTCATACGGCTGTTCCCGAAACGTATTCAAACACTACTATACTCGACAGGCTGCCGGCAATATCTTATATCGAAAACGAATCACAAAGTAAAATTCCGATAGGTATTATCGCGGTACTAAGTATCTATCTCATCGGGATTTTATACTTTATCACCAGATATGTCTGCACAATTATAAAACTTCTGCGACTGATTCGGAGCGGGAAAAAATATACCGACAGCGACGGACTTTCTCTTGTCGTTATCTCCCAATCCATTGCTCCTTTCAGTTGGTTCGGGAAAATAGTCATTTCAGAAGCCGACCTCCAAAACCATCGCCGAGAAATACTCCTACACGAATCTGCACACATTCGCAAACATCATTCATGGGATTTACTGGCTGCCGATCTCTGTATAGGATTACAATGGTTCAATCCGGCCGCTTGGTTACTGAAACGAGAGCTGCAAACCGTACATGAATACGAAGCCGATAATTACGTTCTGGAACAAGGCATCGATGCCAAACAATACCAATTACTGCTAATAAAACGATCGGTCGGTTCCAAGTTTTATTACATAACCAATCACTTTAATCACAATAAACTTAACAAAAGAATTACCATGATGTTAAAAAAGAAATCAAACCGCAAAGCGACCTTGAAGTATCTCTACGTCATACCGGTCGCATTATGTACCGTTTCGGTATTCGCCCACCCCGAAATCTCCGATGAATTAAACAAAGTATCCTCGGTCGATTTGAGTAACTTGACAGCTATGATCGGTAGTTCCGAAAACACCGCAACCATAAAGAATAAAGAGATAGAAATATCCGGGTGTGTTTTAGACATAGAAACCAACGAACCTATCGTCGGAGCCACCGTCTTGGTCAAAGGCAGCAATACAGGAACAGTAACCGATCTAAACGGAAACTTCTCCTTAAAAACACCCATAGGAAAAACTTTGCTCATCTCTTATGTCGGTTTAGGCTCGGCCGAAATCAGTTGCAATGACAAAGACAGGCAAAATCTGAAAATATACCTCGGCGAAAGCAGCGAAAAGAATAACAGTTCGAAAATTATCATAGTCGGAAACAAAACCGAGCCGAACACTTCGATCGGCACGAAAGGAAAAATCAACAGCATAACCATTACGACAAAAGACAGTGTAGAAAACAATAAACAGAAAATCGATACAAAAGGAAAAATTAGCAATATAAATGTAGATGTCCAAAAAAATGGTTCGGTCATAGTCGATGAAAACAACAATACCAGAGTCTTTTACGATCCTATATATATTTTAGACGGTAAAAAAATTTCCAAAGACAAATTCAAAAACCTCGATGCCGACAAAATAAAATCGATAACTGTCCTCAAAGGAGAGGAAGCGATCAAAAGTTATGGAAAAGATGGTGAAAATGGAGCCCTTATCATACAAACCAAAGGAAACGCTGCAACTTCGACAGATCCGATAAAAACCATAACGATTACCAAGAAAGATACCTCTGAGGATATCATGAAAAATACACTTTGCATCGTAGACGGAAAAAAGATTTCGGAAACAGAACTAAAAAATATAGATCCCAACAATATACAAAGTATAACAGTCCTGAAAGATGAAAAATCGAAGGAAGAATATGGAGCAACCGACAAAGATTGCGTTATATGGATTACCTTGAAAAAATAATATGACTCGATGACTGAATGCAAAAAAGGCTGTTTTCTATTTTGAAAACAGCCTTTTTGTTTTATTGGTCTACTTTTCTGAATTTCATTTTTGCCCGTACAAACTCTATTACGGCAGGTAACAAAGATACAAATATAATCGCGACAATCAGAAGTTTTAAATTTTTCTGAACAAAAGGCAAATCACCGAAGAAATAGCCCGCATAACAAAAAATCGCTACCCACAAAGCTCCTCCGATTAGATTATACATCATGAAATAATAATAGTGCATTTTCCCCATACCACCCACAAAAGGAGCAAAAGTACGAACGATAGGGACAAACCGAGCTATAATTATGGTTTTCCCTCCATATTTTTCAAAGAAAGCATGGGTTTTCTCTAAATGGCTTTGTTTGAAAATCTTTGAATTGGGGTTACTGAATAGCTTCTTACCGAAAAAATGGCCTATTGCATAATTACAAGAATCGCCCAATACCGCAGCAACAAACAAAATAAGTACCAAAATATTTATTTCTAAGGGAATTCCGGGCAACGCTGTAATAGCCCCAGCGACAAAAAGTAAAGAATCTCCCGGTAAAAAGGGTGTGACAACCAAACCCGTCTCACAAAAAATAATCATAAACAATATAGCATAAGCCCAAGTATGATAATCCTGTACTATCTCAATCAGATGCTTGTCTATATGCAAAATAAAGTCAATCAAAAATTCCATAAATCTATATATAAATACATTAACTTTATTAGGACATAGTCACTTTGAAATAAGGATTTTCTACATGCTGTTCAAACACGATACGCTTCATATCTTCTACACGATCGGGATATTGGGCAGCCAAATCACAATCCTCATGAATATCATCGACCAAATTATACAAATGACATTTACCCTTCTCAACAAATAACTTCCAATCGCCTTGCCGAACAGCAATTTGATCGGTCTCGCAAAACTCCCAATAAAGAAACTCATGATTCTTTTGATGTTTGTCTTTACCCAGCAAGGTAGGTTTGAATGAAAGTCCATCGAAATAGTCTTTCCTATTCTCTCCATATCGCTCGATATGATTCACCCCTATCAAGTCGCAGAAAGTAGGCAATATATCATAAAACGCCAACTGGTGGTCATTGACAGCTACCGGGACATGACCGGGCCAACGAACGATAAAAGGAATACGTATACCTCCCTCATGGCAAGAACGCTTAATTCCTTTCAGTTTTCCATCTCGTCCAAAAAATCCGGGGTCGGCTCCCCCTTCTTCGTGAGGACCGTTATCCGATGAAAAAATAACGATGGTATTCTCATCGAGCCCTTTCTCTTTCAATTTTTTCAAAATCTCACCTACATAAATATCTAACCGAGCAATCATTGCCGCAAACTGTGCATGGGTATGAGTCACGGGATTATAGCGCCCACCATAACTGCCATTAAACACACCGGTTTCCCCCAACCGTTCTCGATAGTAATTTAGAAGAGAATCTTCCGGCTGTACCAATTCGGCATGAGGTAATGTGTAAGTGAAAAAACCGAAGAAAGGTTTGTCTCCCGACTGACGATCCAACCAATCGATTGCAGCTTCGTGAATAAGATCGGCCGAATATTGAGGCCGTAAAGCATAACCGGCCCCCCACATGGGATATTTGATATTCTCTTCGAGCGTCACACGAATAGTCGCAGTGTCGCCCAACCGGGAACTATACCGATTCAAAAAGTTGGGATAATACAAGTGAGCCTGAAATTGACAGATATATCCAAAGAACTCATCGACACCACGCTTGTCCGGAGTAGAAACAGAGCCTTCATATCCCCCGGCCCATTTACCGAACATTCCCGTCCTATAACCGTTTTCTTTCATAATTTCAGGAAGAATAACACGATTGGGATCATAAGGGTGTTGGCCTACGATGGCATAGTCGGTATTAACTCCATAACGCACCTCGCCACTATCTCGCCAATACTCTTTATTTCCTCGTACTTCTCCGTGTCCGGTGTGCTGTCCGGTCATTATACAAGCCCGGGAAGGAGCGCTAACAGGGCTACCCGAATAAGCCTGTGTAAATCTCATACCCTCCGAAGCCATACGATCTATATTCGGAGTCTCGATATATTTCTGCCCATAGCACCCTAAATCTCCATAACCCATATCGTCACATAAAATAAAAACGATATTGGGCTTATCACTTTTCTTTGCCGAAAATGCAGCGAAAACAGAGGCCAACATTCCGCCTCCAACAAATAATAACCGGCTATATTTCATTGATAATTACCTCGAAAATTTATAATATCTTATTCTTTTTCGGTTCAAATATAAGACGAAAGATTCGATTCCTAAAACATAAAACTTAAAAATAATTCGAGTACCGAATTATTGTATTCCCTATTTTTACTAATTTTGAACCGCTTACTAAATCTATCTTTGATACAATCATGAACCAATCTCTTTACACACCTTTCGACCGGATATTATATATCATGACCAAGCCGGTGGGGGCAATTTGTAATCTGGCCTGCACATATTGCTACTATACCGAAAAAGCGAAACTCTATCGGGACTCTCCCAAGCACATCATGAGCGAAAGCCTATTAGAGAAATTTATCAAAGAATATATCGAAAGTCAGGCAAACGACCATATTTTATTCACATGGCATGGTGGCGAAACCCTAATGAGACCGTTGGATTTCTACCAAAAAGTAGTACGACTTCAAGCTCAATACGGAAAAGGTCAAATTATCGATAACAGCATCCAAACCAACGGAACATTACTAACAGACAGCTGGTGTCGTTTTTTCAAAGAAAATAACTGGCTGGTCGGTATCAGTATAGACGGGCCACAAGAATTTCACGACGAATACCGATTGACCAAACAGGGAAGGCCCTCATTCGTAAATGTCATGCGAGGTATAAATCTGCTTAATAAACATGGCGTCGAATGGAATGCTATGGCAGTAGTTAACGACTTTAATGGGGACTATCCCTTAGATTTCTACCATTTTTTCAAGGACATCAACTGTAAATATATACAATTCACACCCATTGTCGAACGTATTCGGCAACATGAAGACGGGCGCATATTAGCCTCTCCCGATGAAGAATCAATAGACGGAGTAACAGACTTCTCCGTCTCTCCGGAGCAATGGGGCAACTTTCTTTGTACGATATTCGACGAATGGGTTCGAAATGATGTAGGAGAATACTACATACAATTATTCGATGCCACTCTTGCCAATTGGGCTGGTGTAACACCAGGAATATGCTCTATGGCCGAAACTTGCGGTCATGCCGGAGTTATGGAATTTAATGGAGATGTGTACAGTTGCGACCATTTTGTATTTCCTGAGTATAAATTGGGAAACATATACACCCAATCTTTAATCGAAATGATGAATAGTCCCCGACAAATTGCTTTCGGTCAAAACAAGCGCAATGCTCTGCCCCAACAATGTAAAGAGTGTGATTTTCTATTTGCCTGCCACGGAGAGTGCCCCAAAAACAGGTTTGTAAAAACGGCCACCGGAGAACCGGGATTAAATTATTTGTGCGCTGGTTATCACCGATTCTTTAAACACGCAGCTCCTTATATGGACTTCATGAAACACGAATTGGATAATCAACGCCCACCAGCCAATGTCATGCAATGGGTGAAACAAAATATCCCCGACAAATAGAAAAAGGCTTTATACCGAATCGGTATAAAGCCTTTTTCTCTCTTTCAATAAAATTATTCCATATAACAGAATACTTCATAGGCCGATTCGTTCCAACTCACAGGGCAGCCCTCTTCGCGAGATTCTGGAACAATGCGTATATTCAAAACCGATTTGTCGCGAGTAAGAGATTCCGGTATTTCAAACTCATCTTCAATCCAGCGTTTGTACGGATTACTGTCCGCCAAATACCACACGCCGGCATCCTGTCCATCGACCCAAACTCTCGCACACTGTCTGGGAAGCTCCTGATCGCTACATCGACGCAATCTTACTCCATGATTATTCGGTAATACTGTTATACGAAACGAACTCTCTCCGGTAAATTTATGAACCATAGCCGTAACTTCCACATCATCGGCATCCCCCTCAAAACAAGAAGTTAGCATCTCCACAGATACATCTCCTTCTACTTTATATTTATGTCGTTTCAACGACTTTTTCGAGGCCATATCTATGCTATCGGTCTTAACTAAGGAAACTTTATCCTGCCCATAATAAAAAACAATCCCCAGATGTTCGAGATACTGGTTATTGCTCTCACCAGACTCTATATTAAAATCCAATTGCGAATAAAATGGATAGCTATCACCTAAACACAATCGTGTCATCGACCAGGGATTATCGCTCAGCCCGTCATAACCGCCCGACGGATTGCACTCGGCCGGAGTCGGGAATCCCCACCCGTAGCAAATATAACTTTCCGAACCATCGCTCTCAACCTGCGGCGTCTTAATCCCATCTATATGTATTCTTACATCTCCTTCACAAGTAATAATATGAGGACGTTCCCCATAACAAGTCACATGAGCGGCAACCATTTTCCCGGTTCCTTTTATCGACGCGATGGGGCTATCCGCCCCCGGTGTATGTTTACGAGTATAATAGTCAGAAGAACGAAAGTAACCGCTATACTCTCTATCATAGCTATTCTCCCCTACTCCTACTTCAACAAAGCCCAAAGTAACGGTCTCTCCGCTCCTATTCTCCAACATTACATGGGCTCGTTCCCAAAACGGCATAGGGAAATAATTATAAAACCAACCGTCTGTCGTCGCTCCCATTAATAAATACCGGGTATTATTATATCCTAAGGAATTACCGAAAAAACAACCGATAGGACACAGAACATCTTCCCCTTCGTGATTATCCCACTTCACACGTATCCATACATCTTGCAATCTATCGGGATTCATACCGGCCATGTAAAGTTTCAACGAATTGATGACACCCCCCTCATGCACATCTATTATAGACAATGACTCCCCGGGTGCTAATTTCTTTTCCGACATACGAAACATTCTATCCTTACCAATCTTCGGATCGACTCCCGTTTGTTTCCACTGACGAACCAAAGAACTATAATCCTCCTTTCCAGTAAAAGTCTCTATCCCTTGCGCAGTGGGATAACTGTGATACACGACATGTCCCCAGCCACCTTGCCCTTTATCCCGGTGAGGTCCTTCGAGTTTAACGCTCGAAGTGATTCGGCAGCCATTACGAAACGGCATAGGAACAAAACTGCGAACTACCCGGATAGGGCCTCGTCCATTATCCAAAGGACCGATGTAACACGATGCTTGTGGTTCGGTAAAAGGATATTTCTCTCCGAACTCCGACAAACGAATAGTAAAACGAGGGGTCTCCTCACCATCAAAGTAAAATCGAAATACGGGTTCTTCCGAACTCAGATAACGATGTTGTACCATATTATAAATACAGCCGGCTCCCGCCACATCGAATATTACACACTCTCTTTTCTTATCTTGATACAAGCTCCAATCCCAATCGGCATTACCACCTTTCTTATCGATACTGCCCTCGTACTTCACTTTCATTTCCCGATCCAATACTGGAAATCGAGCCACATCGGTCATGCGAGATAATCCATACGATTTTGAAGAAACAGTTTCGGAGTATGCATTTCCAGTCACGGAAAATGGGAATAAAGCAGTCACTGCAAGTAATCTTATAAAAGCTTTTCTTTTCATGGATAAAATTTTAAGATATTTTCGATGTACAAAAATACCTCTGTCTCTCAAATCAAGACAAATACTTTATTATCTATTCCTTATACTTTTATCCACAAAAAAGGCCGGGTATCGATATACCCGGCCTACACTTTCT
>ERZ837487.4613-NODE-4613-length-10575-cov-8.794582_pt1 | contig 10575 bp, 7 predicted proteins | sample MGYA00519911_ERZ837487 | MGnify/ENA primary metagenome ERZ837487 (study PRJEB31850, sample SAMEA3708818) | human gut metagenome | biome: human gut; feature: human-associated habitat; material: faeces | place: China | collected 2014 ...
CCATGCCGGTCAGGCCGGGGAACTCAAAGCTGTCCACCTTGTTCAGGTAGCGGCCATACTCCTTGTAGATCTCCTCCAGGCGCTGCTTGATGGAAGAACCGATGCTGCGGTAGTAAGCGGCCATCTCGCAGATGAGCATGGAGCCGATGATGGCGTCCTTATCGCGGACATAGGGGCCAGCCAGGTAACCATAGCTCTCCTCAAAACCGAAGATGAAGCGATCGACTTCCCCGGCAGCCTCCAGATTGGCGATCTGGTCGCCGATCCACTTGAAGCCGGTCAGCACGTTGCGCATCTCGACGCCGTAGTGGGCGGCGATGGCATCGGCCAGCGGGGTGGAAACGATGGACTTGACGGCCACGGGGTTCTTGGGCATGGTGCCTTTCTCAATGCGGCCGGCGCAGATGTAATCCAGCAGCAGGGCACCCATCTCGTTGCCGGACACCAGCTCATAGCTGCCATCCGGGCACTTCATGGCGATGCCCACGCGGTCGGCGTCGGGGTCGGTGGCCAGCATCAGGTCGGCACCGGTCTTGGTGGCCAGATTCAGGCCCAGCTTCAGGGCGTCGAAGATCTCAGGGTTGGGGTAGGAGCAGGTGGTGAAGTAGCCGTTGGGGTACTCCTGCTCGGGCACGATGGTGATGTCGGTGATGCCCATGTCGTTCAGCACGTGGGTGACCGGGACGAGGCCAGAGCCGTTCAGCGGGCTGTAGACCAGCTTGAGGCCGGCGGTCTTGCACAGGCCCGGGCGGACCTGGCGTGCCTCAATGGCAGCGTACAGGGCATCCTTGCAGTCATCGCCCACAAAGCGGATGAGGCCATCCTCCACGCCCTGTGCAAACGAGATGTACTTTGCACCGGTCAGCACATCGGTCTTCTGGATCTCATCGTACACGATGGCAGCGGCGTCATCGGTCATCTGGCAGCCATCCGGGCCGTAGGCCTTGTAGCCGTTGTACTTGGCCGGGTTGTGGGAAGCCGTGACCATGATGCCCGCGTTGCAGTTGTAGTAACGGGTGGCAAAGCTCAGGGCCGGAACCGGCATCAGAGCATCATAAATGCGCACCTTGATGCCGTTGGCTGCCAGAACACCGGCAGCGGTCTTGGCAAAGATATCACTCTTGAGGCGGCTGTCATAGCTGATGGCCACCGTCTGGGTGCCGCCCTGGGTCTTGACCCAGTTTGCCAGGCCCTGCGTGGCCTGACGGACCACATAAATGTTCATCCGGTTGGTGCCGGCGCCCAGAACGCCGCGCAGACCGGCGGTGCCAAATTTCAGTGCAACCGCAAAGCGGTCTTTGATCTCATCGTCGTTTCCCTCAATCTTTGTCAGCTCGGGCTTCAGGTCAGCGTCCTCAAGATCCGCCGCCAGCCAGCGCTTATACTCTTCCTGATACATGTTGCACACCTTACCTTTATTGTTTTTTGCCAGGAAAATGGTAGTTTTATCAGCCTAATTATAATATAAGCTTTTACACGCTTTGTGTCAATTCTGTATTATGCAACAAGTTTTCCGTATTAAAACTGGCAAATGGTACAAATTCCCGGGAATTCTCTTCCCCGGGCTCGTCCTCCACCGCTGCCAGCGGGCGGTAGGGCTGGTGCAGGTCATCCAATACATCCAGCCACTGCCCGGGGCCGATCCCGTTCTCGCATAAGTACCGCATCAGCCGCATCACGCGGGCAAAACTGCCGTCCGGGCAGACCACCCGGCTGGTGTAGTTCCCGCCGCCCTGCTGGACACGCAGCTCCAGTACAATGCCCTCCGGCTGTGCACTGGCACTGTAAAGCAACGTGTGTGCCAGCTGTAAGCCTTCGATTTCCGAATAAGGGCGGGTGTAGCAGCAATACTCTCGCGTATTCATAAAAAACCTCCTCTTTTTTTTGCCGCATTGACAACGTTCACGCCCTTTACTATAATTTATTTTAAGAATCTTTGCTGTCGAAGTTTGACGTTCAATACCATCCTTTACCATTTCTTAACCATCTTCTCTCTTGACCGCCCTCCGGGCAAAAGGAGCGCCATGTATTCCGTTATCAGAAGCTTTGGTCTCAACGGTCTCAACGGCTTTGCTGTCGCAGTGGAAGCCGACGTCTCGGGCGGGATGCCCGCCCTCTCCATTGTCGGCCTGCCCGATTCCGCCGTGCGGGAAAGCGGTGACCGTGTCCACGCCGCCGCCCGCAACCTGGGGTTCAAATGGCCGGACCGCCGCATCACGGTCAACCTGGCCCCGGCCGATGTCCGCAAGACCGGCCCCGTGTACGACCTGCCCCTGCTGCTGGCCGTCCTCTCCTCGGCCGGGCAGATCGAGCCCCCGCCGGAAGAAGCCGCCTTTCTGGGGGAGCTGGCACTGGATGGCAGCCTCCGCCCGGTGTCCGGCGTGCTGCCCATGGCCCTGACGGCTGCCGCCAGCGGGGTGCAGGCCCTGTATGTCCCTGCGGAGAACGCGGCCGAAGCAGCCGAGGCCTGCGGAGACACCATGCTGGTCTACCCTGCCCACACGGCGCTGGAAGTGGTGGACGCCCTGCGGGGCATCCGGCCCATCTCCCCCATCCGCTGCGCTCCCTTTGACCCCACCGACGCCTGGAACGCCGCCCCGGATTTTGCGGACGTGATGGGTCAGCCGCTGGCCCGCCGGGCCATGGTGCTGGCGGCTGCCGGCGGACACAATGTGCTCCTCATCGGGGCTCCGGGCACCGGCAAATCCATGCTGGCCAAGCGTCTGCCCGGGATCCTTCCTCCGCTCACCCGGGAGGAAGCCGTGGAGACGACCAAAATCTATTCCATCGCCGGGCAGATGCCCAAGGGCCGGGGCCTTGTCACGGCCAGGCCGTTCCGCAGCCCGCACCACTCGGCCAGCGCTGTCTCGCTGGCCGGCGGCGGAGCACAGTTCCGCCCCGGCGAGTGCAGTCTGGCCAACTGCGGCGTGCTGTTCCTGGATGAGCTGCCGGAGTTCTCCCGCGAAAGCCTCGAAGTGCTCCGTCAGCCGCTGGAAGACGGTCAGATCACCGTCAGCCGGGCCGCGGGCAGTGCCACATACCCCAGCCATTTTCAGCTGGTCGCCGCTATGAACCCCTGCAAGTGCGGTTACTACGGCCACCCAACCCGGCCATGCACCTGCTCCCTGAGCGCGGTGCGGCAATACCGCAGCCGGGTGTCCGGTCCGCTGCTGGATCGCATCGACCTCTGCGTGGAGATGGACCCCGTTGCCTTTGACGAGCTGCACGGCACCGCCTCCGCTGAGAGCAGCGCCGACCTGCGCAGGCAGGTACTGTTTGCCCGACAGGTTCAGGCAAAGCGGTACGCTGCCCCCGGCTTTGAGGGCGTGCACTGCAACGCCCGGCTCTCCGCTGGGCAAGTACGCCGCGTCTGCCGGATGACCCCCGCTGCCGAGCAGCTTCTCCGCGCCTCGTATGAGACGCTGGGCCTCTCCGCCCGCGCCCATGACCGCATCCTCCGGGTAGCCCGCACCGTGGCCGACCTGGCAGGAAAGCAATTGTTAGACGAAGATTCCCTGCTGGAAGCGCTGCAATATCGCGCGCAGGAAAAAGTAGAGCTATAACCGATTTCCAACATCAGAAAAGGCTCCCCGCTGATAAAACGGGAAGCCTTTTTTGTTTGCAGTAAGATTTTCAGAATTTCCGCCAGGTGTCCGGCAGGAAGAGCACCAGCATGGGGAAGATTTCCAGGCGGCCGGCCAGCATGTCAAAGATCATGACGAGCTTGGCAGGGTTGGAGAAGCCGCCAAAGTTCATCATGGGGCCTACCTGATTGAGGCCGGGGCCGATGTTGTTCAGGGTGGCGGCAATGGCGGTAAAGTTGGTCACCATATCAAAGCCATCCAGACTGATAAAGAACAGCGACGCGGCAAAAATAAAGATGTAGGCCGCAAGGAAAACATTGGTGGCGCGGATGGTCTCATGGTTGATGAGCTTGCCGTCCATCCGGGCCGGGGCCACCACCTGGGGATGAAGGGCCTGCTTGAGCTCTTTGCCCAGCGTCTTGCCCAGGATGAGGAGGCGGCTCACCTTGATGCCGCCGCCCGTGCTGCCCGCGCAGGCACCCACGAACATCAGCATGACCAGCACTTCCTTGGAGAGGGTGGGCCAGAGGTCAAAATCACAGCTGGAAAAGCCGGTGGTGGTGATGATGGAGCCCACCTGGAACGCCGCATGGCGGAGCGCCACACCCAGGCTGTCGTACATCCCATGGATATTGAGGGTGATGATGCCGATTGCCACCAGAATGATGAGGAAGTAGCCGCGCACTTCCTCGCTGGCGGCTGCCCGCCGGAACCGGCGCAGCAGCAGCAGGAAATAGGTGTTGAAGTTGACGCCAAACAGGATCATGAAGATGGTCACGACCCACTGAATATAGGGCGAAAGACTGCCGAAACTGTCGTTCTTGAATCCGAAGCCGCCGGTGCCCGCCGTGCCGAACGCCGTCAGCATGGCGTCAAACACCGGCATCCGCCCCACCAGCAGGAAGAGAAATTCCAGCACGGTCAGTGCAAAATAGATTCCGTACAGAATTTTGGCCGTGGACTGTACTTTTGGCACCAGCTTATCCACCTGGGGGCCGGGGCTCTCGGCTTTCATCAGGTTGACATGGGAGCCGCCGGTCAGGGGCAGCAGCGAGAGCAGGAAGACCAGAACCCCCATGCCGCCGATCCAGTGGGTGAAGCTGCGCCAGAACAGAACTCCCTTGGGCAACCCCTCCACGGCGGGCAGGATACTGGCACCCGTGGTGGTAAAACCAGACACCGTCTCAAACATGGCATCCACCGGGTTGGGGATGCAGCCCGTGAGCACAAAGGGGATGGCCCCCATGATACTGATGACTACCCAGCTCAGGGCCGTGGTGGCAAAACCTTCCCGCATGTAGAACACCTTGCTGGAAGGCTTGATCCGCCGCAGCAGCAACCCCAGCACCAGGCAGAGTGCCGCCGTAAGCACAAAGACGCCCAGCACGCTCCACTCACCATAGCACAGGCTGGCGGTGGCGGGCAGCAGCAGCAGCGCCGCCTCACAAAACAGAATATAGCTCAGCAGCCGGAACACGATCGCATAATTCATACGTCATGTCCTCCGTCAGTCTTCCACAATGTCCCGCAGGTCGTGCAGGCCGTGCTCCAGCGTGACAACGATGACATTGTCGCCCACCTGGATCTGGTCGCCGCCGCGGGGGATGCGGATCTCATTGCCGCGGGTAATGCAGCAGAGCAGCAGGTTTTTCTTGAGGTGGAGCTGGCTCAGGGGCACGCCCGTGGCCTTGCTCTCCTCATGGACGGTAAATTCCAGTGCTTCCACGCGGTCGTCCAGAATGCGGTAGAGGGTCTTGATGTTGTTGCCCGCCTCGTTCTGCAGGGCACGGACATACTGCACGATATAATCGCAGGTCATGTACTTGGGGTAGACGATGCTGCCCAGATCCAGCCCGGCCAGAATGTCGTCAAACTCCAGCCGGTTGATCTTGGTGACCAGCTTGCCCTGGGAATGCTTTTTGGCAAACAGGGTCAGCAAAACGTTTTCCTCGTCGATGTTGGTCAGCGCCACGAACGCCTCGGTGGATTCCAGCCCCTCGGAGAGGAGGAACTCCCGGTTGGAACCATCCTCGTTCAGGATCTGAGCCCCGGGCAGGGACTCTGCCAGCTCATTGCAGCGGGCCGGGTCCCGCTCCACGATCCGGACACGGACATGATTTTCCAGCAGCTCCTGGCTCAGGTAGTACCCGATGGCACCGCCGCCCACGATGAGGGCGTTGCGCACCGGGCGCACCGGCAGGTGGATGCGCTGGAAGAACTCGTGGGCCTTTTCCTGCGTGGCAAGGAACGTGACCTGATCGCCGTTCTGGAGCACAAAGTTGCCGTTGGGGATGATGACCCCGCCGTCCCGCTCCACGGCGCAGACCAGAATGTCGCTCTTGAGCCGGGTAGGGATCTCATGGATGGCTACGCCGTCCAGCCCCTGCTGTTCGGTCAGCGCAAATTTAATGAGGCGGACACGGCCGCCCGCAAAGGTATCGATCTTGCTGGCCCCCGGGAAGCGGAGCAGGTGGGAAATTTCCTTGGCTGCCGCCATTTCCGGGTTGATGATGGCCGAAATGCCGATCTGCTTTTTGATAAAGTCCAGCTCATGGCTGTAAGACGGGTTGCGCACACGGGCAATGGCGTGGCAGTGGCCCGCCTTTTTGGCGAACATACAGCACAGCAGGTTCAGCTCGTCCGAACCCGTGACCGCAATAAAGACGTCCGCGTCCTCCACGCCCGCTTCCGACAGGGTGGTGATGGAAGAACCATTGCCCAGGATGCTCATGACGTCGTAGCTCTCGCCAATGTGCTCCACACGGGCCTTATTGGTGTCCACCACCGTCACGTTATGGCCTTCCTCACTCAGCTGGCGTGCCAATGCCGCACCGACCTTGCCGCCGCCTACCAAAACGATCTTCATACCAAAATCCTTTCTTTCCTCACAGGCGGGTGCTCTGCCCTTGCCCGGGAACATCAAATCTTAGTATAGCACATCCGGGCAGAAAGTTCCACCAAATGCGGGCGTTCTCCAACAAATGCAGGGGTTTTGGAGGGGAATCTTAAACAGATTTAAAGTTTCCACACCCAACACGCAAAAAGCAGGAGCCCGAAACATCTCAGGCTCCTGCTCGCATCTTGAACGAAACCGCTTACTGGTCGTACCGCTCCACGCCGTCCTTGGTGACGAGGGCGTAGACCAGCGGGGCTTCCTCGGGTTGGGCGTCGCCGTAGACCAGGCCGCTGCGGTATTCTTCCGCGGCGGCGGCAAACTTGTCCGGCGCGCCATAGAACGTGGCCAGGCTCTCGCCCTTGTGGACGTAAGCGCCGCGCTTTTTGTGCAGGACGATGCCGGCGGCAAAGTCCAGCGGGTCGCCTTTCTTCTGGCGGCCCGCGCCCAGCAGCACGCTGGCAGAACCGATCTTCTCGGCGTCATTCTGGATGATGTAGCCGTCCTGCTCGGCCAGCAGCTCATAGCTGGCGGCGGGCTTTGCAAACAGGCTGTAATCGTCCAGCACGCGGGTGTCGCCGCCCTGGGCCGCGAACATCTGCTTGCACTTTTCAAAGGCGGAGCCGTCCGCGATGACAGCCTCAGCCATGGCGCGGCATTCCGCCGGGGTGCCCTTATCAGCCAGCACCAGCATATTGGTGGCCAGCTGGAGACAGACCTCGGTCAGGTCGGCCGGGCCCTTGCCCTTGAGCACGTCCATGCTCTCCATCACTTCCAGGCTGTTGCCGATGTTATGGCCCAGCGGGGTGTCCATATCGGTGATCATGGCGGCCACATGGCGGCCATGGTGGGTGCCAATGGAGACCATCAGCTTGGCCAGCTCAATGCTCTGGTCCACGGTCTTCATGAACGCGCCCGTGCCGGTGGTGACATCCAGCAGGATGGCATCCGAGCCGGAGGCCAGCTTTTTGGACATGATGCTGGACGCAATCAGGGGGATGCAGCTGACAGTGGCGGTCACGTCCCGCAGGGCGTACATCTTTTTATCCGCCACGGCGATGCCCTCGCTCTGGCCGATGACCGAGAGGCCGATCTTGTTCACCTGCGCAAAGAATTCCTCCTGGGTCAGGGCTGTCCGGGTGCCGGGCACGCTCTCCATCTTATCAATGGTGCCGCCGGTATGGCCCAGACCACGGCCGCTCATTTTGGCGATCTTGACGCCGCAGGCCGCCACGATGGGCGCAATGACCAAGGTGGTCTTATCGCCCACGCCGCCGGTGGAGTGCTTGTCCACCTTGATGCCGGGGATGGGCGAAAGATCGACCATGACGCCGCTGTGGGCCATCACATCGGTCAGCTCTGCCGTTTCTTCATCGGTCATGCCGCGCAGGTAGACGGCCATCATCCAGGCCGCCATCTGGTAATCGGCTACCTCGCCGCTGACAAAGCCGTTGACGATGGTTTCCAGCTCTTCCCGGGTGTGGGTGCCGCCATCACGCTTTTTTGCGATCAGATCATAAATACGCATAACGTCACGCTCCTTGTTTTAAAAGTACGACTTTTTAGTTTATTATAACAAAATTTTCTATAAATTCAACCGTTTTTCTCAGATTCAAGCACAAAAGGCGCAGCCGCCCTTGCAGCAGCTGCGCCCTTGTAAAAATCCGATCAGCGGGAACCCTTGTCGTAGGGGATACCCTCGGCCTTGGGGGCCATGCTGTTCTTGGAGGTAAAGGCCAGAATGATCATCGAGGCGATGAACGGCATCATGTTGTAGATGTTGCTGGACCAGTGGAACTGTGCCAGGAACGTGGAGTCCGCAATGTTTGCCAGACTCTTGAACACGGCAAAGAACATGGCAGCCCCACAGATGTTGAACGGCTTCCACTGGCCGAAGATCATAACGGCCATGGCCAGGAAGCCTGCACCCGCCACACCGACCTCAAAGTTCCAGGTCTGCACCGGGGGCACGATATAGGCCAGGCCGCCGATGGCACCCAGTGCACCGGAGATCATGACACCTGCATAGCGCATCTTATACACGTTGATGCCCACGGAATCCGCAGCCTGGGGATGCTCGCCGCAGGCACGCAGACGCAGGCCGAAGCGGGTCTTATACAGCACGATATAGCTGATGATGAGCAGGATGATGCCCAGCGGCACAAAGATACTCAGTTCCAGCTTGCCGATGCTGAACAGGAACGGCTTGTTGGAGTAGTTCAGCTTGGCGCTGCCGCTGTCGCTGAAGTTTTTGGCAATGACGACGGCCACGGCGGTAGCCAGCAGGTTCAGGGCCGTGCCGCCGATGGTCTGGTCCGCTTTCAGGTTGATGGAAGCAAAGGCCAGAAGCAGGCTGTACACGATACCGGCCAGCGCAGCCACCAGGACCGAGATCAGCACCACCAGGAACGGCGACATGTCGGCCGGAAGCATGGTCAGGGTCAGAACACCCGCCACACCGCCGATGACCATGATGCCTTCCAGCGCGATGTTGATGATGCCGGAGTGCTCACTGAACATGCCGCCCAGAGCGACCAGCATCAGCACGATGCCATACAGCAGGGTATATTTGATCAGAAGCAGCATATCACTTGCCCTCCTTTTTGTTTTCTGCAGGGGCAGGCTCTGCGTTCACGTTGGTCTTATCCGCGTTCTTGAACAGCAGGGCGTGGATCTTGCCGCGGAACAGCATGGAGAATGCGCACAGATAGATGATGATGCCGCTGATGAGGTCCGAGATCTCGGTGGGGTAATACTTGGTGGAAAGGAACGAGCCGCCGACCGAGATGTGGGAGATGAACAGGGCAGAGAAAATGGTACCGATGGGGTTGGAACTTGCCAGCAGGGCAACGGAAATGCCGTTGAAACCCATGGCCGGGAGGCTGGTGGAGTTCAGCGGGTTCCACTGGGACACGTTGGAGAGGTAATACAGGCCTGCGCCGAAACCGGCCAGCGCACCTGCGATGGCCATGGAGAGGATGATGTTCTTCTTCTCGTTGATACCAGCGTAGCGGGCCGCGCTCTTGTTCAGGCCGACCGCCTTGAGCTCATAGCCAAAGGTGGTCTTGTTCAGGATGACCCAGATCAGGACCGCCACGGCTGCCGCCAGGAAGATGGCAATGGTGGTGCTGTTGGTCTGGAACATCTTGTTCAGGCCAAAGTCCGGGATCAATGCCTTGGACAGCTCCGCGCTCTTGCCCAGGTTCAGGGTACGGGTGTTGCGCACATCGTACATGGGGCCGGTGCCGTTCTGGTAGATGAGCTCATTGACGAGGTAAAGGCCGATCCAGTTGAACATGATGGAGGTGATGACCTCGTTGATGTTGAAGTAGGCCTTGAAGAAGCCCGGGATAGCGCCCCAGATGCCGCCCAGGATGGTAGCCACCAGCAGGCAGACGAACCAGGGCAGCTTGAGCATGATGGCGCAGTACAGGGCACCAAAGGCACCCAGCGTGTACTGGCCGGAAGCGCCGATGTTGAACAGGCCCGTTTTAAAGGCGAAGCCGACGGAAAGGCCGGTCATGATCAGAGGCGCCGCGTTGGCCAGCTCCTTGCCGACGCCATAGGGGGCATCATGGAAGCCGCCCTTGATGATGCGGACAAAGCCGTCGCCCCATGCGTGGGCCGGGTTGATGGCCAGCAGCACGAGGAAACCGACTGCCATACCAATGATGATACACAGCAATGCTGCCATGACGCTCGTGACAGAGCTCTGCAGCCCGCTGTGGGAAAGTTTTTTCTTGTTCATTCCTGTTTACTCCCCTTTCCCCTGCTTGCGGGCACCAGCCATATACAGGCCCAGCTCCTGGACAGTGGTGGTCTTGGGATCAAATTCGCCTACGATCTCGCCCTCGTACATGACAAGGATGCGGTCGGAGAGGTTCATCACTTCGTCCAGCTCCAGGCTGACCAGCAACACGGCCTTGCCCTTATCGCGCTCGGCCACGATCTGCCGGTGGATGTATTCAATGGCGCCGACGTCCAGGCCGCGGGTGGGCTGCACTGCCACCAGCAGCTTGGGGTCTTTGTCGATCTCGCGGGCAATGATGGCTTTCTGCTGGTTGCCGCCGGACATGCTGCGCACGATGGTGGAGCTGC
>ERZ837487.4614-NODE-4614-length-10573-cov-6.465488_pt1 | contig 10573 bp, 12 predicted proteins | sample MGYA00519911_ERZ837487 | MGnify/ENA primary metagenome ERZ837487 (study PRJEB31850, sample SAMEA3708818) | human gut metagenome | biome: human gut; feature: human-associated habitat; material: faeces | place: China | collected 2014 ...
CTTTAATACGAGAAAAATCCACGACATTTGTCGTGGACTTTGTCTACAGTCTGAACACCGGGAACAATTCTGTTCCCGATGTTGTAATAATCCTGTTTCCAAAAACTAACGTTTTGATAACGAGAAAAGCCCTGAAATAAGGGAATTTGTGGTTGGTAGTGTTGCATATGTGTTGTATACGCAGGACTACCCAGAGCGTTCCACAACTTCTCTGATGTACAAGATTATACTACTATTTCCATTTAAGCATACTTATAAATTCTTTAAGTTGTTTTTTTAAAGTTACTTGTATTGCTACAATTATCGCCTTAACTGATTCCACAGTTTTCTTTGCAGTTTCTTTATTTTTCAGTCCCCCTTCCAACGCTGGAAGCAAATTACCACTAAAAGCTAACACTACTTCTATTACATCATACCATTGTTTTACCAATTTATCAAAATCTGAACAGTCTTTAAATCTCAATTGCCACGAATCATTAATTTTTGAACCAACAATATTTTCCATAGTTTCCGATATTGCATAAATCAACAACATTTTTGAGCCTCTTTTTGACAAAAACATCATTTGTTGTTCTTCACTATCTGTTCTCGTCTCACCCTTAGTTTTTAATCTAATTTTATATTCATCAATAGCCCTCGATAGTGAATATACATATATAATATGTTCAACAGTCAATTGGTCGATAAAAACATTATTATATTCCTTATCATCATCCCACAATATTTTTTTTCCATTGTAAGCCAGAACACAATCTCCATGGTACGCTTTCAATGTTTGTGCCACTAAATAAGGGTCAAAAACCTCCTTATTTCTAACTACTTTATCATCCCTTCTACCACCACTATAAAATAAAGCTGGATACTTATTAAAATCTCTTCTTAATCGTTCTTGTTGCTTGTCGTTACTTCTTAGGTCAGAAGGAAGAATTTCATTTTGTTTGTTATTGTTGTTGATGATTTTTTCAATAATCTTCGGGTCATTACATATAATAAATCTAGCAGGAATAAAGAAATCATTTTCTATTATTTTAGCTGCACCAATTGCTCCCGTTGTCTGTGCACCATTAATAATAGTAATACCATTTATAATTATCTCATTAGTTTCATCATTAGGATGATAATTATTAACTAACGCTGTAATTCCATTATTATATGCCCAAAAATTATCATTATCCGTTTCTACAGTAGTAATAATCCCTTGGTTAATATTATTCTTCCTTTTGCCCATGCCTAGATAATTTCTAGGGTTTCCTGAAAAAAGGTCTTCACCTTTCTCAAGATACAACTCCCTTAACCATTTACCAGATATCGCTGTTACATAGGCTTTCCATTTATCCCCTTTAATCTCATATCCCCCAAAATCATTTTTAATATATAATTCATCTTCAATTGTTATCCTTCTGCTTGAAGTAACATACCACTTATTTATAGTGTTTAATCCAACTTCTATTGCACTTACTTTAATACTATTATTAGGATATATCGAATCAACCAATTTTTGAACAGAAAGTTGCAATGTATCCATTTCTTCTTTTACCACAGGATTATTATCTTCATTCATATTGTGGACATACCAAAAATATATTGTACTAATCTCTCCCTCTTTAATTGCTTCTTGCAAATCAATAATTGACTCTTTAATCTGTTCTGGAGCTGTATCTGTATCACTTGCAAAAACCCACGCTGCTGCTGCATTTAAATCACTTGCTTTATTACTTGGTGCCAAGTCACTTTGTTTTGGATTAGTCTTATTATACGCCTGCGCAATTACTGCAATCCCCAACTCTCTTTCCACAAATATCAAGTCACACTTCTTATCATCATGTCCATCAGTTAATGATTCTGATGCAACAGATATGATATCCTCAATATCAAAACGCAATTGTAATGCATATAACATCAATGCATTATCTCCATACATCATTTTTAAATCTTCCCTTGCCTCATAATTACTTATAAATTCCCTTTGTCTCATATATATTCTCCATTCTATTCAAATATATTCTTCATTATTCCTTGTTCCATGTCATCAATACTGAAAATCGTATCCATAACCTCGAATGTCTCTCTTAGATTACCTCTAGCACTCTTCCAACCTATTCCGTCAGTAAACCATACAAATGTAAATCCATCTATTGTATCAGCCTCCTGTGAAAGCATTTTATAACTTCGTGCAGTTTCGTTAAGCTTCGATCCACCGCCACCATAGAAGTTTGTTTCAATAGCATAAATCATCTCGTCTGTTTTAATTACAAAATCAAATCTCTTTGCAGCTTTTCCCTGATTTGAAAGTGCTGACAAGTCAATATTCCATTTAGTCTCAATATCCTTCAAATACATTTCTTTAAAGTAATTCACATTCTTCTTGAATCCTGCTGCCACAATATACTTTTCAACCAAATCTTCCATTTGGTGTCCACCTCGATTTTTACGTCCATTAGAATCCAATCCTGTTTCAATTCCCAATGCATAATCAACTAAGTTATTCACAAGATGATTTGCAATCATATCAAACAAGCCTGTTTTACGCATAAAAACCTTATATTGCTCTACATCATAATTCATAGTTTTGAAATTATATAAAAATGCACCATCTTCATCCTGTGCATAAATTTCATTGCCACGAACTGCAAGCAATAACGGAACACATTTTAATGTTTCCGGATACTTTTTTACTATCGCTTCAAATTCTTCTTCAATGTTCTTAGAACCAATAAGTGAATTTAATATATTCAATTCCACCTTGATTTCTTCAACATTCTTAACAACCTTCTCAAAATCTATGTAATAATCGTAACTAGAGATACTAGCACGAAACTTACTAAGCCATTCATCAAAATCTCTCATCTATCAATGCTCCTTTATAGTAATATCTATTTTATCTTCAGAAAATTTCCAAATTGCCTTACATGGATTGTACGAACCATCCTCAGCAATTAATCCAGATTCCTTATACAAATCTGTTACGCCTGCAAGATATCCTCTATTCTTTGCTACCGTTAATTCTTTAGGTGACAGTCCATTAAATATCACCTTAACTTTATGTGCATCTTCAGGTAACAGATTTGTAATAGCTTTTGGTAATCTTAATATTCTTGCTCGGATGTCATTAGCCGAAATCTGCTTATCTACAACCAGCTTAACGCCTTCATTTGTTTCATCTATTGTTCCATCTTCTTTTACCAAATCATCTGTTTCATCCTTTAATGCATCCATTGCATTTTTACTGAATACGGGTGTAAATACAAAACCAATCTCGTTATCAATGCAGCTTTCAACAAGTGATTTTCCATCGATAAGAATTATCGGACGTGATGGGTCTGCAACTACAAATTCTTCTGTCTTTTTTGAATAATTTGCAGTTGTAATAAATATCCCCTTACTGCCCGAAGGCATCACACCTCTAAGTGCCCTGACTTTTTCAATAGGAATTGTCGTTCCTGGCTTATTTCTCTTTGCCTGAACAAAATAATCAACAGCATCCGCCCCAACAAAGCCACCAACACCATATCTTACAGCCTCTAAGTCAATTCCGCCATCCGAAGATCGCTGCGTGACAACAACCTCATCAAGTCCAATCTTTTCAAGATACACTTTTAAAAATTCCTCAAATGCATATCCACTTTCAAAATATCCATAAAACTGTTCCAAAAACTCACTTATCTTCTCATCAGATATTTCAATATTCTTTCGCATCTCCGTAAACCTTCTCCAATCTCCTCTTGGATATCTCCAAGTATTCTTCACTTACATCTATTCCAATAAATTTTCGTCCAAATCGTACCGCCTCTACTCCGGTAGTTCCTGATCCACAAAAAGGATCCAAGATAACTTGTCCTTCCTCCGTCGATGCCAGTACAATTTTTTCAAGCAAATATTCCGGTTTCTGCGTAGGGTGCTTACCTTCTGTTTTCTCCGAAGGTTTCGTCAATGCTCCTGTCCACACATCCTTCATCTGCTTTCCACCGTTCATTTCTTTCATTTTCTGATAATCAAAAAAATGCCGAGACTTCTTATCATTCTTCTTTGCCCATAAAATGGTTTCAGTAGAATGTGTGAAGCATCGACATGCTAAGTTTGGCGGTGGATTTGTTTTCTGCCATGTTATGTTATTAATTATCTTGAAGCCTTCCTGCTCCAATGCCATACCAATCGAATATATATTGTGTAGTGTTCCTGATATCCAAATTGTGCCGTTTGGCTTTAGTACTTTTTTACATAACCTAATCCACTTTCTGCTAAACTTATGTTTTTCTTCGACACTGGTTCCACTTTCCGAAAGCTTATCCCATGAGCCTTTATTTACTGAAACCATCTTTCCACCCTGACAGGTAATGCCATCATTACTTAAAAAATAAGGCGGATCTGCAAATATCATATCAACAGATTCCAGTTCCATTTTTGTTAGAATTTTAAAGGAATCACCTAGTATTAACTGCGATTCTTCAGTCTCAAAATAAAATGGCACTTTTTTTGTAAATAAGTTGTCCATTATCTCGACTCCTTTAATAATTGCATATAATCACTTCTTCGCCAACTCTGTTAGATGCATCTGAATTAATCATACGTTTTACACTTACAACATCTATTTTATAACCTTTGTTACCATACAGCTCATTTATCAAGTCTGTATTATGGTTTGTGAGCATACAATAGCAACCTCTATCTGTCAGTTCATCATAAAGCTTTGCTAATCGCTTGTGACTTTCTATATCAAATCCCTCTTTTGTATATGACTCAAACGAAGTAGGATTCAATGGAGCATATGGACTATCCAGAAATATAAAATCTCCCTTCTTTGCATCCTTACAAGCAAATTCAAAATCACCATCTATAATGGTTACTCCCTGCAAATACTTTGAAGCCATAATAACCTCTTCATCTACTGAAGCCCTACGACTATTGTTATACGGAACATTAAATAATCCTTTGCCATTTACCCGATACAAACCATTAAAACAATGCTTATTGATAAATACAAACAATGCAGCCAACTCCACATCATACTCTGCTTTCATCAACTTGTCATTGTAATGCTCTCTGAGAGAATAATAATATTCCTTGCCATCTTCCCACATTTCCGTATCAAGCTTGCTTACAGCCTTCAGGAATGCTTCCGGAGCGTTACATATTTGCTTGTAAGCATTTATCAATGCTTTGTTTATATCATTTATCAGAGCATTTGCAGGTAGCAATTCGAATGTGACTGCACCGCCACCCACAAATGGCTCATAATAATTATTATACTTTTCAGGCATTCTCTCCTTTATCTGCAGAATCAACTGACGCTTACCGCCAGCCCATTTCACAAATGGAGCTACACTTGAATTACTCATTTTGATTCCTCTTCTCTATGTCCGCAAAAGGACAACCTTTTACACATCTATTATACTTGCAAACATACAAAATAACAACCAAAACTTTCACTCTTTGTGAATTATCTTACTTCTGAAATACAAATATATACTCATGTGCCAGAAGCAGAAAATTGTTGTTTTGTTTTTCCCAATAATCAGTAGAACGGCAATTATACTGCTCTTTAATTATAATTTCTTCATTCGTAAATCCTGCCTGTAAAAAGCATTCCATCATACGAAACCCTAAGGGAATAACCTTTCCATATTTTCTTACATCCCCAATCATTACAGCACACATTTTTCCTTTTTTCAAAACACGATATGATTCCTCTGCCACCTTCTGCATTTCTGCCAAAAACTCTTCTACACCAAGCAATGAAATATCCCCTTCTATCCCTTTGCTGTATTTGATGATATTTGCATATGGCGGATGCGTACAGATAAAGTCAATTCGACTATCTTTGATAAAGTGCAAATCTGTTGCATTTCCATTTCGTGTAAAGATTTTTGAATTTGTTTCACATTGGAATTGTAAATTCGTTTCAGAGATTGAAACAGATTGCGGATTGATGTCAACACCTACCACATGACGATTGAGTAGCTTTGCCTCTACTAAGGTTGTTCCACTACCCATAAATTGATCTAAGACCCAATCACTGGGATTAGAATAACGAAGTATCAGATTTCTTGGTACATATGGTGACCAATTTCCTCGATACTTTCCTGAATGCGTTACCCAACTGCCCCTGTCCGGAAAAGACCAGACTGTTGTTGATTCAAGCCTAAAATTATTTGGTTGTAAACTTATAAGCCATGCCTCCTTCTTTTTTATTGATTTATACATTGTAACTCAATTTCATACAAAAATCCATAGTAGTTTTCTTTCACTATAAGTAAATTTATCTGTTATACATCTCATGAGATAATATTCACAAATAGTGAAAGAGGTATTGATATGCATTTCGAAAATGATATAGACCTATATCGTGTTATATGCGCTAATATAAAACAATACAGAGAACAAGCTAAATTAACACAGGTACAACTTGCTGAGCAAGCCAAAATCAGCATCAGCTATCTCTCCAAAATCGAAGCTGCTGGATGTGATAAGAGTTTGTCTATTTCGGTACTTAATCAGATTGCAAATGTACTCGGTGTTGAGATCAGCGATTTTTTTAAGGAGGTAGATACCAAATGACCTATGATGAAATGAGAGAAATTGTTTTAGACCTTCCTTTTGATACTATGACCGAAATCTATAACAACGGAGCACAAGCAATTCTAATTTATCGTCCCAGCACATTATCTGAGCGATTTAAAAATTATGATGTTAATACAAATTTTTAAATTTTTTCTTAGGATAGGTGATGACAAGCCATTTCGTCCTAATCACTTACGCCTGCTTATTGATTTAAAATTGCGTGCAAGAGAACTTCCACAAGCCAAAGAAGAGCTTCTCGTCGCTTTTGACAAAATCTTTTATGGAGAGGAACCTTTAGATGCAATCAAGCCATTAACCCATATTCGTTTTACACAATATATTAATCCGATTGATATTACGGCTATATTGGCTCAATTATTCATAATTGAGCAAGATATCGGATATGGTGGCAAAAGTACATTTGACCCACCATCGTTATATATACATGGTTGGATTCGCACATTTATTGACGCTGACCAAGAAATAGACCAAGTAGTATATTTTACTGCAGAAATACACCTCCTGCAGTAAAATATACATGCCAAGATAACAAAAACCATTCTAAATACAATCCAAATGCACCATTTTTATGGTATGTCGATTGAACACCTGGTAAGATGTTTACTTCAAACATCTTACCACTTTTTTTACCTCCCCTCATACACATCCCACAATCTTTTCTGTTCCGAACTCAGCCTCAATATCTCCTGCAAATCTCTTGCCATCGCCTCAATATTTGCATCCATCTGCTCCACCGTACCAGTTCGATTATTAGCCTTAATCTCCCATTGTATAGTCTCCTTCGAATAGTATTCCTTAGTCTCCACATTCATATATCCATACACCGAATATGAATATCCACTACTTTTCTCGATAAATACTGGTGCTACCTCTCCTTTTGAAGTTTCCCACCTCATAAGTCTTGGAAACCAGCATAATCCCTCTTTTATCAGTTCTTTGAATGCCTCCAGCAGTTTTCCGATTTCATACAAGATTCCACGAAATGAATTTCCGGCATCAATTGTTTTATCTGCTTCCACCTGATTAGCATATTCTTCAATGGTAGGTGCAAATAATCTGAATGATGATACAAACGCTTTGATTCTATCAAGCAACACCACTGCTTCTTTTGTCTTATCTGTAGTATATTCAATCTCTTGATTTACGGATCGAAGTTCTAACCGTTTTCCTTCCAATTCATTGGATATACGCTGCGATTCTCTCTTATCCATATCCGACAATGACTTCTCAATATTCCTCTTACTCTCAAGATATGAAATCTCGCATTCCAGTTTTTCTTTCTTATCTGTATATTCTTGTTCCATAGCCTCATTTTTCTTAACAATGGCATCTGTTTTCTCATTTAGTTCCTTAGTCTGTCTACGCTCCAATTCCTTATAAGCAATTTGTGAAGCAAGCAACTCAATATCCGCATCATGCACCTGTTCCTGTATCTGCTCCAGATGCTCTGTTTCTTTTGCCACTTTATATTCTGCTACAGATAAATCATGATTTCTTCCAAGACTTTTTTCTGATAAATCTTCATGTGTATGATATCTGAAGCACATCCCAGCTTCCTCTCGTAATTTATCCTGTAAAATTACAGAGAGCGTTTCCGGTGTGAATACATTCCTCTTTGAAACCTTCTTCTTAAGTCCTCTCTTAGCCCCTTCCCATACTGGAACTCCTACTACATGAACATGGGGACTAGCTTCATCAAAATGAATTACTGCATTTGCAATCTTAAATTCCGGCAACAGTTCCTCCAGCTTTCCAATCAGAAAACTATACACATAATACATTTTGTCCTTAACATCATCATGTGCCTGCCAAAACTCTTTATCTCCACATTGGAAAATGATTTCAACAGCCATATCCTGTTCAAGCCTTGAAACATGTTCGAAATAATCTTCAATCTTTCTGTCCGCTCTTTTCTGTTTGTCAATATATTCCTTCACAGCCTCATCAAATTCTTGATGATAAACATTCCTCACATCCTGAAGCAAATCATCTGTTCCTCGCAAAACTATAATATTATCTTTGCTATAATCATCCGATTTGTACTTTCTTAAATTGTGTTTTGCCACTCCAAGCAACTTACTCTTACTTGTGATAGCACTTTTCTTGTTGCTAATGTGTGCTGTATACGACGTATTCCCCATAAGCAAATCTCCTCGTATTATAAGTTTATATAGGCGTTTGCGAAACGCCACAAGCCGCATAAATACGGCATTTTTTGTTACCTAAAAACAAATAACTCCTCACCGGATATGGTATAATAGAGTTGACTAAAAACTATAAACCTACATCCAAGAAAGGAGTTATTCTGATACTTATGATACCATATAAACAGCTTTCTTTGGCAGATATTTTTTCAGATTGCCATGAAAAATTTGAAAATGACAAACCTGCGTTTCTTTCTCTATTAGAAACCCATATCGATATTGATGAGTTTATTCCGATTTCTTTTAGAAATCATTTCTATGCATCAACGGGCAGAACCCGTAAATACCCTTTGCAAGCTTTTCTGTGGGCTTTGATTATTCAACGTATTTTCTCTATCCCTACGGATCAGCTTCTCCTGACTTTTCTCGCTTACTCAAAATCACTTCGGGAATTCTGTGGTTTTACTAAAGTCCCAGACGCTTCCAAAATCACCCGATTCAAACAGGATTTTTTAGATGACCTCCAGCTTGTTTTCGATAACCTTGTTGATGTTACCGAGCCTATCTGTCAGGCGATTGACTCTGCAAAAGCGGATATGACCATCTTTGATTCTTCCGGCATAGAAGCATTTGTTACCGAAAATAATCCCAAGTATGCTAACAGGATCATCAAACAGCTTAAGGCATACGCGAAAGCTCAGGGCTTTGATAAATCCTATGATCCTTATAAAGCTGCCTATGGTTCCATGCCTTCTCATGCTTCTGCTAATCCTGAGATTAAGCAGCTCTATATCAATGGGCATTTTTGCTATGTCTTCAAGTTCGGCATTGTCACTAACGGATTGGGCATCATCCGCCACATATCTTTTTATAACAAAAACTTTATGGCTTCACATCCTGATATCGTTGTCGAAAAGAAATCCGATTCCCCTGACGAAGATAAATGTGTTCATGATTCAAAGCTTTTAATCCCCACACTTAAGGACTTCTTTTCCAAGCATCCTTTGATTAATCCAAAAACCTTCCTGGGTGATGCTGCTTTCGATACCGCACAACTCTATAAGAGCCTTCTTACCGGTGACACTTTTGGTAATGACAAACATTTCTCGAAAGCTTATATTCCGCTGAATGCAAGATCCGGACTTGAAAATCTGGATTATTCCATCAATGAAGATGGTATTCCGTGTTGTCCCCATGATCCTTCTTTACAAATGAAGTACGAAGGCACTTCCAAACTTCACAGTGGAGTAACAAGATATAAATTTGTCTGTCCAAGAATGAAATGGATTTATGATAAATCAACTCAAAAATCCCATCGTCATTGTTTCTGTGACAACCCTTGTACTTCTTCTAAATGTGGGCGGATGGTCTACATCTACCCGGAAAAGGATCTTCGTGCTTATCCCGGAACGATCCGCGGCACCGAAAAATGGGATGATACCTATAAAATCAGGACTGTTGTCGAAAGAGATATCAACCACATCAAAGACAATCTCTGTCTTGCAGGACGCCGAACCCAAAATGAGAGGACTCTGCATGCTGATCTGATTCTTGCCGGGATCACACAACTTATTACTGTTGTTCTCGCAGATAAGATCAATCACCACGAATATATTCGAAGCATAAAACCACTCATAGCTTAGGACTTACCACTTTCATAAAGTCCATAGCTTATTAAAGTGCGCCTAACATGTGCGATTATCCATTTTTCATTCCACAAGTCGTGCTCTTCGCGAATTCTTCCTTGTTTTGGTTCAAGGTTACGAACGAGCACCGCGAGTTTCGCAATTACCTATTGCACAATAAATAAGATTTTCAGAGTTTCTGCTCAGGATTCAAAACCATCTCCC
>ERZ837487.4626-NODE-4626-length-10523-cov-5.334352_pt1 | contig 10523 bp, 8 predicted proteins | sample MGYA00519911_ERZ837487 | MGnify/ENA primary metagenome ERZ837487 (study PRJEB31850, sample SAMEA3708818) | human gut metagenome | biome: human gut; feature: human-associated habitat; material: faeces | place: China | collected 2014 ...
CCGCCGGATCGGTGCGCGACTGGTTCCACGACTGCGCCGTCTACTGCCGGCAAATCTACGTGCTGGCACAGCCCGACCAGCAGTTCAAAAGTCCCGACGTATGGGAGGATTTCCTCAATCCCGCACTTCCCATCGCCGAACGGCAGATTCTCTACGCCGGCTACCGGCTGGCGCACGTGCTCAACGAACTGTTCGGATAATACCCCATCCAACACGAACACGAAAACGGCGATCCTTTCGGGATCGCCGTTTTCGACAAATACCGTCCGCCCTATTTCTTCTCGGCGGGCGTCAGTTTCTCGGCCGGGACGACGGTCTTCACCGAATCGGTTGCGGGAGCCTCCCCGACAGCCGCAGGTTCGGCCGCAGGCAGCGGTTCGGCCTTCGTTCCCTTGAAGACGAGCGCCTTCTTCCCGTCGTCGAAAAGCGTCAGCACGTCGCCGTCGATCTCGTACTTGTCGGCCTCTTCGAGCAGCTTCGCGAAACGGCTCTCCAAATCCATGTTCGGGCAGGCCATCATCGTGCTGGCCAGCCGCTCGATGTCGAGTCCGTTCCCCTCTTCGAGTTCGTAGGGGCCGAACAGGCGGTTGCAGGCACCCACGCCGTAGACCATCATCCGCGACGGGTCGAGCGTGAAATTGAACGTATCCTCTCCGGCCGCGAAGGCGGGATCGGCCTTGCCGTCCATCTCCGTGAGTTTCCACTGCGTCCCTTCCAGCGGGAGGTTCGTCTTCGGGCTTCCGCAGGCCGCCAGCATCAGCATCGCCGCAGCCGCTCCTAAAATCTGTTTCATCTTCGTAATCATTTTGGTTTCGATCGGTTTCCGATCTTGTTTTCAATAAAAATGCCGGAAGAAGGCAAATCCTGCATCCTTCCGGCAAAATTCGTCATGCGGGACTAATATTCCATTTTCGAGAGCCGCTGATAACCGGCGTAACGCCACTTGGCATTCTCCTCGGCTGCCTCGAACAACTCCTCGGCCTCGGCCGGGAACGACTTTTTAAGCGAAGTGTAACGCACCTCCTTCATCAGGAAGTCGCGGAACTTCGACCAGTCGGGCTCCTTCGAGTCCATCACGAACGGGTTCTTGCCCTGCTCCTCGAGCTGCGGGTTGTAGTGCCACAGGTGCCAGTAACCGCAGGCTACGGCCTCCTTGCCCACGGTCTGCGTGCGCGTCATGCCGCCCTTGATGCCGTGGTTGATACACGGAGCATAGGCGATCACGAGCGACGGGCCGGGATAGGCCTCGGCCTCCTTGAGCACGTTGAACAACTGCATCTGCGAAGCGCCGATCGAAACCTGCGCCACGTATACGTAGCCGTAGGTCATGGCGATGGCGCCGAGGTCTTTCTTGCGGATACGCTTGCCGGCCGAAGCGAACTTGGCGACGGCACCCACGGGCGTCGATTTCGACGACTGTCCGCCGGTATTCGAGTAAACCTCGGTATCCACGACCAGAATGTTCACATCCTGGCCCGATGCCAGCACGTGATCGACACCGCCGAAGCCGATATCGTACCCCCAGCCGTCGCCGCCGATGATCCACTGCGACTTCTTCACCAGCCAGTCCTTCATCTCCAGGATATCCTTGCAGTAATCGCAGCCGCAGGCCTCCATCATCGGGACGAGGCGCGCCGAGACCTCGGCCGATTTGGCCGACGAACCGCGCGAAGCGATCCACTCCTGCATGACGCCCTTCAGCTCGTCGGAGCATTTCGTACAGTTGGCAATAGCCTGCTCCATCGTATTCTGGATACGGTCGCGGAGTTTCTCGACACCGAGGTGCATACCCAGGCCGAATTCGGCGTTGTCCTCGAAAAGCGAGTTCGCCCATGCCGGGCCCTGGCCCTTGTCGTTGGTGCAGTACGGGGTCGACGGTGCCGAACCCGAATAGATCGAGGTACAGCCCGTGGCGTTGGCAACCATCATCTTGTCGCCGAACAGCTGCGAGATAGCCTTGATATAGGGGGTCTCGCCGCAACCGGCGCAGGCGCCCGAGAACTCGAACAGCGGCTGTGCGAACTGGAGGTTCTTCACCGACTTGGTCTTGTCGACGACCTGCTTGTAGCCGATATGCTTGGTGATGTAGTCCCAGTTCTTCTGCTGGGGCATCTGCTCCTCCAGAGGACGCATTACCAGCGCCTTCTCCTTGGCCGGGCAGACGTCGACGCAGTTCGAGCAGCCCGTACAGTCGAGCGGCGAGATCTGGATGCGGAACTTGTACTCCTTGGTCTCGCCCAGCCCCTGCTTCCATTCCACGCCCGATGCGGCGGCCTCGGCCTCCGTCGCGAGGAACGGACGAATCACGGCGTGCGGGCAGACATAGGCGCACTGGTTGCACTGGATACAGTTCTCGATCTTCCACTCGGGGACATTCACGGCGATGCCGCGCTTCTCGTAGGCGGCCGTGCCGTTCTCCCACGTACCGTCCTCACGGCCCGTGAAAGCCGATACCGGCAGGTCATCGCCCTTCAGCCCGTTGATCGGCTCAACGACCTTGCGCACGAACTCGGGATACGACGCATCCGAAACATGTGCGAAGCCGTTGTCGTCGATCTGCGCCCATTCGGCCGGCACCTCGACCTTCACCACGGCGTTGCCGCCTGCGTCGACGGCCGCATAGTTCATGTTGACGATGTCCTCGCCCTTCTTGCCGTAGGATTTCAGGATGGCATGCTTCATCTCGTCGACAGCCTTGTCGAACGGGATGACGTTGGCGATCTTGAAAAATGCCGACTGCATGATGGTATTCGTACGCGAACCCAGCCCGAGCTCGGCGGCGATCTTCGTGGCGTTGATGATATAGAAATTGATCTTGTTCTTGGCCAGATAGGCTTTCATGTGGTCGGGCAGCGTGGCGCAGGTCGTAGCCGCGTCGTGCACCGAGTTGAGCAGGAACGAACCGCCGGCTTTCAGCCCTTTCAGCACGTCGTACTTGTCGACGTACGAAGGCACGTGGCACGCCACGAAGTCGGGCGTGGTGACCAGATAGGGCGAAGTGATCGGCAGGTCGCCGAAACGCAGGTGCGACGAGGTGTAACCGCCCGACTTCTTCGAGTCGTACGAGAAGTATGCCTGGCAATATTTGTTCGTCGTGCCGCCGATGATCTTGATCGAGTTCTTGTTGGCGCCTACCGTACCGTCGGCACCCAGGCCGAAGAAGAGCGCCTCGAACGTACCGGGCTTGGCGAGCGAAATCTCCTCGCCCACGGGCAGCGAGCGGAAGGTCACGTCGTCCACGATGCCCACCGTGAACTGGTTCTTGGGCTCGTTGGCCGCAAGGTTTGCGAACACGGCCAGCATCTGCGCCGGCGTAGTGTCCTTGGACGAAAGGCCGTAGCGGCCACCGATGATGAGCGGTTTACGGTCGGCCGGAATATCCTTGCAGTTGGCAAATGCCTCGACGACATCCAGGTAGAGCGGGTCGCCGTTTGCACCCGGTTCCTTAGTACGGTCGAGCACACAGATGCGCTTCACCGTTTCGGGCAGCACCTCGCCCAGATATTTCACCGAGAAGGGACGATAGAGGTGAACGGTCACGACGCCCACCTTCCCGCCACGGGCGTTCAGGTAGTCGACCGTCTCCCGGAGGGTTTCGGTCACCGACCCCATCGCGATCACGATGTTCTCGGCGTCCGCAGCTCCGTAATATACGAACGGCTTGTACTCGCGGCCGGTGATCTTCGAAATCTCGCGCATCGCCTCGGCGACCATGTCGGGCACGGCGTCGTAGAAGCGGTTGGCGGCCTCGCGGGTCTGGAAATAGATGTCGGGATTCTGCGCCGTACCGCGGGTCACGGGGTGCTCGGGGTTGAGCGCACGCCGGCGGAACTCAGCCAGCGCATCGCGGTCAAGCATCGCCGTCAGAGCGGCCTCGTCGATCAGCTCAATCTTCTGGATCTCGTGCGAGGTACGGAAGCCGTCGAAGAAGTGCAGGAACGGCACGCGCGATTTGAGCGACACGATGTGCGCCACGCCCGCCAGATCCATCACCTCCTGCACCGACGAAGTCGCCAGCATGGCGAATCCCGTCTGGCGGGTGGCCATGACGTCCTGGTGGTCTCCGAAAATCGACAGCGACTGTGCGGCCAGCGCACGCGCCGAGACGTGGAACACGCCCGGCAGCAATTCACCGGAGATCTTATACATATTGGGGATCATCAGCAGCAAACCCTGCGACGCGGTGAACGTCGACGTCAGGGCACCGCTCTGCAACGAACCGTGTACGGCGCCTGCGGCACCGGCTTCGGACTGCATCTCGACAACTTTCACCGTTTCGCCGAAAATATTTTTGCGACCCTGTGCGGCCCACTCGTCCACGAGTTCGGCCATGGTCGACGACGGCGTGATGGGATAGATCGCCGCAACTTCCGAGAACATGTATGCAACATGTGCCGCAGCGTAGTTACCATCACAAGTGATAAATTTCTTTTCTGCCATTTTGTTGAAATTTTAGATGATATTGTGTGTTTTTCCTGGATTCGGGACAAAATGCGTTGCAAAGATAACAATTCCGGCGGAAAAATCAGTCCGATTTTCTGACAAATCATCCGGTTTTTTCACTACGCAGGATGTTATTGGAATAACAACGGGGTTGTTATTTATTTAACAGCGAACTCGCGGATAATCACCGACTTGCCGAACTTATTATCCGATAGCGGATTACCTGCCACGCCCTCGCGGGCACAGTCCGGGCTGTGCGTGCACGGGGCCGGAGCGCCACCCCTGCCGGCAAGGCAAATCCCGGGCCGGAAAAAGCTGCGGAATTTTTTCACAGGCACATTGGCGGTTGAGAAAACAGATAATTTTTTGGCCGTCAACAAATTTTACGCGGCGAAACACTGGGAAATAAAGGCCGATAAATAGGTTGTTCGGGCGCGGCGATTGCAAATCGGGATTTTTTTCCTAATTTTGTTCCATAATTCGTTCTTTACATATCATCGTGTATAAACGATAGTATTGGGGCCCTAAAATCTGGTAAATTTTTTGTTATCCCACAATACAGATCGTACCCAGAAGGGTGCGTGCTGTGATTTGTGGGATAGAGGCTGACCAGAGCCATGGGCCACAGGTTCGGCACCACTCTTCCCGTTTTCTGCCGAAGCGTTTTCCACACGCAGCGGCAGGGTAATGGATTCCAATCCCCAAACTTCATAGTCTTCGAATCCATCTTCAAATGAGGCGTCACTAAATTTTCCTGCCGCTGCTTTTTTACTATCTTTGCATCCATGATCGAATACAAGAAGAGAACACTGGCGAACGGCCTGACGGTCGTCGTCAACCGGGATAAGGCTTCGAAACTCGCCGCAGTAAACATATTATATAAGGTCGGGGCGCGCAACGAGAACCCCGCGCGCACGGGTTTCGCCCATCTGTTCGAACACCTGATGTTCCGCGGCACGCGCGAAATCCCGAATTTCGACCTGCCCGTGCAGATGGCCTGCGGCGACAACAACGCCTTCACCAACAACGACTATACGGATTTCTACATCACCCTCCCGAAGGACAACATCGAGACCGCACTGTGGCTCGAAAGCGACCGCATGGAGGGGCTGGACATCACCCCCGAAAAACTCGAGGCGGAGAAACGCGTGGTGATCGAGGAGTTCCGCCAGCGCTACCTCAACCAGCCCTACGGCGACCAGCCGATGCTGCTGCGGGCACTGGCCTACAAAGTCCACCCCTACCGCTGGGCGACCATCGGGCTCACGCCCGACCACATCGCCGGAGCGACACTCGACGACGTACAGGCCTTCTACCGCACCCACTACCACCCTTCGAACGCCATCCTGTCCGTCTCGGCCGACTTCGACGAGGAGCGCATGCTCGACCTTGCCGAAAAATGGTTCGCCCCGCTCGCCGACCGCACCGTGACTCCTCAGCCCATCCCCCGGGAACCGCAGCAGGAGGCGCCCCGCCGGGAGACGGTCGAACGCGACGTGCCCGCCACGACCCTGTCGCTGGCATTCCACATGGGCGGCCGCACCTCGCAGGATTTCTATACCGCCGACCTGGTCTCCGACCTCCTGTCGGGCGGCGACTCGTCGCGTCTCTACAAACACCTGGTGCAGGAACAGCGCCTGCTGGCCTCGGTCAACGCCTACATTTCGGGCGACGTCGACCCGGGGTTGTTCGTCTTTACGGGGCAACTGCTGCCGGATACCACTCCCGAACAGGCCGAAGCGGCTTTCCGTGCCGAAATCGAGGCATTGCAGAGCGTCCCGGCATCGGACTACGAGGTCGAGAAGGTCAAAAACAAGTTCGAGGCTAACACGCTCTTCGGCGAGTTGAACGTGATGAACAAGGCGATGAACCTGGGCTTCTACGAGATGCTGGGCGACCTGCCGCTCATCAACGGCGAGGTGGCGGCCTACCGTGCCGTCACGACCGGCGACATCCTCGCCTTCAGCCGCCGCACCTTCCGCCCCGAAAACTGTTCCATCCTTATTTACAAAGCGAAAAAATGACACAACCACCCCTCGTAATACCCTCCGACGTCGAGGTCGCACAAGCCGGGAAGAGCCTGCTGGCAAACGGCTCGACACTCTACACGCTCGCCTCGGACGACTTCGAAGTGCTGCGCGTCACCTTCGTGTTCCGCGCCGGATCGGCCATGCAACGGGTTCCTTTCTCGGCGTCGGCCGCCGCCAACATGCTCGCCGAGGGGACACGCGACATGACGGCGCACCAGATCGCCGAACGGCTCGACTATTACGGCTCGTACTACGACGTCAACATCGACCGCGACTATGCCTACATCAGTTTCTGCATGCTCTCCAAATTCTTCGACGAAACGCTCGCCGTAGCAGAACAGATACTCCTGCACCCCGTTTTCCCCGAGGAGGAACTGCGCACCTATTGCGCCAAGCGCAAGCAGCGGCTGGCCGTAGAACGCACAAAGGTCGACACCCAGGCCCGCGAGGCTTTCGCCCGCGCCCTTTTCGGGCCCTCGCATCCCTACGGCATCTCGGCAGACGAAGCCCAATACGATAAACTCACGCGCGGGGATGTAGCGGCGTTTTATGAAAGCCACTATACGGCGGACAACGGGTTCACGATATGCAGCGGGCGCATCGGCGACCACGAACGGCAGGCCGTCGCGGCGCTGGCGGAACGGTTGCCGCGACGCGAACCCCAGGCCGGCATCCCGTTCCCGGCACCCGTGACGCAGCACGAAGCGCGGGTCGACCATCCGGGCGCCGTACAGTCGTCGATCCGCATCGGAAGGCTGCTTTTCCCGCGCCAGCATCCCGATTTCCTCGGCATGCAGGTCGTGGCATCCGCCCTGGGCGGTTATTTCGGTTCGCGCCTGATGCAGAACCTGCGCGAGGAGCACGGCTATACATACGGCGTGGTGGCCGCCATGGTCAACTTCGAACGGGAGGGCTATTTCGCCGTAGCGGCACAGGTCGGGACGGAGGTCACGCAGGAGGCCCTGCGCGAGATTTACGCCGAAATCGAACGGTTGCGCGCCGAGCCGATGACCGAGGGCGAACTTTCGCTCGTGAAGAACATCATGGTCGGCGAGATGATGCGCATCCTCGACGGGCCGTTCGGCATTGCCGACGTCACAATCGAGAACATCCTCTGCGGCCGCGACCATACCGTCATCAACGAGAACATCCGCCGCATACAGGCCATGACGCCGGCCGACGTGCAGCGGCTGACTCGGAAATACCTCTCCCGCGAAGAACTGGTGACGGTCATTGCGGGAGACCTGCGAAAATAGACGCCTGCGCATTGCGGCTGCGGAGCAATGCTCCGCCCGCCAAACGGCATGAAAAAAGCACCGGGCTCCCCCGGTGCTTTCCCATTTCCGCCTCCGGTACACACTGTCCGCCCTTCCGGCCCGGCATCCGACGGCTCGAACCCGCACCCAAACTGCGGTATCCGACGTCCACGACCCGCCGCGATTATTTCCGGTTGGCCGCGACCCAGTTGGTCAGCTGCACGAAATCGGCGACCGAGAGCTGCTCGGCGCGCTGCGTAAAAAAGGGATGTTCTGCGCCGCCGAAATCGCCGAATACCGCCCGCAGCGAGTTGCGGATCATCTTGCGGCGTTGGCCGAATGACGCTTTCACCACCTTCACGAACAGCGCCTCGTCGCAGCCGAGCCGTCCGACGCTGTTGCGGCGCAGGCGGATAACGGCGCTTTTGACCTTGGGAGGCGGGTTGAAAACCGTTTCGTTGACCGTAAAGAGGTATTCGATGTCGTACCAAGCCTGCAACAACACGCTCAGGATGCCGTACTCCTTCGACCCCGGAGGCTCCGCGATCCGTACGGCGACCTCCTTCTGGATCATACCGACGCATTCGGGCACCAGGTCGCGGTGCTCGAGCACCTTGAAAAATATCTGCGAGGAGATGTTGTAGGGGAAATTCCCGATGATCTTCAGTCCCCGCGGAAAACGCTCGCGCAGGTTCATCTTCAGGAAATCGCCCTCGATCAGCCGCGGTGCGAACTCGGGGAAATGCGCATGGAGGTACCCGACGCTCTCCGGGTCGATCTCGGCGCCGTAGGTGGTGATGTCGCCGCGCCTGAGCAGGAACTGCGTCAGCACCCCCATCCCGCAGCCGACCTCCAGCACGTCGCAGGGGACTGCGCCGCCCCGTTCCTCTTCCGCGGCCGCCGGCGCACCGGCAGCGGTCGTATCCGCCGCGAGCCGGGCATCGGCACTTGCAACTACACCCCTCCGGGTTTCCGCATCGGCATCGGCAGTTCCTGTCGCCTTCGTCCGGGCTTCTGCCCAGGCATCGGCACTTCCTACCGCCATCGTCCGGGCTTCCGCCCCAGCTCCGGCATATCCAGCCACCCTCGTCCGGATTTCCGCATCGGCATCGGCACTTCCAGCCGCCACCGCCCGGGTTTCCGCCCCGGCCTCCGGTCTTACGCCCCCCGAAAGCGCATCGCAAATCTTGCGCGCGATATTGAGGTCGACCAGGAAATGCTGTCCCAGCGCCTTTTTTGCCCTTACTTCACTCATTTTCGTCTTTCAGTAATTCGTAATAACAGCCGTCCACGAACGCCCCGTTCTTGAAAAAAGCCTTGCGGAACGTCCCGACATGCCGAAACCCGGCTTTCACCAACACCCGCTGCGATGCGGAATTGGTGGCATAAGCCGCGGCAAAGATACGAATTATCGGGGTATTTGCGAACATCCACTCCACGGCCTGCCGGACGGCCGCCGTCATCATGCCCCGCCCCCGGCAGCGGCTTGAGAGCCAGAAGCCGATTTTGGCGCCGAAGCGCTCGACATCCGTCCCGAGCACGAACCCCACGCCGCCCACCACGGCCTTGCCGCCTGCCACGACGGCGAAATCCAGCGGCAGGAAACAAGCCCGCTCTTCCGGAATAAAACTGCCGCCCCGGGAAAACCGCCCCATCGGAAACCGCAAGCCTCCGCCCGGAAACCGAACCGCCGGGCAACGATGTCCGGCGGATGAAGGTCAGCGTTTCGACCGGCGGGATTTTTTCTTTTCCTGCCGCTCCCGGGCACGGCGTTCGAGCCGCACGCGGCGCTGCGTGAGGCGGAACGTATAGAGCAGCCCCACGAAACCCACGCCGAGCAGCGTGATCCAGAACCACACGGCAATGCCGCGCTCCATATACTCCAGGGCGTAGATTATCCCGGCCACCGCCACGATCATCATCACGAGGCGGACTATCTGCATCACATTGGTTTTCATATCAGTCTTCGTTTTGCGTATTTTTGCGGCCCATGCTCCGGGCGCGGACGGCCAAAATCCCCGACGCACCGATCAGTACGAGCGGCACGTACCAGATATCCCGCCCGTCGTCGGACAGGATCCGCCACAGCGAAACGACGCCGCACACGAAGAAAAACACGGACATGATCGTCAGGAACCGTTGCATGGCACACATAGGTTACGGTATTTTGTATTTGTTCACCTCGTCGAGGTGCTTGCGTTTGCACTTGTGGCATTCGTTGTACACCATCCCGACGCCTGCAAGCACGAACAATACGGCCACGACAAGGTCGAATATACAATTGCTGTTCGACAAGGCCCAGAATATATTGACTCCGAGCCACACGAGTGTCACGATCAGGAAAATCACGGCAACAGTAAAAGTCTTTTTGTTCATAGGCGTATTATTAAGTTAGTGTCAATCCTCGGAACAGTGACGCAACAGCCGTGGGATGGCAGGTGTCCAGGGCGTCAGTTGCCCTGCTCGCAGATGAATTTGATACGCACCAGACGTATCTCCTCCTCCGTATAGTCGGCCCCCAGTTCGTCGATGGCCGCATCGAGCGAATCGCTCTCGGCGTCCTCCTTGAAATAGAGGTAAATGTCCTCGATCTTGTCCTCGTCCATAAAGTCCCTCAGATAGTACGAGATGTCGAGCTTCGTACCCGAGTTGACGATGCCTTCGATCTCGGTCAGCAGTTCGTCGAAATCGAGGTCTTTGGCGCGGGCGATATCCTCGAAATCCATCTTCCGGTCGATGGACTGGATGATGAAGATCTTGTTGCCCGACTTGTTGCCGACCGACTTGACGATCA
>ERZ837487.4628-NODE-4628-length-10520-cov-3.314763_pt1 | contig 10520 bp, 7 predicted proteins | sample MGYA00519911_ERZ837487 | MGnify/ENA primary metagenome ERZ837487 (study PRJEB31850, sample SAMEA3708818) | human gut metagenome | biome: human gut; feature: human-associated habitat; material: faeces | place: China | collected 2014 ...
TGCTTATGAGAAGACATGGCACGAGCTTGATTTTGGAAGAGCCGGCGGCAATGGCGTGACGCTTCCAGTCGAGGAAGGCTTAGAGCTGTCGCTTCGAGGAAGGATTGACCGTGTGGACTTTGCCGAGGAAGACGGTTCACTTTATGTAAAAGTCATCGACTACAAATCAGGCAGTACAAAGCTTGATCTTGGAAAAGTGTATTATGGACTGCAGCTGCAGCTAGTGCTTTATTTAGAGGCAGCAATGGCTATGGCAGCAAAAAGAAATCCTAACCGAAAGCTTATTCCGGCAGGAATTTATTATTACAACATGAAAGATCCTATTGTGTCAGGCTTTGATATGACAAAGGAAGAGATAGAAGCAAAGCAGCAAAAGGAGCTTAGAATGAATGGCCTTACAAGCACAGAAAAGGCATCGCTTCTTTTGATTGACGCAGAAGGCGGAAATGTCGTGTCGGGATTGGAGTACAAAAAAGATGGCAGTCTGTCCTCACGCGCACTTGTAGCAAATGCAGATCAGATGCATGAGCTTGGTCACTTTGCCAGAAAAAAAGCACTCGATCTGGCACGAGACATTTACGGAGGAAAGATTGACGCTTATCCGTATGAATATAAGAAGATGAATCCGTGTGAATACTGCGAGTATGGTTCTGTCTGCGGCTTTGATCTGCAGCTTGAGGGATGTCATTACCGCAGGCTTTCTGCGCTAGACAAGGATGAGGTATGGCAGGAAATTGCGCGAGAGGAAAATAAGCAGACAGACAAAGAGGAGAGGGAAGATGGCTGACAATATGACATGGACAAGTGAACAAAAGCAGGTCATTGACCTGCGTGACAGAAGTCTTCTTGTTTCAGCGGCAGCAGGAAGCGGAAAGACGGCAGTACTCGTACAGAGAATTATAGAGCGCATTTGTGACGAATCACACCCAGTTGATATTGACCGTCTTCTCGTGGTGACATTTACTAACGCTGCGGCAGGTGAGATGAGAGAGCGTGTGCAGGCAGCAATTGCAAAGCGTGTAGAGGAGAATCCTGACAATACTCATCTGCGCCGTCAGGAGGTATTAGCTGGTCATGCACATATTACTACGATTGACAGTTTTTGTTTGTCAGTGCTTCGCGAGCATTTTCAGGAGATAGAGCTTGATCCAGGCTTTAGAATTGCAGATGAGGGCGAATTAAAGCTTCTGCAGGCCGATGTACTAGAGGCACTTTTAGAGGAGGAGTACGAACAGGCAAGTGAATCATTTATTCATTTTATGGAGGCATATGCACCAGGAAAAGATGACGAGCGTGCCGTGCAGTTAATTTTGCAGCTCTATGGCTTTGCAGTGGCAAATCCGCGTCCAGAGGACTGGCTTAATCATTGTCTTGAAAGCTACGGGGCAGAAAGCATGGAGACGCTTGAAAAGCAGCCGTGGATGTGTACAATGACAGAGCAGCTAAGGACAATCCTTTCTGAGACGGCAGCGCTCTATAAAAGAATGATCGCTGTCTGTAAGGATGAAGGCGGAATGGAAAGCTACGAATCTGTCCTTTTATCAGAGCAGCAGATGATTGAATATGCATCAGAGGTATCAAAGTATGATGAACTTAGAGAACGTGTCAATCTAATTCGCTTTGGCAGCAAGCCGCGAAAGAAAAAGACTGATTCTTTCAGCGAGGATAAGGCAAAACGTGTCTGGGATATGAGAGAACAGGCAAAAAAGCAGATAAAATCGCTGTCAGAGGATTACTTTGCCGATGATGACGAGCGTCTTCTTCAAAAGCAGCATCTTGCGGGGGTGCAGGTAAAGGAGCTCGTGCGCCTGACACATGCCTTTCTTTTGCGCTACAGCGCAGCAAAACGAAAGAAAAATCTTGTCGATTTTGGGGATTTGGAGCATTTGGCATTAAACGTGCTTAGTGAGAAGACATCAGACGGTGAGAAGCCAACTTTAGTAGCAGCACAGTATCGTGAAAGCTTCGAGGAGATTATGATAGATGAGTATCAGGACAGCAATTACGTACAGGAGCTGATTTTGACAAGCATTTCAAGGACAGATCCGCCAAATCTTTTCATGGTAGGAGATGTAAAGCAGAGTATCTATCGCTTTCGTCTGGCGCGCCCAGAGCTTTTTATGGAAAAATATGAGACATATACAAAAGAAGAAAGCACACATCAGAAAATAGAGCTTCACCAGAATTTCAGAAGCCGAAAAAGCGTGCTTGATTCAGTAAACTTTTTCTTTTATCAGCTTATGCATAAGGCAGTCGGAAATGTGGAGTACGACAAGGACGCAGCGCTTTATCCAGGTCTTGTATATGAGCCATGTGATACGCACCCGACAGGAGGAGCCACTGAGCTTATGCTTCTTGATCTGGAGGATGTGACAGAGGATAGTGATGATGATGTTAAGCTAGACAATGAAGATACACAAGCTGTCTACAGCAGCAGAGAGTGGGAAGCGGCAATGATCGCAGAAAAAATCCGCGAGATTATCGATCCAGAGTCTGGTCTTTATATCTGGGATAAGGAGCAAAAAACATATCGTCTGACAGAGTATCGTGACATTGCGATTTTGCTTCGTACTGTGTCTGGCTGGGCCGAGGAATTGATTTCAGTGCTTCTTTCAAAAGGAATATCAGCATCAGCTGATACTGGAAGCGGATATTTTAGTGCGCTTGAGGTTCAGACTATCTTAAATCTGCTTGAAATTATAGACAATCCACTGCAGGATATTCCGCTTGCAGCGGTAATGCACTCACCGATTGGTCATTTTTCCAGTGAGGAGCTAGCCATTATCCGCGCAGAAGAACCGCCGTCACAGTGTAAGCACCTTTATGATGCTGCCACATCATTTGCACAAAAATATAGTGATCCAGCCGATGCAAAAAACAAGGAAGGCTATCACAAGCTGGCAGGCAGACTTCGCACATTTTTTAATCAGCTTGAGACATACAGAAGAAAGAGCCGATATCTTTTGCTTCGTGAGCTTCTTGTCTATGTGTTAGAAGACAGTGGCTACTACGAGTTTATAAGTGCAATGCCTGGCGCTGCGACAAGAAAAGCAAATCTTGATATGCTTCTTGAGCGTGCTGGTGCATTTGAAAAGACAAGCTATCAGGGTGTATTCCAATTTGTCCGCTACATCAACAGACTAAAGAAATATTCCGTTGACTATGCGTCAGCGCAGGAGCTTGCCCAGAATCAGGTGCGCGTCATGAGTATTCATAAGAGCAAAGGTCTTGAATTTCCCGTATGCTTTGTGGCAGGTCTTGGAAAAAGCTTTAACAAGCAGGATGTGAATGCGTCAATGCTGTTTTCTGTTGATTACGGCATTGCAACTGATGCAATAGATCCGACACTTCGCACAAAGGAGAGCACAGTCATGAAGCAGGCCATGAGAAGCCAGCTTATGATTGAAAATCTTGGCGAGGAGCTTCGTGTTTTATATGTTGCCATGACGCGTGCAAGGGAAAAGCTGTATCTGACAGGCGCAAAGGATCATCTTTTTGACTACTTGGAAAAGAAAATTCATGAGACAGACAAGACAGCGCGTGAACTTTCATACAGCCAGCTTACGATGGCAGGAAGCTTCTTAGACTGGATTACAGCAGCAGCCTGCAAGCACAAAAGCTTTAAGGCAATTTATGAGCAGCTTGGAATAAATGTGCCATTTGACGGTGTGTGTTATAAAGACGAAAGCCCACTGTCAGTTTTGCTTGTGACAAAAAGCAGTCTGTCTATGCAGACGTCACTTTGGCGTGCAGAGGAAGCAATGAAACGCACGGCACTTGAAAACTGGAAAAACGAAACTACAGACGAGACATCAAAGAAGCTGATCGAGTCACGCTTTTTGGTGCGCTACGATGACAGCCCTCTGTCAAAGCTGCAGGCGGCATTTACAGTATCGGAATTAAAGACGCGCCACGAAGAGGAAGCCTTTGCGGTGAGTGGATCAGACATAAGAGAGCCTGCTGCACAGCTTATAAAACAAGAATCCGAGATGCAAGATCAGAAACTTCTGCCGGATGAAGAACTTCTTCCAGAGTTTTTGCAGCAAAAAGATAAGATGAGCGGTGCGGCGCGCGGTACACTTTATCACTGGCTTTTTGAACACTTTGATTTTACAGGTGATTTAAGGGCACAGCTTTACTCATTTATGCAGCAAGAGCTTATAAGTACTGAGGAGCGAAAGAGGATTCGCATAGCCGATTTTGAATATTTTGTGCAGACACCTCTTGGCAAAAAAGTCAAGCAAGCGCAGGAAGAAGGAACATATCACCGCGAGATGCCGTTTATACTTGGAGTGCCAGCTAAAGAGATGATAGAAAATTACAAAAAGCTGTCAGAAAAAGATGAGAACGAGTATGTCAGTGTACAGGGTGTCATAGATGCCTGGATAGATGGTGAGGACTATATCACGCTGATAGACTTTAAAACAGACAAAAAGCCAGAAGATATGACAGATGAAGAGTTTAAAGAGCTGCTTAAAAAACGCTACCAGGTACAGCTGTCATATTATAAGCGTGCTCTTATGCAGATGACAAAGCGGCCTGTGAAGGAAGCATGTATTTATGCTGTTTCACTCGGACAGACAATCTTTTGTTGACGAGCAAATGGCAAAATGATATACTTTTAACATCAGAAAAGGGGGTGGACGAAATGGACAACGAAGAGCTAGAACAGGACAAGGCCAAGGATGAGGCACTCGAAAAGGCATTAGAGCAGGAAACAGAAAACGAGACGCCGTCAGAAGATGAGACGTTTGTAAAGCCCGATTACGAGTCAGAGATCATAAAGATCATAAGAAGCACCACCTCGCCAAAGGTTACACGTGAAAAGCTTGAGGATTATCATGCAAATGATATAGCTGATGTTCTCGAAAAGCTGACAGTAGTAGAGCGAAAGAAGCTTTATAATATCCTGAACATGGATATGATTTCAGACGTATTTGAGTGCATAGATGATGTCAGTCCGTACCTAGAGGAAATGGACATTAGAAAGGCAGTTGAGATCATAAGCAACCTAGAAGCCGATACAGCAGTGGCAGCGCTTCGAGGACTTGATAAAGTCAGACGCTCTGTTATCATTGATTTGATGGATCAGGAGTCCAAAAAAGACATCATGCTGATCGCATCCTTTGATGATGATGAGATAGGAAGCAGAATGACAACAAACTGCATAGTGATCCGCGAAAATCTTACAGTCAAGGAGGCTATGCGTTCACTTGTAAAGCAGGCCGCTGAGAATGACAATATTTCAAAGATTTATGTGGCTGATGAGTCTAATACCTTCTGCGGTGCGATTGATCTAAAGGATCTGATCATTGCAAGAGAAGGCACAAGGCTTGATGATATGATCGTCACCTCATACCCGTATGTATATGGTCACGAGTCTATAAGCGAATGTATTGAAATCTTAAAAGACTATTCAGAGGATTCCATTCCTGTACTCGACAATAACAATAAGATTCTTGGTGTCATCACGGCACAAAATATTATTGAAGTTGTTGATGAAGAGATGGGAGAGGACTACGCAAGACTTGCAGGTTTGATGGCAGAGGAGGACTTAAAAGAACCACTATTAGACAGTATGAAAAAACGTCTTCCGTGGTTGGTTGTTTTAATGTTTCTTGGAATGATAGTTTCATCTGTTGTAGGCATATTCGAGTCAGTAGTCTCACAGCTGACAATTTTAATGATGTTTCAGTCAGTCATTCTTGGTATGTCAGGAAATGCAGGAACGCAGTCACTGGCAGTTACAGTTCGTGTTTTAATGGATGAGAATCTTGAAGTAAAGCAAAAGATTGGTCTGGTTGCAAAGGAAGTGCGCGTTGGCTTTGGTGATGGACTTTTGCTGGGAATATTGTCATTTATAGTGCTTGGCATTTTCATCATGATTGTAAAGGGGCGTCCAGCAGGCTTTGCATTTGCCGTGTCAGGATGCATTGGACTGGCGCTCATGTGCTCTATGGTGATTTCAAGCTTGACAGGAACTTTAGTTCCTATGTTTTTCAACAAGATTGGAATAGATCCGGCAGTGGCATCAGGACCTCTTATTACAACGATCAACGACCTTATAGCTGTTATCGTTTACTATGGACTGAGCTGGCTGTTTTTGCTTGAGATGATGCATTTTTGATAAAAAGAAAGGGCGTAGCTTTAGCTACGCCTTTAATTCGTTTAAAACCTCCTCAAAGCAGACACCGTCTGTTCGCGGACATTCAAATTCCTCTGTTATTTCAATGCAGCGCTGCACAAATGCGCTTGCCTTTCGCACAGAAGTCTCAAAGTCTACATTGTTGGCACAGTCTGCCGTCAAAATCGCAGCAAAGATATCGCCTGTTCCAGAACGCTCCTGTCCAACGCGTTTCCTTTTCACTACAGAAGGTGTGCCGCCTGATTCACATATAACATTTCCTATAAAAGTTCCCATAGAGACACCAGTAATTACTACCTTAGACGGCCCCATGGCAATCAGTGAAAGAGCCAGCTCAGCCAGCTCACTCATCTGCCAGTGACCATCGTGATATGGTGTGTCAGTTAAAATGCAGGCTTCCGTCAGATTAGGTGTAAGAATGTCAGCAAAATGTGCTAACTGCTTCATCTGACTGCACATCTCTGGCGTGAAGGTCTGATAGGTGCGTCCGTGATCACCCATAACGGGATCAATTAAAACCTTAGTAGTTTCATCCTTGAAATCGCGGATGAAATTTTTTACGATTTCAATCTGACGCTCAGAGCCTAAAAATCCAGCTGCAATACATTCAAAGTGGAGATTTAACTTCTTCCACTCAGCGATGTAGGATGGCATTTTCTCTGTGTAATCGTCAAAGTAAAATGATGGATATCCCGTATGATTGGAAAAAACTGAGGTCAGCACCGGACAGCATTGAACCTTCATTTGAGATATAATGGGCAGAGCCACTGTTACAGAACAGCGGCCAAAGCCAGAAAAATCGTTAATCAAAGCAGCCTTTGGCTGATGGCGAAGTGACATAAATAAATCCTTTCTCATTTTTGTATTCGCTGTTTTAAAGATTTAGTCCCTTCGTTTCATCACATCCAGTCATAATGTTAAAGCACTGAATAGCTGCACCTGAAGCACCCTTACCAAGATTATCGAAGACACTAGACAGCTGAATACGATTTTCATTTCCAGTGATATAGATCTGCATGCCGTCATAGCCGCTTAAATGATTGCCGCTTAAAAATCCAGACATTTCGCTTTCAGAGCCGAGCGGCATAACCTTTACGAAAGGTTCATTTGCATAGTAGTCAGCAAAAAATGCCTGCAAGGATTCTGGAGTCTGAGTGGTGTTTAACAGATCAGTGTACAGAGGAACATTGACAACCATTCCGCTGTAATAATCGGAAACAATAGGGGTAAACAGCGGAGCACGGGATAAGCCTGTGATAAGTCGCATTTCCTTTAAGTGCTTGTGCTGCTGAGAAAGACCATACTCGCGAGGTGCATCAAGCTCTGCATCACGGTCAGATGCCTCATACTGCGCAATCATTTTTTTGCCGCCGCCGCTGTAACCAGTCAGAGAAAAAGAGGCAACAGGGTAATCTGCCGGGAGAATGCCGCCTGCGATCAACGGGTAAACGAGTGAGATAAAGCCAGATGCATGGCAGCCAGGATTAGCGATGCGCTTGCCAGTTCTAATAGCCTCACGGTGCTTAGCGGAAAGCTCCGGGAAACCATAAGCCCAGCCAGCTTCAGTGCGGTGCGCAGTTGAAGCATCAATAATGCGCACATTCGGATTTGTTACAAGTGCAACAGCTTCTCTGGCTGCGCTGTCAGGCAGACAAAGAAATGTGATATCAGAAGAGTTGATCAGGCGGCTGCGCTCAGCAGGATCCTTTCGAAGCTCTGGTGCTATAGTTAACAGTTCAATGTCGTCGCGATTGTCAAGACGCTCGTGAATGCGAAGCCCTGTAGTGCCTTCGCTTCCGTCAATAAATACTTTTGTTTTCATGAATTGCCCCTCTTTTCTTTGGGATGATGTATTACAATGGTGTCGTTGCCATTATAGCAGACCTGAAAAGGGTGCGCAAGCCAGAAAATTTATGGCGGAGGTTGATTTTAAAACACATAGCTTCCCTTTACAGTAAAACTAATATTTCCTGTATTTTGAATGAAAATTTCGTAGGTTCCATTGGAGGGAACAGAAAAAGCAGATGAATAACCGCTTTCATTAGGATAGATTTGTTTTCGATAATTACCATTTGAAATACCAACGCAAAAAGTTGCATTAGATGGTGCGTAACCGCCAGTGATAGTAATAGTATTTTCGGGTGTTAAGTAAATATAAGTGATATTGATGCGTTCGCCTGGAGCTACAGTGTAAGAATAAGAATTTACACCATGGGCAGTACGAGTATCAATGAGAGTAGCATTAGTAAGGTTTGGAAGAAAAACAGATTCCATATAGTCAGAGTTCTCTTCGACTGTGTAAAAAGTATAGACTGGTGGCTCATAAGGAATTACAATAGTTTCAATTGTCGCATCATACCAGTCATAATTTATCTGTTCAACTGGAGCAACACTAGCTTGAGCGATCAGTGAAGAACTGACAAGAAGCAACACACCAGATATAATAGAGCAAAGAACAGATCGTTTTTGATGTACAAAAGAGACAGAGCGACTCGCAGACATTCGATATTTTAACTGCGTTCTATTGTTCAAACCAATGCAGGAAGGAATCACTTGCTTGGAATGAAGGTGCGATAGAATGAGTGTAAAATAGTCATGATGAGACAGATCATCAGAGAGAAAACTTAAAACCGATTGGTCACATACTGTTTCACAGAGCAGCTCAATATCACGGCAAAATAGGTACGCAACTGGATAGAACCAGAAGATAATAGTAATAATACGCCCAAATTGAAGTTTACGAAGATCATTGTGCTTAATGTGAATCATTTCATGTAGCAAAATAGCATGGAGTTCATTAGATGAATAACTACGCTGCGGAAGCAGAATGATAAAATTATGCTTTTTAACAGTGACTGGTGTAGAAGTCAATGAGCAGTAGCGGATACATGGGACATGCGTAAGGTGCAGTCTTTCGGCTAAATCACTGACAATTTTATCTAGTACAGCATCATTTGGTAAATAGGTTGACTGATTAAGGATTTTACGTAATGAAATACAATCCCTCACATAAAATATACATTTGACAAGAATACCAATCAACCATATGGAAATGAGAATCCAGACAATATAATTTTGCTTTGCGGAACAAAAGAACACCATGCCTGGAAGTGGGTGATCAGATTGAATAAACGGTGAAAAAAATGTAGTTATTGATTTCGCAATAAAAAAGAATGGCGTAAAACAAAATATGCCAATAGGAATCAGCCGATAGCAAATCAAAACTAAAGAAGGAAAACGTTTTGCAGTGAGAATCAAAGCTTTCCATAGTGACCAGAAGCAAAAGCTGGTGATAATGCAAAAGAGAATTGCGTAGAAAATATCAGTGCCCCATTGAATCAAATTCATCTAAATAATCCTTTAAGTCCTGAATATCGTCTTTTGACAGCTCATTTTCTTTAATTAGAGCGGCAGCCATACGTTTCAAAACTCCCTTTCCCCAAATTTTTGAATAGTCAACTGCGGTTTGCTCAAAATAAGCATCCTTTGTGATTAGTGGATGATAGACAGATACCCGACCTTTCCGCTGATATGTCAGATATCCCTTTCCAGCCATGCGAAGCATGTAGGTAGATAGCGTTTGAAGCGTCCATCCGCGTTGAAAGCGTTCATTAAGAAGTGTTAGAACTTGCGATGGCGAAACATCTGTGCCAATAGACCAGATGCAATCCATAATCTGAAGTTCAACATCTGTCATTTTTTCCATGGAGACCTCCTCTTGTATTATTATTTATTTCAAGTAAATTGTAAAATAAAAAAACCAAAAAGTCAATAAAAAGAAGTTGACATAGTATAAAAAGTATGATAGTATACAAGCGTAGAGCAACGACGAGGGACAATACATTAAGGAGGTAAAAAAATGGGAACATAGGGTAAACTAAAAGGGGTATATGCATAATATTCTAGTATAGATCGTGAAATATTATTATGTTTATACGCAAAAAGTAATTTTATGGTAGCAAAAGAAATAAAGTTAAATAGGAAAGGAGATTTACATGTTAAAGAAGGTTTTAATAAACATAGCAATAATTTTTTTGTGTATTTTAGGGATATCTGCTGAAGGCAGAGCAGAAGAATGGAGTGAAAATAATTGCAAGGAAATGAGGTTCAATCATTTAATAAGGAATTGTTTATTCAGGAATTAAATAATATCACGCAACAAAAGGTTATTGAAGACGCTAATGAGGCTTATTTAGTTATGCCAGCTGGTACAATTGGTTTTAATAAACAAAGAGCTTATAATTATGCGACAACTTATGCTAGTCAACATAATCCATTCTTTCATTATTATCAAGGTGCAAATTGTACAAATTTTGTATCACAAATAGTTTCTTATGGATTTGGAGATACAGAAAATGCTCTCTTGAATACATCG
>ERZ837487.4632-NODE-4632-length-10515-cov-2.675621_pt1 | contig 10515 bp, 6 predicted proteins | sample MGYA00519911_ERZ837487 | MGnify/ENA primary metagenome ERZ837487 (study PRJEB31850, sample SAMEA3708818) | human gut metagenome | biome: human gut; feature: human-associated habitat; material: faeces | place: China | collected 2014 ...
ATGTTTTTTCCATGCTCACGGCAGGACGGCTCCCGAACAGCAAATATCTGGTGGGAATTATGCTCCTGGTGCTGATCATTGTGGGAATGTGTACACAGGAAAGGTTTTTCTGCCAGTTTCTCTGTCCCATGGGAGCGGTTTTTGCATTAATGCCAATCCTTCCGGGTGCACTGTTTCGGAGAAACCGTGAGAAATGTCCGCCGAAATGTGGTCTCTGTAAAAAAAGATGTCCGGCGCATCTGGATATCGACGGCGACACAGGCAGATCCGGCGAATGTCTTTGCTGCCACGCATGTGCCGCAGCATGCCCGAGAAAAAATATTCACATTGGAACAATTGAGGAAAAATGATCTATGAGATATCAGGCTCTGAAAAAGAAAACTTTTCTGGCAGCAGTTACATTTACAGGGATTGCGGTGTTGTTTCCTGTGCTGTGCATGGCTGCTTCGGAAAAGGATGTACAGACATATACCGATACAGATTTTGCAATGGATACTGTGGTATCAGAAACACTCTATACCACAGGTGACGATATAAACAGTAAGCTGACAGCTGTGCTGACAGATGTGGAGACGAACCTTCTTTCCTGGACCAATGAGAAGTCCCAGATCTATAAGGTGAATGCAGACAGCGGAAAAGATACGGAGATTTCCGACGAGCTTTCCGGATACCTGAAACGTCTTCTGAAGATCGCAGAGGATTCTGACGGAGCCTTTGACCCAACCATTGGGAAGCTGATCCGCCTGTGGGATATTGGAGGGGAAAACCAGAAAATTCCGGAAGAAGCAGAAATTAAGAATGTTCTGAAGGATTCCGGATATCAGAAGATTTTTCTTGACGGAAATACGGTCCATATGGAGGAGGGCTGTTCTCTGGATCTTGGAGCAGCGGGAAAGGGTATTGGCTGTGACCTGATCCTTAAAGAACTGGAAACAAAGAAGGATGTAACAGCAGCACTTATGAATCTGGGAGGAAGCAGTGTCATGACCTACGGAAGCAAGCCGGATGGTTCTTCCTGGAATGTGGCGGTGACAGATCCCAGAGCTGAAAATGAGGATGACTATCTTGGTGTGGTTGCCTTAAATGGTACAGAATTTCTTTCCACATCCGGAGATTATGAGAAATATTTTATCGAAAATGGTGTAAGGTATCACCACATTATGGACCCGTCTACCGGCTATCCGGCAGAAAGCGGAGTGACCGGGGTAACGGTAGTCTGTGACTCAGGTCTGGAGGCAGATGCGCTTTCCACAGCATGTTTTGTGCTGGGGGTGGAAAAAGGGACACAGCTGTTGAAAGCTTACGGTGCAGACGGACTTTTTGTGGATGAAGACCATCATGTGTATCTCACTAAGGGGATGAAGGAGCGGTTCAGCCTGCTTGCGGATTCCTATAGTGTGGAGGATATTGCAGAGTGAAGCTGATCTCCCGGCGATCCGGTTTATGACTGTTTGGCAGAGGGGAATGCTCATATCCGCAGTACTTGCGATAGTAAACCTGGAAAGGGTTCTATAAATATATCATATTTTTAGGAGGAATAAGCAATGCAGAAGTGGAATCTATTGAAAAAAACAGCTCCATGCATTTTAAGTCTTGCAGTGGCAGCAACAACCTTTCCGACCGCTGTAATGGCATCTGATCTTGATGCAGCCGTGGTTTCCGAGGCAGAGGCAGGAGATACGGAGGATTTTAGCACAGAGGAAACGGCAGAGGATACTGAAGCTGTAGCAGAAGAAGCTATAGAGGATGCTGCAGACATAACAGAAGAAGCAGCAGAGGATGCAGCAGTGCCAGAAGCTGCTGCAGACGAGACAGAGGATATCCAGCAGGAAGATACAGAAGCTGTCGAGACTCTGGATGAGACAGCAGAGGAAGCAGACCCGTTCTCTACAGGGGAAGAGGATTTCACAGAAGGCGATGAAGTGGCGGAAGCATTTTCCGATTCTGACCAGCTGACAGGCGAGTATCAGTACGTATATGCAGGACTTACCTGGGGTGAGTACTGGGCAGCAGAAGGCGTATATGCAGCTGGAGATACAAGCTCTTCAGAAGAGAAGGATTCACATAGTGAGTTTGATACAGGAGCTTTTGATACAGTAACAAGAGCGACTGCAAATCATGGACTCCACAGAGGAAGCTATCAGACAGAAGCTACGATCATTGCTGAAGACGGAACCAGATTCGACGTATCCTACTGGGAGGATAAAGGAAGCACACTTTATCTTACAGATGGTTCCAAGGTAAAATGGAACAGAGGCAGTATAACAACAGAAGATGGAAAAACCTATACGATGGATCATTATGAGATATATGGTTTGAAATATGTCCCGGTAGCAGTTAAGACCGCAGATTTTGCAGATTTCTGCAAAAAGTATAATGTTGTACAGGATGGAGCTGTGCTCTCCGGAGGATACAGTGAAAACAATCTCCAGTATTATAAAGGCCTTGTGGCAGACGTAAATGCACAGACAAATGGTCTGAAATATGTGGAGAAAAATGGTGACGGCTTTACATTTACAGCAAGAAAATCAGACGGAACAGCTTCCGGTATCAAGGATCAGGCGTTAAAAACAGCAACAGAGATCAAGCCGAGTGTAAAAGCAGCAAGCGGAAGCTACGGCGAATTCCTCCGTGTGGATCTCAATGGAAATTATGGCGATCTTGGTGCAAATATGCAGGCTGTACGCTGGGATTATTATGGAGATGATTCCACATATACAAAATGCCTCGCTTCTTATGGAACCAAGTTTGCCGCAGATAACTGGATGCATAAAGCAATGGGAATCCAGCTTGGACTTACAAAATCTGCACGCTGCAAGCTTCCGGGAGGAACAGACGGAACAGGATACTGGAAACTGACAGTGTATGCTCTTGGATATAATGACTATACCTACAGCTTCCAGGCAACTGCAGAGAATATCGTAAATCCTACAATGGAGCCAACTGATTTTACAAGTCTTAAAACAGAAGTGGAAGCTGCAAAGGCTCTGGCAGAGGCAGATTACACAATTGCAACCTGGAAGTCCTTTGCCGGTGAGCTTCAGGAAGCAGAAGACATTCTTGCAAAAACAGATGCAAGTCAGGCTGAGGTAAATGAAGCACTTGAACATCTTCAGGGAGCAGAGAAAGAGCTTCAGAAGGTAACAGTTACACTTGATAAGACAGCAGCAGCTGTATATACAGGAAAAACAACGACTCTTAAGGCAACAACAAATGACAGCGATGCAGCAGTAACATTTAAGTCCGGCAACACAAAGGTTGCAACGGTAAGCAGCAAGGGTGTCGTTAAAGGCGTAAAAGCCGGAACAGCAGTTATCACAGCAAAGGTCGGAAATGCCACAGCAACCTGCAAGGTAACAGTAAAAGCTTCTACAATTAAATTCGCAAAGGCTTCCGTAACGATCTACAAAGGAAAAACAGCAACTGTAAAAGCAACTGCAACACCATCTGCAACTGTAAAATACACAAGCAGCAACACAAAGGTTGCAACCGTAAACAGTAAAACAGGTGTTGTAAAAGGAATCAAAGCAGGAACCGTTACGATTACAGCAAAGGCAGGAGCCCTGAAGACAACCTGCAAAGTAGTTGTCAAGAATCCTGCATTCAGTCTTGTAAAATCTTCTGCAACGATCAAAAAAGGTAAAACAACAACCATCAGATCCAAAGCAGCACCTGCAGGCAAGGTTACATATACAAGCAGCAATAAAAAAGTTGCAGCTGTAAACAGCAAGGGTGTTGTAAAGGGAATCAAAAAAGGTAAAGCAACGATCACAGTGAAATGCAACGGAATTACAAAGAAATTTGTGGTAACAGTTAAATAATTTCACTGTTGAACCGAATGTGATCACAGATATCCAGAAGCCTCTGCCGCAGACATAGAGCAATGTCTGCGGCAGAGGTCTGCTGATTTCTGAAGAGCAATGTCTGACAGAGGCCGCAAGAAAAGAGGAGAGAGTAAGGAAGCATGGAAAAAGATCTGAAAGATAAAAAGCAGGAGGAAAAAAATACTCCGAAGATACCCTGGACCAAGCTGGTTCCTGCAGCTGCTGTGATTGCGGCGCTTGTGTTTTCAGGCATAAAGGCGAAGGGCTCTGATGGAGAGACAGAAGCAGTCGGGCAAGCAGAGACGACCGTAATGTCTGCTTCAGAGCTGGAAAAATATCTCGGGTATGAAAAAGAAAATACTGTTTCTGACAGCACAACTGCCACAGCTGAGAAAAACAGTACAACAAAAAAGAAAAGCTCATCGAAAAAAAGTGCAAAAAAAACAGCAGCGAAAAAAAGCTCCGGTACAAGAAAGGTTTCCGAATCTGCAAAAAGCAATGCCGGCGCCGCAGGACAGGGAACCACGCAGACACCGGTAGCAAGCGTTCCGGCAGATGGATATAAGGACGGTACGTATGAAGGAAGCGGAACCGGATTTGGCGGGACGATCCGCGTGAGAGTAACAATCAGCGGTGGAAAGATTGCGGCCATAGATATTCTGGAGGCATCTGGAGAAACTGCGTCGTATTTTGCGTCAGCTCAGGGTGTGATCAGCAGGATGATCGCCGGAAATACACCGAATGTAGATGCAGTCAGTGGAGCAACCTATTCCTCCAACGGAATCATCCAGGCAGTTCAGAATGCCCTCTCCCAGGCAGCGGCAGATGGAAACAGCCAGCAGGTCACCCCTACACCTGCAGCAACTGCTTTACCAACTCCGACATCAGCTCCGTCACCTACAAAAAAACCATCTCCTACAAAGAAACCGGAAGATCCGGACAGTCCCCAAAAATATCTGGACGGTAAATATACAGCTTCGGCAAAGGGCTTCAATGGAGACGTGAAAGTAATTGTGACCATCAAGGATGGAGTGATCGAAGCCCTGAAACAGGAAAATACGGACACGGAGCAGTTTTTTGAAAAAGCATGGAGCGTGCTGGAGGAACAGATCATTGGTACGGATTCTGTAGATGATATTGATGCAGTCAGCGGAGCAACCTATTCCTCCAACGGAATTCTCAACGCTGTAAAAAAAGCTCTTAAAGAAGCGATCAATCCGGAGTATGGAAAGAAACCGACACCAACTCCGACAAAGAAACCGACACCAAAGCCAACAGCCACACCGAAACCTACGGCAACGCCGAAACCAACGGCCACACCGAAGCCAACAGAGACGCCGGCAGCAACCCCGACGCCGGAGCCGGATGTGACGCCGGTTCCTGAAAAACCCAATGTAACTCCAACACCAGGGACAGATGAGCCGGATGCAACACCGGAGCCAACGGAAGCACCGGAACCGGTGGGAATGTACAGAGATGGAACGTATACAGGCTCGGCTTTTGGATATGGAGGAAAAACATATCTGACAATTACGATCTCAGGAGGCCAGATCGTATCCATTGAGCAGACAAATCAGGATACACCGGAATTTTTTGATCCTGCATGGAGCACGATCTATTCTCAGATCATGGCAAACCAGTCGGCGGATGGAATCGATACTGTCAGCGGAGCCACATATTCCTCCGAAGGGATCCTGGACGCTGCACAAAAGGCCCTTGCCCAGGCAAAGAATTAACCGGGTGAACGTTGGAGCAGCTATAAACATCTGAATCTAAGCCAATAATAAGAGGTGAAAGAAACCTCTGGACTTCTTGATTTTTTTGAAGTTCAGAGGTTTTTTGCTAGGTTTCTGAAATTGCTTCTATAAATCGATAAAAAAATAACAGGAATGTATACAGAATAATAGGGAAAATATCAGAAAATACAATCGGTTTAAATAATTTGAAATGCAAATTAGCGGGAATTAACCTGAGAAATACAATAAAATTTTTATTGCACAGGGCAATGTTTTATGTTATGTTTGAATGTGTGTAATTAAAGTTGTTATTAAAATGACAAACAACGCTGAAAGGAGAACAAATATGAGCAGTAAAATTACGATCATCGGAGCAGGAAGTGTAGGAGCAACTATCGCTTATACCTTATCACAGAGGAGTATTGCATCAGAGATTGTTCTGATCGATATTAACAAAGATAAGGCTGAAGGTGAGGTTATGGATATTGAGCAGGGAACCAGTTTCCGTGAGCCGATCTCCATCGTGGCAGGAGATTACCCGGATGCTGTAGATTCTGACATTGTGATCATCACTTCCGGTATTGCCAGAAAACCGGGACAGACTCGCATCGAGCTGACACAGACCAACGTCAACATTATGAAGAGTATTACTCCGGAGATCGTAAAGGTGGCTCCCAAAGCGCTTTATATTATCGTAAGTAATCCATGTGATATTATGACTTATGCATTTGCAAAGCTTTCCGGACTGCCGGAAAATCAGATCCTTGGTTCCGGAACCGCCCTGGATACGGCCCGTCTCCGCTGCAGACTTTCTCAGCACTACGGTGTATCTGAGAAAAACATCCACGCCTATGTATTCGGAGAGCATGGAGATACTTCCTTTGTACCGTGGTCCAGAGCCTTTGTTGCAGGTGCGACCCTTGATGAGTTTGACAAGATCGTTCATGAGGATCAGAAAGATCTGCAGCCACTTGACAGAGAAGAGGTTCTGGAGTATGTTCATACTTCAGGATCAACTGTGATCGCCAAGAAGGGTGCTACATTTTATGCGGTAGCCGTATCTGTTTGCAGACTTTGCTCGCTTCTTCTTGCAGCATCTGATACAATAGTCAGTGTATCAACCATGCTTCACGGAGAGTACGGTGTTGAAGACGTATGTCTTAGTACCATGGCTTCCATCGGACCGGAAGGCGTAAAACGTATCGTTCGTGTTCCGCTGACCGAGGAGGAGACAGAGAAGCTTCATGCAAGCGCCAATGCTCTGAAGGACGTGATCGCACAGATTGATCTTTGATAAATGTCAGAAGCTGTGTAAAGAGGAAAAAGCAGCCTCAGGCAAATTTGAAACAACGGGAGAAAGATAAAAATGGATATTATTCAGGTAATTACCAGAGAATTGAACGTTGAGAAATGGCAGGTCGAGGCAGTGGTTAAGCTGATCGAAGAAGGCTGCACCATTCCTTTTATTTCCAGATACCGTAAGGAAGCAACCGGTACACTGAACGATGAACAGCTTCGTAATCTTAATGAGAGACTTACTTATTTAAGAAATCTTGAGGATAAAAAGGCTCAGGTTCTGGGCAGCATCGAGGAGCAGGGCAAGCTGACTCCGGAGCTGAAGAAACAGATCGAGGCAGCGCAGACACTCGTTGTGGTAGAGGATCTTTACCGTCCGTACCGCCCGAAGCGCCGTACACGTGCCATCATCGCCAGGGAAAAAGGTCTGGGACCGCTGGCCGACATCATCCTTCTCCAGATGACGAAGAAACCTCTTGAAGAAGAGGCAAAAGCATTTCTTTCTGAGGAAAAAGAAGTCAAAACTGTGGAAGAGGCCATCAGCGGTGCCAGAGATATCATTGCAGAACACATTTCTGATGAAGCAGATTATCGTATCAGTATCCGTAAGAGAACAATGGATAAGGGAACTATATGTTCTACCGCAAGAGATGAGAAGGAGCAGTCTGTATACGAGATGTATTATGACTTTGAGGAGCCGGTGAAAAAGCTTGCAGGTCATCGTGTCCTTGCTCTGAACCGTGGTGAGAAAGAGAAATTCCTTACTGTGAAGATCCTTGCACCTGAGGAAGAGATCATCCGTTATCTTGAAAAACAGGTGATCGTCCGCGATAATCCATACACTATACCTGTTCTGAAAGAAGCCATTGAGGACAGCTATAAACGTCTCATCGGACCGGCTATTGAGCGTGAGATCCGAAGCGCCCTTACAGAGGCAGCAGAGGACGGTGCCATCCATGTCTTTGGCAAAAATCTGGAGCAGCTTCTCATGCAGCCTCCAATTGCAGGACAGGTAGTTCTTGGCTGGGACCCTGCCTTCCGTACCGGATGCAAGCTGGCAGTGGTAGATCCTACCGGAAAGGTTCTGGATACCACAGTTATTTATCCCACAGCACCAACCAATGAGACCAAGATCCGTGCCGCAAAGGAAACCCTGAAAAAGCTTATCAGCAAATATCATGTGACACTGATCTCTGTAGGAAACGGAACGGCATCCAGAGAATCCGAGCAGATCATCGTGGAGCTTCTTAAGGAAATCCCTGAAAAGGTCCAGTATGTTATCACCAACGAGGCAGGTGCTTCTGTATATTCCGCAAGCAAGCTTGCCACGGAAGAATTCCCGAATTTCGATGTTGGACAGAGAAGCGCCGCATCCATCGCAAGACGTGTACAGGATCCGCTTGCAGAGCTTGTAAAGATCGATCCGAAATCCATCGGTGTCGGTCAGTATCAGCATGATATGAACCAGAAAAAGCTGGGAGAAGCCCTTAACGGCGTTGTGGAAGATTGTGTAAACAAGGTCGGAGTGGATCTGAATACTGCATCTGCATCCCTTCTGGAGTATATTTCCGGAATCAGCAAGGCCATCGCAAAGAATATTGTAGCCTACCGTGAGGAAAACGGCCGTTTCCAGACAAGAAGAGAGCTTCTTAAGGTTGCCAAGCTTGGTCCGAAAGCCTTTGAGCAGTGTGCAGGTTTCACACGGATCACAGGAGGCAAAAATCCTCTGGACGCAACCAGTGTCCATCCGGAAAGCTATGACGCAGCAAAAAAACTCCTGGAAAAGCTGGGCTACACACCGGAAGATGTGGCAGAGCGTAAGCTTACCGGTATTTCCGGGCAGATCCGCGATTACGGAAAACTGGCAAAGGAGCTGGAGATTGGAGAGCCAACCTTACGTGATATCGTAAAGGAACTGGAAAAACCTGCCAGAGATCCACGTGACGAGATGCCGAAACCGATCCTCCGTACCGATGTCCTGGATATGAAAGACCTGAAAGAAGGCATGGTCCTCAAGGGAACTGTCCGCAATGTTATTGACTTCGGTGCTTTTGTGGATATCGGTGTGCATCAGGATGGCCTGGTCCATATTTCCGAGATGAGCGAGAAATTCATCAAACATCCGCTGGAAGCAGTCAGTGTGGGAGATATCGTGGATGTCCGTGTTCTTGGTGTTGATATGAAGAAAAAACGTATCAGCCTTTCCATGAAGGGAATTAATAAATAAAGAAAAAACCCGAGACATACCGCGCGAATTTATGCGATCAGCATAAATTCTGTGCATCGCCAGGCGTGTTACTGAGAACAGAGTGAACAGTAATGTATATTCAGCAGCATTCTGCGGCGGATTACCGGACAGATATACAATAAAGCTATAACAGAAATACAGCAGTGGTTTATACCCTATACTTTATAGAACCGGAGAAATCAGGTTTACAGGGAAAAACCACTGCTGTATTATTATATTACCAGATGCGGATTATAGGAAATGCTTATATCAGAAATAAGCTTTGAAGCTCATAGATCGATCCGCATATGTATATCGAATAATCGATCAGACAGGAGGGATTATATTTGGATAGTACTGTACAGACCGTGCAGGAGGTCGGAAATCAGGTAAGCCAGTACAGGCAGATGTTTGAAAATTACCTGCCGGACATCACAAAATTCGGAATCAAGGTTGTTCTGGCTATCGTTGCTTTCTGGGTAGGAAGCACGGTAATTAAATGGATCGTAAAGTTTGTGAGGAAATCACTGACAAAATCCAGGCTGGATACAGGAGTGGCACAGTTTATGTCCTCTCTGGTCAAGATCATACTTTACATACTCCTGATCTTTAATATATCCACAAGCTTTGGAGTAAAGGAATCATCTCTGGCAGCACTTCTTGGAACTGCAGGTGTTACTATGGGTCTTGCCCTCCAGGGTGGACTTGCCAACTTGGCAGGAGGTATGATGCTTCTTCTGTTCAAGCCGTTCCAGGTAGGGGATTACATCATCGTTAACGGACAGGACGGAAGCGAGGGAACGGTAGCCAAGGTCGAGATTTGTTATACAACGCTGTTATCCATTGATAACAAGCACATCGTGATCCCCAACGGTACTCTTTCCAATGCGACCATCACCAACGTAACAGCAAGGGATCAGCGAAGGCTGGAGATCAAAGTGGGGATCTCTTACAATGCAGATATCCAGAAGGCCAAGGATATCCTGGAAGATATCCTCACCGAAGATCCGGATACAAGAGAAGACGAAGAGATGGTGGTATTCGTAGATGAGCTGGCAGAAAGCTCTGTGATCATGGGCTTTCGTGTCTGGGTAGATACCGACCGCTACTGGGCAGCCAGATGGAGATTGAACCAGAGGATCAAGGAAGATTTTGATTATTATGGAATTGAGATTCCTTATAATCAGCTGGATGTGCATATCCATAAATAATGTGCATAAAGGAAGAAAGCTAAAGCCCTTTCACATGGCAGAGAAATTGCTGTGTGGGAGGGTTTTTTGATGAAAGTAACTGGTTTTGAGATTATTACTGCCATTCACGATAATAGAGAATATGAAAATTATTGACAAACCAGTGTCGGGGTGCAATAATACCCCACAGAGATAGTATTTGGACTCAAAACTATACTCTGGCTGAAATCACTGGAATCTTA
>ERZ837487.4647-NODE-4647-length-10471-cov-5.496448_pt1 | contig 10471 bp, 8 predicted proteins | sample MGYA00519911_ERZ837487 | MGnify/ENA primary metagenome ERZ837487 (study PRJEB31850, sample SAMEA3708818) | human gut metagenome | biome: human gut; feature: human-associated habitat; material: faeces | place: China | collected 2014 ...
TGCTTCGTGCCGAATATGCCAAACGGGGAGTCACTTTCTATTTGAATACGAAAGTAGTGGAAGTGAACGCTCATGGAGTCGTGATAGAAAAAGAAGGCAAAGTTTCCACTATTGAAGCGGAGAAAATCTTGCTTAGTGTAGGCCGTAAGGCAAATTTATCCGGAGTGGGGCTGGACAAGCTGAATATAGAATTGCATCGGAATGGGGTCAAAGTAGATGAACATCTGTTGACTTCGCATCCCCGCGTATATGCTTGCGGTGATATTACAGGTTATTCTTTATTGGCACATACCGCTATTCGTGAAGCGGAAGTTGCTATCAATCATATCTTGGGAGTGGAAGACCGGATGAATTACGATTGTGTTCCGGGAGTTGTTTATACCAATCCCGAAGTGGCAGGAGTGGGAAAGACAGAAGAAGAACTGATAAAATCAGGACTTTCTTACCGTGTGTCCAAATTACCGATGGCTTATTCCGGTCGGTTTGTAGCCGAGAATGAACAGGGAAACGGCCTTTGTAAACTGATTCAGGATGAAGAAGGGAAGATCATTGGTTGCCACATGTTGGGAAATCCGGCGTCGGAACTTATTGTGATCGCAGGTATTGCTATTCAGAGAGGCTATACGGTGGAAGAATTTCAGAAGACTGTATTCCCGCATCCTACGGTCGGAGAGATTTATCACGAGATTATGTTTTAACTCTTATTCTGTCTGACCTATGATTCGATGTATCTATAGTCCGTTTACTGATATTTACTTTCACTTGGCTGCAGAAGAATATCTGTTGAAGCAGGGAAATGAAGATATTTTCATGCTTTGGCAGGATACTCCTTCTGTGGTAATAGGTAAGCATCAGCGGTTGCGGTCGGAAGTCGATAAGAAATGGGCGGAACAGGAACGAGTACATATTGCCCGTCGTTTTTCCGGTGGGGGAGCAGTGTACCATGATTTGGGCAATGTCAATCTGACTTTTATAGAAACGACTCCCCGCTTGCCGGAGTTTGTCACGTATTTGCAGCGGACGTTGGATTTCCTGAACTCTATGGGACTGATGGCAACAGGAGGCGAACGATTGGGGATTTATCTGAATGGATTGAAAATATCAGGAAGTGCGCAATGCCTGTACAAGGATCGGGTATTGTATCATTGCACGCTATTGTATGATACAGATCTTACAGCGTTACATGAAGCATTGAATCCGGAACCGATGGTCGATGATGAAACGTTATCGTCTGTATATGCTGTTCCTTCCGTTCGGAGTGAGGTAACTAATATTCGCAGGCATTTGCCGGCGGGGACTGTCACTGATTTCAAAGAAAAGGCTTTTCAGTATTTCAGTAAGTCGCAATCTGTCAGAGCTTTCACTAAGGAGGAGATAGAAGCTGTCAATCAGCTTCGGGAGGAGAAATATATTCAGAAAGAGTGGATATATAGCCGTTGATGCTTGGTTGTACCGATTGGCCTCCGGTTAAAATTTACTTAACTTAAAACTTTCTATTTCAGCCCATTGTTGTAATATATCTAAGGTTGAATAATAAAATTACTGTCTATGTCAAAATTCGAAATAAAAATGCCTAAGTTGGGCGAGAGTATAACCGAAGGGACGATTGTCTCTTGGTCTGTAAAGGTGGGTGACATGATTCAGGAAGACGATGTGCTTTTTGAAGTGAATACTGCTAAAGTAAGTGCGGAAATCCCTTCTCCCGTAGCGGGAAAAGTGGTGGAGATTTTATATAAGGAAGGTGACACGGTTGCTGTAGGAACAGTTGTCGCCATTATTGATTTGGATGGCGAAGAAGCATCCGGTACAGAGCCGGCAAGCGAAGGTACTGCAAATGAAGGAGCCGATGCTGGCCAGGTTGCTGCTGATGTTTCCGGAACATCGCAATCATCAACGGACACTGCTAAGAATCAATCAGTGAATACTGCATCAACCCCCGTTGATACATCCAAACCCGTTGCTGTTGAGGAAGAACGTTGGTATTCTCCTGTTGTGATTCAGTTGGCGCGGGAGGCTAAGATTCCGAAAGAAGAGTTGGATGCTATACAAGGTACGGGTTATGAAGGGCGGTTGAGTAAGAAAGATATAAAAGACTATATTGAAAAGAAGAAAAGAGGAGATATGGCTGAACAGAAGCCAGCCTCTGCCGTTGCTGCTCCGGCTACAAGCAAACCATCGGTGGCTGTTGCTCCCGAACAGATAACTCCGAAAACGTCTCCGGTTGCATCTGCCCCTGCTACACAGTCGGCTGCTACTTCATCCAAATCGTCTGCTCCTGTTGCCATGCCTGGAGTTGAAGTGAAAGAGATGGATCGTGTCCGCCGGATTATTGCCGACCACATGGTTATGTCTAAGAAAGTATCTCCTCATGTAACCAATGTGGTAGAAGTAGACGTCACCAAACTGGTGCGTTGGCGCGAAAAGAATAAAGATGCTTTCTTCCGTCGCGAAGGAGTGAAGTTGACTTATATGCCTGTGATAACCGAGGCCGTAGCGAAAGCATTGGCAGCCTATCCTCAAGTGAATGTGTCAGTAGACGGATATAATATCCTTTTTAAGAAACATATCAATGTAGGTATTGCTGTCTCTCTGAATGATGGAAATCTGATTGTGCCTGTGGTGCATGACGCCGATCGTTTGAATCTGAATGGCCTGGTAGTTGCCATTGACTCTTTAGCCCTGAAAGCAAGGGATAATAAATTAATGCCGGAAGATATTGATGGCGGTACATTTACCATTACCAATTTCGGAACGTTCAAGAGCCTGTTCGGTACACCGATAATTAATCAGCCGCAGGTTGCTATTTTGGGAGTAGGATATATTGAAAAGAAACCTGCTGTGATAGAAACACCGGAAGGCGATACGATTGCCATCCGCCATAAAATGTATCTGTCTTTGTCTTACGACCATCGGGTAGTAGACGGAATGTTGGGAGGTAACTTCCTTCACTTTATAGCCGACTACCTCGAAAACTGGCAAGGCTGATAACTGATTGTTTCACTCATTAAGAACTTCATTCACTATGAAAAAGAAATATGATATAAAAACGACAGATGTAGAAACCCTGAAAAAGTGGTATCATCTGATGACATTGGGGCGTGCTTTGGATGAAAAAGCACCGTCATACCTGCTACAATCTTTGGGTTGGTCTTATCATGCTCCTTACGCGGGGCATGATGGTATTCAGCTTGCCATCGGTCAGGTATTCACTTTGGGCGAAGACTTCCTGTTTCCTTACTACCGCGATATGCTGACTGTACTTTCTGCCGGAATGACTCCGGAAGAAATCATCCTGAATGGTATCTCGAAAGCGACAGACCCGGGCAGCGGCGGACGTCACATGTCGAACCATTTCGCCAAACCGGAATGGCACATCGAAAACATTTCTTCTGCAACGGGTACACACGACCTTCATGCGGCAGGTGTGGCACGGGCAATGGTATATTATGGACATAAAGGAGTCGCCATCACTTCTCACGGAGAATCTGCCACTTCCGAAGGATTTGTATATGAGGCTATCAATGGCGCCAGCCTTGAACGTCTTCCTGTCATTTTTGTGATACAGGACAACGGATATGGTATCTCTGTCCCTAAATCGGAACAGACAGCCAACCGCAAAGTAGCCGAGAACTTCTCCGGTTTCAAGAACCTGAAAATCATCTATTGCAATGGAAAAGATGTATTCGATTCGATGAATGCCATGACCGAAGCTCACGAATATGCAAGGGAAACCCGTAACCCGGTGATTGTGCAGGCCAACTGTGTTCGTATCGGTTCCCATTCCAACTCGGATAAACATACCCTGTACCGGGATGAGAACGAACTGGAATACGTAAAAGATGCCGATCCGCTGATGAAATTCCGCCGGATGTTGTTGCGTTACAAACGCCTGACAGAAGAAGAGTTGCAACAGATCGAAGCTGACGCAAAGAAAGAACTGTCGGCTGCCAACCGAAAAGCGTTAGCTGCTCCCGATCCTGATCCTAAGAGCATCTACGATTTTGTGATACCCGAACCTTATCAACCCCAGAAGTACAAAGAAGGTACTCATGAAGCAGAGGGCGAAAAGACCTTCCTGGTAAATGCCATTAACGAGACATTGAAAGCCGAATTCCGCTACAATCCCGATACGTTTATCTGGGGACAGGACGTAGCAAACAGAGAGAAAGGCGGCGTGTTTAATGTCACCAAAGGGATGCAGCAGGAATTCGGCGAAGCCCGTGTGTTCAGTGCGCCGATTGCCGAAGATTATATTGTAGGCACCGCCAACGGAATGAGCCGCTTTGATCCTAAAATCCATGTCGTGATAGAGGGAGCAGAGTTTGCTGATTACTTCTGGCCTGCCGTAGAACAATATGTAGAATGTACGCATGAGTATTGGCGTAGCAATGGTAAGTTTGCCCCGAATATAACGCTGCGGTTGGCTTCCGGAGGTTATATCGGTGGAGGGTTGTATCACTCTCAAAATATAGAAGGAGCTTTGACTACATTGCCGGGAGCACGAATTGTCTGCCCTTCTTTTGCCGATGATGCAGCTGGATTGTTACGTACTAGTATGCGCTCTAAGGGATTTACTTTGTTTCTCGAACCGAAAGCATTGTATAATTCGGTAGAAGCCGCCACTGTGGTGCCGGAAGACTTTGAAGTACCTTTCGGAAAAGCACGTATCCGCCGTGAGGGTACGGATTTGAGTATTATCACATACGGAAATACGACCCATTTCTGTCTGCATGCTGCCGAACGATTGGAGAAAGAGGGTGGTTGGAAAGTAGAAGTGATCGATATTCGTTCTCTGATTCCGCTGGATAAAGAGGCAATCTTTGAATCGGTCAAGAAGACCAGCAAAGCATTGGTTGTACATGAAGATAAAGTATTCTCCGGTTTCGGTGCGGAGCTTGCAGCAATGATTGGTGAGGAAATGTTCCGTTATCTTGACGGACCGGTGCAGCGTGTCGGTTCTACGTTTACTCCCGTCGGTTTCAATCCGATATTGGAAAAAGAAATTTTGCCGGACGAAGCTAAGATATACGAAGCTGCACGGAAATTATTGGAATATTAAAAGATAGGAATTATGAAAAAGATAGGTTTGTTTTATGCTACCAAAGCCGAAAGAACGAGTTGGGTGGCAGAGAAAATACAGAAAGAGTTTGGTGAAGACAAGATAGAAGTAGTGCCTATCGAGCAGGCCTGGCAGAATGATTTTGCAGCTTATGACTGCTTCATTGTGGGTGCTTCCACCTGGTTTGACGGAGAACTTCCTACTTATTGGGACGAACTGTTGCCGGAACTCCGGACAATGAAATTGAAAGGTAAGAAGGTTGCTATCTTCGGTTTGGGAGATCAGATACGTTATCCGGAAAATTTTGCAGATGGAATCGGTCTGCTGGCAGAAGTTTTTGAAGGGGATGGGGCTACTTTGGTCGGTTTTACTTCTTCCGAAGGTTACACTTTCGAACGTTCCAAGGCTTTACGTGGCGAGCAGTGGTGCGGGTTGGTTGTCGATTTGGATAATCAGTCCGAACAGGCGGAAAAGAAAATCAAAGCATGGTGCCAACAGGTCAAAAAAGAGTTCGCGTAACGACTTTGTTTCTCTTTATAAGATAGTGACGCTATCCAATGCAAATAGTGACGGTATATGCTATGGATAGCGTCACTATCCCAAGCATATACCGTCACTATTTTTTCTACATCCATCAGGACTCTTATCCTTTATAAACAAACTTTACCTCTGCCCAACGATTCTTCTCTTTATAATGAACGAAAGTCAGTCCGTTCTTTTCCGCTTCTTCGCGGATGGCGGCAATGTCGTCTACGTAAAATCCACTCATGTAGAGTTCGGAATTCGTATGCATGCAGGTAACATATTGCTTCATATCATTCAGTAATATATTCCGGTTGATGTTGGCGATGATAACGTCGAAAGGTCCTTTTCCTGTAAGCGACGAGGCATCTCCTTGTGAAACGGCAATATCGTCTACGTGGTTCAATTCGATGTTTTCGATGGAGTTTCGTACGCACCATTCATCAATGTCGATGGCCGTACAGGGACGTGCGCCCCGCATACGTGCGAGGATGGCAAGAATCGAAGTTCCGCAGCCCATATCGAGCAGGGATTTATCTTTCAGTTCGCTGTCCAATAATTCTTCAATGATGAGGCTGGTAGTCTCGTGGTGTCCTGTTCCAAAGGCCATTTGAGGATTGATGACGATGTCATATTCCGCTTTGGGGACATCTTGGTGGAAAGTGCTGTGGATCACACATCGGTTTCCGATAATGATGGGTTGGAAGAAATTCTTTTCCCATTCCTCGTTCCAGTCCTTGTCTTCCGCTTCGGTATATGTATAAGTAATATCCGTATCGGGTAGGGGGAACTCGTTGATGGCAATCTTGATGGCGTTTTCATCACACAATGTCTGTTGGATATATGCGGTCAGTCCGCCTTCACATTCAACAAAACTCTCAAATCCGACTTCACCCAGTATGGCAGCCAGTACGTCATTGACGGTTTCGGTACAAGGCTGGGTGCGGAATGTGAACTCAAAATACTTCATAGTTGTTTTTAATGCTGGTGAATAATGTGCAAAGATACAGCAATCCGGGTATAGAAAGTCAAGTTTGCCTGAACTTTATGCCGGTGAGCGTTGTATCTTCTACAAAGATAGTTAGAAATAGGGATTTCCCTATTATCCTTTGGGGAAAATCTCCCTCGGACGAAAAATCTCTTCCTTATCTTTGTAACATGAATAAGTTTAAGTAATTACATAAACCGAGATGATATGAAAAAGATTGTTTATTTCTTGCTATTTGCCTTGTGCCTCCCGATAGGCTTGATGGCACAAAGCGTTGATGACGACCTTTACTTCATTCCTTCAAAAGACAAACAGGAGAAGAAAGAAACTCCGGTTAAGAAGGAAACGAAGAAACAGGTGACCAACATCTATACTTCACCGGGTACTACAGTAGTGGTTCAGGACCGTAAGGGAAGAACACGGGATGTGGATGAATATAACCGCCGTTACGATGCACGTGATAATGAATTCGTAATGGATAATGATACCTTATATATAAAAGAAAAATCTAATCCGGATTTGGACGGAGAATGGGTGACGGGCGAATTCAATGGTACAACAGACGACTATGAATACGCTGAACGTATCATTCGTTTCCGCAATCCGCGTTTTGCTATCAGTATCAGCAGTCCGTTGTACTGGGATGTAGTTTACGGTCCGAATTCATGGGACTGGAACGTATATACCGATGGTATGTATGCTTATGCATTCCCGACGTTCAGTAACCCGCTTTGGTGGGATTGGCGTTATGGCTCTTACGGCTGGGGATGGAACTATGGCTGGGGATGGAATCGTCCTTACTACGCTTGGGGATATTCTCCGGGTTATTGGGGCGGCTGGTATGGCGGCTACTGGGGTGGCTGGTATGGCGGCGGTTATTGGGGACATCACCACCACTGGCACGGTGGTCCTAGCTGGGGCTGGGGCGGAGGTGGAAGCGGTCATTGGACAGGTCCTACCTATACAAACCGTCGTTCTTCCGGACAAAGCAGTTACAGGAATCCTTCTACTATTCGTCGTTATGGTTCGAGTGCCGTTCGTTCCAGTGGTTCTTCTGTTCGGGGAGGCTCTGCAGTTCGTTCAGAAGGTAGTTCTGTTCGTTCTTCTGGTTCTACTTATAGCAGGGGAACTACTTCCAGGCGTGTAGTGGGTACACGGACTTCAGGTGAACGCAGTGGCTCAAGTAGTCGTAGCAGTGCTACTTATTCTCGTCCAAGTAGTACTAGAAGTAGCGGAAGTTCTTCATCTTCCCGTTCGACTGGTTCTTCTGGTTATTCGCGTTCGTCTGGAACCACTACTAGAAGCAGTAGTGCAAGATCAACTTATAGTCGTGGAAGTTCAGAAGCACCGCGTAGTTATTCTCCAGCGAGTAATAGTAATACCCGTTCTTCTTCCTATGGTACTTCTCGTTCTTCTTCACGTAGTTATTCTCCAGCTTCGTCAGGTGGTAGTAGTTCTCGGGGCAGTTATTCGAGTGGTGGTTCTTCTAGGTCATCATCAGGTGGAGGCTCCTCTCGTAGTGGCAGTGCCAGAAGATAAGTATTAATTAAACGGTTTTACAAGAATGAAAAAGATAAGTGTTTTAATTGCTCTAGGGATGTTGATGATAGCGCCTTGGGGAATGGCACAAACGATATATGATGGTGCCAAATTAACAGGAAAAGATTTAAATGGAACTGCTCGATTTGTGGGTATGGGTGGAGCTATGGGTGCTCTTGGAGGAGACATATCTACGATGGGGACTAATCCGGCAGGTATTGGCCTTTATCGCAGTAATGATGTAATGACTTCATTTGGGCTTTCTCTTTATGGGAATGAAAGCCAGTATTTGGGGAAAAAGTTTAATTCCGATTTAACTAAAGGAGATTTTAATAACATCGGGTTTGTGTTTTCTTCGAAGATTGGTAATGAAACTCCGCTGCGTTTTGTGAATTTCGGTTTTAACTATCATAAAGCGAAATCATTTAATAACAACATGCGCATGGAAGGTAATTTGGGGCTTTACTCACAAACCTATCTAATGGCATCTCAAGCAGCTGGCATTGAAAAATGGGGAGATTCGCCTTATACGGATAATGGTATTGGGTGGCTTTCTATTCTTGGAGCTGATGCTGGGCTGATTAGAGATATTACAATACATGACAAAACAGGAGGGGTAAACAATATTCCTTATACCTATAAGGATGAACAAGGGAAGGAGGTACAGTATAAGGATATAAATGGTAATCCTCTTTATATCTCTCCTGGACATTTTGAAGGAATGTTAGATAATGGATATGCAAATTTTCGTTCGGAAGAACGCGGAGGAATTGACCAATATGATTTTAATGTATCGTTTAATTTTAATGATCGGGTATATTTAGGGTTGACGCTGGGTGCTTATTCTGTAGATTATAATAAGTATACTTTTTATGATGAGGATTATGGAAACGATGAAGGATATAGTTTGCAGAGTTGGAATAGAATAAAGGGGTCTGGCTTTGACGTGAAGTTGGGGGCTATTATTCGTCCTTTTGAATATTCGCCTTTTCGAGTTGGATTAGCTATACATACGCCAATATTCTATAGTTTGGATTATAAAACGAGTGCACAAGTTATATCGGATGTGATGGATGTTGTAACTGGAGAAATAAAGGGATATGACGTGAGATCATGGGATAATCTTCCGGGAAAAGGGGATATGATCCTTCCTTTCGATCTTCAGACTCCTTGGACTTATAATGTAAGTTTGGGATATACGGTAGGCAAGAGCTTGGCTTTAGGAGCAGAGTATGAGTATCAAGATTATTCTTCCATGAAGTTTAAAGATACTGAAGGTAATTCTTCTGCTTATGAATTTGAGAATAGTACGACGTCTATGTTGAAAGGGGTTAGTACAGTCCGTCTTGGTCTAGAGTATAAGGTGATTCCACAGTTTGCTTTTAGGGCAGGATATAATTATAGTACTGCGGCTTTCCATCAGGATGCTTTCAAAGATTTGGCTATTAACTCTATTCAGACAGATACAGACTTTTCAAACTCCAAATCATTGAGTAATTACACACTGGGTATTGGCTATCGTGGATCAATGTTTTATGCTGATTTGGCTTATAAATACTCTACATATAAAGAAAACTTCTATCCGTTTGTGAATGGATTTGTAGATGGTGGTGATATAGCCATTGGTTCACCGGAAGCAACGAAAGTAACGAATACACGTAGTCAAGTGTTGTTTACCGTAGGTCTGCGCTTCTAATCTAATAAAGAAACAGTTTTCAATTTCAATAATAACTTTTGTGTGTAAAAAAATCCCTGGAACGCTGAGTGTCTACAGTAGTTCCGGGGATTTTTATTCATGATGTTCTTAAAATGGAAAAAATAGAAGACGACTGATTCCTAGTAAGTAAGTTTGTAAATATCGGGTGTGAGAATAAAGTAGAAAAAACTTTTTGCATATCAAGGAAAATGAAAAATGTAGTAAAAGAGATCCTCTCTTTTACTACATTCATATATTTAACATGACGATTTTAGGTCAAAATGGTATGAAAGGAAAAGAACCATAAGAAAATCTTCTAGATTTTACATTTTTATATCCTTAAAAGACATTTTTACAAAAAATGATGAGCAAAGCCACTCGAATTTGTACTTTGCTCATCAATAATTATATTTACTATCCCCATATATGCTAATATAGAGCGAGAGGAAGTACTTCTATTTTATAATAGCCAGAAGTATATTTAGGATTTAAAACGGGTCTATAAGTCGTTTTATAGCTTGCTCTTCCCGGAACTCCTGAAACTACTGCATCCATTTCGTTCTTAATAACAATGTCATCTCCGAAATTAATAATGACATCTCCTAATTGTTCAGTAACCATTCTATTTTCCGCCTTGACATAAGTTGTTAGCCGCCATATCTTTGCG
>ERZ837487.4655-NODE-4655-length-10451-cov-3.102539_pt1 | contig 10451 bp, 8 predicted proteins | sample MGYA00519911_ERZ837487 | MGnify/ENA primary metagenome ERZ837487 (study PRJEB31850, sample SAMEA3708818) | human gut metagenome | biome: human gut; feature: human-associated habitat; material: faeces | place: China | collected 2014 ...
AGATGACCTGGCCGCCGGTCAGGATGGCGATGTCCTGCAGCATTTCCTTGCGGCGGTCGCCGAAGCCGGGGGCCTTGACGCACACGCAGGTGAACGTGCCGCGCAGCTTGTTGAGGATGATGGTAGCCAGCGCCTCGCCCTCGATGTCGTCGGCGATGATGACGAGCTTCTTGCCCGCATTCAGCACGGCCTCGAGCACCGGCAGGATCTCCTGAATGTTCGAGATCTTCTTGTCCGTGATGAGGATGAGCGCGTCGTCAATGACGGCTTCCATCTTGTCGTTATCGGTGACCATATACGGAGTGACATAGCCGCGGTCGAACTGCATGCCCTCGACGACCTCGGAATAGGTCTCGGCGGTCTTGCTCTCCTCGACGGTGATGACGCCGTTCTGGCTGACCTTCTCCATCGCCTCGGCGATGAGCTTGCCGATGTGCTCGTCACTGGAAGAGATCGCGCCGACACGCGCGATGTCGCCGCTGCCGCTCACGGGCTGGGAGTTGGTGCGGATGGCGTCGACGGCCGCCTCGGTCGCCTTCTGGATGCCGCGGCGCATGACCATCGGATTCGCGCCGGCGGCGAGGTTCTTCAGACCCTCGCGGATCATCGCCTGCGCCAGCACGGTGGCGGAGGTGGTGCCGTCGCCCGCGACGTCGTTGGTCTTGGTGCTCACTTCGCGGATGAGCTGCGCGCCCATGTTCTCAAACGGGTCCTCGAGCTCGATCTCTTTTGCAATCGTCACGCCGTCGTTCGTAATCAGCGGTGCGCCGAACTTCTTGCCCAGCACCACGTTGCGGCCCTTGGGGCCGAGGGTGATCTTGACGGTATCTGCAAGCTGATCCACGCCGCGCTGCAGCGCCTTGCGTGCTTCTTCACCATAAATGATCTGTTTTGCCATAATGATAGCCTCCTAATGAATCAAGCAGTTGGGTGTTACTCGACGACGGCCAGAATGTCGCCCTGACGCACGATGGAGTATTCCTCGCCGTCCACCTTCACAGTGGTGCCGGAGTACTTGCCGACGATCACGCGGTCGCCCGCGGCGACGGTCATCTTCACTTCGTTGCCGTCCACCATGCCGCCCGGGCCGACTTCCACGACCTCGAACATCTCGGGCTTCTCCTGCGCGGACGCTGCCAGGATCAGGCCGCTCTTCGTCTTTTCCTCGGCCTTGAACTGCTTGAGGATCACACGGTCTGCCAACGGTTTGAGTTTCATGATCTATATGCCTCCTAATATTGAATACAAAAAAGTGATGCGTTAGCACTCAATTCCTATGAGTGCTAACGCATCATACTATACCACAATTTTTCGGATTATCAAGCCCCTGGCGAAATTTTTTTGTAAACGTTTTGTGACCGCGTTTTTCGTCACGCGTGGACAAATTCGCGCGTCTCGTGGCCGCCCGCCGTCTCGGGGTGGAAGAAGGCCATGTTTGCCGGCACGAGGAAGTTCACGCCGCCGGGGATAAGGTCAAAGTTCACGTGCTTGCTCCAGAGGGCCTCGCCGTCGACGTTCACGACGAGCTCGGTCTCGCTGTCGATCTCAAGATGGCTGCCCTCGAGGTGGGTGATGAGATTTGCCAGCTCACGGTAGCGGCCCTTGGCGTACTTGCCGACGAGCCGGATGAACGTCAGACGCGACACATCGCGCACGACGAGAAACTCGAGCTTGCCGTTGTCGGGCATGGAGTCGGGGATAGGGTTGAAGCCGCCGCCGTAGAACCGGCCGTTGCACGCGCAGATGAGCGACGTGCCGCCGGAATACTCCATGCCGCAGCCGCGCACGGTCAGCGGTTGGGCAATGCCCTTGAAGAGGTTGGCCACGGCGGACAGCACATAGCTGTCGTGGTACTGGTGCACCTCGGTGCCGATGCGCGCGTCGATGCCGACCGAGCAGATATTGATCGCGTAGCGTCCGCAGCACTCCATGACGTCAAGGGGGCGCACCTCGCCGCGCACGAGCTCCGCGAGGTCGAAAAAGCGCTCCTTCTCCTCACCGAACATTTTGATGAAGTCGTTGCCCGTGCCGCAGGGGAAGTGCGTCACGGCGACGTTAGCGTGACCGACGGCGCCGTTGACGCACTCGTTGAGCGTGCCGTCGCCGCCGCAGGCATACACCCGCAGCTCCTCGCCGGAGGCCGCCTCCGCGGCGATCTTGGCGCATGCATCCATGGGCGCGGTCGTGACATAGACCTCGTAGGCGTCCGCGCTGCCCTCAAGCGCGAGGCGCGCCTGCTCGGCCACGTATTCATGCCGGTCCTTGCCGCCGGCGACGGGGTTGACGATGAACAGATGTTTCATAGCGGAATTCCTGCACTTTCGACAAAATAATACCATTACTATACCCCGACCGGCGGGGGCGCGCAAGAGGGAAATCGTGAATATTTGCGGATTTTTAACTACCGGTGTTAAATATATGCGGCCGCGTGTCGGATATGCGGCCTCACACGTCGCGCGTGTACTGAAACAGGTCGCAGCGGAGCGTGCCGTTGTAGAGCTTGCGCTTCTTGTTCGCCGGGCGGCCGAACGCGCGCTCGAACTCCGTGTGCGAGCTCAGCAGATAGAGCCGCCAATGCTCGGTCCTGGCATACGCCGCGCCGAAGGCGGTGTAGAGCGCCTCGGCCTCGCGCTTTTCCATCAGGCGCTCGCCGTAGGGCGGGTTCGTGACGATGACGCCGCGGTCCGTCGTGCGGTCAAAGTCGCGCGCGTCCGCCACCGCGAACGTGATGCAGTCATCCACGCCGGCACGGCGGGCGTTTTCGCGCGCCATGGCGACGGCGCGGGGGTCCATGTCGGAGGCGAAGATGTGGTAGTCGCCGTGAAACTCGCGTGCGCGCGCTTCTTCGCGCGCCTGCGGCCAGACCTCGGCCGGCAGCCACGCCCACTGCATGGCCGCAAAGTCGCGGTTCAGACCCGGCGCGCGGCCTTTCGCGGCCAGCGCCGCCTCGATGGCGATCGTGCCGCTGCCGCAAAACGGGTCGCAGAAATCGCCCCGGCCGCGGTAGCCCGCGATGTCCACGAGCGCGGCGGCCAGCGTCTCGCGCAGGGGCGCGGCCACGTGCGCCGGACGGTAGCCGCGCTTGTGCAGCGGCGTACCGGTCGTGTCGAGATAGAGCGTGGCCGTGTCGTGCACGAGCGAGAACTGGATCTGGTACAGGGTGCCGGTCTCGGCAAACCAGGTCACATGATAGCGCTGCTTGAGGGACTCGACGACGGCTTTTTTGATGATCTTCTGGCAGTCGGGCACCGAGTGCAGCGCCGACTCCAGACTGTAGCCCTTGACGGGGAAGGCCGCGTCTGCGCTCAGGTACTGCGGCCACGGCAGCGCCTTGACGCCCTCGAAGAGCGCGTCGAACGTCGGGGCGGGGAAGCTGCCCAGCTCGAGCAGCACGCGCTCGCCGAAGCGGCAGCGGAGGTTCATGCGCGCGATGTCCGCGTCCGTGCCCGTGCAGTGCACGCGGCCGTTTTCGGGCATGACATCGCGCAGACCCATATGGCGCAGCTCGTTGCCGAGCGGGCCCTCGAGCCCGAACAGGCACGGCACGCACAGTTTGTGCTCAGGCATCGGGCGTGTCCTCGGTTTCGTTGGATTTTTCGGCCTCAGCCGGGGTCTGTTCCGGTTCGGCCGGGGGTTCCGGCGTTTCCTCCGGGGTGGTTTCCGTGGCTGCCTCCGGTGTGTCGTCATCGGGCGTCATGTCCACAAGCTCGAAGGTGATGTCCGGCAGCTTTTCCTGCTCGTACTTGCCGCAGAGAATGCGGATGAGCACCACGATGGCGTAGATCAGGCAGGCAACGGCCGCGACCGTCAGCCCCTCGACCCAGCCCTGCGGGATGCTGCCGACGGTGTCCACGCGCACGATCGCGTCGGGCAGGTAGTCGGCCGCGTCGTCGCTGTCGCCGATGGCGCCGATCTGCTGCAGGTAGGCGTTGTTTTCCGTGTACCAGTCGTAGAGCGCGGACGAGACGGCCTCCGGCATGGTCTTGACCGTACCGGTGACGCGGATGAAGCTGTCGATGGAGTAGCTCTGGCCCTGCAGGACGCTGGTGGTCGCATTGGCAATGGTCTTGACCGAGGCGTCCCACCGCGCGGGGAAGCGGAAGGCCACGAGCTTGCCGCCGATGGGCACAATGCCGTACTGCGCGCTGCCGCCGTTGGGGTCGGAAAACGTGTTGAGGATAAAAGCAATGTCATGCTGCACGAACGTGCCGGGGTCGGCATCGAACGTGCCGGCGATCTCCTGCGCGCCGCGGGCGATGCGGAACACGCCGAAGCCGGACACCGCCAGCAGCACGATGGCCGCCAGCAGACCGGCCACACCGCGCCGGAACGCGTGACGCGCGCGGACACTCATGGGCTTTGTCTCCGCCGGAGCGGGGACTTCGGCAGGATCGGCTTCGCCGGCGGCGGGCTCGCCGGCCGTGACTTCTTCCGGCTGCGCGCACGCTTCGGGCGCATCGGTCTCCGGGGCGTCCGGCGCGGCGTTGTCGTTGATGATTTCTTCGGGGGTCTTGTGTTCGTCCATGATGGGCTCCTTTCTCAGATCGTGGCGGCGGTGTCGAGCATGGCGTCGAGCACGCAGCAGGCGAGCGCGGCCTCCATGACCGGGATCGCCCGCGGGGCGAGGCACGGGTCGTGCCGGCCGTTGATGCGCAGCGGCGTCTCCTCCATGGTCACGAGGTCGACCGACGGCTGCTCGCACGCGATCGACGGCGTGGGCCGCAGGGCCATGCGCACGACGAGCGGCATGCCGTTGGTGATGCCGCCGTTGATGCCGCCGGCATTGTTGGACGCCATGGTGATGCGCCCGTTTTTCAGGCGGATGGGGTCGTTTGCCTCGCTGCCGCGCATTTCGGCGAGGGCGAAGCCGCGGCCGAACTCCACGCCCTTCACGCCGGGGATGGCATAGAGCATGCCGGCGATGCGGCTCTCCATGCCGCCGAAGAGCAGCCCGCCGACGCCGGCGGGTACGCCCGTGACGACGCACTCGAGCTCGCTGCCGACGGAGTCGCCGGCGCTGCGCGCGTCGAGAATGGCGCGCTTCATGTCGAAGTTGAGCTCCTTGCCCGTCGCCTGGCCGACGCGCACGGCGTTGGCCGTGATCGTGATGCCGCGGCGCTCAAGGATCTGCCGGCAGACTGCCCCGGCGAACACCAGACACGCCGTGAGCCGGCCGCTGAACGGGCCGCCGCCGCGCAGGTCGGCGTGGCCGCCGAAGCGCACGGTCGCGGCGTAGTCCGCGTGGCTCGGGCGCGGGATCTCCGGGTGGTAGGCCGCGCTGTTCTGGTCCTTGTTGCGGAAGATGGCCGAGATCGGCGCGCCGGTCGTCACGCCGTTGAGGATGCCGCTCATCACGAGCGGGTCGTCCGTCTCCGAGCGGTGGGTCGTCAGGTCGGACGAGCCGGGCGCGCGCCGGCGCATCTGGATGCGCACGGCGTCCATGTCGATGGCCTCACCGGCCGGGACCCCGTCGAGCACGACGCCGATTGCCGGGCCGTGCGACTCGCCGAAGATCGTCACTTTTACGCGTTCGCCATAGGTATTCATGCGTTTGCCTCGCTGTTCGTTCAAAATGAAGGATACAAATAACCATACAACATTTTTCCGGTCTTGTAAATGCCTTTTGCATGCGCATGGGGGGCGTGGGCGCGCGGATTTTACAGATTGGACATGAAAACGCCGTGCCGGTTGTTTTATAATAAAGACAAATTGTGAAAATGATATCCGGCGCGGCCCGCGCCGGTGAAGGAGGCAACATCGCATGAGCCAGAAAGTGCTCGTCGTGGAGGACGATAACAACATCGCAGAGCTGCTGCGCCTGTACCTGCAGAAGGACGGGTTTGAGGTGTCCCATGCGGCCGACGGCGGCAAGGCTGTCGAGATGGCCAGGGAGATCCAGCCCGACCTCGTGCTGCTCGATATCATGCTGCCCGTCATGGACGGCTGGCAGGTCTGCCGCGAGCTGCGCAAGACCATGAAAATGCCCATCATCATGCTCACCGCCAAGGGCGAGACCGAGGACAAGGTCTCCGGCCTGGAGATGGGCGCGGATGACTACATCGTCAAGCCCTTCGAGGTCAAGGAGCTGCTCGCGCGCGTGCACGCCGTGCTGCGCCGCACCGGCGACGACGGCAAGCCCAAGAGCAAGAAGCTCACGTTCGACAAGCTCGTCATCAACCTCGACTCCTATGAGCTGATCGTCGACGGCAAGAAGATCGATACGCCGCCCAAGGAGATGGAGCTGCTGTACCACCTCGCGGCGACGCCCAACCGCGTCTACACCCGCGACCAGCTGCTGGACGAGGTGTGGGGCTTTGACTACTTCGGCGACAGCCGCACCGTCGACGTGCACATCAAGCGCCTGCGCGAGAAGCTCGAGGGCGTGTCCGACAAGTGGGCGCTCAAGACCGTCTGGGGCGTGGGCTATAAGTTCGAAGCGGAAGAGACGTAAGTGAAAAGCATTTATTTCAAAAACTTCGCCGCGACCGCCGCCATGGTCATGTTCAGCTTCCTCATCCTCGGCGCGGCGTTCGTGTTCCTCGGCCGCAGCTATGTCATCAGCGAATACCGCGGCAACATGGTCTCCAACGCCGAGGAGGTCAGCCACGCCGCACAGGCGCTCGTGCGCGACGGCGAGCTCTCCAACTGGGACCTGCGTATGGTCATCAGCACCCTTGCACAATCTACCGGTAACCACATCTTCATCACGGACACCGACGGGACGATCGTCTCCTGCTCGTGCCGCAACATCGCCTGCGAGCATCTCGGCCGCACGGTCGGCGCCGCGTCGCTGGTGCAGCTGCGCAGTGACGGCAAGCTCAACCTCATCACGAATCTCGGCGGCTTCTACAGCTCTGCCCACTATGTCGTCGCGCAGCCGATCACCATCGGCACGGCCGCGCGCGTGGTCGGCTATGTGTTCGTAGCCACCAACAGCGCCACGATCATCGACGGCTGGCGCACATTCGTGTGGGTGTTTCTCGCCGCGTCCGCAGCCGTGATGATGATCGCGCTGCTGCTCTCGCTCGTGACGAGCAAGCGCATGGCCCAGCCGCTCGATGAGATGGCCGTCGCGGCCAAGAAGTTCGCCCACGGCGATTTCTCCGCCCGCGTCACGGACGACGGACGCACCGACGAGGTCGGCGCGCTGATCTCGGCCTTCAACACCATGGCCGATTCCCTCGAGACGAGCGAGCAGCGCCGCAACGCCTTCATCGCCAACGTCTCGCACGAGCTCAAGACCCCCATGACCACCATCGCCGGCTTTGCCGACGGCATTCTCGACGGAACGATCCCCAAGGATCAGGAGGACAAGTACCTTGCCACCATCGCCGACGAGACACGCCGGCTCTCGCGCCTTGTGCGCAGCATGCTCGACATGTCGCGCCTTGAGAGCACGGGCGAGGACCTGACCCGCCGGCGCGAGTTTGACATTTCCGAGAAGATCGTCAGCACCATGCTCAGCTTTGAGGCGCGCGCCAACGACAAGCAGCTCGACGTCGATCTGCAGCTGCCCGAGGACTCCATGCAGGTGCTCGCCGACCCGGACGCCATCACGCGCGTGCTCTATAACCTGATGGACAACGCCGTCAAGTTCGCCGAGCCCGGCAGCACGCTGTGCGTCTCGCTCTGGAAGTCGGAGGGCAAGGCCTATGTCTCCGTGCGCGACCACGGCGAGACCATTCCGCCCGACGACCTGCCGTTCATCTTCGACCGCTTCCACAAGTCCGACCGCAGCCGCAGCCTCGACCGCGACGGCGTGGGCCTCGGTCTGTACCTGGTCAAGAGCATCCTCGACGCGCACGGCGAGGACATCGCCGTCACGAGCCGCGACGGGGTGACGGAGTTCGTGTTCACGCTCACGCTCGCAAAGCCCGCGCCCAAGCCCACCGCCAAGCCCGAGAGCACCGGCCGCCGGGGCGGACGCAAGAATTCATGATTTGTTCGCGTAATTCATAAAATGTTTGTTTTCCATTCATAAGCAGCACAAAATCACGTGCTATCATCAAATCGTTCCTTGGGAGGGACACCACAATGTACGACAATGTCCGCAAACCGGAGTCCGACTGGTATGAGGCCGGCTACGCCGCGCCCCACACCGATGCCGCCGGCACCGGCTGCTACGACTCCTACTGGAGCCCGTCGCAGGCCGCCGCGCCGAAGAAGAAGTCCCATCAGGGGCTGAAGATCACGATGATCATCCTCGGCGTGCTCGTACTCATCATCGCGTCCTGCTATGTGTTCGCCGGCCGCGGCCGGGAGGCAATCTCTGGCGACGGTGAGCCGGGCCAGCACGGCAGCGTGACGCTCCCCCGCGAGGACACGGACGATGACACCACCGTCACCGGCAAGAATGAGCTGCCGACAGCGCCGACGGATCCCACCGTGACTATGACGCTCCAGCCCGCCGGGGGCAGCGCGCTCTCGCTGCAGAGCGTGTATGCCAAGTGCCTGCCGTCCGTCGTCGGCATCCATGCCGACATCAGCCGCAGCGAATACAGCACCGGCACCGGCGTCGTGCTCACTGCCGACGGCTACATCGTCACGAACACGCACGTGCTCGACGGTGCCAAGGCCGTCACCGTGACGACCTCGGACGGCACCGAGTACGCCGGCAAGCTCGTCGGCGCGGACGCCGTGAGCGACATCGCCGTGCTCAAGATCGAGGCGCAGGGCCTCACGCCCGCCGAATTTGGCGACTCCAGCTCCCTGCAGGTCGGCGACGACGTTGTGTCCATCGGCAACCCGCTCGGCGAACAGCTGCGCTGGACGATGACCAACGGCATCATCTCCGCCATCAACCGCGACATGGTCTATAACGGGCACAGCATGACGCTCCTGCAGACCAATGCCGCCATCAATGAAGGCAACTCCGGCGGCCCGCTCATCAACATGTATGGGCAGGTGATCGGCATCACGAACATGAAGGCTCTGTCCACGGGCGTGGAGGGCATCGGCTTCGCGATCCCGACGGCGTCCATCCGCCCGATCGTCAATGCGCTGCTTGCTGACGGCCGCGTTTCCGGCCGCGTGAGCATCGGCATCACCGTGGGCGCGGTGTCCTCCGCCGCTTCCGAATACTACGATTTGCCCGAGGGGCTGTATATCAGCGCCGTCGCCGAGGGCTCGGACGCCGAAAAGCAGGGCATCCAGTCCGGCGACATGCTGCTGGCCGTCAATGGTCAGGCCGTGACCACCACCTATGATGTCAGCGCCGTCAAGGACGGGCTGAAGGTGGGCGACACCGTCACGCTGACCATCTACCGCGACGGCAAAACGTTCGACGTCGACGTCAAGCTCGTCGATACGAACGACATCTCTTAATTTGCTAGTTTCTCCCTCCTCATATTCTCCTCTCTATTGAACGAACCCCAGGCGGCTTGCCGTCTGGGGTTTGTTCTATGTTTGGGTCAAATGATGCTGCTGTGCTGTGAAATTGAGCCGCAGGGGAGCCCGAGGGGGCAAGGCCCGCCTCGGTTTCGATGCTGCGAGCTTGCGCAGCAAGCCGACGAACCCCAGGCGGCTTGCCGTCTGGGGTTTGTTCTATGTTTGGGTAAAAATGATGCTGCTGCGCTGTGAAATTGAGCCGCAGGGGAGCCCGAGGGGGCAAGGCCCGCCTCGGTTCGGATGCAGCGAGCTTGCGCAGCAAGCCGACGAACCCCAGATGGGTAAAACCGTCTGGGGTTTGTTCTATATTGGGGTGGAAAATGATGCGGCAGGTCATGTGATCGAGCAGCAGGGGAGCACGAGGGGGCAAGGCCCGCCTCGGATGAAATTTTTGCATTGCCTCTGGCAATGCCTTCTCCGCAAGGGGAAGGCTTTTCAAATCCGGACCTTCCGGCGTCCACGGTGATGCACTGCACCCCGTTACGCCAGCACAGACGTGAAGCAGTGCCACTCCTCGAGCGTGTCGTGCGCCGTGACAGTGAAGCCCGCGCGCGTGAGCGCGGCTGCCACCTCGTCCTCGCGCCCGTCGATGATGCCCGAGCACACGAACGTGCCGCCCGGGGTGAGAAACGCCGGGGCGAGCGCGGCCAGCGGGATGATGACGTCGGCCACGATGTTCGCCAGCACGATGTCGTACCCCGTGCCGAGCCGGCGGCGCAGGCCCGCGTCGGCGAGAATGTCGCCCGCGCAGACGGTGAACCTGTCCTCGTAAAAGCCGTTGAGCGCGGCATTGGCCGCCGCGACCTCCGGGGCCTTGGGGTCAATGTCGCAGCCGGTGACGTGTGCGCAGCCGAGCAGCAGTGCGCCGATGCCGAGGATGCCGCTGCCGCAGCCGAGGTCGAGCACCGTCCTGCCCGCGGCGGCGCAGTGCTCGAGCGCAGCGAGGCACATGCGCGTCGTGGCGTGGCTGCCGGTGCCGAAGATGAGGCCCGGATCGAGCCGCAGCGCCACGCGCCCGTCCGCGGGCTGTTCCTCCCACGCGGGGACGAAGACGAGCTTTTCCC
>ERZ837487.4657-NODE-4657-length-10450-cov-3.906301_pt1 | contig 10450 bp, 7 predicted proteins | sample MGYA00519911_ERZ837487 | MGnify/ENA primary metagenome ERZ837487 (study PRJEB31850, sample SAMEA3708818) | human gut metagenome | biome: human gut; feature: human-associated habitat; material: faeces | place: China | collected 2014 ...
TCCACTGCCCTGGGAATGGAGGCTCTGAAAAAGCTGAATCAGAAATTTATTCATATGAATGTCAGTCCGGGCGGCTGCGCTGATCTGCTGGCAGTCACGATCCTGCTCTATCGCCTGGAGCAGTCAGACAGATAATGGTATATGGCATTGGGTATCTGTCTGGATCCAGCCTACAACAGTTCCCGGTAAACCCGGAGTACATTGTCATGGAACACGGCTTCAATCTCTCCAGTAGTAAAGCCTTCCCGGCTCATCACATCGGCCAGAAGCTGCATACCAGAGCAGTCCTTCATATCTGTTGCGGTATCAATACCGTCAAAGTCAGAGCCAAGACCGATACAGCCGATGCCACCGACCTGTTTCATATGTTTCATATGAGCCACCATGTCGCTGCAGAGTCCATGCAGCGGCATTTTTTTATCTGCATCCTTCAGGAATGGGGCGTAGTAATTGATTCCGGCTACTCCACCACGCTCTGCAAGGGCACGGATCATCTCATCCGTCAGATTGCGTGGATGACGCGCGAGCGCGCGGGCATTGGAATGGCTTGCCACAAAAGGCTTTTTCGTGTAGTGAAATACATCACGGATCCCGGCATCATTTAAATGGGAAATATCAATGATCATGCCAATCCGTTCCATTTCCTGTACAAAGGCAATGCCGGTTTCTGTCAGGCCATGCTCCGTATCCGGCACAGATCTGGCTGGCGAAACACTCTCGTCCTTCCCATTTGGGAACCCAAGTTCATTGGGAAAATTCCAGGTAATGGTCATCATCCTGGCACCCAGGCGGTAAAAATCACGCAGGCAGGACAGATCCCCTTTGCAAATCCCGCCCTCTTCCAGAGTCAGCATAGCCGACATTTTTCCGGCCTTCTGGTTTTCTTCTATATCTTCCCAGCGTTTTACGATTCCAATGCGGTCAGAATACGGTTCTAGCTCGTTATAAAACAGATCAACCAGCTTCATGGCATAGTGAAATGGGTCTGCTGTCTTTCCCAGATGCACAAACATGGCAAAATTCTGCAAAAGATAATCCCCTTTCTGCATCCTGTTTAAATCTATATGCAGATGATTTTCCAGAATGGATGCCTCTTCCCCGCGCTCTCTGGCATGCAAAAGCTCGGATATGGTGTCACAGTGCATATCTACAACCTTCATACTAAATCTCCTCCCTGATAAATACATGAAAATTGAGACCGGCAGGCTACCGGTCTCAGTCTTTCCGGCAGATTATAAAGTCTCTGCCCGTTCTTCAATATTCCGTTTGAAATTAATAACTTCATGCTGGTAATCGCTGTTCATGAAACAGGATGTGATCATGAAGTCCGCGGTGGCCTTATTAACCGCCATAGGAATGTCGTAGACCTGCGCGATGCGCATCAGGGCCTTCACATCCGGATCGTGAGGCTGTGCCGTCAGCGGATCGGAAAAGAATACTACAAAGTCGATCACGCCTTCTACGATCTTGGCTCCGATCTGCTGGTCGCCACCGAGAGGGCCGCTGTTATAGCCTTTCACGGTAAGGCCGGTCTGGTCTGTGATCATGCGGGCTGTCGTGCCGGTACCGTAAAGATTATGCTTCTCCAGTTCCGGTTTATGTTCTTTGCACCACGCGATCAGCTTTGCTTTTTCGTTGTCGTGAGCGATCAGTGCAATGTTCTTTTTGCCGCCAATAGTAAATGTAATGTATTCCTGAGACATATAACAGATCCTCCTTACTCTTTCTTCATAGAATGTATAGAATAATTACAACGTATCACACATATTAAAAAGACTCAAGTGAAATCTTCGTAAAATCTGTCTGATGCTACTCAGACTCTGTCATTTTCGGAGCCGGATTCTGCAAAGACTCAATGAGCGCCCAGATTTCATCTCTTCCCTGCTTGGTCTCTGCAGAGAATGGAATCAGAACATCTTCTTTTTCCAGGCCAAGACCTTCCCGAACCATCTTCACATGCTTCTGGATCTGGCTGCGCTTTAATTTGTCCAGCTTGGTGGCAATGATAACCGGCTTGTAGCCATTGGATACGATCCAGTCATACATCATCTTGTCATTGGCAGACGGATCGTGGCGGATATCAATGAGAAGGAAGATACATTTGAGCATCTTCGATTTTTTTAAATACCGCTCGATCATTTTGCCCCATTTTGCCTTGACTTCCACCGATACTTTTGCATATCCATAGCCCGGAAGATCAACAAAATACAGATCATCATTTACATTGTAAAAGTTGATGGTCTGGGTCTTGCCAGGCTGTGAGGAAGTCCTCGCCAGCGCACGGCGGTTTAACAGGCCATTGATCAGAGAAGATTTTCCTACGTTGGACTTCCCGGCAAAAGCAAACTCAGGCAGCAGATTTTCCGGCAGTGTGCTGGTAATGCCGCAGACCGTCTCCAGTTCCGCTTTTCTAATAATCATCGTTCTTCCTCACTTTTCCTTTTATGCAAGTGCTGCAGCCAGCACATCTTCCATGCTCTTCATGTAGAGAATGGTTAAGCCCTTTGTGATCTCTTTGGAAAGCTCCGCAATGTCCGCCCGGTTCTTCTCCGGCACCAGAACGGTCTCCATATGAGCCATCTTCGCAGCCAGGATTTTCTCTTTCAGGCCGCCAATCGGAAGCACGCGGCCCCGCAGCGTGATTTCGCCGGTCATGGCTACTTTGGCCAGGACCTTACGGTTTACCACAGCAGAGAACATGGCTGTAGCCATTGTAATTCCGGCAGACGGGCCATCCTTCGGCACAGCTCCCTCTGGAATATGAATGTGGATATCATTCTTTGCAAAATAATCATCCGGAACATCATACTGCGGACAGATGGAACGGACATAGGTCAGTGCCGTCATGGCGGATTCCTTCATGACATCGCCCATCTGGCCGGTCAGCTTTAACTCGCCTTTTCCCGGCATCACATTTACCTCAATCTGTAGTGTATCACCGCCGACACTGGTCCATGCAAGACCGCGCACAATACCTACCTGATCTTCCTCATTGGCGTCTTCGAAGGTGATTTTTTCTTTACCAAGGTACTTTTCCAGATTGGATTCCGTTACCCGGATATGCGTTTTTTTATGCTCCAGATACTCTCTTGCGGATTTGCGGCAGATTTCTCCGATACGGCGTTCCAGGTTGCGGACACCAGCTTCACGGGTATAATTGTGGATGATTTTTTTCAGTGCAGAGTCAGAAATCACAAGCTGATCTTTCTTTAAACCATTGCGGTCCTTCTGCTTCTCCACCAGATAATTGCGGGCAATGTGGAATTTCTCATTTTCTGTATAACTGTTGACTTCAATGACCTCCATACGGTCTAACAGCGGTCCCGGAATGGTCTGGGTCGTGTTGGCTGTCGCAATAAACAGAACGTTGGACAAATCGATTGGAAGTTCTACATAGTGGTCACGGAACTTTACGTTCTGCTCTCCGTCCAGAACCTCCAGCAGCGCAGAGGAGGTATCTCCCTTGTAATCACTGCTGACCTTATCGATTTCATCCAAAAGCATCAGCGGGTTGGAAACGCCTGCCTGACGCAGTCCATCTACAAGACGGCCCGGCATAGCCCCCACATAGGTTTTTCTGTGTCCGCGAATTTCCGCTTCGTCATGGACGCCTCCCAGACTGATCCGAACATACCTTTTATTCAGGGCGCGGGCTACGGAACGGGCAATGGATGTCTTACCGGTTCCAGGAGGGCCCACAAGGCAAATAATCGGGCTGTTGCCTTTTTTGGCAAGGACACGCACAGCCAGATATTCGAGAACGCGCTCTTTCACCTGCTCCAGGCCGTAGTGATCCTCTTCCAGAATCTGTTTGGCGTGCTTGATGTCATTATTGTCTTTGGATGTTTTATTCCACGGAAGTTCCAGAAGCGTTTCAATGTAGGTACGGATGACATTACTCTCCTGACCACCGCCAGGCATGCCTTTTAAGCGGTCAATCTCCTTCTGAAGTTTCTCTTTTACTTCCTTATCGGCTTTTAAGGAAGCAAGCTGCTTTTCATATTCATCCGTATCCGAAAGCAGATCCTCGCCAAGTTCCTCGCGGATTACCTTCATCTGCTCCCGTAAAATATAATCCTTCTGATTTTTATCAATATTTTCTTTTACTTTTTCCTGCAGTTCCCGGTGAATTTGGGATACTTCAATCTCATGGATCAGGTTGGTAAGCAGCACCTCATACTGACCGGCCAGGGTTGCCTCCTCCAGATAGCTCTGGCGGATCCGGTAATCCCACGGCAGTTCGCTGGCCATCTGAAGCATTAAGGACTCCAGATCCTCACAAACCATCAGGCCCGGCAGACTCTCTTTGCTGAATTTCGGATGCTGGCGTCCGTAGGATTCCAGCTTTTCCTTCAGGATGCGGGACATCGCCTCGGCCGCAGCGCCATCCACATCTGCTTCCTGCTCACTGGTGAGAAGCACTTCCCCGATCAGAGCCGGCTCTGTGCTGTCCAGATCCAGAAGCTCTGCGCGCTCCTGGCCCTCTGCCATCACGCGGACTATGCCGCCTGGCATCTTCACCAGCTGCTTTATGTAAGAAACGGTACCGATATGATAGAGCTGTTCCAGAGACGGATCCTGGATTTCTGGGTCCTTCTGGGCTACCAGACAGACTCTCTGGTCACTGACCATGGCCTTCTCTACAGCCGCAATGGATTTCTTGCGGCTGATATCAAAGCTGATGGTCATCTCCGGAAGCATGGTAAGTCCGCGGAGTGCTATGACCGGCATCGTTATAATCTTTGTATCTTCCATCAGGTTCCTCCTAAAAAATATGAACAGACTGAAATAGAAAATGGGAGCTATAAGCTCCCATTTTCCTGCTCCGGCGTTTATGCGATCTCGCCGGATGTTTCTTTCTTCAGTCTCTGGGAGAGTGTTTTGCGCGGCACAGCCGTATCCCGGTATACCAGCTCCGGCTCTCCTGTTTTGTCTACGACATCCCTGGTAATGGTGCAGATGCCGATATTATTGTCAGACGGGATCTCATACATCAGATCCATCATGACGGATTCCAGAATAGAACGAAGTCCTCTGGCTCCGGTTTTTCTCTCTACCGCAAGCTTTGCAACCTCTTCAATGGCTTCCGGGGTAAATTCCAGTTTAACGCCATCCAGCTCAAACAGCTTCTGATACTGCTTGGTCAGGGCATTCTTCGGCTCGGTCAGGATCCGGCTTAAGGAATGCACATCGAGAAGGTCCAGGGAAACCGTTACAGGTACACGGCCGATAAACTCCGGGATCAGGCCGAATTTCACAAGATCGTGCGGTTCTACCTGGCGTAAGAGCTCATCGATGTCGGTTTTATTCTTGTCTAAGACCTCTGCGTTAAATCCAATAGAGCCGGCGCTTAAGCGGCTCTCGATGATGTGCTCCAGACCATCAAACGCTCCTCCGCAGATAAACAGAATATTGGTTGTATCGATCTGCAGAAGCTCCTGATGCGGATGCTTTCTTCCTCCCTGCGGCGGCACACTGGCTACGGTTCCCTCGAGGATTTTTAAAAGTGCCTGCTGGACACCCTCACCGGATACATCACGGGTGATAGATACGTTCTCAGATTTCTTCGTGATCTTATCAATCTCATCCACGTAGATAATACCATACTCCGCCTTGCTGATATCGTAATCTGCCGCCTGGATCAGCTTTAAGAGAATATTCTCAACATCCTCACCTACATAACCGGCCTCAGTCAGCGCGGTTGCATCCGCGATGGCAAATGGTACATTTAAGATTTTGGCCAGAGTCTGCGCCAGATAAGTCTTACCGGAACCAGTCGGTCCCAGCATAAGAATATTGCTCTTCTGCACGTCCACATCACTGCCTGCACCGGAGGTGATACGTTTGTAGTGGTTGTAAACCGCTACAGACAGTACCTTCTTGGCTGCATCCTGTCCAATGACATACTCGTCCAGAAATGCCTTGATCTCCTTCGGCTTTAACAGGTTAATGCCAGCTAACGGAGATACCGGCTCCTTCTCTTCCTCCTCTTCCAGCTCCTCCGCGAGGATTTCTCCGCAGAGTTCAATACATTCGTCACAGATAAATACATTTTTGGAACCGGCAATCAGTTTTCTTACCTGATCCTGGGTCTTTCCGCAGAAAGAGCATCTGACCCTGTCATCTGTTCTTGTCGGCATAAAATAACACCTTGTCCTTTCCTGGTTGTAAGAATTCTTGAGCGTAAGGCAGCCTTAGTGCTTTGCGATCACCTGGTCGATCAAGCCATATTTTAAGGCTTCTTCCGCGGTCATGTAATTGTCGCGTTCCGTATCGCGGCAGATGACCTCGTAGGGCTGACCGGTATTGGCTGCAAGAATCTCATTTAATTTCTTTTTGGTCTGCAGGATTTTCTCAGCAACGATCTGAATCTCGGTTGCCTGACCCTGAGCACCACCAGACGGCTGGTGGATCATAACCTCTGCATTCGGAAGCGCGAAGCGTTTGCCCTTTGCGCCGCCGGCCAGAAGAAATGCACCCATGCTGGCTGCCATACCGATGCACACGGTAGATACATCGCATTTGATGTAATTCATGGTATCGTAGATGGCCATGCCGGCAGTCACGGATCCGCCCGGACTGTTGATGTATAAGTTAATATCCTTGCCTGGGTCCTCAGACTCCAGGAACAGAAGCTGAGCTACGATCAGGCTTGCGGAAACGTCAGTTACTTCTTCCCCAAGGAAAATAATTCTCTCTTTTAACAAGCGGGAATAGATATCGTAGGAGCGTTCTCCTCTGCTGGTCTGTTCAATTACATAAGGTACCAATGCCATCGTCAGATCCTCCTGTCTTTCATTACTGTCTTTTGCAATGATAGGTGCAGACTCCAGGTCTGGCCCGAAATCTGCACCTAGTCATAGTGTTAGTATTCCTATACTGGAAAATATTATACTAATTTAGCCTCAGCTACCAGGAAATCTACAGCCTCCTGAACAGCCATATCAGCCTTCATCTGAGCCATTCCTGCCTCACCCATGATGGTCTTGATCTGCTCAGCGTCCATCTTGTAGTTTTCGGACATCTTCTTGATCTCAGCCTCAACTAACTCCTCAGACGGCTCGATCTTCTCTGCTGCTACAACAGCCTCGAGTACCAGGCGGGTACGCAGTCTTAACTCAGCCTGCGGACGCATCTGCTCCTGTAACTGCTCGATGGTGCTTCCGGTAAACTGCAGGTACTGGTCAAAGCTGATGCCCTGGCTCTGCAGTCTGCGTGCGTAGTCCTCGATCATGTTGCGAACCTGCTCATCCACCATCGGTGCCGGAATATCCATCTGAGCGTTATCAACAACCTTCTGTACAACGTTGTTCTCGTTCTCAGCGGTAGCCTGTGCCTGCTTGGTCTCAGCCAGTTTGTTCTTAACGTCCTCTTTGTATGCGTCAAGAGTCTCGAACTCAGAAACCTCGCTTGCGAACTCATCGTTCAGCTCCGGAAGCTCTTTCATCTTGATCTCTTTGATCTTAACCTTAAAGGTTGCCGGCTTGCCAGCCAGCTCTGCTGCATGGTACTCAGCCGGGAAGGTCACGTTTACTTCTACATCCTCACCGATGTTCTTGCCGATCAGCTGATCTTCAAAGGTATCGATGAAGGAATGGGAACCGATCACCAGAGTGTAGTCCTCAGCCTTTCCGCCCTCGAATGCCTTGCCGTCTACAAAACCTTCGAAGTCGATCACGGTCTGGTCACCGTCTGCAACTGCGCGGTCAGCAACGGATACCAGTCTGGAGTTCTGCTCCTGAACCTTCTTTAACTCTGCCTCTACGTCAGCGTCGGTTACTTCCGGTTTTGCTTTTTCTACTTCAATACCCTTGTACTCGCCCAGGGTTACCTCCGGCTTGGTAGCTACGGTTGCAACGTAGATAAAGGACTTGCCCTTTTCTACCTGCTCAATGGAGATTTCCGGTCTGGAAACGATCTCAAGACCGCTCTCTTTTGCAGCGTCCGGATAAGAAGCGTTGATTGCCTCATCTACAGCGTCCTCGTAAAACACGCCGACACCGTACATCTTCTCGATCATTGCCTGCGGTGCTTTGCCCTTACGGAAGCCAGGAATGTTAAACTTGTTTTTATTCTTGTTATAGGAAGTTTTAAGAGCTGCCTCAAACTGCTCTGCCGGTACTTCTACGGTTAATTTCGCCATGTTTTTTTCTAATTTTTCTACCTGTAAACTCATAATATGGGTTCCTCCTTGCATCTATGTATGGCTGTCCCGGCAGGGCGCCACACTTCAATTCACCATTATAGCATAGACTTTTTATAATTACCAGTCCTATTTTTGCAATAACTTACGCATTTTTTCGATCACATATGGGTTTACCGGACGGATTTCCAGCTCCGGCCGTCCGAAATAATAACCCTGGAAGAGATCAGCTCCCAGAAGCAGCATAGTGTGAACCTCCTCGATCCGCTCCACACCCTCTGCGAGTACCAGGATATTGCGTTCCTTGCAGTAGTGGATCAGGTTTGCGGCAAGCTCCTGCTTATCACGGTTTTTGTCGATTCCGCTGACTAGTCCCATATCCAGCTTTACAATGTTCACCTCCATATTCAGGAGCGTTCCCTCACTGCTGTATCCGCTTCCGAAGTCATCCAGCGCGATCCTGCTTCCAGTACGGCGGATGGTCTCCATTTTGAATTCCATATCACTGCTGCTAATGGCCTCTCCCTCTGTGATCTCCATGACAACACGTTTCAGAAGATCCGGATATTTCCGGATCAGTTCATTCACGCAATCCGGGTCAAGAGATACATTGGCAATGGAATTGATGAAGATATGGCAGTCGGATGGTATTTCAGCCTTGTGAGTAAAAAGCCACCGTAAGGCGCCAACCCAGGTCAGTCGTTCAAACTGCGGAAGTTTTGCCTGACACTTGGCCAGATTCAAAACCTCCTGGATATTTTTGAAATTCCGGGTTTCCGGACGCATCAGCAGCTCATATCCATACAGACTTCCGTCACGGCAGACGATCGGCTGTGCCGCAAACGGGACATCATCCTGCTCGAGAAGACGGTTGATCTCCTCCTGCCCGGACAAAAGGTAGGAATTCTTCTGATAGCTTTCCAGATCAAATTCCTGAAGTACACCCTTGGTACTGTGCTTTGCCATGTACATGGCAAAATCGGCATACCGGACAAGCGTTTCAAAATCACGGGCCTGGCGCGGATACCAGGCAACCCCCGCTGAGGCGCGCAGCGGAAGCTCATACTGGTCGGACACCTTCAGGCTGACTGCGCACGACCTGGTGCGCAGCTCACAGAGAATACCACGTAGTTCCTCCTCACTGTTTCCGCAGAGAAATGCCATAAATTCATCGCCGGAATGGCGCTCTACCACAGCACCGTACCGGTTCAGGTTTTTCAGCTGATCTGCGAACAGACGGATATAGCGGTCTCCCATCTCATGACCATAGTTATCGTTGACATATTTCAGATTATCCAGATCCCACATCAGCATGGCACCACAGCTGATCCTTCCGCTTTGCAGAAGCTTTAGCGTATTTCTGCGGAAGGCCGGCCGGTTATAAAGCTCTGTCAGCGGATCGTAGTCACGCTCCAGCTCCAGACGTTTCTGGTTCTCCAGCTCTTCCGTCACATCAAGCAGGACGCCTGTCTCATTGCCGTTTTCCGCCCGGACGATTTTTAATCGAAGATAACGGTCCTTTCCGTTCGCCTGCAGATGATAAAGCCGGACATCCTGGTGCTCCTTAACCCCAGGACCCAGGATCTGCATCATCTTCCGGAAGCCGGTCTCTTCCAGGTACGTATAATCCCGATCCGTCTGTTCAAGTCCGAGAAGCTCAAACAGAGTCCGGCTGCAGAATACCTTTTTCCGATCCGGCAGATATTCAAATACGCCAATGGGAACACCGGAGCCTTCCAGGATCCTGGATATACGCAGAGCAGATTCCGCCACATCTGCGCTCAGATATTCAATCGCGTGGCTCAGCTCATCCAGCTCGCTGATATAGGTTGGCTGAAGATGGATCCGGGAATCATCCTCCGCAGAGCGCAGCTGGCAGATCAGCCTGCGGATCGGCAGGCTGAAGTACGTTCCGTACATCAGGGCAAACAAAATCCCAGGGATCATGGTGAAAGCACAGCCGGAAAGAAGGCTGTTCAGAAGCTTTTGATAGAAGGAGAGAAATACGCTCTGACGCCTGAGCACCACGATCTGCCAGCTCGTTCTGTGAAACGCGGAATCGCGCCCATATACCGGAAGCTCCCTGGATGCAAGATACCACCAGTCTCTGTTCTGATCCTTTGTTTTCTGAATGTCATTCCACCTGGTGGCAGTCCCGCCGATTCCGTTCATGCCTCCAAAGGACCGGTGAAAGGACAGGCCGTACGTCAGGACCGGGGTCAGGACCGTTTCATTTTCTCCCCTTTTCGCGAGCATCAGGATGGTGTCCTCATCTCTGTGAAGCAGTTCATTTTTCAGAAGTGAATA
>ERZ837487.4669-NODE-4669-length-10421-cov-2.931603_pt1 | contig 10421 bp, 11 predicted proteins | sample MGYA00519911_ERZ837487 | MGnify/ENA primary metagenome ERZ837487 (study PRJEB31850, sample SAMEA3708818) | human gut metagenome | biome: human gut; feature: human-associated habitat; material: faeces | place: China | collected 2014 ...
GGCCGGACGCTCTGAGCGTCCGGCCGGGAGGATCCGGGTGATTCAGTTGGCCGTCTCGCCGGACGTGCTCTGCGTCTGGCGGAACACATCGGTAAATGCCTGATATGCACCGTTGTTGCTCATGGGCGTGAGGTACATGAGCCCGTTTTCGAGCGTGCAACGGAACATCTGCACCGTGCCGTTTTCGAGCGCGAGCGTCAGGTTGTCGCCGTTGAGCGCAAACTCGAAAGCCAGCGGCGTGCCGTTGGCATCCGTGTAAGTACCCGTGCCGTTGGTGCGGAACGTCAGCTCGCGGATCGTGCCGGGTTCCTTAATGTCCGTGGCCGTTTTCGCGCCGGTATCCGCATCGGGCAGGATCTGGCTGAGACTGCTGTCATCCGACTTTTTGTCGGCATCCGTGCGCTCAAAGGCCCACGTGCCGGCCAGGATCTTATTGACCTCGCTGTCACCGGTCTGAATGCCGGACTTGACATCCGTCGTGGCCGTCGGTGTTGCCTCCGGGGCGGGCGTTGTCTGCGCTTCCACGCCGCGGCCGGTGCAGCCGGCGATCAGCAGCGTGCAGAACAGAAAAATTGCAGTAGTGAGAAGCTGAAAACGTTTCATCAGAACAGTCTCCTTTCCGGTGTGCTCGCGGAGCCGACCTTGACCGGCACCGCAGCAGTATCGGGCTGCCGCTCGACGACCACAAACATGGCCACCATGAGCAGCGCGTTCGGCATCGGGCAGAACATGCCCGGGTTCGTCATGGAAATGAGCAGCATGGCAAAGTAGGATAGCGCGAAGGCCATCGTCGTGCGGCTGCGCTTGCGCCAGAGCAGGCGCACGCGGTCATAAAACAGCCAGCCGTAGCCGACCACGCCGACAAGACCCATACTGCCGAGGATCTGCGCAATGAGGTTGTGGTACCAGACGATGCTGCCCTCCACGCCGAGGAAGATCGGCGCATTGTGCATCGAACCGAGACCGCAGCCAAAGAGCGGATTCTTCACGAAATCCAGCAGGCCCTGAATGAAAAACGTGTACCGGCTGTCATCCGGGGAGATGAGCGCGCCGTCGACCATGCGCGAGGCGAACAGCCGCGGCACGAGCGCGATCAGCAGCGCGACCGCCGGAACCAGGCTGATGAGCCCGACGCGGCGATAGACCGCGCGGCGCTCGGGATTGCAGTAATACACATAGGCCAGGCACAGCAGCAGCATCGCCGTGCCGAAGATCAGGCCGCTGCGTGAGCCGGTCATGAGCAGCATGAAGTACAAAAACGCGACCGACAGGAAGTGCCGCCGGTCATGCGCGGCAAAGTACGCCGCGGCAGGCAGCGCGATGAGCAGCATCGTGGCGCTGAAGTTGCGGTACTTGAAGTAGAGCGTGGCAAAGTCCTGCAGGAACTCCTGAAGGTTGCGCACATAAAACAGCGCCACCACGAAGCCCGTGAACAGACCACCGGCATAGAGGATCTGCAGCATACGCTCGGCGACGTCATAGTCGCGTGTGCGGTCCGCCTCGCTGCGGCACAGCACATAGACCAGCAGCATCACCACACCGAGACCGAGGGAATAGTACAGTGCCGTGGGCGAGAAGTACTCCTCGCGGGAGATGAAGCCGAGACCGCCGAGCAGCGTCGCGACCGACACGGCCACCATGCCGTGCAGGCAGCCGCCGTTGCGCGGTGCACGGGCGTAGGCCCCGATGTGCACGAGCAGCGCCGCCGCGGCCAGCAGGCCGATCCACCAGAAGCGCAGCAGGCTGTAGAGCTCGTCATAAAACTCCGTGCCCACCATGGCCAGCAGCACGACCGGGAACAGGATACTCAGCAGATCGTCGCAAAACAGCAGCAGGAAGATCAGCGTGGACATGACGAGAACGCCGCCCACGACCGGCAGTCCGGCCGCCATGAACACCGCGAGCATCAGAAAGCAGGCCGGAAAGTACAGCTTGCTGTGCCAGAAGCGGTCTGCCACGCTCTGACAGGCGGAAACGAGTGCCGACGCGCCGCCGATGCGCTCATCGAGAAACGCGCACACACGGTCGAACATCCGCGCGAAGCCATGGCCGCGCCCCGTCTGCTCCGTATTCGATTGGACAGGTTTATCAAAAGCATTCATAAGCATCAAAAATCGTCCGGAAAGCTCCGCCGGGGCACCCCGGCGCGGGAAGAAAAAAGGATTTGTGTAACCGGCTGCTACCAGCCTAAATCTTCCCATCTTTCAATCGCGGATACATTATAGCGCGCCGTCTCCAGGAAGTCAATACTTAAAACAGATTTAACATTTCTGAAATTTTTTCGCGTGCATTTTTGATGTATATTACTATATATTCTCCGCGCTTTTTGTCGTATTTGCACAGCAAAGCCGCAGCTTTCCAAAAACTGCGGCTTCTAACATATCGAATATTTTAAAAATACAGGCCATTAAAATGTTACAGAAAAATGACAAGACTGGCTCATGCCTGCGGAAAATGTCCGGTTTTGCGCAGTGCGCGCACGAGATACATGGCAGCCGCGCCGGTGAACGCCCCGGTGATGACGCTTGCCGCGACGAGCGCGGGCGCATACACCAGAATGGACGGCGTGCCCGTGACCCAGACGGCGACCAGCAGCTGCCCGGCATTGTGCCCGAAGGCTGCCAGCACGCTCACGACCCAGAGCAGCCGCTCCGGAAAGTGGCGGATGGTCAGGCACATGATAAGATAGGCAAACACGCCGCCCGCAATGCTGAAGAGCATCGCCGACACGCCGCCGGTAAAAACGCTGCCGAGCACGATACGCACGAGCAGGATCTCCCCCGCCTGCCGCCGGCCGAGCAGGGCCATGGCGATGAGCGTGACGATATTGGCAAGGCCGAGCTTCACGCCCGGGATCGGCACAATGGGCGGGATCTGCGCCTCGGCAACGAAGATCGTCAGCGCGATGGCGGTGAACATGGCCAGAACGGCCAGACGCTTCGTCCCCTTCATGGCGTCCCCTCGATCTGCACCGTCAGGTGGTGCGGCACGCAGACGATCGGGATGGCGGACGTGGTGATCTTCCCCTGCTGGACGCACAGGAGATCCGGGCAGTCGGCATATGTGACGGACACGCCGTCAGGCTCGACGTGCACGGTGTTCATGCCCCAGTCGGTCTGCACCTCTATATCATATGGTATGGTCACGGCGCGCAGGTCGATGCGCTGATACACTTCGCCGTCGACCCGGATGACGGCAGTCTGCCCCGTCTGGCCATGGCCGCGCAGCAGCAAAAAGGCGCCGCCGCCCAAAATCGCGAGCGCGGCGAACAAAAGGACCCAAAATTTCGTCTGTTTCATCATACGTTCATTTTAGGATGCCCGGCAGTGGTTGTCAATGGATTTTTGCCGTGGTATAATGGTTTGATTTTTATCGCTTTATTATAAATGTACCGCTCCCCGCGCGGGAGCCTTGGAAAGGAGGCGGACGCCGTGTCTGCCGTAACTGCCTATGCCGCGCAGGCCGCGCACTTCATTCTGCCGGTCATCGCGCTCATCGTGCTCATCCGCTGCATCGCATCCATGTTCTACGGCCGTGCCGAGCCGGAGACGTGGGGCCATCTCGTCACGCCGGACGGCAAGGTCTATCCCCTGCTGCACTGGGAGTGCCTGATCGGCCGCGCCCGCAGCGCGGACATCACGCTGCCCTATGCCGACGTGGCCAACGTCCACGCCGTGCTCATGCGCAACGACGCCGGCGAATGGACCGTCAGCGATCTGAGCCGCAGCGGCGGCGTGTACCTCAACGGCGAACAGATCACGGAGCCGACGCAGGTGTTCAGCGGCGACATTCTCCGCTGCTCGACGCATATGCTCAAATTCGCCGACATGAGCGAGGAGCGCCGCGCCGTGCAGGAGCAGCGCCGCACGATCGCGGGGCGGAAGGTCTCCGCCGGCGGCACGCTGTTTTTCCTGACGGTGTTTCAGCTGCTGCTGGCGCTGGAGTTCGTGTCCTCGGCCGACAGCGCACATCTGCTGGGCATTCTGATGTCGTTTGCCGCGCTCTCGCTCACGCAGTGGTTCTGCTACGTGCTCATGCGCACGATGGACCGCTCGGGCTTCGAGGTCGAGACGATCGCGTTTTTCCTCTGCACGCTCGGGCTCGAGATCTGCGCGACGAGCACGCCGGACGATCTGACCAAGGAGATCATCCTCATCATCGTGGGCATCGCGCTGTTTTTCCTGCTCGGCTGGTGGCTGCGCGACCTGAGCCATGTCAAGGCGCTGCGCTGGCCGGCGGCCATCATCTCGCTGGCGCTGCTGGCGCTGAACCTGTTTGCCGCGCGCGAGGTGTTCGGCGCGAAAAACTGGCTGACGATCGCGGGCTTCTCCCTGCAGCCGTCGGAGCTCATCAAGGTCGCGTTCATCTACGTCGGCGCGACGTCGCTCAACCGGATGTTCCGCAGCAAGAGCATCCTGCTCTTCATCGCCTTTTCCGCCATCTGCGTGGGCGGGCTCGCCCTGATGGGCGACTTCGGCTCCGCGCTCATCTTCTTTGCGACCTTCCTCGTCATCGCCTTTATGCGCTCGGGCAGCATCGCGACCGTGCTACTGGCCGTGACGTCCGCCGCCATGGCGGGCACACTGGTGCTGAGCATCAAGCCGCACGTGGCGCAGCGCTTCGCCACCTGGGGCCACGTGTGGGAGGACGTCTCCGGCGCGGGCTATCAGCAGACGCGCGCACTGAGCGCGGCCGCCTCCGGCGGCCTGTTCGGCCAGGGCGCGGGCTGCGGCTGGCTGAAAAACATTTTTGCCGCCAACACCGACATGGTGTTCGGCATGCTGTGCGAGGAGCTCGGCCTGATCGTGGCGCTGTGCGCAATGCTGGCCATCATCGCGCTGGCCATCTTCACCGTCAAAAACGCGGCTCAGGGCCGCTCGTCGTACTACGTCATCGCCGGCTGCGCCACCGTGACGCTCATGCTCGTGCAAATGTCTCTGAACGTGTTCGGTGTGCTCGATATTCTGCCGTTCACGGGCGTGACGTTCCCGTTCGTGTCCAAGGGCGGGTCGAGCATGCTCTCGTGCTGGATGCTGCTGGCCTACATCAAGGCGGCCGACACCCGGCGCGGCGCGAGCTTCGTGGTGCGGCTGCCGTCGCGCAATAAAAAGGAGGCGCAGGCATGAACAAAGTCAAACGCCGCGCCATGAGCGCGCTGCTCGTCGCCGTGCTGGTGCTCGGCGGCATCGGCGTGTACATTGTGCGCTACATCGAACACGGCGCCGAGTGGGCAACCTTTGCTGCCAACAGCAGCGTCTACACCAGCGGCGTGCTCAGCACCGGCACGCTCACCGACCGCAGCGGCGTCGTGCTCGCAACGGCCAACGGCGGCTCGCGCAGCTACGCCGAGGACGCCGCCGTGCGCACGGCCTGCTATCAGGCCGTCGGCGACTACACCGGCAACGTCGGCACCGGCGCGCTCAAGGCATTTTCCAAGCAGCTCTCGGGCTACAATCCCATCACCGGCACCTATGCGACCGACGGGCACACCGTCGCGCTCACGCTCGATTCGAGCCTGTGCGTGACCGCCTACGAGGCGCTTGCCGGGCGCAAGGGCGCGGTACTTGTGAGCAACTACAAGACCGGCGAGCTCCTGTGCATGGTCTCCGGCCCGAGCATCGACCCCAACAGCGACGGCGACGTGCCGGACGGCGCGTACATCAACCGCTGCATCAACGGCTCATTCACGCCGGGCTCCATCTTCAAGCTCATCACCTCCGCCGCCGCGATCGAGAACATCAAGGACATCGACAGCCGCCGCTTCTCCTGCGCGGGCAGTCTGGACGTCAACGGCGTGAGCGTCAAGTGCACGGGCGTACACGGCAGCCAGACGTTTGAGGACGCGCTGGCAAACTCCTGCAACTGCGCGTTCGCGCAGATCTCGCTCGAGCTCGGGGCGGACACCATCGAGAGCTACGCCAAGAAGCTCGGCTTCCTCGATTCCCAGTCGCTGAGCGGCATCCCGACGCTCGCCGGCAGCTTCACGAAGGGCGCGTCCGGCAGCGCGAACCTCGCCTGGTCGGGCATCGGCCAGTACGAGGACCTCATCTGCCCGTACTCCATGCTGCGCTACGTCTCGGCCATCGCCAACGGCGGCAGCGTCGTGGAGCCGTCGCTGCTGCTCGACACACCCAGCGGCTCGACCACGAGCCTGCTGAGCACCGCGACCGCCAACAAGCTGCGCGACATGATGAACTACAACGTCTCGGCCCACTACGGCACGAACCGCTTCCCGGGCCTGAATCTCTGCGCCAAGACCGGCACCGCCGAGGTGGGCGACGGCACGTCGCACGCATGGTTCACGGGCTTCCTGCTCGACGATGCGCACCCGTACGCCTTCGTCGTGCTGGTGGAAAACGCCGGCGGCGGTCTGACGAACGCGGGCGCCGTGGCCAACACCGTGCTGCAGGCGGCCGTGAACAAGTAATTTAGGAGTCACACATGATCGATCTATCCGTCCGCGGGCTCGTCAAGGGCTTTGAGCAGGGCAACGATATATTAAAAGGTATCACATTCGATGTCAACGCCGGTGAACGCGTGGGCATTCTCGGGCGCAACGGCTGCGGCAAGACGACGTTTTTCCGCATCCTCTCGGGCGAACTGCAGCCGGATGCCGGCACCGTGTCCATCGCCTCCGGGCGGCGGCTGGGGCTGATCTCGCAGATCCCGGTCTACCCCGACGGCTGGACGACGGAGGACGTGCTGCGCGAGGCGCACCGGCAGCTCTACGACATGGAAGCGCGCATGAACGAGCTCACCGCGCGCATGGCGACGGACGACTCCCCCGCCCTGCTCTCGGAGTACGACCGCCTGTCGGAAAATTTCCGCCGTCTCGGTGGGTACGACATGGAGCACGAGCGCAACCGCGTCGCCAACGGTCTGGACATCCCGCGATGCGCGCGCAGCCGTTTGACAGTCTCTCCGGCGGAGAGAAAACGCGCGTGAACCTCGCGCGGCTCATCCTCGAGGACACGGACATTCTCCTGCTCGACGAACCGACCAACCACCTCGACCTGCGCGCGACCGAGTGGCTGGAGGCATATCTGCTGCATTTTCGCGGCACGGTGCTCGTCATCAGCCACGACCGGTATTTTCTCGACCGCGTCGTGCAGCGCTCGATCGACTTCACGTCCGGGCAGGCGGAGTTTTACAGCGGAAACTACAGCTTTTACGTCGTTGAGCGGCAGCGCCGCTTTGACGAGCAGCTCAAAAAATACGAAAAGGATCAGGCCAAGCTCCAGCAGCTCACGGAGGCGGCGGCAAAGCTGCACCTCTGGGCCTTCATGGGCAACGACAAACTGCACAAGCGCGCGTTTTCCATCGAAAAGCGCATGGAAAAGCTCGAAACGACCGAGCGGCCGACCGAGGCGCGCAAGCTCAACGTGCACTTCACGGCGCAGGAATTTCGCGGCGACGACGTGCTGACCATGTCGGGTCTGAGCAAGCACTACGGCGAGCGGACGCTCTTTCACGACCTCGACCTGACCGTGACCGGCGGCGAGCGCATCGCCCTCATCGGCGACAACGGCGCCGGCAAGACGACATTTTTAAAGCTCGTCATGAACGAGGAGACGCCGGATACCGGCTGGGTGCAGCGCGGGCCCTCCGTGCGCACGGCGTACCTGCCGCAGATCGTCCGCTTCGCCGTGCCGGAGCGCTCCATGCTCGACACGATGCTCTACGAGTGCAAGTGCACGCCGCAGGAGGCGCGCGACCAGCTCGGCGCCTACGGATTTTGCGGCGAGGACGTGCTCAAGCCCGTGTCGGCGCTCTCGGGCGGTGAGCTGTCCCGGCTGCGGCTGTGCATGCTCATGCGCCGGGAGATCAACTTCCTCATCCTCGACGAGCCGACGAACCACCTCGACATTGCCAGCCGCGAGTGGATCGAGGACGCACTGAGCGACTATACGCAGGCGCTGCTGTTCGTGTCGCACGACCGGTACTTCATCGAGAAATTTGCCACCCGCATCTGGCTGCTCGAAAACGGCACGATCACGGACTACCGCGGGACCTATGAGCAATTCCGTGAATACCGCGCGCGCCAGACCGCCCTGCAGCAGACGGCCAAGGCCGTCGAGCGCAAAAAGGAGCCGAAGCCAAAGCCGAAACGCGCCCCGAACACCACGCGCCAACGCGAGCGCACGGAGCGCGAGATCGAAAAGCTGGAGGGGCAGCTCGCGGCGCTCGACGCCGAGAGCGAGGCCAATGCAACGGACTATCAGAAGCTCATGGAGCTCGACGCGCAGAAGCAGGCGCTCAATGCGCAGCTCGAGGCGCTCTATGAGGCGTGGGAGGCGCTGTGCGAATGAAACACAAAGCATCCTGGATTCTCGCCATCGTGCTCGTCATCGCGGGCTGCGTGCTGCGCTTTGCGATGCCGGGGCACGACTTTCTGGGCTACACGCTCTGGGGCGCCGCCGTGCTGGTGTTTCTCTTCCCGCGGCTGCACCGCGTGGGGCGCATCGTGCTGAGCGTGCTCGTGTGCGCGGGGGTGATCGTGTTCGCGGTCTTTGAGATCCCCGTCGTGCGCGACGCGCGCACGGACACGGGCGCGCACCCGAACGCGATCATCGTGCTCGGCGCGGGCGTCAACGGCAGCACACCGTCGCTGTCGATGTGCAACCGGCTCGACGCTGCGCTGGACTATCTGGGCGCGAACCCGGACGCGCTGGCCGTCGTCTCCGGCGGTCAGGGCGAGGGTGAGGACATAACGGAGGCCGAGGCCATGGCCGACTATCTGACGGCGCACGGCATCGACAGCGCGCGCATCGTGCAGGAGGATCAGTCGCGCACCACGCGCGAGAACCTGGAAAATTCGTTCGCCATCCTCCGTGCGCGGGGGTACGACCCGGCGAACGGCGTCGGCATCGTGACGAGCGAATACCACCTCTGCCGCGCCAAGCGCATGGCGCGGGCACTGGGGGCAGAGCCCGTCGGCATCGCCGCCGAGACCACTCTGCCGTCCATGCGCATCAATTACTTCATCCGGGAGGCCTTTGCCGCCGCGTACATGCAGCTGGCCGGCACCCTGTACTGAGAGGAGCCCTATGGAAAAAGTCAACGTATACGACTGGGACAAGACCATCTTCCCTGTGGACAGCACGGTGGCATTCGTGCGCTGGTGCCTGCGGCGGCACCCCGGCGTAATCTGGCCGCTGCTGGGCGCGCTCGTCCTGCTGCCGGGCTACCTGCTCGGCAAGGTGAGCAAGACCGCCTTCAAGGAGCGGATGTATGGCTTTCTGCGCCGCGTGCCCGATGTAGACGCAGAGCTGGAGGCGTTCTGGGCGAAAAATTTCGACCGCGTGAACCCGTGGTACCTCGCACAGCAGCGCCCGGACGACATCATCATCTCCGCATCGCCGGAGTTTCTCGTGCGCATCCCGGCGCAGAAGCTGGGCGTACGGCTGCTGGCCTCGCGCGTGGATAAGTACACCGGAAAGACCGACGGGGAAAACTGCCATGGCGCGGAAAAGGTCCGCCGCCTGCGCGAAGCCTATCCCGGCACAGAAATCGCAGAATTTTACTCCGACTCCCGCAGCGACAGCCCGCTCGCGGAGCTGGCCGAGCACGCCTACCTCGTGCACGGGCAGGAACGCACGCCCTGGTGAGGGCAGACAGAAGAAAGGAGAACGCCTATGTATTCCGCATCCGACTACCGCAGCATGGCGCGCCGCGCGCTGAAAAACTACTGGTGGCTCGCCGTGGGCGTGACGCTGCTGGCAAGCATCCTCGGCGGGACGAGCAGCGGCTTCACCCCGTCATTCAGCCTCACGGTCAACGGGGATGACCTGACGCAGTATTATCCTGAGGCCCTGCGCCACGCGCTGCGCGTATTTCTCCCCGTATCCGGGATCATCTCGCTGGCGCAGTTCGTCATCGGCGGCAGCGTCTCCATCGGCCACAACCGCTTCTGCCTGAAGCTGGTCGACGGCGAGGAAGCCCGGTTCGAGGACCTGTTTTCCGGCTTTGACATCTTCGGCAACGCCTTCGTGCTCAATCTGCTCATCACGCTTAAGGTCATCGCATGGTCGCTGCTGTTTGTCATCCCCGGCATCGTCGCCGCCTACCGCTACTCCATGGCGACGTACATCATGGCCGAAAATCCGAACATGCAGGCCACGGAGGCCATCGAGCGCTCCAAGGCGCTCATGGACGGGCGAAAGGGCGACCTGTTCTGCCTCGACCTGAGCTTCATCGGCTGGGCACTGCTGGCCGTGCTGACTGCCGGCATCGGCAATCTCTGGCTCGCGCCGTATATGACCGTGTCGCGCGCCGCGTTCTACCGCAGCCTGCCGCGCAGCATGGGCGGCCAGACCCCCAACGGCTGGCAGCCGAACCCCGGCCCGCAGCCGGGCGGCGACTGGTACAGCCAGAACTGAACACGAGTGCAAAAAACAGCCCCGCAGCGGAACTACATTCCC
>ERZ837487.4674-NODE-4674-length-10407-cov-2.976623_pt1 | contig 10407 bp, 5 predicted proteins | sample MGYA00519911_ERZ837487 | MGnify/ENA primary metagenome ERZ837487 (study PRJEB31850, sample SAMEA3708818) | human gut metagenome | biome: human gut; feature: human-associated habitat; material: faeces | place: China | collected 2014 ...
GGAGTCCTTTATAACCGTGCATAGGGCGGCGTTGTCCGCCCATTCGGTAGCGGCGACAGGGAGCATGATCTTTTCCCCGGAAGGGAGCGTGATGCAACTAACGGTTTGTTCCGTTTGGTTCAGGAGGGCAACTAAGGCGGCTTTGGCGGCAGCCGTAGCACATGTGCCGGTCGTGAAACCGCTTCGGAGCGGGAAGAAACCGGGAGCGAGGCGTTCGATGGCTTTACGAAGTCCTTCCATGCCTTGCACAAAGGTGAAACTGTCAGGCAGGGGAGGGCGTTGTATGACATAAACGGGAATGCCGCAGGCTTGTGCTGCTTCGACCTTTTCCTTGAAATATCCGCTTTCCCCACTTTCCTTTGTCAGTACGGCATCTGGAAGAAGCTGGTCCAGCAGCTTCTTCTCGGCTTCTCCTTCATGGAAAAAAATAATCCGTTCCTTTGGGAATCCGTCGGATTCAGCCAGCGAAAGCGACTCTTTCCGGTTCAGGATACGGAACCAGCAGGGCGTCTGCTCCCAGTAAGGACGCAGTTTCGCAATGGTCTTGACGCCTGTCAGGGCCAACAGGTTGCAGATCCCGTCCGCACGCAGGCGGTCGATGGCGGCGGCATAATCCGTGCACCATATCAACCGCTTGTCATGTGCGGGGTATTGCCTTTCCAACCGGACGACCGGAATCCGGAGACGGGAGGAAACCTTTGCAAGCGTCCGATGCAACCGGATGGCGAAAGGGTGGGCGGCATCGACTAGCAACGAGATTTTTTTCTCGCGGCAGAATTGTGCCATCTCTTCTTCGTCCATACCACCGGTGAGGCGGATGGCATGAACGGCTTCTATCGCCTGTTCGTTGCCGACCGTCGAGTAGTAGTAGGGCTTGCCAGCGCTCTCGACGACTTGTACAGCCTTGCGGCCTTCGGTTGTTCCTCCTAAGATCAGTATCATAATGCTTCTGTTGTTCTCTTGTCTTTACCGGTAATATCGCAGGGGGGCATCCTCTCTGGTGAGTACTTGCCTGGCAGCTATGAGGTTTCATGCCTGATAGCTATGAGGTTCCGTACCTCCTACTTATGAGGTGTCATGCCTCATAGGTAGGAGGTGGCCCCTCGCTAGCGGCGGTACAGATGCTTGAACTCCTCGGCGTAGAGACGTGATACCCCCGTACGGTTGTCTATGGCATCACCGACGACTAACAAGGTCGTCAGTGTCAGATTGTTTTCTTTTACGATCTGTTCCAGGTCTTTCAATTCGCCTCGGTAGATGCGTTCGTCTTTCCAGGTCAACTTGTAGCAGGCGGCTACCGGTGTCGTTGGCGGGTAATGTTCCAGAAGTTCTTTCTGGACTTTTCCGGCAATGCCGGCGCTCAGGAAGATGCACATTGTGCTTTGGCTGGCGGCTAGTTTATGCAGCTGCTCTTTCTCCGGCATGGGGGTACGTCCTTCGCCACGCGTCAGGATGATGGTTTGCACCTTTTCAGGAATAGTGAACTGGGAACGGAGAGCTGCTGCAGCAGCTTGGAACGAGGAGATCCCCGGTGTGATATGGTAACTCATGCCATAGCGGTCGAAGAATGCCATCTGTTCTTGTATCGCCCCATAGATGCAGGGGTCACCTGTGTGCAAGCGTACGATGAACTTCCCTTTGTCATAGAACTTTTTTATAAGGGCGAATTGTTCTTCTAGGTTCATGTCGGCAGAACTGCGAATCGTCGATCCTTTCTTGGCGCATAGAGTGAGTTCTTTGGGGACGAGGCTTCCGGCATAGAGGATCAGGTCTGCATTTTCCAGCATCCGCCGGCCCCGGATGGAGATCAGTTCTGGATCGCCCGGTCCGGCTCCGACAATTTCGATGTGTCCATGTCCCTGTTTCCCTTTTTGCTGACTATCTTTTTCGTCCCGTATTGCCGATTTGCTGATGGCTATCGCATAAGTGAAGTCTTTCGTCTGCCCCTTTTGTTTTCCCACCAATAATGGGCCTCCTTCCGCACTCAGGATGGCCGCTGCCTCCGCGACGCTTCCCGACCCGGTGGCTTTCTTTACTGTGGAAGAAGGATGGGGTACGGGGATTTTGTCCAGTACCTCTGCAGGATAGGTCTTGAACGGGCTGCGCAGGTAGGTGTCTGCCAGTTCCTTTAATATCGGTTCTTCTTTCTTTAGGTCGATGGAGGAGACGTCGGCTATGCTCTTCAGGTTGAACCTGTAGAAAATGGAGCAGATATACAGGTCCGTGAGGACGGACTTCATGTCTGTCAATCCCTTTTTACATCCGATACCTAAGTGAAGCACTTTCGGGAAGAATGATAGGCAGGGGATAGGGGATTTGTGGTAGTAAGTGGGACTGACCGTGATCAGCAGCTCGTATTTTTCGAGGTCGATATCTTTATATTTATAGAAGACATCGACGTGCGGGGGACAGGTTTCCTTCATATAGTCCGTCTCCTCCGTGCGGATATCGAGCAGGAGGGCGGTCGGTCGACAGTTGACGAAACGGGCGACACATTCGTTCATGGCCTTTTCCCTCGATGCATTGAACGTTTCCTCGTCTATCTTCTCGAAGTCGGTTTGGAAGAAACTGATTATGCCTTCCTGTGGGTTGTAGACATCCTGTTCCCAGCCATATTGTTTCGCGAAGGTGTCCAGTGCCCAAAGTCCCTGGTTGTCACTCTGTGTCGTGACAACCGCTTCGGCGTCCAGTATGCGGGCCAATTCATGTGTCAGTTCGTTCGCCCCACCGATATGACCGGACAGTACCGATACGACATATTTGCCGGTACTGTCGAGGCAGATGACTGCCGGGTCCGTGTACTTGCTCTTGATGTAGGGAGCGATACTCCGTACGCAGATACCCATCGCCCCGATAAACACAATCGTTTCCGATTTATCGAAAAGATTGCCAGTCAGCTCTTTGAAAGAGGTGAATGGTTCGACATCGTTATCTGCTTCTCTACAATAGATGACAGTTTTGCCCGGATATTCGTCCCGGATTTTGCGTGCTAACGACAGACTTCTTGCCGAAACCACAAGAATGTTCAGTGTATTTTTAGACATAATTTTTACCCGTTGCGCAAAGGATTGTAATAGGATTATTGGAATCGAGCGTAATGTTTATTTCTGAATGTAGTTTCAGACCGTTTTCTGCAACCGCCTCCCGGAACAGCTTGCTGCTTTCTTCTGAAACGGAGTTAAAAACGATCTTGCCGTTCAGACTGTTCAAGTGGGAAGCTACCTTGCGGATGATTTCTTTCAGCTTGCCACCATGACCGCCGATAAAGACTGCATCGACAATCGTGTTCTTTTCGATTGACAGATTGAGGAAGTTACCAATACGCAGGTCTATGCCTGGAGCGCTGTGCAGCCGTGTGTTTGCCCGGATGATGTTCTCGCACTCTTTCCGCACTTCAAAAGCTTGGATATTTAGATGAGGATACTGGCGCCGCGCTTCGATTGAAACCGAGCCGGTACAGGCACCGATATCCCAGAAGTAGCGACTGTTATGCAGTTCTAACAAGCTTAGGTCTATCACTCGTATCGGTGCTTTGGTAATCATTTTTGTCCGGTCGTTCAGCAAGATAAATTTCGTGTCAGGTATGCCTAAGGCCGGTCGTTGTAATGCGCAGTTCGGAGCCTTCATTAGCAGAACACAGTTCGGATTGGTGAAACTCATCTCGCTGATTTCCTCGATCGAGTAGATTTTATAGATTTTCTCTTTCTTCGGGTTGCCTAAATGTTCGGCTACCCACATGGTGTAATCTCTGTCCAGATGATATTCCATCATCCTCTTGGCTATAGCCCTGGGCGTATGGACACGGTCGGTCAGCACACCGATCAGCGGTCGGTATTCCAGCAATGCCCGGTCGAGTTCGTGCCACGGTCGTCCGGTAACGGACACGGCGTGCATGTTCTCATACGGAATTTGTTCATGGTGTGCGAACATCTGCAATGAGTTGAAGTAAGGAAACACTTTCATGCCTACTCCTAAAAGGTTTTTCCGGATGGTGGAAGCGAAGCCGAAAAAGAACGGGTCTCCCGAAACGAAGGAGACGATCACTTTGCCTTCCTGGATCAACCGGCTGTATTCCGTAAGGACGGCATTTATCGGAGCCTTGATTTCGATCCATACCGCATCGGCGGGCAGGAATGGCTTCACAATTTCGTAATGCCGCTTCCCTCCGGAGAAGATGTTGTCGTGTTTGACATTTTTGATAATGACTTCTATATGCTTAGGCTGTGGATTGTCGTCCATCCCGATCATATAGATGTGCGTTTTGCCGTAAGCTTCTACAATTTCTTGAGTTCTCATACGTCTCTACCTGGTTTTAATTGTTTTGCATCATTGTAGCATAAAATCGCGTTTACCAAAGTCGCGGCGAGGTTGCTACCGCCTTTCCGTCCTTCGATGATGAGTTTAGGAATAGAGACAAACGGCTTTACCATGTGTTTGGATTCCTGTACGTGTACGAAACCGACAGGAGCAGCAATAATGCCGGCGGGAATGGCTTTCCCTTTCCTTATCAGGTCACAAAGTTCCATTAATGCGGTCGGCGCATTGCCGAATACGTATAAAGCGCCGGGATGTTCCTGTACGGCAAGCCGGATGCCAGCTTGTGTGCGGGTGATCCCTTTTTCTGTTGCAAGTTGTACGGTGCGCTCGTCTTGCAAATAGCATTTCACTTCGATCCCCATACGCTGTAAAGCTCCCTTGCGGATGCCGGAAGCGGCCATTGTGACGTCTGTGATGATGGTGCGTACCTCGCCCCGGCTGAATTTTCCGTAAAGGGAAGCTACCGCATGATCGTCGATCCGTAGAATATTTTCCATATCGAAATCGGCTGTCGTGTGGATGGCATGGAGCAAAGCCCATTTCTTGTCGAGCGGTATTTCTTTGTTCTTGAGTTCTTTTTCGATAGTGTGGAAGCTGCGGATCATGATGTCTTGGCCAATCCCGACATCTGTTTTTATCTTGATCTCCCCGTAATAGCCGCGTGGTGTGATGAACTTGCCGTCAGTTTCGTACGACTGCGAGTTCCCGATCAGGATAATGGTGAACATGTCGACCTGCTCAGGGTCGAACTCTGCCAGCGTGGTTAGGTTGACGACCTGCTCCTCGCGTCCGGCCTGACGGACATAACCGACCGGTGTTTCGGGCGCACGTTCTTCGAGGAACAGTTCCTTGAGGCGATACAGCTGCCAGTAGCGTCCTTCGCTTTTCGGATTGTAGACGGCTGTCACGAAGTCGCCGATGGCGGCGGCCTGTATGCGTTTTTCAATCCGTAACCAGGGAGTCATCAGGTCGGAGAGGGAGATGATACAGAGATCATGCCCGATAGGTGCCCCCAGAAGCGAAGCCGCCTTTTGGAACGCACTGATACCGGGCACTACCTCGATCTCCACTTGCGGCGCCTCTTTCATCGTCCGCATTTCATATATCAACGGGGCCATCCCGTAGATTCCGGCATCACCAGAACTGATCACTGTCACTGTTTTACCTTCCGAAGCGTATTTGTAGGCCTCTTCGGCACGTATTTTCTCGCGCTTCATCCCAGTATCGATACATTGGGTATCCGGGTGAATTATATCCTGTATAAACTGGAAATAATAGTTATATCCGATGATCACATCCGACTGCCTGATGGCTGATAATGCCGCAGGCGTTATGTCATCGCGATTTCCCGGTCCAATGCCGACAACAGTAATTTTCCCTTTGTTCATATGAGCTGTTTGTAAATTAACAGAAAACAAAGGTACGATTTATTTACTTAGTTTTCCTCTGCGGGTTGATATAAATATCGTTTAATACTCCGTTTCGGTGTCTTTTCGAATTCTTCCTGATAAAGCTTGAAGCAAGATACTTTGCTGTAGGCAGGCATTTCAGTGTTCAGTTGGTCGATGTTCTGCTGCATCAGCTCTTCGATTTCGGAGTGTTGGATGCCTGCCTTGTCCACTTGTTCCCAGTCCGGATAGATCAGGGCGACCAGTTTACCTCCCTGAGAAATGATCAACGACTCCGCCACGTACAGCATATTGTTCAGGCGGTCTTCGATCTCTTCGGGATAGATATTCTGTCCGTTGGAGCTTAGGATCATACTTTTGCTTCGTCCGCGGATGTAAAGGAAACCGTCTTTGTCAAGTGTTCCCAAGTCACCTGTCCGTAGCCAGCCGTCGGGTAGCATCACTGCCTTTGTTGCCTCTGGATTCTTATAGTAGCCTAACATCACGTTCATGCCGCGAACCAGGATTTCGCCTACTTCGTTTTCCGGATCGTTCGAGTCGATCCGGATTTCCATGCGGTCGACGACACGGCCCACCGAGCCTTGCTTGAACGTGTCCCACTGTTCGTAGGAAACCAGTGGGCCGCATTCCGTCATCCCATAGCCAACCGTATAACGGAAGTCGATGGATTTGAGAAATGTCTCTACCTCTTTATTGATGGCTGCACCACCAATCACGATTTCGCCGAAGTTCCCACCGAAAGAGACTTCCAGCTTTTGGGCGATCTTCTCGCGTACCTTTTGGTCGATGTATGGCACTTTCAACAGCAATTTGATCAATGGCTTTTCCAGTTCGGGAAAGACCTTGTTCTTGATGATCTTCTCGATAATGAGTGGCACGGCAAGGATCAGCGCCGGGCGAACCGTCGCAAATGCCTCTGCGATGATTTTTGGACTCGGCGTGCGTGTCAGGAAATGAACGTGGCAGCCTTTGTTGACGGAGTTCAGCACTTCGAACGCTAACCCGTACATGTGCGCCATCGGTAACATACAGACGATGTTGTCCCCTGGATGTATGAAAGGAAGACGGTCGTAGGCGAACTGTGTGTTGCTCCACAAACTGCGGTAGGGGATCATGACTCCTTTCGAGAAGCTGGTCGTGCCGGACGTATAGTTCAAAACAGCCAATTCCTCCGGGTCTTCGATATGATATTTCACATCGTTGGCGGTGAAAGAACGGGGATATTTCTTGCCAAAATATTCGTTGATACGGTCGCGTATGGTGCGTACCTCTTTATTCTTGCAATCGATAATGGAGAAGTTGTCCAGCATCATGAATAGCTTGACATCCGGCATCATCTTTTCGTTCATGTTCTCCCAGTTGCTGGAGCCTGCCAGTACGGCTTTTGCTCCCGAATGGTTGACGATGTGATGGATATTGTCGGGTTTGAACTCATGCAGGATCGGCACGGCAACAGCCCCGTAAGCCAATATTCCGAAAAAGCAGATTGCCCAGTTGGAGGAGTTGCGTCCGACGATGGCCACTTTGTCGCCTTTCTTGATACCGGCATGTTCCAGTAGGATGTGAAACTTTTCTATCCGCCGTGCGACGTCTTTGAAATGGAAGGTATGTCCATTGTAATCGGAGAAGGCGGGGAGATCCCAATGCTCCTTCATGCTTCTCTCTATAAGGTCCAAGAAACGATTATCCATAGTGATATAATTTAAAAAAGAACCGGAATATCCGTGAGAATGTTGCAAAGATAGCAAAGAAACGATATGTTTTTATGGAAACCCAAGGAACACCTTTCCAAAACATATATGATTTGAATGCAAAACACCTATGCTTTGAATGCAAAACATAGGTGTTTTAAAATAAGTATAGTTGTTTACCACGGAGTGATTGTCACATTACGGAATTGTACTTCCTTGCCTTCGCTTTGCAGTCCGATGTAACCTTCCTTTACCTTGTTTGTCCCGGTGTTCTGGTAAACGCCGTTGATATAGACCGTGATGACACCGTTTTTCACGAAGATATTAGCTTCGTTCCATTCACCAGCAGGCTTCTCGCTGTCTTGATTCGCCTTCTGGATTTTCGGGAAAGAGGGGCGGGGTTGGCCTGGCTTATTCTGGTATTCAGCCAGATCCGAACCGCCGAGCAGGACGAAATCGCCGGCATTATCAAGCATCAGGTTGCATTCGATACCGTTCGGAAACGGGTTTTTCGGCTCTTCAATTAGCAGGAAGATACCGCTGTTCGCCTTTTCCTTGCCGTTTGGCCAGCGATATTCTACATGCAGTTTATAATCTCCGTATTTTTCTTTCGTGTACATGTATCCGAATGGCTGTCCTGTGATGTTGATGACACCGTCTTTTACGGAATATACCTGTTCGGCTGGGACGGAGTTCTTATCGACAACGAAGTTCCAGCCGGAAAGGTCTTTTCCGTTGAACAGCTTGGTTGTTTTCTGTGCACTCGCGTCACTTCCGAAACACAAAAAGGCGGCAGCTACTACTGCCATCGATAACATTCTTTTTTTCATGGTCTTATAATATTAATTATTTATACGATTAATCAACAATAAGTTTACGGTAACGGACACGTTTTGGTTCTACGTCGCCCAACAATTTGCGTTTGTATTCTTCATACTCCGAATAGGAACCTTCGTAGAACACGACATTCGAATCCCCTTCGAACGAAAGGATATGCGTACAGATACGGTCGAGGAACCAACGGTCGTGAGAAACGACGACCGCACAACCGGCGAAGTTCTCCAATCCTTCTTCGAGTGCCCGGAGTGTGTTCACATCGATATCGTTGGTCGGTTCGTCGAGCAGCAACACATTCGCCTCGGCCTTCAGCGTTAGAGCCAGATGCAGGCGATTCCGTTCACCACCGGAGAGTACGCCGCAAAGTTTTTCCTGGTCGGCTCCCGCAAAATTGAATTTGGAGAGGTAAGCGCGGGAGTTGACTTCCTTGCCGCCTACGCGGATGAACTCCTGTCCGCCGGAAACAACCTGATAAACGGTCTTCTTCGGGTCGATATCTTTATGTGTCTGGTCTGCATAACCGATCTTTACCGTTTCGCCCACTTCAAAAGAACCTTTGTCGATACTTTCCATTCCCATGATCATCTTGAACAGTGTAGTCTTACCTGCTCCGTTCGGACCGATCACGCCGACGATTCCGTTCGGCGGCAACATGAAATTTAGGTCATCAAACAACAGTTTGTCGCCAAATGCTTTTGCTACATGCTGGGCCTCGATCACCTTGTTCCCTAAGCGCGGACCGTTCGGGATAAAGATTTCCAGTTTGGCTTCGCGTTCTTTCTGGTCTTCGTTCAAAAGGGCTTCATACGAATTCAGACGGGCCTTACCTTTTGCCTGACGGGCTTTCGGGGCCATGTTGATCCATTCTAGTTCGCGTTCCAGTGTCTTACGGCGTTTACTTGCTTGTTTCTCCTCCTGTGCCATACGTTTGGTCTTTTGATCTAGCCAAGAAGAGTAGTTCCCTTTCCAAGGAATACCTTCTCCGCGATCCAGTTCCAGAATCCATCCGGCCACATGGTCGAGGAAGTAACGGTCGTGTGTGATGCAGATAACCGTACCCGTATATTGTTGTAGATGTTGTTCCAGCCAGTCGATCGACTCAGCATCCAAGTGGTTGGTCGGTTCGTCCAGCAACAGGATGTCCGGCTGTTGTAACAGCAAACGGCAGAGAGCCACACGGCGGCGTTCGCCTCCCGACAGCGTATCGACCACCTGATCTTCAGGAGGACAACGTAAAGCGTCCATCGCTCTTTCCAGGCGGCTGTCGAGGTTCCATGCGTCAGTTGCATCTATCTTATCTTGTAATTCGGCCTGCCGGTTGATCAGTGCGTCCATTTTGTCTGGATCTTCGAGTATTTCGGGATCGCCGAATTTTTCGTTTACTTCTTCATATTCTTTGAGGGTGTCCACAATATTTTGTACGCCTTCCTTTACAGTCTTGCCCGGTTCCAGTTTCGGTTCCTGCTCTAGATATCCGACAGAATATCCGGGTGAGAATACAACTTCTCCTTGGTATTCTTTTTCGACGCCGGCAATAATTTTTAGCAATGTAGATTTACCAGAACCATTCAAACCAATGATCCCGATCTTTGCTCCATAGAAAAAGGACAGGTAAATATTTTTCAATACTTGTTTTTGAGGCGGAAAGACTTTACTTACGCCTACCATCGAGAAAATAATTTTCTTGTCGTCTGCCATGTTTCAAATTGTGTGTATTTATATGATCATTTTTCTTCGTGGACAAACTTACATAAATATCTTCATAGTTTATATATGTCCGGATGAAAATAGCGTGTATTTTTATCTTTCCTGCGTTCCTTCGTATGCAATCTTAAGGGGCATGATTGCTTGTAATGGTATCGGCTTGCTGCAAAACGCAAATGCATATCCTCCCCCCCCCAGAGTGTCCCCAAAAAACGTTTTCAAAGGGATTATAAGTAATTTTCCTATCTCAAAACACCTTTTCTTTCCGGCATATTTTTTTGATGATAACTCGTTATTTACAGTCGTTTTCATCAATTGCTTATCCATAAGAGTTTCCAAAGTTTTACCGATAGCATCGAAACGTAAAGCGATAGAATTTGTAGCCCGTATCATAGGATTCAGTTGTTCTTCCTCATAGTGACGGATGAAGCGGATAATATTATCCTGTC
>ERZ837487.4677-NODE-4677-length-10403-cov-4.263143_pt1 | contig 10403 bp, 10 predicted proteins | sample MGYA00519911_ERZ837487 | MGnify/ENA primary metagenome ERZ837487 (study PRJEB31850, sample SAMEA3708818) | human gut metagenome | biome: human gut; feature: human-associated habitat; material: faeces | place: China | collected 2014 ...
AATCTTTCTTACGTCCGGTCCCGTGTCTGTCAGGAATCTCGATCAGAAGCGGCATTTTCCGCTCCAGCTTGATCTCGTCGATCAATTCTGGAAATTCTCTTCCAAATTTCTCTGTCAAAAGCACGATCCCAATCTCTGGATCACTCATAGCTTTCTCGATCGCTTCTTTTAATTCATCCCTTTCATGAACTACGATCCCATCAACCCCAGCTAACCGCATTCCTGTCAATGTATCTAAGTTATCGCTGATCAAATACATCTTCATAACTATCACTTCCTGATCTATCCAAGTTTACCAATGATCATAAATGAAATGATCAATCCATACAGACATACACCTTCTGCCAGACCTACGAAGATCAGTGATTTACCTAAGGCACTTGGATCTTCACTGATCGCTCCTAAAGCTGCACTTGCGGCACTCGCTACGGCGATACCACCACCAACACAAGAAAGTCCTGTTGATAATGCTGCTGCCAGATATCCAAGTCCTGTAGCCATTCCTGCATCAGAACCTGCTTGTGCTGCCTGTACCGGATCTGTGACAAACATCATCACTCCGGCGATCACAATGATCCCGAAGAAGAAAAAAGCGTTAAATGCAATACTTCGTTTATAACGTTTCTTTGTTCTCTCTCCATGAAGAAAATAACCAAATGGAATAAATATACTTAAGATTAATGCTGCGATGATCGCTAATTTGATTGCTAATGTCATAACCGATACCTCCTAATTTTCCTTGCCTGCATGATTGTCATACGGATGGAATTCTCTTCCTGATCCCGTATAGAAACGACTGAACATTTCATAATATTCCAGACGCAATACCTGAATTCCGACAACCAGACCTTCTAGTCCACACACGATAATATTTCCAAGAACAATGATGATCCAGTTTGGATTTCCTGCTCCATCTGTGATCCCTCCGAGCATCAGAACAACTTCCATCATAGCCGCATGGCTCACTGCAAATGCCCCGATACGCACAAATGAGATCGTGTTAGAGAAGAAACTTAACATCGTCTCGAACAATTCAAAAAATCCCTGCACCAGAAACATTCCAACGCCGCCTTCTGCTTTTGGTTTCTTTCCTTCCACGAGCTGTCCTAATGGCTCTTTTAATAAGAACATGATCACTGGAATTCCAAGGAAAATGATCATCATGATATTTCCTGGTGTTTTATGACCTGTCATATAAAGCACGATCGTTAAGACAAGGAATCCATAAAATACAAGTCCTGCAACTCCATTTGGGCTGAAGAATAAATTTTCTTTATCCCCACGTTTCTTTGCATTGATGATCTGAAATACCATCGCAAGCAGGATCAGTGCCATACCAAATGCAACTGCCACAATAAATACAGTATTTAACTGCCCAACAAACGGTAATTTCATCATCGCATGCATTGGCGATAACCACATTGGTTTAATGATCGTTCCTTCAAATCCAAAGAAGCTTCCAAACATAAAGCCAAAGAATGTAGAAAAAATTCCGGCAACAGAAATGATTCCTGCTAGATTCCATTTCTTGATCTTATATAGTAATCCCCCGCCGATAAACAAACACAATCCCTGACCAACATCCCCAAACATCGCTCCGAAGATAAAGGTATAAGTCAGTGCCACGAAAATGGTTGGATCCATCTCATCATGGGATGGCAGTCCATACATTCTGATAAACATTTCAAATGGTTTGAAGAATTTGGGATTCTGTAATTTCGTTGGTGGATCACCGAAGAATTTTTCTCTTCCTTCTTCAACAATGATCGTGATCCTATCATCATCTTTTGTCTCCTCAATAAATGCCTGTGTATCTTTTTCACTCATCCATCCACAGAGAATGTAGTAATCTTCCTGTTCTTCATTTTCCATACAGGCTGCCATTTTACGCACATCGAAGTTATTGGATAATTCTTCTAACTTATATCTCGCTCCTCGAATCTTCTTTGCCTTGACTGATAAGAAATCTTTCATCTGTTTCTGGACATTTTCGATTTCTTTTTCAATCTCATCGATCTGATTTCTTAAATTCCTGCAGATCTCTGCCGGCATTCCTTCGTAATCGTCTGGAAGTGCGATATTTTCAAAATGCAGAGATTTAAAGGTAGAATCAATCTTTCCCATCTCCTTATGTGCCGCAAAATAACATCCATACACATAATTTTCATTTCGGATTCCTTCTAAAAAAATTGCATTGAGATCATCGAATAAATATTTTTCAAGTTTCTGATAATACTCTACGTTTACTCGTCCGAATCTGACTTTCATATATTGATAGCCATAAACTTCTTTTAAATTTAACTCTAAAGGCTGAAACGGTTCAAGTTCATGAAGTTTTTCTAATAATTCTTCTTTCTGCTTCTTTAACCGGTCTTCCCTTGCCTTAAGGTCCAGATAATCATGATTGAGATCCCTGATCATTGTCAGGATCTCATCTGCCGTAAGAGATGTATCCATCTCTCCTTTTGGCTGTGCAAGCATCAATACATACTGTTCCGCTTTAGAAAGCGGTTCTTTGTAAGGATTCACATCCATAAACGGCATGAGGTTATCTGTCGTTTTCAATTCTGTAATCGCATTTTCCAGCTGCATTTCGTATTTGGAAAGGTAAGATGCACTTACCCTGTCAATATCAGTTCTCGGTCCGGAAATGCTTAAGAATTTCATCTTTACGATCATGATGCATTACCTCCTTGACGTCGTTGCTTTTGCACCAGATACTGTAATGTCTCCCGTTGCGATAATCCATAGCGAATACATTCCAGTGCCGTGGTGATCTTATAAATCTCTTCCTCCTTTAAAAATAAATATTGTTGTATACTTGCCAGAGAATACGGATGGTTTCTGTAAGCGATCGTTAAGATATGTTCCACACATTCATTCACAATACTCTCAATCTGCACCTGTTCTCCGAACTCATATTTCTTTCCGTAATAAGTTTCATTTAATCTTCTTTTGAATTCTTCCACTGATGGCGCTTCGACCAGATCTTTAAATTCCTGATTCGAAAGTTTATGTTGAATCGGAATTAACAATGTGTAAATATCTGGTGCGAGCATATGGTAATATTTCTTTGCTCGGTAAATCCATTGAAGATTTAATAGATCGATCTTTGCTCCTAATTCTTTAGTCAGCATTTCCTTATCTTTTTTATCCCAATTTCCCTTACGTTCTTTCCACATCATAGAAAAATAATATAAATCCAATGCCAGTTCATAATCCGCTAATGTCGATGCCCCTGACTGTCGGATTCTTGACAGTGGTGCGTAATATTCTGTATTCTTCAGGTAATCTACCAGATGATCAATATTCTTTGCCGTCACTAGCTGGTCAATCCGTATCTTTGAATATTTATCAAAAAATGGCTTTTTGTAATTCAGATCAAATGGTACATTACTGTGATTAAATACAATTCTTAAGCAATATCGAACCAAATCTACTTCATACCGCTTCATAAAGATCTTTAAAAAATCTTTTTGCTGCATATCTGCGAAACGATAAAGTCTTGTGTAATCATCATATAATGACTGGATCAGGACTTTTTCGATATTACCTCTGTGATACAGTGATTCATCCATCTGTGTGATAAATTTTCCGTACGATTTTGTCTGTTTCAGATATTCAATGATATCTGTCACTGTATCCATAGAAGCCAGCTGTTCATAATCCTGTGGTTTTAAAAGCTTTGCACGCATTGCTGCGACTTTCGTCACAATTCCGCTGTAGCGCATCACATCTCTCAATGCTATCGCCTCCTATACTTTGATCACTCGCTCTAATATCTGTTTTGCATATTCGCTGTGATGTTCTTTGAAGTCTTGTTTTAAAGATTCTATTTCATTGTTGTTCTGTTCTTCTTGTTTCTTTAGAAGTTTTTCCATGTTTGTTGCAAGATCCGACTGAATCTTTAATATCTTTTCGTTCGTCTCCTTTTCCATATCTGCATCAAATGCATCCCTCTTTTTCTGCATCTGCATTTCCATCTGATGCTTTTGTTCCTGCGCATTATCTACGATCGCACGCGCTGTCTTTTCGATCTCTGAAAGTTTCTCTGCTATTCTTTCCATCAGTAAAACCTCCTTTCATACCAACCATTGTAGTCCTTTCTATTTATTTTTGCTAGTATTTTATCTGTTTTTTTACATGCTTTTAGCAATTATTCACAATTTTTTGACAGTTTTCATGCAATGTTTTACAATCTGTTGTATTATTATTTAAAATGATCGACCTTCCCACAATAATTCGCGATCGTTTTGATCAACACCTCAGATTCCAACGGTTTCGCCAAATGCTCATTCATTCCCGCTTCCAAAACTCTCCTACGATCTTCCGTAAATGCATTCGCTGTCATCGCAATGATCGGAATATCTCTGGCATTTTCTTTATTGCTCCATCTTATATATCTCGCTGCTTCTAATCCGTCCATCACCGGCATCATCACATCCATTAAGATAATATCAATTTCTCCTAGTTTCGATTCTTTGAAAATTTCCAATGCTTCTTTTCCATTAAATGCCTTAATTACATTCGCCCCGGCACTCTCCAGAACAAATTCTGCAATTTCCATATTCAATTCATTATCTTCGGCAAGCAATACATTGACACCCTTGATCGATGCTTTTTTTATCTCTTTTGTCTTAAGTTCTTCGTGCTTTATATTATGATCGATCTGAAATGGAAGCTCAATATAAAACGTCGTTCCCACACCTTGCTCACTCTCAAATGAGATTGTTCCTCCCATTTTCTCTACAAGACTTTTTGTGATCGACATCCCAAGTCCTGTTCCACCATAAACCGTTCGTGCCCCTGCTTTTTCCTGTGCAAATGGCTCATAGATCGTCTTTTGGAATGATTCACTCATTCCAATTCCAGTGTCTTCACATTTAAATCGAATAATAATAGTATTGTAATTTTTCTGAATTTCATTAAATTCTATGCAGATCTTTCCATTATTTTTGTTATATTTGATCGCGTTTGTTAAAATATTCATCACAACTCTTTTTACATGCACTGGACTTCCGATCAAATCTTCATGAGTCACATTATATTTATGTACAACTATATTGATTCCTCTCTCTCTAGCCTGTTTTTCAATAACCGTTCGAATCTCTTGAAACAATTGAAAGAAATTAAAACTTCTTCTCTCCAGGATCACTTCTTCCGATTCCAATTTTCCCATATCCAAAACTTCATTGATCAATTCTAGTAAGAAGCCTGATGCTTCCCATATTTTTTTGCGGCATTCTGATTGTTTTTCTATATCACTTTTATAATAATCTCCAACTTCTACCATTCCCCGGATTCCATTGATCGGTGTCCGGATATCATGGCTCATTCTTTGCAGAAATTCTGTTTTGGCAATATTGGCTTTCTTTGCTTCTTTTGCTGATTTTTCTAATTCTCTTTTATACTCTTCTTCTCGTTGTTTCTGAATGCGTTCATATTGTTGATTGGATCTTGCTTTGATCGTCATTAAGATTGCCACAAAAATTCCATATAAAATAACCGCTATTCCAATGTTACTCGTCAATGTTTTTACAAGATTCCTGTCTTCTGCATACACGTAAATATAATAATTTCGTCCCTTATCAAGACTTGTAAAATATTGTTTGATACCGTTTCGAATGATTGCAAACTGTCCTACTTTTACACTTTGTCGGATCTCATTAATAATAGAATCTTCCTGTACCTTTGTATCAATTAATTTTTCATCATTTGATGCTATAATATCATTTCCATTTGTGATTACGATCGTTCCATCATTTTCCCGCTTATATCCAGCAAGCACGTTTTGGATTGTAAGATTATTGTTTTTCGCATATTCGGTTTTTACATACTGATATCCTATAACCGTTCCTTTTGCATCCTTTCTTCCATACGATGCCAGATCAATATAGCCTCCATTTTTCAGCTCAATTCTTGCCATATATGATTTTTGTGGATAATTCTTTACATCACGAAGTGTTTCTTTCTCCATGACATAACCCAAAACTTTTTTAAATCTTGGTCCAGTATGATATTGTGCAATTTGTTTATTCTTATCATTTAATACAATAATCCCCGTAAGTCTTTGTTCCCTTGCATACTGTTTTAAATATTCTTTTTCCAATGCCTGTTTATCTGTTTTGAAATTTCTCGCCGTCTGCTGGACTTTTTCAACCATTCTGACAAGACTTCTTGCTTCAACTGCTTCATTAAAACTGTTATACATGGAATATTGATCCTTGATGTATTCCATCGTCGAATGAATCCTGTTTTTGGTATTGTTTGTTTCTATTTTTACGGACACAAAAAGAACTGTCAAGACAACGATCACACAGCCAACAATACTCAATGTCCATAACCTTTTATCCGCTTTATCTCTCAAGGCTGTTCACCTCCAGATATTTTTCTGCATCAGGAACATATTTTTGTAGAATTTTTTTGGCACTTCCATCTTTGACCATTGCTTTTAATGTCTTTGACAGTTCTTTTTCTATTCCTCTTTTATCATTTTTTGCAAACGCAACACCAATTCCAGTCTCAAGAATATCTTCATCAAGAATTCTGTATTTTGCTTCAAAATCAGACATATACTGTCTGATTGAGATCTCATGTGCTGCAATAGCGTCTACATATCCTCTGCTCAGAGAAGTATAGATCAATTCTCTGTTTTCCATACTGTAGACTTGTTTTACTTTTGGTATTTTGGGATCTGTTTGTTTTAGAAATAATTCCTCTGGTTTGGTTGTAGACTGAACCGCAATGATTTTATTCTTAAGATCAGACAACTTATTGATCTTGCTGCTGTCGTTCACTGCGATCACCTGACGGCTCAGCATATAAGGACCTGCCCAGTGATAATCATTTTCTCTTCCTGTCACTGAAAAGCACGCCCATATACAATCTATTTTTCCTTGTTCCACAAGATTTTTCTTATTCTCCCAATCAATATTTACAAAGACCGGCTTATAACCCATACGATGAAAGGCTTCTCTTGCAAATTCTACATCGATTCCTGCCAGATTGCCATTCTCATCGGTATAGTTAAATGGCGGATAATTGTCTCCACCGATCATAATCTCTTTGTTCGCATCTTTTGTTGTTTTTCTAGTCTGATCTTTTGTCTTTCCACATGCACAAAGAAAGCAGCCTAATACGAAAAAGACCATGACTTCAATCATAAGCTTCTTTAACTGCATAGTTTACCTCGTATGATCTGTTTGTAAATAATGTCCTAAACTCTTGTAACCATTGCCATCAATCTTCTTTGTTTTGCATATAATTTCACTGTATTAGATACTCTCTGATAGACAATATTGGCATCAAATGGGCGGTTAATATAATCAGAAACTCCCATCTCATAAGCTCTTCTGATATAATTCGCAGAATCCTCACTTGAGATTATAATAACTGGAATATCTGAGATTAAACGCTCTTCTTCCATATATTTCAAAACTTCAAAACCATCCTTTTCTGGCATAATGATATCTAATAGTACAAGCGAAATTTTCATTCCATATTCATCGATCTTATGCAATGCTTCTTTTCCACCATCAGCTTCTATGATTTCGTAGGTTTCCTCTAAAATCTCTTTCAAGATCGCACGGTTAAATTCTGAATCATCAACGATCAAAATTCTAGGTTTATTCTGAATTTTTTCCTTTTTAAATATCGTTTTATCACATTCTGTTATGACCTGTGCCTTATGATCTTTTGCCTTATACATCAACTGGTCTGCTTTCGCGATCGCCTCATCGATCTTCCCATCTTCCGATATCACTCCTCCAATACTTGCTGTAAGCTTCAATCTAGGGCAGTTTGGAATCGTTGCATTCTCAATAGCCTCTTGAATCTGAAGCAGTTTTCCACGCAAAGTACCTCTTACCATATCCGACAAGATCAATAAAAATTCATCTCCGCCATAACGTATTAACTTATCTGTCTTGCGAATACAATTCTTGATCACATCCGCAACAATACATAGAACCTGATCTCCCATATCATGTCCGTAAATATCATTATACAATTTAAAATCATCGAGATCGATCATCGCAACCCCTGCTGAATTCTGCATATTACGAATCTCATCTTCAAAATATCTTCGATTGTAAACGCCTGTTACTGGATCTATGTATAATTTATTCTGATACCCTTGTAACTTGCCAACAAGTTTGTCCCTTCCATCGGTATCAATCAACGTATCATTATCAAGATGCTTAACAAGTTCCATGACACATGCTTCATCATCTATTTCCAAATATCTTGAAATTACCAAAAAAACATCTGCATCCAAAAATTCCAGTTTAGTTTTTTGTTTCTTCTCTGCATATGCTTTCATTGATATACAGTTCTCACATGGTTTATTCTTCTTCCAAAAATCATAGCACTGACACATTCCAATTTTTACTCCGATGCATGGATCATCTTGCATCTGCTCAAAAAAATCCCCCTCCAAAAACCTGACAACATCAAATACTTTCTCTAGCATCTTAGCTTCTTCTTCTGCCTGTTGTCTGGTTATCTTTATATTCTGGTTCACTTCTTATTCCCTTCCTATTTTTGTTTGATATATTCCCCTAATTCACTTAAATACCCTTTTATGATAGCACATCATTTTGTCGTTTTCCATCGAGAAACCTGAATTTTACAAAAATTTCCCAAATTAATATCAAATTTATTTTTTTGTATACAAAAAGAAGGGCGATATAACATTAAAGTATGTATATCTCCCTTCTTATTCTTATGATCTTTTATAATACTTTGCTTAAAAATGCCTTTGTTCGCTCTTCCTGTGGATGATCAAAGATCTGTTCTGGTGTTCCTTCTTCAAGAATTCCACCGCCATCCATGAAAAATACACGATTGGCAACTTCTCTTGCAAATCCCATCTCATGAGTTACGACAACCATTGTCATACCTTCTTGGGCAAGCTGTTTCATAACTTCTAATACTTCCCCAACCATCTCAGGGTCAAGTGCTGAAGTTGGTTCATCAAACAACATGACTTCCGGTGATAATGCCAGTGATCTTGCGATCGCTACACGCTGTTTCTGTCCACCAGATAACTGCGCTGGATAATTATCAGCTTTATCACCAACGCCTACACGGTTTAACAATTCCATCGCTTTTTCTTTTGCTTGCTCTTCTGTCATCATCTTGTGACGGATCGGAGCTAATGTAACATTCTCAAGGATTGTCAGATGTGGGAATAAGTTAAAATGCTGAAATACCATTCCAACTCGTTTTCTCATCGCATCTACATCAAAGTCTTTCTCTGTCAAATGCATATCATCGATGACAATATCTCCCTTTGTCGGAGTCTCTAATAAGTTTAAGCATCTTAAAAATGTACTCTTTCCAGATCCGGATGGTCCGATCACACAAACGCATTCTCCTTTGTCAATATGGCAGTCAATGCCTTTTAACACTTCCAGAGATCCGAAATATTTATGTAAATTCTTAACGTCTATCACTTTGTCTCAGTCTCCTTTCTAATGCGTTTAATCCAAGAGTCAGAATCTTAACGATCACATAATAGATCAATGCTGTTCCAAGCAATGGTGCTAATGCTTGATAAATTCTTGAAATAACGAAATCTGATACCTTTGTCAAGTCAACGATCGCTACATATCCTAATATAGATGTTTCCTTGATCAGTACGATAAATTCATTTCCAAGGGCAGGAAGAATATTCTTGATCGCCTGAGGCAAGATAATATCTTTCATTGTCTGTACATAGGATAATCCAAGAGAACGTCCACCTTCCATCTGTCCCTGATCAACCGCCTGAATTCCTGCACGGATGATCTCAGCAACATAAGCTGCACTGTTCAAACCAAAGGTTAAGGAACCTACAAGCAGTCCATTCTGACCTTTTAAAATAACGAAATACATGATCATCAACTGTGTCAATGTTGGTGTTCCACGGATGATATCAATGTACACGTATGCGATCTTTGATAAAAGTGTACTCTTTCCTTTCTGCTCTGCCGTCAAGCGCATTAACGCCAAGATCGTACCAAGTGCTACACCAATAAGAATTGCAATGACAGATACTAAGATCGTCACCTTTAATCCATCAAGATACAACAGGTATCGCTGCTGGGCGATAAACGCTCTGTAAAATGAATCTAACATTTTGAAACCTTACCTTCCTAATTTCCTAGTTTGCGGAATCAATGTATTTTGCTTTCAGCTTATCATATGTTCCGTCTTTTTTGATTGCTTTGATCTGTTTGTTGATCTCTTCTTTGTATGCTGTGTTACCTTTTGTAATTGCGATACAGTAATATTCAGCTCCTGCAGAGTCAACAACTAATTTTAACTTCTTCGCATTGTTTTTGACAAATTCCTGTGCTGGTTTTTCATCAATAACAACCGCATCAATTGCACCGTTTTTCAGGTCCATAACAGCGTCAACA
>ERZ837487.4686-NODE-4686-length-10388-cov-16.084777_pt1 | contig 10388 bp, 6 predicted proteins | sample MGYA00519911_ERZ837487 | MGnify/ENA primary metagenome ERZ837487 (study PRJEB31850, sample SAMEA3708818) | human gut metagenome | biome: human gut; feature: human-associated habitat; material: faeces | place: China | collected 2014 ...
AACTGTTCGATGATGTGCAGGAAAAGATTGCCAAAAACAAGAAAGCCCCTGCCCGAAGAAAGGCAGAGGACGATTACCTGCTGACAACCAAGCTGCACTGTGGTTGCTGCGGTGCGCTGATGTTTGGCGAAAGCGGCACAAGCCGGACGGGAGAAGTCCACCGCTACTATAAATGTGCCACGGTCAAAAAGAAGAAGGGCTGCAAGAAGAAAACCGTCCGCAAACAGTGGCTCGAAGATCTGGTGGTCAACCAGACCATGCAGCTTGTCCGGGACGATGCCGCCATGGAATCCATCATTGCCAAGGTCATGGAGCTGCAAGACCGGGAGAACACCAATCTTCCCCTCTATGAGAAGCAGCTCCGGGATGCGGAATCGGGTATCCAGAATATGCTCAACGCGATTCAGGCCGGAATCCTCACTAGTTCCACCAAGGAGCGGCTGGAGCAGCTCGAAGAAACCAAGCGAGAGCTTGAAGCCCGCATTGCGGAAGAAAAGCTGGCAAAGCCCAAGATCAAAGAGGAATTTATCCGTTTCTGGCTGATGAGGTTCCGTAAATTGGACATGAGCCTGAAAGACCAGCGGCAGGCGTTGGTGGATACGTTCATCAATTCGATTTATCTGTACGATGATAAGGTTTTGATAACCTTTAACTATAAAGAAGGTACACAGACCATCACGTTTGAGGAAGCGGCCCAAGCCGCATCAAAGGAAAATGGTTCGGATTTGGATTGCTTTACTGCACTTGAAAAACTCAGCACAATGTGCTGAGTTTTTCTTTTTGTGCGGATAAGAGGACTTGAAAGGGCGACGGTGCGCAGCACCGGAACCAAAGCCCCAGTGGGGCTTTGGTTAGCCCGCGGTTCCTAGGCCTGTAGGAACGTCTACCGGGAGGACTCCCGCTGCGACGACAGCTTTCCAAAAAGGCTGTCTCTTTTCTTTTACAGTAGTCCTTTTGGAAACACTCTACAGCGGATAAGAGGACTTGAACAGGGCGGCGGCATTTATGCCGCAACCAAAGCCCCGGTGGGGCTTTGGTTAGCCCGTGGTTGGTGGAGTCTAGGAACGTCTACCGGGAGGACTCCCGTGAAGTGCGGATAAGAGGTCTTGCAGATCAGATCACCAGCGATAAAGTGGTTTACCACTGATTGAAATGCACCCGGTCGGCCTCGTAGCGGCTTGCACGCGGAGCGGTAATGTCCGCTTCCGGGTAGCCAAGGGCGATGATGGAGTGGGGCACGATGGCCTCCGGCAGAGCGAAGAGCTTCTTCTGGGCCTCCACCCGGTCCATCTGAGGCCAGGTGCCCAGCCAGACCGCACCAAGCCCCAGCTCCTGTGCGGCAAGGCAGATATTCTGGGCGGCAATGGCGCCATCAATGACCCAGTAATCCTTTGCAAAGCGGAATGCCCGGTCCAGGTCGCCGCAGACGAGGATTCCGGCGGCAGCTTTCCGCAGCGGCTCGGCTGGGCGGCCGTTGGCGTCTGCCATCTGTGCCAGCTTTTCCGGGTCGGTCACCACCACGAAAGACCAATCCTGTGCATTGACGCAGCTCGGCCCGCTCATGGCGGCTTCCAGCAGCTGATGCAGCTTTTCGTTTTCGATGGGCTGATCCGTAAATTCCCGGCAGCTGCGCCGGGTGAGAATGGCATCCAGAGTGTTCATCAATCAGTGCCTCCTGTGTAGGTTTGGGCTTAGTATAGCACAGCGGTTTGAAAATTTCATGTGCGATTTCGCTTGCAATTCAGAAAAGAACTCGGTAGGATCCATTCCGAACCAAATCCAAAAAAGGGGCTGTTTTGCAACAGCCCCATGACGTTCCATTGCCAAAATGCATCCGGATCCATCCAGAACAAAAGGGCCCGCCCTCTCATCGAATGATGAAAAAGGCGGGCCCTTTCAAAATCAGGTGTTCTGGTTTGTTACACGCTTCCAGCTGCGGACGGCTTTCCAGCGGGTGACGGATTTTTCAGGCTTGAACCGATCAGCGCTCTTGGGGGTCATCAGGCCCGTTTCCACGGCCCACTGGGCGGCCTGCGCGGTGTCGGGGTCGGTGATGTCCGTAAAGGCGGGCTGTGCGGCAGGGGCGGGGCGGCCGGCCGTGTTCCACAGCAGGAGGGCAAGCTCGGCGCGGGTCTTGGGCATGACGAAATCCGCCGGGAGCCAGTGCTCCTGATAGAGGCTCATGCCCAGGTCGTAGGCCTGCCAGGCTACCAGAGCGGTGGCGGCAGTGCCCAGTGTGACGCCTAGGATGACCGAGGCGGTATCGGAGCCCTCTTCCTCCTGCATCCGGGGGGTGGCCTCGATGCTCAGAGGCTCGGCGGGCATGGTAAAGGCGAACTCTTCCAGTGTCCGGCCGGTTTCAAATTTCTCCGCGTCATCGGCGTTCAGCGCGCCGTTCAGGATGGTCCAGCGGTCAAACACCATGCCGGAGGGCATCCGGTCGGGGTCGGCTACCAGCCGGACGGAGGCGTCCTTTTCCAGCTGGAGAGAGGTATCGCCTGCGGAGGCGGTGACGTCCACTCCGTCCACATACACGAACGCGCCGGAGACGTTCAGCTCATAGGTATCCGGAAGGACAGGCGCATTCTTTTCCCACTTGGCAACCAGCTCCAGCACATTGGGGGCATTGGTGGTGTCGGCGTCAAAATCAAATTTTTCATCGCCGTTGTACCAGCCTGCAAAGGTGTGGTTTTCTTTGGAGGGATCAGCGGGTGCCGTAAACTTTCCGCCGCGGTCAATGGTCTGGGTGGAAATGCTTTCGCCGTTGTCCGGGTCAAAGGTAGCTTCCAGCTTGTTGCAGACGAGGGGGTTATTGAGAAGTTGATCCTTTCCGGTAATCTTATCCCACCGCGTTTTGGAACCGGAATAGGTTACAGTCATCGAGCTCGGACAGCCAGCAAAAGCATCAGTTTCAATCAAAGTGACAGAGACCGGAATACGGATGGTTTCGAGATTTCTGCAATGGTAAAAAGCATAAGATTGAATCGAAGGAACAGAATCTGGAATGTGAATCGTGGTCAACTGAGAGCAGCCGGAAAAAAGAGACCCTGAAATAAAGCTCAGAGAGGATGGGAGAGTGATACTTTTCAAACTTGTACAATGCGCAAAGGCGGAGAAACCAATATACGTAACAGAATTAGGAATTGAAATATTTGTTAATTGGGAACAAAATCCAAAAGCATTATCGTCAATCGAAGTGACAGAATCTGGAATAGTAACACTGGTAACAGCGGAGTTAAAGAAAGCAGCATGTTCAATCGCCGTGACGGGTTTGCCTTTGTAGCGGCTGGGGATGGTGACATCCGCAGCAGTGCCATTGTAACGGGTTACGATGACGGCAGTGTTGTTAAGTATAAAATCAAAATCGAAAAGCTGCTCATTGGCAGCGTCTTGGACGGCTGGGTTGCCGCTTTGAATCGTTAGATTACTCCAGTCACCTGCGTAATTTACGCTGGTGAGATTTGTGCAGCCCGCAAAGGCGTTGCTGCCGATTTCCGTGACGTTGGCCGGGATGGTCACACTGGTGATGGTGGTGTTATCTTGAAATGCATCTTCCCCGATTTTTGTGACAGGCCAACTGTTGATTGTGCTGGGGAGGATGACGGTGCTTTCCGTGCCAGTGTACTTTGTAATGGTAACTGTTTTTGGGGGAGGGTAAGCATCATCCATGACGAGAATAAACTGTGCCGTATAATCGTCCGTGACAAGGCTGGGACAAGAGTATCCTAAAACGTCCTTGTCCGCGTCATTGTCCGCGTCCTTGTTCGCGGTAATATGGTTCCATTGCGCCAGCGAGCCGTCATAGGAAACTGTTTTCAGGGCACTGCAACCGTTGAAAACATAAGATTGAATGGTTGTCAAAGAGGCCGGAAGTTTGACTTCGGAGAGGTTTCGGCAGTAGCCAAAAGCGCTCTTTTCAATGGTCTTCAAAGAGGCTGGAAAGGTGACCTCAGAAAGTGCGGCGCAACCATAAAAAGTACCATTGGAGAGCGTTTGAAGAGCGCTTGGAAGGGTAATTCTCTCTAGGTTTTGGCAGTGACGAAAGGCCCCATTGCCGATTGTCTCTACAGAATCTGGTATTTTGATCTCTTTGAATTTTGGATACAAATGTTCTGAGCCCCAGAAAGCGTTGCTCCCAATGCTCTTCAATTGGGAACCCTCTGCAAAGGTGACCGTTGTAAGAGCGTTGCAATAGATGAAAGCGTGGCTGCCAATGCTGCGTACCGTGGCCGGGATGAATACGCTGGAAACATTGATGCGCGTGGAAAATGACCCGAACGCAGAGACTCCAATGGCTGTGACCGTATAAGTTTGGCCGCCGCTTGTAACGGTGTCCGGAATATCGATGACGCCATCCGGGGTGCTGTTGTCGTAGTTGGCAACCGTGGCGGTGTGATCCGCATTGAGGGTGTACGTCAGGCCCTGCTCGTCTTTGTTGTCCGTATTGAGGGAGCGGGTAGCAACATGGCGGACGCCTGTGCTCCCGCCACCCTCCGCCAGCGCGGAGACGGGCAGCAGGGTGAAGAATAGGGCCACCGCAAGGATGGCGCTCAAAAGCCGTAGTCGTGGAGTCCGCATGGTGTAAACCTCTCTTTCCGTGTGCGGGTTCCGTGTGCAGGAAAAATGGAACCGCATCCAATCCTACCCTAATTTTACTGTAAAATGTGTCGGTTTGCAACGAGAAAAACCACGTTGTCATAATATTTGCCGCATTTTAACAAATTGCAAGGGCAAAACTGTACAGAGGATACAAAGAGAGTCCGCTTGCGATCAGCGTATGACGATTTGCAAAAACTTTCCGGTCTGCCAAAGCCTCCCCTACTAGGGGAGGTGGCAATGCGTCAGCATTGACGGAGAGGTTGTACAAAAGCAGCGCCTTGATATAAAGCTACCTCTGCTGTGCCGGATCAGCCCGCAGTGCGTCCACGGTGCGCCAGTACGCGGCTTCCACGGCGGGGAACAGCTTGTCGGCACCGTTCAGCGTGCCGCCGCGCGGGGCCATGGAATCGTAACCCTGCTCAAGCGTCATGACGCAAAACTTCTTTCCGGCTCAGATCAAAGACAGGTCAAATTCTCTTGGGGGGGGGTAAGGAGCGCTGCTTCCAGTTCGTCCGGGATGCGGTTCTGAATGTCGAACAGACAGCTCAGCAGCACCGGGTTGAACGAGCCGCGCTCGTCGTTCAGAAAGCGGTGGATGGCTTCCTCGTGGGGGAGGGCGTCCACCCGGCCATGCATCCCGGTCAGGGTGTCGTAGGCGTCGGCCAGGCCCACCACCTGGGCGGCAATGGGGATGCTCTCGCCCGTCAGGCCGTCGGGGTAGCCGGAACCATCGTACCGCTCGTGGTGCCAGCGGCAGATCTCGGCGGCCGTCTGGAGCAGCGGCTCCTCTTTATAAAAGGCCAGCTCCTCCAGCATCTTGGCACCCAGCACCGGGTGGGTCCGCATGACACGGGCCTCTTCTTCGGTCAGGGGGCCTTTCTTTTTGAGGATGGCGTCATCAAGGACGATCTTGCCGATGTCGTGCAGGGCGGACGCCGTGGTGATGAGGCTCCGCTCGCTGGCAGGCAGAACGTACCGGTCGGTCTTGAGCACCAGCTGCTCCAGCAGCATGGCCGTCAGGGTCTGGATGCGCTGGATGTGCAGGCCGTTCTCGCCGTTGTGCCGCTCCGTGACCTGGCTCAGAATGGCGATCATCAGGCGGTTGTTCTTCTCGCGCTCATAGAACTGCTGGGCCACCATCCTGCTCAGGCGGCGCTGTCGGGCGTAGAGCTTGGTAAGATTGGAGACCCGGCGGTGGACGATGCGGGCGTCGAACGGGCGGCGGATGAAATCGGACGCGCCCAGCTCATAGGCCCGGTGAATGACGGTACTGGAATCCTCACTGGAGACCATGATGACAGGGATATCGTTCAGCAGGTCCTGCCCGGCCATCCGGGCCAGAACCTCAAAGCCATCCAGATCCGGCATCACGATATCCAGCAGCACCAGAGAGATCCCGGAGCTGAACTGTTTGAGCAGGCTCATGCACTGGGCACCGTCCGAGGCTTCCAGCAGCTGGAAATCTTTGCCCAGGATCCCGGTCAGGATCTCGCGGTTCATGGGGGAGTCGTCCACGATGAGGACCGTGGGGCGGGGCGGACTCTGCACGTTGCGCACGTTCTGGGGCTCGTTCTCCGTCACCACCATATTTTTCTGGCGCTTGGCCTGGTACATCCGCTTGTCGGCCAGCTTGACGGCCTCCTCGATGGAGACGCCGGCCGAGAGCACGCCGCCGATGCTGGAGGTGATGCGGAGGCGCTCAAAGCCCGGCACCCGGGCACCGCTCAATTTTTGGTTGATGAGCCGCAGCTTGCGGGCAAAATCATCGGCCGGGATCATCGGCAGGATCAGGAGCAGCTCATCGCCGCCGTAGCGGATGAGCATGTCCGAGGAGCGGATGTTGTGCTGGATGATGGAGGCGACGGCGCACAGGGCCGCGTCGCCTGCTTCATGGCCGAACGTGTCATTGCAGAGCTTGAAATCGTCCAGGTCGATCATGGCGACGCCTGCCGTCAGGAACTTGTGGCGCAGCTCATCCTCATAAAAGCGGCGGTTATACATGCCGGTCAGCGCGTCGGTGTACAGGCGCTTGTCCTCGTGGGAGAGGGCGTCGCTGTCCAGCTCCAGCGGCTGGATCATCTCCATAACATAAGGGGTGCCGTCCACTTCCACATAGCGGGCCGTGGCCTGGTAGATCTGGGAGCCAACATGCTCCAGCTTGGATTTCTGCCCTTTGCAGAGCAGTGCCTCCCGCCCGATGCACCGGGTGCAGGGGTGAGCCTCCAGCCAGGGGGAGTAACAGGGGTCCTCTTCAATGGTCTTCTGGTCCAGCAGGCGGACGATGGGGTAGATCTTGCGGTAGCAGGCCATCTCTTCTTCGGCCTGCCGCATGGTCATCTTGGCAATGGCATTTTCAGACATAACTTTGGCGCCGGCACAAAAACGCTGCCGGGGATTCCTTTCTCGCGGAGGGCTCAAAAACCGCACAGCCCCCATACGGACTTCTCACAATATGATATATAAGGATATCACGTTAAAAGCGTGATTGCAATCAAAAAGATGTCAGGATTTTACAACGTTTCGGAATTTTAGAAAGTTAGCCAGTGTACCCCGATAAGATCCCGGAGAAATGGGTGCAAAAGTGACCCAAAGAGGCCAAAACTCCTCAAAGATACAACAGAGCCTCTGAATACAAACCGGGAATGAAATGAAAAACCGGGAAAACAGGAAAATTGTTGCACGGGCTCGAAAAAACGCGCGGCGGGCTTGTAACAATTTTGATAGAAATTCCGCACCATTGCAGAAAATTTGGACACAAGTTGCACTTTCATGAAAAATTGTGCTGCTTTACAAAAAGATTCTTGGATACAACAATAGCTACTGTGAAACATTGACAAAATACTGCTCAGAATCTTGGTGAATTGTTCTATTGCGAACGGTTTCCCAGACGGTTATAATACAAACAGAACGCAGGAAATGCATCAAATCATGCAAAAAACCTGCAATGCTGTGATATGCGAATGAAGGAGAACAAAACTATGAAAATGATTTCGCGTCGTGACTTTATCAAGGCTTCTGCTGTTGTTGGCGCTGCTGGCGTCCTGACCGCCTGCGGCGGCTCCGCCAGCTCTACCGCTGCTGCTTCTTCCGTGGCAGCTTCTTCTACCGCTGCTGCTTCCTCTGAGGCTGCTGCTTCCGGTTCTGCCAACATCGGCGTCTGCATCTATCAGTTTGCTGATAACTTCATGACCCTGTACCGCACCGATCTGGAAGAGTACCTGAAGGACATGGGCTACTCCGTCACCATCATGGACGGCAAGAACGACCAGAACACCCAGACCGAGCAGATCAACACCTTCCTGCAGCAGGGCGTGGACGTGCTGATCATCAACCCCGTCCAGACCACTTCCGCTCAGACCATCGTGGATACCATCTCTCCGTCCGACACCCCCATCGTCTTCATCAACCGTGAGCCCGACAAGGCTGTTCTGGACTCCTACGCTGGCAAGTGCTGCTACGTTGGTGCAGACGCACGCCAGTCCGGTACTTACCAGGGCGAGCTGATCCTGGAGACCGAGACCCAGGGCGATATCAACGGCGACGGCAAGATCACCTACATCATGTGCAAGGGCGACCCCGAGAACATCGACGCTCAGTACCGCACCGAGTACTCCATCAAGGCTCTGACCGATGCCGACAAGGAAGTGGAGTGCCTGTACGAGTACCTGGACAACTGGGATCAGACCACCGCACAGCAGGACGTCGCAAACGCTCTGGCACAGTACGGCGAGAAGATCGAAGTCGTCTTCTGCAACAACGACGCAATGGCTCTGGGCGCTCTGCAGTCCATTGAGCAGGCTGGCCGCACCGTTGGCACCGACATCTATCTGGTCGGCGTTGACGCTCTGAAAGAGGCTGTCCAGAACGTTGTGGACGGCAAGATGACCGGTACCGTCCTGAACGACGACGTCGGCCAGGCTACCGCAGCCGCTGAGGCTACCAAGCTGTTCGTTGAGGGCAGCGATGTGGAAGAGTACTACTGGGTCGACTACGTCAAGGTCACCACTGAGAACGCTGCTCAGTACCTCTAATCGAACAGCTGGGAAATCCCCCACAGTTGCAAGGTGCGCAGTGAACCTGATTGCTTGATTGAAAGCTAAAAAGCGCGTGCGTGCGAGAGCAATTTCTCCACGCACGCGTCTTGTTTTGAACAGGGTTTGCCAGAAAGCACCATCATTCCATACACAAGGAGGCTCTGCGGAATGTCAGAATACCGTCTGGTAATGAAAGGCGTGGTCAAGACCTTCCCCGGCGTCAAAGCGCTGGACCACGCGCAGTTGGAGCTTCGCCCCGGTAAAGTTATGGCCCTGATGGGCGAGAACGGTGCCGGTAAGTCCACTTTGATGAAATGCATGTTCGGCATTTACAAGATGGACGAGGGCGAGATCGAATATGAGGGGCAGAAAGTGACCATCCCCAACCCCCTGGAAGCATTGAACCGCGGCATCGCGATGGTGCACCAGGAGCTGCAGCCGATCCCGGCCCGTACCGTGGCCGAGAATATCTGGCTGGGCCGCTACCCCACCAAGAAGGCAGGTCCCATCACCATTGTGGACCACGCCAAAATGTACAAAGATACCGATGCCCTGCTGAAAAAGCTGAAGCTGGACATCAATTCCCACGCAAAGCTGGGCGCGCTGAGCATTGCACAGATGCAGATGGTGGAAATTGCAAAGGCAGTCTCCGCCAACTGTAAGGTGCTGATCCTGGACGAGCCCACTTCCTCGCTGACGGCCAACGAAGTCGAATCGCTCTTCCGCATCATGCGGGAGCTGAAAGAGCAGGGCGTGGCGCTGGTCTACATCAGCCATAAGATGGACGAGATCAAGGTCATCGCCGACGAAGTCACCATCATGCGCGATGGCCAGTACATCGGCAAGTGGGAAGTGGCGGACATGACCAAGGAGCAGATCATCGCCAAGATGGTCGGCCGTGAGCTGTCCAACCTGTATCCCCCGCTGGAGAACCACCCCTCGGACGAGGTCATGATGAAAGTGGAGGACTTCACTTCCATCCATCCGCGCTCGTTCCGCCACTGCAGCTTTGAGCTGAAGAAAGGCGAGATCCTGGGCGTGGCAGGCCTGGTGGGTGCCCAGCGTACCGAGCTGATGGAGGGCATCTTCGGCCTGCGTGCCCATACCACAGGCAAAGTGTGGATCAAGGGCGAAGAGGTCAACATCCGACAGCCCCGCGACGCCATCCGGAAGAGCGTGGCTCTGCTGACGGAGGACCGCCGTGCAACGGGCATCATGGGCGTGCTGAGCGTGGCCGATAATATCTCCATTGCATCGCTGGACGCTCTGCGCAAGGGCCCCATCATGCTGGACGATAAGAAAATCCTGGACCTGGTGGCTACCAACAAAGAAAAGATGGCCATTAAGGTGCCCAGCCCCAAGACCGCCATCAAGAGCCTTTCCGGCGGCAACCAGCAGAAAGTGCTGATCGCCCGCTGGCTGGCCAACAACCCGGACGTGCTCATCCTGGATGAGCCCACCCGCGGCATCGACGTTGGCGCGAAATATGAAATTTACTGCATCATTGCAGACCTGGCAAAGCAGGGCAAGAGCATCATCATGATCTCCTCCGAAATGAGCGAGATCATCGGCATGTCCAACCGTGTCATGGTCATGTGCGATGGACGCATCACCGGCTTTATCGACGGCAAGGATGCAACGCAGGAAAACATCATGGCTCTGGCCACCCAGTTCGAGACCGCACCGGAAGCGGCAGCGGCCAATCAGTAAACAAGGAGGCTGTCTATTGTGGAAGCTACCAAGAAATTAACGGGT
>ERZ837487.4687-NODE-4687-length-10385-cov-3.210842_pt1 | contig 10385 bp, 7 predicted proteins | sample MGYA00519911_ERZ837487 | MGnify/ENA primary metagenome ERZ837487 (study PRJEB31850, sample SAMEA3708818) | human gut metagenome | biome: human gut; feature: human-associated habitat; material: faeces | place: China | collected 2014 ...
GATCTGCATAACTTTTTTTGCCCGGGTGCATACTGTGTGAAACAGGAGGAACATACAGATGCCGAAAGAAGTGCTGTATTTAAAGCTTGAGCAAAACGCAGAGCTGTCCGGTGAAAGCGTGCATATCAGCGATCTTGGAAAATTATATTGTAAAACGCAAAGCGTGCAGAATCGATGCAGAACGCTTCCTGTTTTCCGATTTGAGGAAAAAGATAAGGGGCGCCGGGTGGTTAGCGCGCTTTTTGTGATTTCGCTTTTGCAGCAGGACAATCCGAATCTGGAGGTGGAAAGCATCGGCGCGCCGGAAACGGTGGTGGAGCAGGTAAAAGTCAGTCGTTATCCGGGCTTCTGGCAGGTGTGTAAAATCGTCTTTGTCTGCTGCATCTGCTTTTTTGGCGCAGCGTTTACGATCATGGCGTTTCATAACGACATCGGGATTCGAGAGGTGTTCGGGCAAATTTACGAGCTTTTGACCGGACAGGAGCCGCAGTCGGTTACAGCGCTGGAAATCGCGTATTCGATCGGGCTGGCACTTGGCATTTTGGTTTTTTTCAACCATATCGGTGGGAGGAGGATTACGTCCGATCCGACACCGATCGAAGTGGAAATGCGTAAATATGAAACGGACGTCAATCAGGCATTGACAGAAACTGCAGATCGGGAAAAAAAGACGCTGGACGTCTGAAAGGGGGAAAATTGTGATTTTATCGAAGCTTTTGCCGGTGGTTGTCGGACTGGGCGCAGGCATCCTCGTTTCGGCAGGCGTTTTTACGGTGCTGCTTTCGGTAGGACTTGTGCCACGCTTTGCAGGAAAGACCCACACGGGGGAAAAAATTTTTCTGTACGAGGAAATGGTTGTCTTTGGAACGCTCGTCGGCTGTCTGGCAAGCGTATTTCCGGGCGCAGTAATTTTTGGCAGGGAATGGTTGCAGAAAAGGTTGGAAGCGGGAGCAGCTTTTGAGTGGCTGGTTCTGACGGCGGAAGCCCTGACCGGTCTGTTTGCCGGAATTTTCGTCGGCTGCCTGGCGCTTGCAATTGCAGAAATGCTGGACTCCATTCCGATTCTGACGCGTCGGATCGGTTTTCGGCACGGACTCGGGCTGATGGTGATTTCGATTGCGATGGGAAAAGCGGTTGGAAGCCTGTTGTATTTCTGGCATCCTATTTTTCGGTAAAAACTCCGTTACAAACGGTGAATCGTGCAGCAGATTCGGAAAGGAACAGCTTATGGAAAAGTATCAGACAGATCAGTCTTTTCAGAAACAGTATGAAAAATATGTCAAACAGGTGACGCCGACACACAATCTTGCATTGCAGATGCTGCATGCATTTGTGACGGGCGGTGCAATCTGCACGGTAGGACAGATTATTTTGAACGTTGCGAAGTCAAACGGATTGGATGATGCGGCAGCAGGAAGCGTGTGTGCGATTCTGCTTGTTCTGGCGAGCGCACTTCTGACCGGCTTTAACATTTATCCGTCTCTGGTAAAGTGGGGCGGGGCGGGGGCGCTGGTTCCGATTACCGGTTTTGCCAATTCCGTAGCCGCCCCGGCGATTGAATTTCAGAAGGAGGGACAGGTATTCGGTATCGGCTGCAAAATTTTTACGATCGCCGGACCGGTTATTTTGTACGGAATTTTCGTCAGCTGGGTGCTTGGACTGATCGGATGGATCGGTTCGCTTTTATAATTTTCCTGCGAGCAGGAAATCAGTCTGTAAGAAGGCACGGGTGAACTTAGTCGATCACATGGTGCTGCAGCCACTTGCGGGAGTGGAAGCGGAGCATGAAAACGACCGCACGCACGCTCCAGTCTGCGAACATGCCGATCCAAACCGCGATGGGACCGAAGCCACAGAAGCGGCATAAAAAGATGCACAGGCTTACTCGGCATAGCCACATGCTGGCGCAGGAGGTAATCATGGAAAATTTCACATCGCCGGCTGCGCGCATGCCGTAGGCGGGAATAAAGGAAAGCACCCACGAAATCGGTTTGGTGATGGTAATAAATGCGACCATCTGCAGGCAGAGGCGGGCGCTTTCTGTTTCCATGCCGCCGAGGATGGTGACAGGCTTTGCGAGCAGATAGACGACGGCACAGGAGATGAGGATGACGATTTCCGAAAGCCAGGACAGCCTTTTGATGTAATAAATCGCTTCATCTTTCCGTTTTGCACCGATACACTGACCGACGACGGTCATCAGTCCGATGCCGACACCCATGGCGGCGATTCCGTTTAACGCCTCCAGGATACTGGTCATTGCCTGCGCGGCGATGGCAACCGTACCGAGAGTGGAGACGGTTGACTGAATGGCGAGCTTACCGAACTGGAACATGCTGTTCTCAATTCCGGATGGAATGCCGATGAATAAAACGCGTTTGATCAAAGACCAGTCCGGACGGATAGAAAAGTAGTTGCGTACATAAATCTGTTCTGCAGGGTTTCTCAGCTGCCAGATCACGACGATCGCACAGAAAATACGGGAAACCAGGGTGGAAATTGCCGCGCCGGCGACGCCCATGCCAAAGACGAAGATCAGGATCGCATTTCCTCCGATATTTAAGAAGTTGGAAAGGATGGAAATCGTCATAGGACCTTTGGTGTTGTTTTGTGCACGCAGAATGGAAGCACCTGCATCGTATAGACCGATGAATGGGAACGACAAAAGCGTGAAGAAAAAGTAAATCTGGGAGTTTGCCATAACGTCCGCATCTACAGTGCCGAAAATCAGACGAAGCAGCGGAAAACGGAAGATCAGGCATAAAAGCGACAGCGAACAGGAAAGGACGAGCATAACGAAAAGCACCTGCTCTGCGGAACGCTTCGCCTTTTTCAGGTTCTGACTGCCGAGGTACTGGGAGCAGAGGATCGCGCCGCCTGCCGCCAGCGCGGAGAGCGCCTGAATCACTAAAATGTTGATTGCATCAACGAGAGAAACTGCGGAAATTGCAGCGGAGCCGACGTTGCTGACCATCATCGTGTCGGCGGTTCCCATCAGGGAAGACAGAAGCTGCTCGACCATGATGGGGACAAGCAGCGTCCGAAGCTGTTTATTGGTGAAAAGATGTTGTGTTGCTGTTTGTTTTTTTGCGTTCACGGAAAAATCATGCGCCTCCTGAAATATTGGAAAAGTCTGCGGAAAATAAAAAACCTTCTGTATCATAGCAGAAAATAAAATGGATGAAAATAGGGAAAACAGCTCATTTTTTACAGAAGAATGCCTTTTATGCTGTTAGAAAAACTACAGATGTGGTAAGATGAAAAAGATACTACTGTGGCACCCTTCCGGGAAAGAGTGCCGGCAGAAAGTGGATGAAAAATCCGGAGACATGAGGGATGAGAGATGAATGAGAAAGTACAACAGACAAAAACCGGAAATGCGCTGCAGCGTTTCCTGAAACGGAAAAACATTATTTTTTCGGCAAAACGTTATGGAATCGATGCGTTGGGCGCGATGGCGCAGGGATTGTTTGCATCGCTTTTGATCGGTACAATTATCGGAACGCTGGGAGAGCAGATCGGAAGTCAGGTGCTTGTGGACGCCGGAGGTTTTGCAAAAAGCGTGGCCGGACCGGCGATGGCAATTTCAATCGGCTATGCACTGCAGGCACCGCAGCTGGTATTATTTTCCCTGCTTGCAGTCGGGGCGGCAGCCAATTCGCTGGGCGGGGCGGGCGGACCGCTTGCAGTTTTGATCGTTGCGATTGTGGCGGCGGAATGCGGCAAGGCAGTTTCCAAGGAAACGAAGATTGATATTTTAGTCACTCCTCTGGTGACAATCCTTTCCGGTGTGCTGCTGTCGATGTGGTGTGCGCCGACAATCGGAGCTGCTGCGAGCGCAGTCGGAAGCCTGATCATGTGGGCGACGGAGCTGCAGCCGTTCTTTATGGGTATTTTGGTATCGGTTATTGTAGGTGTTGCGCTGACGCTGCCAATCAGCTCTGCAGCAATCTGCGCGGCGCTGAACTTAACCGGGCTTGCCGGGGGCGCGGCAGTTGCGGGCTGCTGTGCGCAGATGGTCGGCTTTGCGGCGATGAGTTTCAAAGAAAACAAGTGGAGCGGACTAATTTCTCAGGGATTGGGCACAAGTATGCTGCAGATGGGCAATATCGTAAAAAATCCGCGCATCTGGATTCCACCGACGCTGGCGGCAGCCATCACCGGACCGATTGCGACCTGTCTGTTCCGGCTTCAGATGAACGGACCCGCAGTTTCCTCCGGAATGGGAACCTGCGGACTGGTGGGACAGATCGGCGTTTATACCGGCTGGCTGGAAGAAATTGCAGCGGGCAGTCGGAGTCAGATCACAGCATTTGACTGGATCGGCATGATCCTGATCTGCTTCGTGCTTCCGGCGGTGCTGAGCCTGGTGTTTGGACAGATTTTAAGAAAAATCGGCTGGATCAAAGAAGATGACCTGAAACTGTAAAGCATTTGGACAAGAAGGCAGCATTCAGATAAAAGCGTTATCAGAGGAAAGACTGCTGCATTTACGGCAGAAAAGGAGGGTATATGATTTCTGAAAAAAAGAGCGGAGCACCGTACTTAAACGTCTGGTTTGGCAATTTTTACCGACCGGCGTATGACGATCAGGCGTTTGTCGCAGAGGGGATGGAGCTGTTAAAAAAGTTTGGATTCAACAGTGTTTTGCTCGATTCCAAGGACTGGGAGGATTTTCGGGAACGCTATGAGGGAAAGCCTGCGAGCCAGTTTGTCGGCATGCAGGAGTTTATGATGGAGCAGATCAAAAAGCAGGGGATGAGCCATACATTTCTGGCGATTTATCTGAATGCAGATAACCTGTATCCGAATATTCGCTTTAGCCCGCCGGTGTTCGGGGAATCTGTTGTGACGGCAAAAGGCAATGACGGTCGCTGGTATCGTTATTGGTCAGAGAAAGCGCAGGAGACGATGACGGAGCATGTTTCGCAGCTTTTAGAGATGTACGGCGAAAATATGACCCGGATCGAAGTGGACGGGAAAGAAAAGAAACCGCTGTGCAGCATGTGGGACCCGGTCGTTGCACCGAGCTTCGATGAGGATGGGAAAAATCGCTATCGCAGCTGGCTTGAAAAACGTTACAACGGAGACATTGAAACCTTTAACCGTTTCTATAAAACGGAAGCAAACAGCTTTGAAACGATCGAACCCGAGCAATACTGGTTTGAACTGCGTTATCCTGGGAAAAATGGTTTTTCGGAAAAAGAGCTGAAAGACCGGGACGAAAAATGCCGCGTATGGATGGACAACCAGCGCTGGAAAAGCGACGAGCTGGTGCTTTATTTTGAAGCGATGCAGAAAAAGCTCCATGCACTTGATCCGCAGCTGTATCTGTGCCCGGATTTGAGCCAGTGGGGATATTTTCTGAACGTGGATGGAAGCTTTTTAACCGGTGCAGGGCTTTCTGATCTGTGGGATACGGCGGTGCGAGGCGCTGATTTTTACCGGATTGCCCCGTATGTGGATGCGGCGCATTTTATTTCTGTGCCGGTGCTTCCAAACGGCGACCCGGACTGCTATGTGACAGCATGTCAACACAGCATGATGCGGAATATGAATCGTGGCAGATCCTTTGTCGGCGGCATTTACTGGGGAAGATTTGTCTATAATGACTTGTATGCGTGGATTTCTCCGTGTGAGGCGGTCGCCTCGATGGCGGCGTCCGGCGCTTCCGGATATGCGTCTTACGGCATGTGCGGGTTAGACGACGGCGGCGTGTTACACCGGATGCCGGAAGCATTCTGCAGGTCTTTAGAAGAAGGCAACCGCTGGTGGAAAGAGGTTGTCCCGAGACTCGGAGGGAGAAAAGCTGCAAAGGCAGCAGTGCTGTTCCCGTCTGCGATGGCGCTTGCAGAGACGTTTGACACGGAGCACAATCATGACAGGCGGCTGGATCTTCTGGGCTGGTATAAGGCATTGGAGGACTGGCAGATCGATGTCGACGTTGTAGATGGCAGTATTTTCAAGGATCAGACGGCAGATCAGTACGAGGTGCTCGTGCTTGCGGCAAACGACTGCTATGCGCTTGACCCGGATTCTGAACTGGAGCAGGGCATTGCAGCATGGGTAAAAAATGGCGGAATGCTGCTGCACGGACCGATGGATTTGCTTGCACAGGCGAGCGTTGGCGGCCACTGCCTTTCCCATGAAAAGGATGCGTTTGAGTGCAGCGGCGAAAAGGGAATGCTGACCGGAACGCAGTTTGGCAGCTTCGAGGAGGAAAACGCCGACGTGCTCGCAGTCTGGGAAACGGACGAAAAGCCTGCGATTGTCAAACGCACATTTGGGAAGGGAACCGTTTGCGAAATCGGATTTTTCTACGGCTTTGAATACACCGGCAGAATCGCACCGCACGTTCCGCTGACGCAGCGCAATAACGAGCTGTACCCTTTGACCATGCTGAAAAAAGATCCGGTAGGGATGCTTCTGGAAGAAAAATTCGGCACGACACTGACCCGGAAAAAGGGCGTTGAGCGCGCAGAATTTGAAAACGGTACGGTCATCGTCAACCACAGCTCCTATCCGTGCAGAATCGATGAACCCGGAACACGCTATTTCCAGAATCCCGAGCTGTACCAGGATTTGGACAGCAAAATCCTGCTCCCGCATATGGGAGTTTTTATCGAGAGGAAAGTTTGAAAAATTTTTTAAACTTTTCAGAGTGTGCTGCCGCGCGTTGACTTCTCGATGGAAGATCGTTATAATAAAGACCACGGCTTTTGCTGTGGTCTTTCTTATCGTACAGAAAACTTCGTTTCCATACGATAAGAAACGCGCTGCGAGGATGCGCACTCCTATAAAAATAGAAAGTTGAGAAATTGATGATAAATAAAAAAACAAAATTTTGTAAAGCTGCAGCGCTTCTGGGCGCGGCTGTTATGATGATTTCTGCGCTGGCAGGCTGCGGGAAAAATACGAAGGTCGTTCTGACGGCGGGTCTGAAAAAGAACGAGGTATTCCGGATTTCGAGTGCGTCTTGTGTGCTGCCGGAGGTGATGGTATATCTGACGAACATGCAGAATCAGTATGAATCCGTTTATGGAAGCCAGATCTGGAACGCTTCCGACGGACAGCTTTCGCTGGAGCAGGAGGAACGGGAACAGGTGTTGACACAGCTGGCGAGAATCAAGGTGATGAATCTGCTCGCCCAGAAAAAAGAAGTGACGCTGGATGATAAGGAAAAGGAGCGTGCGGCAGCGGCGGGCAGGGAATATTTTACTTCCTTGAACAGCGCGGAGGTGACGGCACTCAACGTGACGCAGGATCTGATTACGAAGATGTATGAAGAGTATGCGCTTGCAGAAAAGGTTTATCAGACGATTGTAGAAAATGTCAATCCGGAGGTCAGTGACGATGAAGCGCGCACCATCACGGTAGATATGATCAGGGTCAGCGATTCTGCCAAAGCTTCCCAGGTGCTTGGCAAGGCAAAGGAAGAGGGCGTGGATTTTGAGACGCTTGCGCAGGCGGAGAGCGAGGACCAAACGGTGACGCAGTCGTTTGGAAAAGGCGAGGTTTCGGAAGAACTGGAAAAGGCGGCGTTTAATCTCGGCAAGGACGAAATCAGCGACGTGGTGGAATCAGACGGAAGTTACTATATTTTAAAATGTATCAGCACCTTCGATGAGGCACAGACCAAAGCGAATAAGGAAAAAATAGTAAAACAGCGCCAGAGCGAGGCATTCGATACGGAATATACGGCGTTTGAGCAGACATTGGTACGTCAGCTCAACGAGGAACTCTGGAATTCCGTCACGATGATTCATCAGGACGATGTCAAAACTTCCAGCTTTTTTGAAGTATACCAGATGTATTTTCAGCATCAGGAGTGAGCAGGAATAGCCAGGCATTCCGGCAGGACGTTGCGCTTCCGGCTTATGAAAACTGCCCTGTCGGACGCTGCGTTTCAGCTTATGAAAACTGCCCGACAGTGCGTTGCTCCCCTGTTTATGAAAAATTTAGAATTGCGGGAAACGCGGCAACCATGCGGGTTTCCAAAGAATTATTAGCACTCAGTCAAAATGAGTGCTAATTTTTTATTGACTTTTTGAAACGACAGGACTACACTATGGGTAAAGCTTGGAGGAAAGCTTGGAGGAAAGCTTCTCCGGGCATCTGAAAACGAACTGAGAAAGAAAGGATCGTGATATTTCATGGCTGAAAAGCACGGAGCATTATCAATTAACAGCGACAATATTTTCCCGATTATTAAAAAGTGGTTATATTCGGATCATGACATTTTTTACAGAGAGCTGATTTCCAACGGCTGCGATGCCATTACGAAGTTAAAGAAGCTGGATATGATGGGAGAATACGAGCTTCCGGAAGGCTACAAGCCCAGAGTGGATGTTATCGTTGATCCGGATGCAAAGACCATCCAATTTATCGATAACGGTGTCGGCATGACTGCGGATGAGGTGGAGGAATACATCAACCAGATCGCATTTTCCGGCGCGACAGATTTTATCGCAAAATATAAAGATAAGACAAACGACGACCAGATTATCGGTCATTTCGGCCTGGGCTTCTATTCCGCATTTATGGTAGCAGATGAGGTGCATATCGATACCCTTTCCTGGCAGAAGGATGCAAAACCGGTTCACTGGGAATGCGATGGCGGCACAGAATACGATATGCAGGACGGTACCCGCACAGAAGTCGGTACCTGCATTACCCTGTTCTTAAACGAGGACTGCCTGCAGTTCTGCAACGAGTACAAAGCAACCGAAGTAATCAAGAAATATTGTTCCTTCATGCCTGTGGAAATTTACGTTTCCAGAACCAATACGACTGAGACACAGACGATTCTTGCGAGTGAGAAGCTCGACAGCGATCATGTGATCGAAGAAGTGAAGAAAGAAAAGGAAGAAGATCCGGATAAGCTCAAAATTACAAAGCGTCCGGAACTGATCAACGATACTCACCCGCTCTGGACGAAGAACCCCAGTGAATGCACAAAGGAAGAGTACATTGATTTCTACCGCAAGGTATTTATGGATTACAAGGAGCCTCTGTTCTGGATTCATCTGAACATGGATTATCCGTTCAACTTAAAGGGTATCCTTTACTTCCCGAAGATCAACATGGAATACGAATCCATCGAGGGCGTCATCAAGCTGTACAATAATCAGGTATTTATTGCCGATAATATTAAAGAAGTAATCCCGGAATTTTTGCTGCTGTTAAAGGGCGTCATTGATTGTCCTGATCTGCCGCTGAACGTGTCCAGAAGCGCGCTGCAGAACGATGGCTTTGTAAAGAAAATTTCCGATTATATTACCAAAAAGGTTGCGGATAAGCTGTCCGGCATGTGCAAGACCCAGAAGGATGAATACGAGAAATACTGGGATGATATCGCTCCGTTCATCAAATTCGGCTGCTTAAAGGACGAAAAATTCTGCGAGAAGATGACGGATTACATCCTCTTCAAGAACCTGGACGGCAAATATATGACCCTGCCCGAGTGCCTGGAAGTCAATAAGACTGACCCGGATGAGACCCAGGAGGGTGCTGTGGATGAGAACGGCGAAAAGGTAGAAGCAGAAGTCGTAGAGGACAAGAACGAAGATTCCGCTGAGGAAGAGAAGAAAGACAAGACCATCTACTATGTAACAGATGAAAAACAGCAGAGCCAGTATATCAACATGTTCAAGGCTGCCAAAATGGACGCCGTTATGCTGACCGACCGGATCGACCAGCCCTTTATCTCTCAGCTGGAGGCAAAGAATGAGGGGATCCATTTTGCAAGAATCGATGCCGACTTAACCGATGCGTTTAAGGCAAAGACCAGCAAGAAGACGCAGGAAGAATTAAACGCGCAGGCGGAAAAGGTTGAAAAGCTGGTTCAGAAAGCGCTGAAAAACGACAAGATCAAGGTAAAGATCGAAAAGCTCAAGAATAAAAAGGTATCCTCTGTTCTGACGGTTTCCGAAGAGAGCAGAAGAATGCAGGATATGATGAAGATGTATGGCGGCGGCATGGATATGAGCATGTTCGGTGCAGAGGGCGAGACGCTGGTATTGAATGCAAACCATCCGCTCGTAACCTACATTACGGAGCACGAAGACGATGCAAACACCGAGATGATCTGCGAACAGCTCTATGATCTGGCGAAGCTTCAGAACGCACCGCTTTCTCCGGAAGCGATGACCAAGTTTGTAGCGCGCTCCAATGACATTATGCTGCTGCTTGCAAAACAATAGAATGCACGCTCTGCGAGCATTCTATTGTCATGAATAAAATGCGCAGGCTGTGAAAATGGCGCTGCTGCAGATCAATAGTCAATGCGAAGACCGCATGCAGGATGAATATACAATTCCTGTCTGCGGTCTTTTTATCGTATAGGAAACTTCGTTTCCATACGATAAAAACGCTCCGCGAGGATG
>ERZ837487.4688-NODE-4688-length-10385-cov-2.164860_pt1 | contig 10385 bp, 7 predicted proteins | sample MGYA00519911_ERZ837487 | MGnify/ENA primary metagenome ERZ837487 (study PRJEB31850, sample SAMEA3708818) | human gut metagenome | biome: human gut; feature: human-associated habitat; material: faeces | place: China | collected 2014 ...
TCATCTTAACGCGATTAACGATTACTCTTTTCAAGTAATTCCTCACAAGTGTCCCATAGCTTCCATACAAAGATTTTCACCAACCATCTTCTCTCTAACTATTTCCACTATTTAATCTTGCTCAATGGATTACAAAGATTATATAAAATAATGACTAAAAAATCAATTCCTATTTCTAGCATCTTTAGTATACCACGTTTTTTTAACTTTTATGTCTCATTTTTGTGTCAAATTTGTCTATTCTTGTTTTATTTTTGAAAGACGATACTCTTCTACAATAAATTGTGACAGATCTTCTTTTAAACTATGGTTATCATAATAAACAAGACGTGTTTTCTTCTTTCTAGCAATATCATTCAACTTTAAAAGACAACTTTCAACAGGTTTTGTTTTTTCATTTTGACTATAAACAACAAGAAGCTGATAGAATCTATCTACCAGCTTTTTGCCAACTTGATCATTATATAAAATATTTATTGCACGACGATCAATCATTATAAATCAATATCACATAAGTTAGAAGCATATCCAATATAACTTGCAGGTGTCATATCTAATAAAGTTTGACGATCTTCATCTGATAAAACATCTAATCCTTTCGCAAATTCCATAATTGCTTCTTGTGAAATATTTTTACCTCTTGTAAGTTCTTTTAATTGATCATAGGCATCAGAAATACCATATTTTCTAAGCATTGTTTGAATTGGCTCAGCAAGAACTTCCCATTTTTCATTTAAGTCAGCTGCAAGTTTATCTTTATTAACAACACATTTAGCTAAACCATTTGTTGTTTCACTAATTGCTTGTAAAGAATATCCAAAAGCTAAACCAATATTTCTTTGACTTGAACTATCTGATAAATCTCTTTGCATACGTGATTTAGGTAATTTATTTGATAAACCAACACAAATATTATTAGACATATCAACATTTGCTTCTGAGTTTTCAAAACGAATTGGATTGACTTTATGAGGCATTGTACTACTTCCTACTTCTCCTTTTACAGGAATTTGTTTGAAGTATTCCATTGAAATGTATAACCACATATCAACATCAAAATCCACTAACACATTATTGAAATGACGAATACCATCTAAAATATGACATGTATAATCATGGCTTTCAATTTGTGTTGTTAAAGGATTGTAAGTTAACCCTAAATATTCTTCTACAAATTTTTTATTAAGAATTTGCCAATCTAATTGAGGGAATGCTGTTAAAATAGCACTATAGTTACCTGTTGCTCCATTAAATTTAGCTTTAATTTTAATATTTTCAATATTTTCAATGCTTGAAGTAAAACGATAAGCATATACTTTAAATTCCTTACCAATTGTAGTTGGTGTAGCAGGTTGACCATGAGTATGAGCTAACATCGCATCATTTTTATGTTCAACAGCCCATTGATTGATAACTGCTGTAAATTCTTTGGCTTTCTTTAACCAAACATCATTTAAACCATGTTTGATCATACAAGCATAAGATGTATTATTAATATCTTCTGAAGTACATCCGATATGGACAAAGCTGATTAAATAATCATACCCCATATCTTTTAATTGATTTCCAATGAAATATTCTACTGCTTTAACATCATGTCTTGTAACAGCTTCAATATCTTTGATTGCTTTAAAAGAATCATAATTGAAATCTTTTGAAATAGCTTCGATTTGTCCTAAGTTATCTTTGTCAAATTTAGAAAGAACATTACTTTCTACATTTTCAATTAAAAATTTTAACCATTGAATTTCAACAAAAACACGATATTTTACTAAAGCATATTCAGAAAAATATTCACCTAAAGCATCTTTAATACCTGCATAACGTCCATCTAAAGGACTTAATGTAAAACATTCAAATTGTTGTTTATCCATTCTATTTACCACCTCTAAAATAATTTACACCAGCTTCAAATAATTTTTGATCCATTTCACCATAAACATTTTTAAAACGGTTTTCTCCTTGACGTTCACTATGTCCCATCTTACCAAGAACACGACCATCACGAGAAACAATACCTTCAATAGCATACATTGAACCATTAGGATTGTATGGTGTTTGCATTGTGACTTTACGATTAGGATCAACGTATTGAGAGAATACTTGTCCATTAGCAAATAATTCATCAATAACTTCTTTAGGAGCAACAAAACGTCCTTCTCCATGAGAAATAGGAATGACATGAACATCTCCCACATTGACATGAGCAAGCCATGGTGATTTAACAGAACCAATACGTGTATCTACAAATTGAGATAAGTGACGCCCAATCGTATTGAATGTAAGAGTAGCGTCATTTTCAGACATATCTCTAATTTCACCATATGGAAGTAATCCTAATTTAATAAGTGCTTGGAATCCATTACAAATACCAATCATTAAACCATCTCTATTATCTAATAAATCACTAATTGCCGCTTTTAATCTTGGATTTCTTAAAACTGTTGCAATAAATTTACCTGAACCTTCAGGTTCATCACCAGCAGAGAATCCTCCTGGTAGCATCACAATATTAGCACGTTTGATGGCATTTTCCAATTCATCAATCGATGTTTTTAACATTTCTTCTGTTTTATTTCTAATTAAGACAAGTTCAACCTTAGCCCCTGCTTTTTCAAAAGCACGTTTTGAATCATATTCGCAGTTTGTTCCTGGGAACACTGGAATAACAACTAATGGTGTTTCAATATATTGTTTTGCTTTTAAAGTTGATCTTGTTTTACATTCCGCAACTTTAATATCTTGTGTAGGTGCTTTTTCTCTTGTTGGATAAACACTTTCTAATGGTGCTTTATTGATTGCATAAGCTTCTTGAATAGAAATTGTATCCATTCCATAAGAGAATTTTTCACTATCATTTAAAGTAGCCACTACTCTATAATCTAAACCTACTAGATCTTTTTCAGATTTTACTTCAACAATGATGTTTCCATAATTCTTTTCAACATAAGAAGCAAGAGTATGATCTGTATTGAAAGCAGCTCCTAAACCATTACCAAAGGCCATTTTACAAACAGCTTCAATCACACCACCATCTTTAACTGTATAAGCTGAATAAATCTTCTTTTGTTTCATTAAATCTTGGATAGCATCATATTGTTTTTGTAAATGATCAAAATCAAAGACTTTAAATTGGTCTTTTTTAATTTGAACTTCTGCTAAAATATGTCCAGCTTCTTTTGCTTCTGGTGTCATAACATCATGAACATCACTTGCTGTAATGGCAAAAGAAACAAGTGTTGGTGGAACCGAAATATTTTCAAATGTTCCTGACATTGAATCTTTACCACCAATTGATGGAAGTTTTAATTCTTGTTGAACACGATTAGCTCCAAGTAAAGCAGCTAATGGTTTACCCCAACGTTTTGGATCATCTAATAATTTTTCAAAATATTCTTGGAATGAAAAACGAATTGTATGATAGTTTCCACCCATGGCAACGATCTTAGCAACACTTTCAACAACAGCATACATAGCTCCATGATATGGTGACCATTTAGAAATCTTAGGATTATACCCATAAGCCATTAATGAAGCAGTTGTTGTTTCTTTTCCTAAAACAGGAATTAAAGCAGCCATCCCTTCTGTTTCTGTGTGATATGTACGTCCACCATAAGGAGATAAAACTGTACCATTTCCAATAGATGAGTCAAATCTTTCAACAAGACCTTTTTGTGAAGCAACAGATAATCTTGATAATACTTCTTTTGTTGTACCAACAAAATCATTTCTTTCTTCTTCATCAAAAGGTGTACTTTCAAAGTTTGGTAATTCAACTTCAATATTTTGATAACGTTTTGCCCCTGCAGCATCTAAGAAATCACGAGAAATATTAACAATATCTTTACCCATGTGTTTCATTACTAAACGATTTGTATCTGTAACAGTTGCCACTTGAACAACTTCTAAGTTTTCTTTTGCACATTCTGCTTTAATGAAATCAACATCATAGTCATTTACAACAATAGCCATACGTTCTTGTGATTCACTAATAGCAAGTTCTGTCCCTGTTAAACCATCATATTTTTTCAAAACAGCATCTAAATCAATATCAAGCCCTGGAGCAAGTTCACCAACGGCAACACAAACCCCACCAGCTCCAAAGTCATTACATCTAACAACTTTTTCTGAGACTGCTTTATTTCTAAATAATCTTTGAATTTTTCTTTCTTCTACAGGATTTCCTTTTTGAACTTCAGCACCTGCTGTTTCAATAGATTTTACGTCATGAGATTTTGAAGAACCGGTAGCACCACCAATCCCATCACGTCCTGTGCGTCCCCCAATTAATAAGACGATTTGTCCATTTTGTGGTTCTAAACGTTTTACTTGTTCTTTTGGTGCAGCAGCCACAACAGCTCCTACTTCCATACGTTTAGCGATATAACCTTCATCGTAGATTTCATGAACATAACCTGTTGTTAAACCGATTTGGTTACCATAACTTGAAAAACCATGAGCGGCTTCTTGACAAATTTTTCTTTGTGGTAATTTACCTGGCGTTGTTTCTGCCAATGTTTTTCTTGGATCACCTGCTCCAGTAATACGCATTGATTGGTAAACATAAGCACGTCCTGAAAGTGGGTCACGAATAGCTCCACCTAAACATGTTGCAGCTCCCCCAAATGGTTCAATTTCTGTAGGGTGGTTATGTGTTTCATTTTTAAACATTAATAACCATTGTTCATCTCCTTGATTTGTATGAACAGTAATTTCAATAGAACATGCATTAATTTCTTCAGAAACTTCCATATCATTAAGATATCCTTTTTTTCGAAGTTCTTTCATTGAAATCGTTGCAAGATCCATTAAAGTAAGAGGTCGTGTCGTATTCACTCCATAAACGGCATGTCTACTTGTTTTATAGCTTTCAATATCTTTTTCTAAGATTTCTTTAAAAGCACCATTTTGAATATCGATATCTGTAATAACTGTCGCAAATGTTGTATGACGACAATGATCAGACCAATATGTATCTAACACTTTGATTTCTGTTTCAGTAGGATCTCTATGTTCTTCATTTTTAAAGTAATCTTGAGTTACTTTTAAATCATCAAGATTCATAGCCATTCCATTATCTTTTAAGAATTGATTTAATCCTAGTTCATCTAAATCATTAAATCCTATTAAAGTTGGCACAGGTTTAATATCAGGTGTTTCATCATTTAAATGTTCTGGTTTTTCTAAAGAAGCAATTCTTTGATCAACTGGATTAATTAAATAATGTTTGATTTGATTTAAAACATCTTCATTTTTATCAATGTCTACTACAATAAGTTTGGCACATCTTACTTTTGTTGAAGATGTTCCTGTTAGAATTTGGAAACATTGTTCGCATGAATCAGCACGTTGATCATATTGACCTGGTAAAAATTCAATCGCGAAAACAGATTCTTTTTCACTCATTGGAAATGTTTCATCATAAACATGATCCACCATTGGTTCAGCAAGAATTGTATTAATTCCTTGTTGTAAGATTTCTTCACTAATTCCTTGTACATCATAACGATGAACAATACGAAGCGAATGAATGGTTAAACCTAATTGTTCAACAAGGTTTGTTTGAATTTCATGCGCTTCTGTTGCATATTCTTTTCTTTTTTCTACATAAATTCTTCTTACATTTGTCATAGAGTTCTCTCCTATCTAAGTCCAATATCATGACGATAGTACATACCATCGAATGTAATAATTGTAGCAGTTTCATAGACTTTCGCAAGTGCTTCCTGTAAATTTGCTCCTCTTGCACACACATTTAAAACACGTCCACCATTTGTAACAAGTTTTCCAGCTTTTAAAGCTGTTCCTGCATGGAAAACAACAATATCATCACTTACTTTGTCAATATTTTTAATTTCAATTCCTTTTTCGTATTTTCCTGGATAACCTCCACTTGCGAGTACAAGACAAGCCACATGGTCATCAGACCATTTAACTTCAACTTGATCTAAAGTATAAGTTGCACAAGCATCCATGATTTCATAAAGATCACTTTCTAAACGAAGAAGGATTGATTGTGTTTCAGGATCACCAAAACGGACATTGAATTCAAGAACTTTTGCTTGATTATTTTCAATCATTAAACCAATGAAAACAACACCACGATAATCCATTTGATCATCTTTAAGTCCTTGCATAAATGGATCAAGAATATCTTTTTTCAAGACTTCATCCATACCTTCTGGTAAAAATGGATTTGGAGAAACAGTTCCCATACCACCTGTATTAGGTCCTTTATTTCCATCAAAAATTTGTTTATGATCTTTTGCTGAAACCATTGGCACAATTGTTTTACCGTCTGTAAAACAAAGTAAAGAACATTCAAATCCTGTTAAGAATTCTTCTAATACAACTTTACTTCCGGCACCATCTAAAGCACCATCAACCATCATGTCTTTTAAAGTAGAAATAGCATCTTCTTTATTTTCAACAATGACAACACCTTTTCCAGCAGCTAAACCATCTGCTTTAATTACTAACGGAAAATCAAATTGATCAACTTCTTTACAAGCTTTTTCAAAGTCTGTGACTTCAACATATTTTGCTGTAGGAATATGATGTCTAATCATAAAATCTTTAGAGAAAGCTTTGCTTCCTTCTAAAGTTGCTGCTTTTTTTTGAGGACCAAAAGCTTTATAACCTGCTTTTTCAATATCATCAGCAAGACCATTACATAAAGGAACCTCTGGACCAATAACTGTTAAATCGATTTGATTCTTTTGAATAAAATCAACAATAAATTCATTATCTTCTACTGAACCTGGTACACACGTACCTAAACTTGCAATCCCAGGGTTTCCTGGAATTGCATAAAGTTCAGATACTTTTGGACTTTGTTTTAATTTATAAGCAATCGCATGTTCACGACCACCACTACCGATTACAAGAACTTTCATATAAGCCTCCTAGTGTCTAAAGTGTCTATATCCGCTAAATACCATAGGGATATTTTTTTCATTACATAAATCAATTGAATCTTGATCTCTAATTGAACCACCTGGTTGAATAATTGCTTGAACACCTGCATCTGCAGCCACTTGAACACAGTCATTGAATGGGAAGAAAGCATCTGAAGCAAGTACTGAACCATTGAAATCTTTATCAGGATTGTTATGAATTGCATTTTCTAAAGCCCATACTCTTGATGTTTGTCCTCCACCAATAGCAAGTGTTACACCATTTTTAACAATACAAATCGCATTTGATTTTACATATTTAACAACTTTCATACCAAATTCCATATCTGTAAGTTGTTCTTTTGTAGGTTGTGCATTTGTTACAACTTTCATTTCGTCAATCATTTTTGTATTTAATTCTTGAACTAATACTTTTCCTTCAAGATATTTAATATCATATTTAGCACCACGTGCATCTAAATTTTTAAGTTTTAAAATACGTAAGTTTTTCTTTTTCTTTAAGATTTCTAAAGCATCATCATCAAAATCTGGTGCAGCCACGATTTCTAAGAAAATCTTATGCATTTGTTCAGCTGTTGCTTTATCGATTTTATAGTTAACAGCAACGATTCCACCAAAAATTGATTGAGGATCTGCTTCATAGGCCTTCATATAAGAATCATAACCTGTATTTCCAATAGCAACACCACAAGGAGTTGAATGTTTGATGGCTGCTGTAACGATTTGATTACCAAATTCTCTAACAAGTGCAACCGCTCCATATAAATCGTTTACATTGTTAAATGAAATTTCTTTACCATGAAGTTGTTCATAATCTAATAAAGATTTTTGAACATAACTATCTTCATATTTATTTGCTGCTTGTTGAGAGTTTTCGCCATAACGTAAATGTTCTACTTTCTTTAATGAAAGATTTAATGTATCTGGGAATTGATCTCCAACTTGATCTGCAAAGTATCTTGAAATCATTGCATCATAAGCGCCTGTCATAGAGAATGCTTTATAAGCAAGATTCATTCTGAAATCAAAATCAGTTGTATCATTTTTAATCGCATCTAAAACATTGTCATAATCTTTTGGATCCGTAACAATTAAAACATCTTTAAAGTTTTTAGCTGCTGAACGAATCATTGATGGTCCACCAATATCAATATTTTCAATCATATCTGGTAAATCTTTACCAGCTTTTAAAGCTTTTTCAAATTCATATAAGTTGACACATACTAAATCAATTGGATGAATGCCGTGTTTTTTAATTGTTTCAACATGACTAGGTAAATCACGACGATATAAAAGTCCTCCATGAACCATTGGATGAAGTGTTTTAACACGTCCATCTAACATTTCAGGAAATCCTGTCACATCATCAATTGCAATACAAGAAACCCCATTTTCTTGTAAAACTTTCATTGTACCTCCTGTCGATACAATTTCAAATCCTAATTCTACTAATCCTTTAGCAAAATCAACAACCCCATCTTTATTTGTAACTGAAATTAAAGCTCTTTTCATTTAAATTACCTTTGCCTTTCCATCAATTATTTTTATCTTATTATCACAATATAGCCCTACAACTTCTGGTAGTAATTTATGTTCAATCTCTAACACCCTTTTTTGAATATCCTCAGCTGTGTCTAAATCCGATATATCACAAGCAACTTGTTTAATAATCGGTCCCCCATCGACAATATTTGAAACAAAGTGCACGGTTGCCCCCGAAACCTTTGCACCACGTTGTAATACAGCTTCATGAACATGCATTCCATACATTCCTGATCCACAAAAAGAAGGAATAAGAGAAGGATGAATGTTCATAATTTTATTTGGATATGCATCGATTAACTCATCCGTTAAAATTGCTAGATAACCAGCCAATACAATAAAATCAATATTTCTTTCTTTTAACATCTTTACAATCAAAGCATCATCTTTTTTAACAACTGCCGTTTCAATACCAGCATCTTTAGCTCTTTGTAAACCATAAGCCTTTTGACGATTCGAAAGAACAAGGGCGATTTCGCCATTGATCTTTCCTTCGTTTTTAGCATCAATAATAGATTGTAAATCTGTTCCCCCACCAGAGACAAAGACTGCAAATTTTAGCATAAATCCACGCCCTTATCTCCTTCAACGATATTTCCAACAACGTAGCATTTATCTCCTGCTTCTTCAATAGCTTTCATTGTTGCATCAACATCTTTTGGATTAACTGCAATTACCATACCAAGACCCATATTGAATGTGTTATACATCATATGTTCTTCAATATTTCCATTTTTTTGAATTAAATCAAATAAAGCTGGTACTGGATAACTTTCTTTTTTAATGATTGCTCTTACATTTTCAGGAAGCATTCTAGGTACATTTTCAAAGAAACCTCCTCCTGTAATATGAGAGCATCCTTTAATTCTAACACCCGCATTTTTTACATTTTTTAAAGCTTTTACATAAATACGTGTTGGTTCAATTAAAGCTTCTCCTAAAGTTTTTCCTAATTCATCATAGTATGTATCTAATGATTCTTTTGTCATTTCAAACACTTTTCTAACAAGTGAAAAACCATTTGAATGAACACCACTTGAAGCAATACCAATTAAAGTATCACCTGACTTAATTGTTGAACCATCAATAATATCTTTTTTATCAACAACACCAACCGCAAATCCTGCTAAATCATAATCATTTTCTGGCATTAAACCTGGATGTTCGGCAGTTTCTCCACCAACTAAAGCACATTCAGATTGTAAACACCCTTCTGCAACACCACTTACAATGGAAGCAATTTTTTCAGGATAGTTTTTACCACAAGCAATATAATCTAAGAAGAAAAGTGGTTCTCCTCCTGAACAAGCAATATCATTGACACACATCGCAACAGCATCAATTCCAATAGTATCGTGTTTATCCATCACAAAAGCAAGTTTTACTTTTGTTCCACAACCATCTGTTCCTGATAATAAAACCGGTTCTTCCATATTTTTAATTTCACTTAAATCAAAAGCACCAGCAAAACCACCAAGTCCTCCTAAAACTTCAGGACGCATTGTTTTTTTAACATGTTCTTTCATTAATTCTACTGATTTATAACCTGCTTCAATATCGACTCCAGCTTTTTTGTAATCCATCTTTGTTCTCCTTAATTATTTATTTTGCATTCTTGCTAGAACTGCTTTATATGTTTCAATTAAATCTCCAATATCTTGTCTAAATACATCTTTATCATATTTTTGGTTTGTATTAACATCCCATAAACGACATGAATCTGGTGAAATTTCATCAGCTAATAAAATAGTACCGTCAGCTGTTTTACCAAATTCAATTTTAAAATCAACAAGTTTTAAATTCATTGATAAGAAGAATTCTTTTAATAATTCATTGATTTTTAATGTTGTTTCTTTGATGTATGCTAATTCTTCTCTAGTTGCAAGTTTTAAAGCAACAGCGTGATCATCATTAATTAATGGATCA
>ERZ837487.4705-NODE-4705-length-10359-cov-4.312791_pt1 | contig 10359 bp, 6 predicted proteins | sample MGYA00519911_ERZ837487 | MGnify/ENA primary metagenome ERZ837487 (study PRJEB31850, sample SAMEA3708818) | human gut metagenome | biome: human gut; feature: human-associated habitat; material: faeces | place: China | collected 2014 ...
TTCTTACGTGAAAAATTAATATAACACATCGTATATTTAACAAAAAGTATTATAACAGTTTACATTTATATATTTCTATCTATCTATAATTATTAGATATACATATAACAAATAATTTACATATAAAAGATACAACATTCTATATGCAAAAAAATATTGTTTTTAGGAGGTGAACTATAGAATTATATGTATTCAATCTATTGTCTTATATAGATAATAAGATATTTTTTTAAGATTATAAAAATATTATATGCGAGAGGAGTAAATATGAAAATTATAGACAGTACAATTATTGTAGCTTTAATTTCAATGGCTGGAACAATCATTGGTTCTATGATAGGTGTTATGAAATCAAATGACAAAACACTATACAGAATTGAACAATTAGAAAAGAAAGTTGAAGCTCACAATAATCTTGTTGAACGGATGACAATTGTTGAACAAGAAGAAAAATCCAACGAACAACGAATCCAAAGATTGGAGTGTGAAAAATATGATTAATTGGAAAATAAGATTTAAAAATCCTGTGTTCTATATTCAGCTAATAGTTTCAATAATCTCATCTATTTTTGCCTATATGGGAATAACAGCCTCTGAAATAACGTCATGGTATAAACTATTTGAGATTATTCGTCAAGCTTTTTCAAACCCATATATAATTTTTATTATGGTTATAAGTATTTATAATTTTTTAATTGATCCTACAACAAAAGGTATAAGTGACAGCAAAAAAGCTATGACATATGATGAACCTAACATATAAAAAGGAGAATTGAGGATGAACGTTTTATTAATTGCAGGTCACGGAAATGGTGACAGCGGTGCTATCGGCAATGGTTATGAAGAAGCTGAGTTGACTAGAGAATTTGTTGTATTGCTAAAAGAAAATTTAAAATCTTTTTGCAATGTAACATTGGCAGATACTAATCGTAATTGGTTTGAATTCTTAGGTTCTAATAATTATGATTTTTCAAAATATAACTACGTTTTGGAAATTCATTTTAATTCAGGAGGTGGCTCTGGAAGTGAAATATTTGTTACTACAGCTGAAAGTGGAATAACTGTTGAAAACGAAATTCTAAAAAACTTATGTAATTGCGTTAAATATCACAACAGAGGTGTCAAAAGAAAAGATTTCCGTGTTATTTCAAAAATAAAATCTCAGGGAGTTTGTTCAGCATTGCTCGAGGTATGTTTCATAGATAACAGCAATGATATTGAAATATATCAAAAAAACAAAAATAAGCTTGCTACTGCAGTTGCAAAAGGAATTGCAACTGGATTCAATTTAAAATATATTTCGGATAAAAATAGCCCCCATAGTACAGATGTTTCTGAAAAAGCAAAAGATGCTATAGATTGGTGCTCTAAATACAATATATTGCCTCCAGATATTATATCAGACATGGATGATCAAAAAATATTATTATGCATTGGTCTATATAACACAGTTAAATTTTTAGCAGAACATATTTAATTTTATGTTCTGCAATTTAACAAAAAATATCTTAAATTATATATTATACAAAATTAAAGGGAGAATTTATTATGATAAATAAAAATGATCTTATTTCTATTATAGTAAAACCTACTAATGCCTGTAATCTACGTTGCAAACACTGTTATCACGCTGGAACAGGTTATGATAATGAACAAATGTCAGACAAAATACTAGAGAAATTAATTTCTTCAAGCGTGCCACATTTTTCAGGTATACACTATATCTGGCATGGTGGTGAACCTTTAAGTATGCCTCTGACATTTTATAAACGCGCTCTAGAATTAGAACAAAAATATAAACATAACCCTAACCAAAATATTAAAAATAGCATGCAGTCTAACGGAACTTATGTCACTGAAGATGTTGCAAAATTTATTGCAGATAATAACATTTTAATTGGATTTTCATTTGAAGGTCCATACAATGACTTTTTGCGAAGTCATACAAATATGACCTTAAAAGGATATGAAAATTTAAAAAAATATAACATTATCCCTGGTACTATAGCTGTTGTAGGTAAGCATAATATTAATAACTTAATTGATGTTTATGAATATTTCCGCAATAAGAATCAGCCTTTAAAACTTAATACAATATTTGCATCTGGATCTGCTAAAGAAAACGAGGATATTTTATTAACAGATCCAGAATATTATGCAGAAAAAATATGTGAATTATTTGATTTATGGCTATTTGATACTACTACCGGAATCAGTATAAGTCCCTTCTATAGTTATGCACAATCTGTTATATCTGGCAAGCCAAAATACTGTACACACAGTAGTTGTCTAAAACATTGGTTAAGTGTACATTCAAACGGTGACATATATCCCTGCGGAAGATATTATCCTGAAGAGTATCGTCTTGGAAATATAATGGACTTTAATGATCTACATGATGTTTTTGAAACAAAAATTTATAAAAATATTATAAATAAAAGTGCCATACGCAAGCAGAAATGTAGAGAACAATGTAACGTATATCATCTTTGTAATGGCGGATGTTTAAATGAATCTATTCTTGCTGGCGGAATAGAAAATATTCCTGAATTTTCTTGTACAGCTTTTAGTATAATCATCAGTCATATCAAAACACGAATGCAGGAAGCAATATCCAGAGGAATAGAATTTGAAAATATATATAACAAATATATAAGAAATATTATAAAAAAAAGATTGGAGATGAATGAAAATGTCAAATAATTTTAACGAATATAATTGTTGGGACGAATGGGATGAAGTGGACTATGGTGATACATGGGACGAATACGATAACTATACGGAATGGGACGAAGATGACAGTCCTGATCATAGTGACTGTTATGGATACGGAGTATATTCTGAATGCAGGGTAGAAGACAGCTATGATGATTCTGATATTCCCCCTTATGTTCCAGGCAAGCAACGCCTTCTTGATATTGCCACAAGTCATTTTCAAGTTGATAATTATATATTTACATATGTTATTTTTGACAAGTCAACTAATGTTATGATTGCTGTTACTAATCAGGAAGAAGCTTTTGCTAAAGTAACCCCTGTCTCAGCTGTAGAAGAAATCAACGGTGAATATTACGTCGATTCTGCTGCAAGTGTAACTTTCACAGAAATGGAAAGAAGTATTGATCGCCTAAGAAAAAAATACTCTGCTGCGGCCGAAGAAGATATACAGTTTATCTCGGCAAACAAAGGTACAAGAGTTATATACAAAGGGGTTTATTCATTTACTTATGCTAATCAAGTTATATGTAATTCTATGGCATATGCACCTTTAGGAGCTACTGAATATCGTCATGACTATATCAAAGTTCAGGATTTAATTGAAGAAGAAACCGGAGCTGGATATACAGTTGACTATAACCCACAAACAAAAGAGACCTTTGCTCGTTCAAAACAAGGTGATTTATATTATGTTTCTGTTGCACAGGATGCTGTTTTCTGCAATGATGAACGATATGTATACTCATCATTTGATGTTCAAATTCAGAAACTTTGCACTGTATCAGAGTGGATTATGATTCACTATAATGTCGCTCAGGCAGATATTTCTGTTTATAGTGACAGAATAGTCTTTACCGAAGAAGGCGGTAAAACATACAAAATTCTAGTAAATGATTTGCCTGATTATATTGTTTATGATTATGATAATTATATTCCTGCAGATGCAACTATTGAAGCTGTTCTTGATTATAAAGATGTACAAGGTGTACCTAAAAACTACTATAGGGTAATTGCACAAATCAAAAGTCTGACAGGCTTAGACGCCACACAGGATGAAAATAATTTCATTATTCTCTGTGGAAAAAGTTTTTATATACCAAATGCTGTTCGCTTTAATGGTTGGATATATGCAGAACGAAAAGATGTTATTTCAGCACTTGAATCTAATTTTGTAGATATAGATAACTATTTCCGCAGTTGTGGATTTTACTATGGAACTGATGATAATGGACACTCATATTCAGCTTCACAGTATAAAGCAAAATCTATGTGGCTTCTAAGTAAACAACTTAATATAACTAACAGAATCCGCGTAAATGATACTTCAGGCGGTAATTATTTTAACCTTACAACTAGTACAAAAAATATTGAAGAAGCAGTCGAATCAGTTTTTGGAAAATCAGCCAGCTATCTCGGAGCAATAGCAATCGAAAGCAATACTGTAAAATCATATATCGAAGACAAGCTATATATCCGAAAAGAACGCCTGTCATCAAACAGCACAAATCTTTTTATAAACGGCAAACCCTATGCCATTTCAACACTGCAGACAAGCTTTAATTCTAGTACTTATTATGATAAGACTAAATTATTATCCGCAGTAAAAAATCTTACACCTACAATATCAATCACAAAAGTTGAAACTATACTTAACAACGGAGAAAATTATGCTTACATTGCAGGAAACCAAGCAAAAATTACATTTACTACGTCCTGCCTTGACCATGTTGCTATTGGAGTTCAGACAGATTCAGAAACAAAGTGGTTTCATAATACTGCGCCGTCAAGTTCTATGAGTATGACTGTAAATCTTTATAAGGAAGGAAAATGTACATTAAAAGTACGTGGCAGAACCACAATAGATCCGGCTGATGTAGGGCTGACGTCTATTCCTCATTCTAAGGACTGTGAGCAAACCCAAGTTATCACCGTTCTTCATTCAATACCTAATAATATGGTATATATTATACCATACGCACAGAAGCAAGGATGTACGGTGACTGATAACAATTCCAATGTTGTTGTAAAATATCAACACAGATTTTATTCTAATCCTGAAACTTGTACATACTATAAATCTCTATCCGGAGAGCAAGCATATAAAAGACAGGTATCGTATACTGCTTCCGGTCTTTATATGAACAAAGAAACATTCCGCATGGATATGGATTTGGACATTATTAATGATTCTCACAATGACCGTGACTGGTATCTTGAAAAACGTATATGGCGTCTATGGTCACAAGGAAAAGCAGCAAGTTTCAGCAGAGAACAAATAGATGCTAACGGGAAAAAATACTTTAATGTAACTATGAACGGTATAACACGCACTATATATAAAGAACCTGCTGACAATGCTTTTTATGCACCACTATACAAAAATACCACTCGTTCCACAATAAGATTAGTAAATAACCACCTTGTTATGCCTGAAAGTCTTATGTATCTCTTATTTTCTGATTTAAGCGATATTGAAACATATATATTAAATCACTACAAAATAACCAATCCGTCAGAAAATTTAAAAGGCCAATTAAATGCAATGACTTTGTATGATAAAAAACTTAATATTGATTGTATCACTCTTGACAAAAAAGGAGATGAAGTACAATTGATGGCAACTGAAGATAATACATCATACATAAACCATGCAACTGTCAATGATATCAATTCTGGAATGATTGAATATCGCAATCGCGAGCTTAAGAATGTATTCGATAACCTCAGTAAAAAACGTCAGGAATTATTCCACTATAATCCTGTTACAAATACAGTTGATTTTGATGGATTTGAAGTAGATATACCATCATTAACTTTATACACTAAGGAAAACAATCTGACACAAGACGATTACAAATCATATTTATTTGCCAGTGAATCTGATATCAAAAAAATCGATACATATAGAAGAATTGTAGTTTATGGTGCTGGAATGGGTGGTGTATGTGCAGCTTATAAAGCATACCAATATGCCTGTACAACAGGGTTTGAAAATTTTGAAATTATGCTTATAAATCCTGTACCTGTACCTGAATTGGGCGGTATCGGCACTGTAGGTGGTCAAAATTTCTGGGATGTCCGACACTATATTGATATGGGCCGATTCCCATATCGCGGTAGTGTGGCAAATGTAATGCCTTATGACGGAGGATTAATTCCCAAAAAGGACAGGTATAATACCAAGACTAAAGCGATTGACTTAGAAAATTTGATTTATGATAAAGAAAAAAATCTTGGTGTCAATATAAAGCACCAAATGGATATTTCCGACGTAGAACAAGATATAGATGGAATAATAAAATCTATAACTATATGCAAAATCTATCGCGATTTGCCTAGTGGTATCATAAAGTTTTCAGGCGCTGAAAAAGATAAGGAAATTATAAGCGGAGATATATTTATTGACGCATCAGAAGATGGAAAATTATCTCGTATAACAACAAATGCAACCACTGCCGGACGTTTTGACTATCCAACCCACTGTCTTGACAATAGTGAATTAGGGCAGAACATTGACGCTGCGCATAAAGGTCGTCAGCCTGCAGCTACACTTATGTTCAAACTAAAAGGCATTAAACCAAGTATAGAATTGAATACTGGTGATAATACATATGGCGTATATGAGTGGGATGATAATCCGAGTGACGATAATAAAGATGAACATGATCACCATGCTTGGCAATTCACAGGCGGAGATGATACTTTCTACAACAGAGGTAGATTTAGTGCAGAAAATCCTTCTGAAATGTATTTATTCAATGAAGAGTTCGGTGATAAGTATTTATTAAAATCACTTAATGCAGCCCAGGATGGTCCTGACTCAGATGAATGGTGGATAAATGGATTACTAATCTTTAATGTGGATGGTAGCGCTCACGAGCGCGATAAAAACACTGGTTTTTATCCTAACATTAGAGATGATTATGAAAATACGGATGAAGCTTGGATAAATTCAAGAAAATTCTTGGAAGACAATTCTGAAAGATTACTAATGGTTTATAGACAATTACCTGGTTTTGAAAATGCTGATTTTGTTTGGGAAAAAGATGCTAATGATCAAAGTCATATAGCTGTAGGTGATATATTGTATATAAGAGAAACCGTACATACCTCACAAGACAGAGAGTCCATAGGTAATGAAACAGAAAACAACAATTATGCGGTCACACAACATCACTGCCATTATGCCGCTCATCCTGATGAAAAAGATAATCCTAATAATCGTCAATCTATAGGTTTCAATTTTTATGAATCCGATATCCATCCTTTCAAAAAAGATGATTATATAGATGAAAATGATTCTAAAAAATATATTTGCGGTCATTTAAGTTATCAAAAAATCCGCAAAGATATGAATGATCCTAATTATCCTTTAGACAAAAACTCTCCAACAGCTCCTGCATTTATACCATACTCAGCTCTTATTACTAAGTATGTAAAAAATCTGCTTATTCCTGGGTATGCCGTATCAGCCTCATCATTTGCTTGGTCAGAAATGAGAGTCTTGCCGAATCAATGTGTCTTAGGTGACGCAGCAGGAATTGCAGCTGTAACTTGCCTTTTATCTGGACGAACTCCATTTGAGTTAAATGATACTGACGAGAATGGCAAATATATTTACATTCAAGATATGCATAATATTTTTGACAAATATTACATTATTTACAAAGACGAGGATCTTTAATTGATTAAGAGCCACCATAAAAACATAAAAAAGCGGTTCAGAGGAACCGCTTTTTTATATATTATCATGAACCGTGATAAAGCGCTTGAAAATACCTAAAATTATATATGTTAGCTTCAGTATCAAAGTTAATTCCAAATGAATTTTCAATCTGAGAATCGGTATTATAATCGTATATCGGAAGCATGGGCTCACCATAGAGCTTTCGAATAGGATAATCAAGTCGAATTAAATTTGGAATATATGCTCCTCCCGACGATTGACTAAAACGCTTTTCAACATAAGCATTAATACCCGGAAAAACATTGTATACGATACCCCAATCGCCCATAAACAAATAATGATTATTAAAAATACAAGTAAAATCTCCTCCTATGCTAATTACAATACCATTTTCTTTGGATACATTCAGCTTCAAAGCATCAGCAGTGATATTGTCCACATAATGTTCACGATATGTTTTATTAAAAATTGAATATATCGGAACATATAAAATACCATTAACTATTTGTGCAGGTGAAGTTAGAGTATGAAGCATATAAAAATCTTTTTTAAAACCAACTCGATTACTGTTTATTGTAAAACTGATTTCTTTATCTGTTATACCTTCTTCCATATATTTTAACATTGAAGTTATTAGTTCATTTTCACTGTCTTTTGTTAAAAAATCATTTGGTTTTATATAATTATTGTCATCAAAAGCCAATATATTTATATCCAATAAATATGCAAAATACGGTTTTGACCATTCTTGAATCTTGTATGCGTCATAAGAGGGAATGTCATAGTGAACATAATCCGGTATTGTTTCTTTGTATGATTCAAAAATTTGCTCTATATGATTATAGTGACCGTATTTACTTATATAGTAATCAAAAGCCTCCGCATAGTCATACGAACATCCCAAAATTCTTGAAATGAAAAATGCTGCGTCGGTACGAGTGACACCTCTGTATGGATGTAATTTACTTCCGTTTTCATAACTATACTCGTCTATAAGATCTGCCTTAACAAGCAAATTTATGTACTTTTCTAACTTTGTATCTTTTATATCGCTGAATTTTTCAAGATAAGCAATATTTGTGTTTTCTTCATCATCAGTTTTTACATAGTGGTTATAAAAATTACTGTCAAAATCCATATGAGCTGCTTTGATGAGATCTATCATAAAGTCCTGATATGAAACTCTGTCATCAGAGATATCCAGCGACAGTGTTTTGTCAGGTTCACACCATACATAATTCAGAAAGAAATCCGAAATTTCATTATCCTTATTTGCTTCCGTATATATTTCACAGGTACGTTCAATCGGTATAGCCATTGAACCGTCAATATTAAATGCCGGGACTTCTATTCCGTTTATTTTAACCTTAATATCCGTATACAGAACATTTATGTCGGATTTTGTCGGTTCTGAAATAGGTGTTTTTTCTTTTTGCCAATCATAATCCGCATAGGCAATGCCGTCTTCAAATTTTACATCAAAACCGTAGTTCGACAAAGCTGATACTAATACTGCTGTTTCGCCGCCTATATTGTACGCAGGTATTTCATATCCACATATATCCGTTATTATATCTGTCGGATACACTGCGCCTATAACATCACCGACATTTTCTGCGGTGGCAGTAATACCGAATAACATAAATAAAGCGACTAATATAAATATTTTTCGTTTCATTATTATCTCCTTTTTTATCTTAAATATTGTCCTATGATTTATCCCATTATATCATATTGATTGTAAGTATAATATGTATAAAAATCATATGAAAATGTTGAAATAAGTTCTCCGTCTGACAGCGAATATACTTCTACTTCCTTATTCGCTTTATTTACTTTAGTGTAACAAACTTTATTATCACGTTTGATAAGATACACTTTTCTATCAGATTCTAAAAATACCTCACCGTCAGGATTGTATATATAGTATTTCGAACTTTCTTTTTCGTATTTGTACACCGGCGTATATCCGCTAAAGCCCTCAGTATCCAGAAAATCAATAAATTCCTTTGGATATACAGATGTATATAACAGCATATTAAATCCATCGACCGTATAATTCCCCTTAGGAGATACGCACTCGCTGTCTATATTTTCTGCCAATAAATCCTCAATATAGTCATCAGCGGATTTATATTGCTGATTTTCATCCCAATTCAATGAATCAATATGTTCTCTTGTCTGTATATCATATACCTCAATACTATATTCATCGGTTTCACCGAAACAAATTTTATTTTTATATGGCATTACAAATAATTTTTTATCACTTTTATAAATTATTTCTCCGTTGGGATTGTAAATTATGTATTCATCGTTATATTTGACCGGTGTATATCCTTTCAGCGTATCGGTATAAAAATATGTGAAATCCTTACTATATGTTGGACTGTAATACGGAGGTGACTTAATCAAATTCTCACCCTGTACAAAATACTCACCCAACGGCGATTTCGCCTTATCCAAATCAACTCTTATTTGTTGGTTATTACAAGGATATTCATTCTTATCAAGGTAATCACCACCCAAGTATGAATCATTGTGAGATGAGGCAAGCATTTCACCATCATAACTGTAAAGTTTCATATTTGTTATAAAAGAAGCAGGTTCGGATCCAGCTGAACCGAATGTTGTTACCATATAATAATTATCTGCAAACTCAATACGATCAGTTGCTCTTTGACATGTATCTAACGTATCAACCATCAGTTTATAGTCCATATTTCCTGTTTCGGCATTGTATATACCTGTGCATTTATTATTCTTGCTGTAATTTTCACTTTTGTTGTTATGAATATAAAAATACCATTTCCCGCTTTTTTCAAAGAACACAAACGACCTCTCATCATCAGCAACATCTTCCTCAGGACCGTCATATGTAAATATCGTTTTACCGTCATTTTTTATCCATTGCTTATCCTCACCGCTAAAAAGTGATAAATCACCGTTAATTT
>ERZ837487.4706-NODE-4706-length-10358-cov-2.400660_pt1 | contig 10358 bp, 5 predicted proteins | sample MGYA00519911_ERZ837487 | MGnify/ENA primary metagenome ERZ837487 (study PRJEB31850, sample SAMEA3708818) | human gut metagenome | biome: human gut; feature: human-associated habitat; material: faeces | place: China | collected 2014 ...
GGGGTTCGAGTCGTAGGTGTACTGCCCGACGCTTACCGCCCCGTTCAGGCTGAGACCCATGTAGAGCGGAACGGTCATACCGAATTCCAGACCGAAGAACTTCTTGTCGATGCCGCTGATGGCGAAGTTGACGAACGTCGATTGCAGGTCGTCGTAGTAGGAGATGATGTCGGTCTGGTCGTGGATCATGGTGTAGTAACCCGACAGACGCGCCTTGATGCCGCGGTAGCTGAGGTTGTACGATGCGTCGACGCCCCAGATTTTCTCGGCTTTGAGACCCGGCGTCACCTCGTTGCGCGTACGCGGCGAGATGAAGGAGTTCTGGAACGTGGGGGCATTCTGCAACGCCACGGCATTGAATTCCACGGAATGTGCCGCCGAGAAGCGGTAGGCGAGGTTCAGTTTGGCCTGATAGGTGAAGTAGTCGAGCGCCTCGGAGTTGCCGAACGAGTTGGAGGGGTAGGTGCCCTTCATGTAGCGGCCGTCGCGCCACATCGTCACCTGGCCCACTTCGCCGCCGATCGTGCCGTCCAGTCCGGCGATGTTGAAGTTGTACATCGCCCATAGTTTGGCCTGACGGATGTTGGCGTAGTAGTCGTAACCGAACTTGTCGCCCTCCTCCACGCGGCGGGCGTGGCCGTGCTCGTAGTAGTAGTGGAGGTCGTTCTGCTTCTCTTCCTCACCCACGAAGTCGCGCTCGGCGAACTTGTCGATGTCCACCCAGTAGTCGCCGCCCAGCAGGTCTTTCACCTTGTCGTAGTATTCGGTGCGGTTCCAGCGGTAGAGGATGCCTGCGACGAGGCGCGAATTGTCGCGGAACGTGCGGGCGATCTGCGCCGTGAGGTTCAGGTCGAGCTGGTCGGTGTGGCGCTCCTCGATCATGTAGTTCGAGCGGTGTCCGGCGCCGTAGGTCCCTTCGTCGATCTCGCCGCGGTAGTTGGTGTCGTAGAGCCGGTCCCAGTTGATCTGACGGGTGTCGTAGCTCGTACGCCACAGCTCGGCGATCTGGGCCGCATTCGAGAACTGGTTGTTGGCCATGTAGTAGCTGGGCAGGTTGCGGTAGTAGTCGGGACGCGGGTCGGCACCGCCCTTCCACGTGAGGGCCGAGTAGCCGTTCGTACCGAAGCGGAACGAGGCCGCTGCGTCGATCTTCGTGCGGTCGTCGGGCGTGTTGGTGTAATTGACGACCATCAGCGGCTCGTGGTTGTTGCGCACGCGGGCGTTGCGTTTCTTGCCGTCCTGATAACCCCAGTTGGGATTGTAGTAGTTGTTGCCGACCAGGTCGTAGACCTCCTGCGTCGAAGCCTGCTGCGCGCCACGCTCGGTCGGAGCGCCGAGGATCGTGAACGTCAGCCGGTTGCGCTCGTTGAAGCGTTTCTCCACCGATCCGTAGTAGCCGAAGCAGTTGTAATAGATGCCGTTGACCCAGTCGTTGCCGCCCTGTCGCGTCGATACGGAGAAGGCATACGACCAGCCATTGTCGAGCAGACCGGAGGCGTAGGAGACCATCGCACGGAAACGGTACATCGAATTGCCGTTGACCAGGCTCACGCGCAGGCCCTTGCGGATCTGCGAGGCCGTGGCGTTGATGTTGGTCGTCCCGCCGATGCCGCCCAGTCCGTAGTCGGCGGCCTGCAAACCGGTGGTATTCTCCTGATTGCGCGTGGCGTCGTTCAGACCGCTCCACAGCGACCACGGCGTGTAGCCCGTCAGGGCGTCGTTGAGGCGGATGCCGTTGAAATAGACGTTGGTGTACTGCGAATCGTAACCGCGCAGGTTGAAACGCATCTCGCCGAACTTGTAGGAGGCGATGTTGTTGAAGACGTCTTTCGACGAGGAGAGCGACGAGGGCAGCGACTGCGTGTCGTTGGCCGTCTCGGTGTCGAACTCCGCGAAGATCGAGTCGTCGAACGCCTCGGTATAGACGGGTACCAGCGCGATCGAACGGACGTCTTTCGTGAGCTTGTCCACGCGAACCTTGATTTCGAGCGGTTCGTAGTCGTCGGCTTCGAACGTGAGGGTGTAGTCGCCCGAAGCCACGTCGTCGAACCGGAACCGCCCCTCGGCGTCGGAGGTCGCTTGTCGTTCGCCGGGGGTGAGGGTGATCTTCACCTGCTCGATGGCCGCGCGGTCGCCGCGAGAGACGACTTTTCCCTTGATGCCGCTGCCTTGTGCGAGGGCAGGGAGCGTCGCCATCGTCAAAAGCAATGTGAGTAAATGCTTTATTTTCATAATGAATCGATTTATTTGGCAATGTAGATGAATACCGGCAGGTGGTCCGAGAATCCGCCCTGGAAATTGTTGCCTACGAAGGTACGCAGCGGATAACCCTTATACTGCCCCTCCTGCTGGATGAGGTAGGAGGGTTTGAAGATATTGCCGTAGAATTTGGTCTTTTTGTACGGGTCCTTGACGAGTTTCAGTTTGCCGGCGGAACCGGTAGCGAGGTTCTCCGAAACGACGATATTGTCGAAGAGGTTCCATGCGTCGCGGTAGGCGAGCGTTCCCAGACCGGCTTTGAGCATGTCGGCGAAGGGCGTGTAGAAATCGCCCGGCTGCAACTCCTTGATCTTGGCCTTGGCGCCCAGATGGACTTCGACGCTCTCGTCGGTCGGATCGTCGTTGAAGTCGCCCATGGCCACGATCTTGGTGGCGGGGTTGACTTTGAGCACCGAGTCGGCGATCGCACGCATCTGTTCGGCCGCGGCGTTGCGCTTGAAGGCCGATGCCGCCTGCCCGCCCAGCCGCGAGGGCCAGTGCGCGACCATGAAGAGGAAGGGCTCGTCGTCGATCGTTCCCCACATCGTCACGATGCCGCGTGTGCGCCAGTTGGGCAGCGAGGCGATCCGCACGGGGATGTCGGCGCTGCCTTCGAGTTTGAAGACATCCGGACGGTAGAGGAACGCCACGTCCACGCCGCGCAGGTCGGGCGAGTCGTAGTGGCAGATCGCATAACGTGCCGGAAGGAGCTTGCGCGTCGATGCGATGTCTTCCAGGATCGAACGGTTCTCGATCTCCGAGACGCCGATCACCGCCGGATAGTTGCGGTCGATGGCGGCGATGTCGAACAACACGCGCTCCATGTTGCGGAGTTTCTTGTCGTACTTGGCCGTATTCCACCGCTTCGCACCGTCGGGAAGGAACTCTTCGTCGTTGGTTTCGGGGTCGTCGATGGTGTCGAAGAAGTTCTCCATGTTGTAGAACATGATCTTGTGGGGCTTCTGCGCGAAGCACATCACCATGACTGACGCCAGCACCGCTGTGATTATCAGTTTCTTTCTCATGATTCGAATTGTTGAATTTCATTCTTCGTTTTCTCGTCCCGGCATGGCTCGGACGGCGTCCGGCTCTGCGCTCGGCTTGTCGAAAACGCGGTTAAAATCCCCATTGTTCGGGGCTGTTCTGTGCCTTGACCGAGGCGTCGGCGTCGGGGAAGAAGGTAAATCCCGTCTCTTTCTCGATCTCCGCCACGCTGCGGCAAAGTTGCCTGCCGAGCTGCTGCCCGTTTTCGTTGGCGACCCAGAATCCGATGGCTTTCAGTTCCGAGGCCTTGCAGTCGGTGATCCGCTTGCCGGTCTCGCCGTCGCGCGTGCGCAACAGCACCTTGAAGTAGTTCGTGGGAACCGGACAGACGTTTCCGGCCTTGTCTTTCGTCGATTCGTCGAGGTTGGCGAAATAACATCCCGTGACGACGTAGAGCGTATCCGGGCAGACGTAACTGCGGACTTTCGCTTCGAGCGCTGCCCACATGTTCTGGTTGAACTGGCCGCGCTGCGGCGTCATGTTCGATGCGTAGAACGTCTGCTTGTTCATCTCCTCGACGGTCGTGCGGTCTTTCGACGGAATCTGGTGACCGCGGTTGTAGACGTTGCCGTTCTGATAACCGCCCAGCCAGAGTGCAGGCTGGTACTGCTGCGGAATCTTCGGATCGGGCGCCCATGCTTCGCTGCGATCCAGCGATCCGATGTACGAAGCGTGCAGCGGATAGGCCACCCAATGCGCCACGCGCAGTTTCTTGTCGAAGCAGAGCGAGTAGTTGCGCACGGTTTTCAGGTTCATCTTGGCATAGTGGGCCGCATAGATATAGTCTGTCTCCTCCTTGCCGGCAGGCAGCTCGGGCCACTGTTTCGGCGTGTCGTAGGGATTGTCGGTCGCATTGGGCGCCAGCTGCGTCAGCTCGAAGTCGTAGGGTGCCGAACCGTCGTCGAAAGCGATCGTGAAGGTCGCTATGCGGCTTTGCGCCGAGGCGTTGGCCTTGTAGTAGAAGAACAGCAGGTTCTCGCCGCTGTCGACCGTCCCTTGCCGCTGCCGCCCTGCGGCCGAAAAGTCGCGGGCGCTCAGCGAAAGCCAGTCGCCGCTGGTGATCGTAGCCGTGTAGTTCAGCTGTCCGCTGCCGGAGACCTCGACGATCACGCGCAGCGAAGCGGTCTCCTCGCCGCTTGCGATCTGGCCGCCGACGATCGACGACCGTTCCAGTTCGCACGACTCCACACGGGCTGTTGCCGCATCGCCGTCGCTGTCGCCGCAGGCGGCGAAAAATACTGCGACGGCCGCGACCGCGAGTCGGAGCCACTGTCGGAGGAGGTGTGTCTGCATAGTCATTCGAAACGGATAGGAATCGCCGGCGGCGTTACCCGCCGGCGATCGTTGTCAACTCAGTTTTTCTTGAAGAAGCAGAATCCTTTGCCGTAGGATGCTTGTACATAAGGGCGCAGGAACCGGCTCGATGCGCTGTTTGCGCACATCATATAGATGGCGGGGTAGTTGAATGCCTGTCCGTCTACCGTTCCCGATGCGCTCGTCGTGGCGATTACGCCACTGGCATCCTCCGTGAATGTCCAGGGCTGTGCCGGAGCATCGGCCAAAACGAGTCCCTGTTTGGGCTTTCCGTTGTCGATAATGCCCGTACCGATCAGGTATTTGTCGCCCTGCTTGATGTTGAATCCATCGGCTACGGCTTCGAACGTGAATTCGATAGCTGTATAATTACCGCTTGTCAGCGACAGTGTCTTTTTGGTTTCGTCATACGTGTAAGCGGCGGTGAATCCTTGACCGTAATCGGTGAATCCCGTAACCAGTTGAAGACCGTAAGTTCCGCCCGGCTCGCAGCCGATGAAACCCGTCATGCCGTTGACGAGCTCGGCCACTTTCGTGATCTTGTCGTAGGTATCGCCTGCTGGTTCCGAACCGCCGGCGGCAGCCTGCGTGACGGCGACGGTCTTCGCTGCGACTTTGGTCGCGCCGCCGCCGTTGGTCAGATAGACCGTGACCGTGGCGTTGCGTGCGCTGCCGGTGTTCTCGGTCGGGGTGACCGTGACGGTCGTGCCCGCTACCGATGCGGCGAAGTTGGCCGGGTCGGAGGACGAGGCGCCTACCGTGTAACCGTCGGCGTTGGCCACGGTGCAAGCGATCGTCTTGGCCTGATCCTTCGCCGCGAACGACAGCGAGGTCGGATTGACGCTCAGCGTGGGCTGCACGGGCGTGCTGCCGCCTCCCTCGCCGTAGAAGAGTTCGATCTTGGCGAACTGGCAATTGTTTTTCGTGACGGTGATGCGGTAGGAGGTGCCTGCTGTCGTACCGTTCAGTTCATAAGTTGCCGTGCCCTGTCCGACTACTTGCGACAGGCCGCCGGCGATGTCGGCGCCCGCCGTATCCGTGATGGAGGCTTCGCTGGAAGACGATGCGCCGCTGGCACCGGTCAGGATGACCTTCGAGAGCGCCTTGCCGCTGATGGCGGGCAGTTCGATGTAGGCACCGGCCTTGCCGATGTAGAAGGATTCGTATTCGGAACCGGCGTTGTAGTTGTTGTAGAACCAGTAGAACTTGCCGTCGGCGCTGGCCTTGATATGATAGGTGTAGCCGTCGATGGTATAGGTGCCCTCCGTTGCGGACGAGGAGTCGTCCTTGTCGTGGTAGGGGAATGCGGGTGTCGCCATGTCCTTTCCGCGCGAGAAATCGAGCACGATGTGCGCCGGATCCGCGGGTTCGGGATCCGTGCCGCCCTCGGCGAAGGCGGCTGCATCGGTCATGTTGCGCGGACAAAGCTGTACGGCGCCTTTATAGAGGGAGACATAACCGGTCAGATCGCCCGTTTTCGAAGCCGCGTATTGCTTGCCTGCGAATCCGGCGGCGTCCTGTGTCACGTAGACGGTCAGATCGGACGAACCGACCTTGAACGTGGTGGTACCCACAGCCCAATTACCGGCCGTTGCGGGCGAAGTGACGTTCTTGACCGTGACGAGCATGCCCTGATAATCGATCAGATTGTCGATCGATGTGAGCGGGACAGGGGTGAGTTGCGCCTTGCCGATTACTTCGGCCGTCAGCCACGTGGCTGCATCGCTCGATTCGCAGGTTACCTCGTAGCAGTTCGAGAAATTAGCCACTTTGGCCAATCCTTTCACAAGCGTGAAACGAACCTTGTCGCCCGACTTGAACGGGAATGCGGGATCTTTGGGATTGGTGTATTGGCCGCTGCTGAACAGCAGGATACCGTTCTTGGCTTGTGTCGCGCCTTCGGTCATTACCATCAGGTTATTGGCCGAAACATTGCCGCCGTCGACGTCGGTTACGACGACCGCTTCGAGCGTGCGATTGTTTTCGGCGTCGATCACGAGCTTGTCCTTGCCCGTAACCGTTTCGGCGAGCCGGTAGAGTTCGTTCACCGTGATCGCTTCGCCCGGCGTGGGTTCGGGTTCTTCGCTGCCTTCGCCCAGATCGACTTCGGTGCCGCCTTCGCCTTCGGCGAGCGTCACGTCGTCGATAGCGAATACCGATGCTTCATCGACTGCATATTTCACGTAGAGATAGGCCGCTTTGTTTTTCAGCTTGAATTTCGAGGTGGCGAATACCCAGAACTCGTCGGCCTGTGCATAGGTGTACTCGACTGTCGTCCAGCTGGTGCCGTCGGCACTCAGAGCGAGGTGGAATTTCTCCGGTTTGAACTCGTTGTCGTAGAGACCGGCATCATAGTCGATCGTTTTCGAATATTGTGCACCGAAGGTGAGTTGCAGATCCTGTGCTCCGTCGAGTTTGATCTTGTTGATGATTAAGGCGGGATTGTTCGTTCCGAAGAACGCTTTGTTCTTGCCCGAAGCACCGTCGTAGCCGGCGCTGAGTTTTCCGCTGGTGCGGATCGACATATTGCCCTCGCCGGTGTAGGAGACTTCGCCTGCACCCGAACCGGTTTTCGCCCAGCCCGTATAGTCGGCGATAAGCGGTTTGTCCGATACGTCGGCCGTACCGAAGGATTCATAGTAGATCGCGTCGCCCGGCGTCGGGTCGGGATCCGTACCCCCCCCCTGATCCGTGCTTAGAGCCGCGATATCGGCCTTTTTGGTCGGGATGAGCTGTGCGTTTTCGCGATAGGTTTCGGCCACGCCGTAGATCGTGCCGGTCTTGTCGGCCACGTACATGTCGGCGAATCCGGTGGCGAACTGCGCCTTGTTCATGTAGACGGTCAGTGTCTTGCCCGAAGCGTCGTTGAGCGTTACCGACTGGCTTTCGGTTGCCGTCCACGGCTTGCCGACGAACGACTGGGCGGGCGTCATGTTGTTCAGTTTCACGTACTGCGCCTGATAGTCGCCCGTATTGAATTTTTCGACCGAAAGCGACGGAACGACCAGCTCGACCTCTTCGTCGCCTACGGTGACGACGACGTCGGTCAGCTGGCGCACGTTGTTGAATGCGTAGTATTTCGCGTTTTCGAGATTGAGCGTGACCTTACGGCCTGCGGGATACTTCGTTACGGGGTCGTTGGCCATGGCGAAATCGGCACCGTAGAGAACGATGGCCGACCGTTCGAGGCCGTTGTTGTCGCCCACGTAGAGTTTGCGGTTGTTGTTGCCCGCCGCGTCGTTGGCCAGGATGACCGCCTCGATCGTCGACTCGCTGTATTGGAGCGGCATGGCCTTGTCCGAGCCGACGGCGCCGCTCAGGTCGCTGTTGCCCAGAATGTACTCGACCAGTTTGCCGACGGCGCCGACCGTCGGGGGAACGTAGTTGCCCTGCGTGACGGTCAGGTATTTCCGGTAGAGTTCGCCGTAGCTGTTGCTCAGCGTGAAAATCAGACGGCCCATGTGGGGCTGAGCCGATTCGCCGACGGTGATCTTGACCGTACCGTCGCCGTTGTAGATGCCCTCGGAGACCTCGTTGCCGGAGACTTTGAAATACATCCACTCCTTTTGGGTCTCTTCGTCCTCGTAGGCGACCGTCCATTGACGGTTGCTCCTCACCGTAACGGTCGCGTCTTCGGTAGCCGTTCCGGTGAAGGCGACGGCCTCCTCCGATAGTTCCAGCGTGGGAGCCTGTTTGTCGACATCGTCGTCCACACATGCCGTGAACGCCCCGGCGGCGATCGCCAGCATCGTGTAAAACGATGTTTTCCAAATGTTTAATTGCTTCATAATGAATTTGAATTAAGTGTGAATATGATTTTATGGCTTTTCGTATCCGTTTTATAAAGTGGATTTTCAATCAAAGTTATGGTCTTTTATCGGAATAACCAATTAAAAATCGATATATTTTTAGCTGAAAGTATGAAAAAGTGTAATGTTTTTTGGCTCTTTCCGGACGGATTTTTCTTTTCAGGCGGAAACAAAGCGGATGCCGACCCGTCGGGAAAGGGGTCGGCATCGCAGACGGCCGTATATTTTCTTAGCGGATGCGGTCCATCGAACGGATCATCAGTTCGTCCCGGAAAATGGCACGGACGGCCAGATAGGTGAAGATCATGGCGATGAGCGGCAGCACCAGTGGCAGTTTGACGCTCTGGGCGTGGAATTCGAACGAAGAGAAGAGGCGGTAGCTGAGAAAATAGTAGATGCCCATTACGATCTGTGCGCCCAGCAGCAGGATCATCTCCACCACGCCGAGCCGGAATTGCAGCATACGGCGCTTGAACAGGAAGATCGTCGTCAGCGGCAGCACCAACGCCAATGCCAGCAGGATGCCCATGTAGAGGGTCGATTGCACGGTTTCGCCGTCCGCCGTCCGCAGTCCGAAGGCGTAAAGGCGGAACTCTTCGCCGCCGCTGGCGAACGAGGCCAGGGGCAGGAACGCGGCGCAGGCTACCAGGCCTGCGGCAGAAGCAGATAGAGTGTCTGAATACGTTGTATCATAATCGTCTGTTTGTCAGATATTCTTGTCGATCAGGTATTTGTTGCGGTCGGAGGCGTTGCGGTCGATCAGCTCGCCCAGGAAACCGGCCAGGAAAAACTGCACGCCGAGGATGACCAGAAGCATCGAAAGGTAGAAGAGCGGCTGCTCGGTGACGGCCCGCAGCGGCAGGCCGTGCGCCTGCTTGTAGAGCTTGGCGGCGATGATCCAGATCGTCGAGCAGCCGCCCAGCAGGAACATGAGCGTCCCCAACCCGCCGAAAAAGTACATCGGCGACCGGCCGAAATGCGAAAGGAACGAGACCGTAATCAGGTCCAGGTAGCCCTTGACCATGCGTTCCATGCCGAACTTCGAGGAGCCGTATTTGCGCGCCCTGTGGCAGACTACCTTCTCGCCGATGCGGCGGAATCCGGCCTCCTTGGCCAGGATCGGGATGTAGCGGTGCATCTCGCCGTAGACTTCGATCGACTTGACCACCTTGCGGCGGTAGGCTTTCAGTCCGCAGTTGAAGTCGTGGAGTTTGATGCCCGATACGGTGCGCGCCGTCCAGTTGAAGAATTTGCTGGGCCAGCGTTTGCCGATCGGGTCGTGACGTTTGAGTTTCCATCCCGAAACCATGTCGTAGCCCTCTTCGAGGATCATGCGGCGCATGTCGGGAATTTCGTCGGGCGAGTCCTGCAAGTCGGCGTCCATCGTGAAGACCACGTCGCCTTCGGCGGCAGCGAATCCGCAGTAGAGTGCGGCCGACTTGCCGTAGTTGCGGGCGAACCCGATCGCCCGCAGGGCGGGATAGTGTTCTTTGAGGCGTTCGAGCGTCTCCCACGAGCCGTCGGTCGAGCCGTCGTCGACGAAGACGATTTCGTAAGAGAGGCCGTTTTCGCGTGCTACGCGGTCGATCCAGGCCGTCAGTTCGGGGAGCGACTCCTCCTCGTTGTAGAGCGGCACGACCACCGAGATGTCCAATCGCTTCTCCATCCGGTTACTCCTCCGTATTGTTGTCGAATCGTTGCCGGGGCTGTGCGAGGGCGGCGAGCACCAGTCCGAACAGCAGGCCGAGCAGGGCTTGTCCGGCGACCGACGAGAAGGTGATCCAAAGAGGCGACTGCACCATCAGGGCCATTTGGGAGATCATTTCGCCGGTATACAACCCCGTTTTCGAGAGAAGCGCGAACGATTGTTCGTAGAGTTCGGCATATTTGTCCGTGAAGAGGATGCGGCTGGCCAAGATCGTATAGGCGGCG
>ERZ837487.4707-NODE-4707-length-10357-cov-4.495535_pt1 | contig 10357 bp, 7 predicted proteins | sample MGYA00519911_ERZ837487 | MGnify/ENA primary metagenome ERZ837487 (study PRJEB31850, sample SAMEA3708818) | human gut metagenome | biome: human gut; feature: human-associated habitat; material: faeces | place: China | collected 2014 ...
CGTTCTCTTGGGGGTCCAAGGGGGATATTCTCTCACGTGAGAGAATATCCCCCTTATCCGCAGCCCCACACGGTGCGGGAAAAAGCCGCAGCCTCTTCTGGCTGCTCCCCCTCCGCGCCATGCGCGGAAAAAGAGAGGACTTCTCTTTCGAGAAGCCCTCTCTTTTTACTTATTTTCTGCTGTGCAGAAGCAATTATTCCGCTTCCTGCATCGCCTTTGCGGCAGCGACAGCCTTCGCCTGTGCGTCGGCGGAACACTGCTCGTAGCGCACGAAGTGCATCACGAACGAGCCGCGGGACTGGGTCATGGAGCGCAGGTCAATGGCGTAGCTCATCAGCTCTGCCTCGGGGCACTCGGCCTCGATGACCTGCTCGCCGTTGCCGGTCGGGGTCATGCCCATGACGCGGCCGCGGCGCTTGTTGAGATCGCCGAGGATATCGCCCATGTACTGGTCGGGCACCGTGACCTTGAGCTCGCACACCGGCTCGAGCAGGACCGGGGACGCCTCGGGCATGGCTGCCTTGTAGGCGAGGTTCGCCGCGGTCTTGAACGCGATCTCGGACGAGTCGACCGGGTGATAGGAGCCATCGTAAAGGACGGCCTTGAGGTTCACGACGGGATAACCCGCGAGCGGGCCGTGGACGCAGGCCTCGCGCAGGCCCTTTTCGACTGCGGGGAAGAAGTTCTTGGGGACGCTGCCGCCGAAGACTTCCTCGGCGAAGACCATCTCTTCGCTCTCCTCGTTGGGCTCGAAGCGGATCCAAACGTCACCGAACTGGCCGCTGCCGCCGGTCTGCTTCTTATGACGGCCCTGCTTGGAGACCGTCTTGCGGATCTTTTCACGGTAGGGCACGCGCGGCGTGTCGAGCACGACCTCGACGCCGAAGCGGCTCTTGAGCTTGTTGACGAGCACGTCGATCTGAATATCGCCCGCGCCGGAGACGACCATCTGGTGCGTTTCGGCGTTGTTGACGACGCGGAAGGACGGATCTTCCTCGTTCAAGCGGTTGAGGCCCTGGGCCATCTTGTCCTCCTGGCCGCGGGTCTTGGGCGCGATGGCGACGCTGTAGCAGGGCTCATCGAACGGGATGGGCTCGATCTTGACGACCTTGCGCGGCTCGCAGAGCGTGTCGCCGGTCTTGACCTTGTCCATCTTGGCGATGGCGCCGATGTCGCCGCAGGTGAGCTCCTTGACCTCGGTATACTTCTTGCCCTTGGGGATATACAGGCGGCCGAGCTTCTCGGTCTCGCCGGTGCGGGCGTTGACCATGGGCATATCGGGCTTGATGGAGCCGGAGAGCACCTTGACGTAGGAGTACTTGCCGTACTGGTCGGAAATGGTCTTGAAGACGAACGCGGTCGGCAGTGCGCCGGGCGCGACGACGAATTCGGAGGACTCGCCGTCCTCATTCTCGGCCATCAGGGCGCGGGCGTCCTGCGGCTTGGGAAGAAGCTCGACGATGGTATCCATCAGGATGCGCGTGCCCATGCCCTGAATGGCGGAGCCGCACACGACAGGGAAGAGGGACAGGTCCTTGACGCCCTGGCGCAGGCCATGGATCATCTCGGCATAGGTGAAGTCTTCACCGGCGAAGAACTTTTCCATAAATTCCTCGCTCGTCTCGGCGACGGACTCCTTGAGCGCGTCGTAGAGCTCATCGAGCACGGGCTTTTTGTTCTCAGGCACTTCGATCTCGACGCGGCCGCCGCCGGGGCCGAACTCGAATGCGCGCTTATGCAGCACGTCGATGATGCCGATGACCTTCTTGCTCTCGTCCCAGATGGGGGCGACGACGGGGGCGATGTTCTTGCCGAAGCGCTCGCGCAGCGTGTCGAACGCGGCGTTGTAGTCGGAGTTCTCCTCGTCGGTCTTGGAGATGTAGAGCAGACGGGGGAGAGAGTTCTTCTCGCAATATTTCCACGCCTTTTCCGCGCCGACGCTCATGCCGGCCTTGGCCGAGCAGACGATGACGGCAGCGTCGGCAGCCTGAACGGCCTCCGCAACCTCACCGGCGAAGTCGAAGCCGCCGGGCACGTCGAGCACGTTGATTTTGCAGCTGTCGTATTCCACGGGAGCCACGGCCAGAGAAATGGAGATCTGGCGGCGGATCTCTTCGGGATCGTAGTCACAAACGGTATTGCCGTCGGCAATTCTGCCCAGACGGTCCGTGCCGCCGGTGAGATACAGCATGCTCTCAGCGAGGGTGGTCTTGCCGCTGCCGCTGTGGCCAAGCAGCACGATATTGCGGATGTCTTTTGCACTCATAATGGGTCAGTCTCCTTCCGAAAATCGTAAATCCCAGATCGGCTCGCGCCATAAGATGGGATAATACTCAATGCAGAAATGATATCATGTTTTTCTCTCCATTACAACCATATTTTTCCGCAAATTTTCGTTTTCTTCGTTCGAAGTGTCAATAACGGTCGCTGAGCAGGGCGTCGACCAGCGCGCTGAGCGACCACAAAAGTACGTAAATAAGCAGAGAAAACGGCGTGAGCACGCTGTATGCGCCGACAAAAGTTAAATAAAATGCAAGGAGCGTCGACGCTGTGGCGGCTAAAAATGCAAGCACCGTGCACCGCTTGGCGGACGCGCAGAGCCGCTTGCTGCCGAGCACGACCTCGGCATACGGCATGAGGCCTTCGCGCATGAGCAGCGCATACGGCCGCCCGCCGCCGCGCTCGGAGAGCGCCAAGCGCGTCGAGAGCTTGGGATAGACCGCGCGCGCGTCGGTGCCGAACTTGCGCTTCAAGAGCGCAGGGGTGATGTTGCCGTCGCGCACGGCGAGCACAGGCGTGATGCGGCTGTGGTGCAGGGCGTGGAGCGCCCAGTCGACATTTTCCGCAGGCATGTACTTCACGGCGAACACCGCGATCAGCGTGCCGTCGACCGAGAGGAACACGCCGGTCTTGAGGCCTAAGTTGCGCGGCAGGTTCACGCCGCGCTTTCTCATAAAGCCCGCCGTGCCGAAGAGCACCGTTTCGCCGTGGATGCGGCCGCCGACGCCGCCCTCTTCGTAAAAGTCGACGTCCTCGACCTGCTCGCGGAAGCCGCCGTCGCTGGCGAGAAGATTGTCAAAAAGGCGGCTCAGACCGCTCTCGGACGCGTGGGCCATCGTCGCGGCGTAGGAGATGACCTTGCCGCTCTCCTCGCCGAAAACCTTGAGCCCGCCGAGCGTGACCGTTCCGGGCGGGAACAGGTCGCCATCGGTCAGGATGACGCAGTTGCTCCGGCGGATGGCGTCCGCGCCGGAAAAGCCCGCCACGGCGCTGCCGCTTTTGGCAAGCCGCGCGGCGATGCGCTTGAGCGGCAGCGCGCACACCATCGGAAACGCGAGCAGGTTCGCGCTCGCGAGCATCACCGAGAGGTTCCACGCAAGCAGCGCGTTCTGCTTCGTCTCGAGCGTCGAGAGCACGCCGAACACGACCGCCGCCGCGAGGAAGACCGGCAGCAGCACGCTCTGCCAGCGCGAATAGGGAGCGTTTGCGCGCGCAGAATTCGAAAATCCGCCCGGCAGGCCCACGCGCTTGGCCGCGCCCCCTGCCGTCACAGTGACGATATACGGCGCGTTGCCGATGGCCGCGATGCGGAACGTGTCATACATGCCGTGCAGACGCAGGCTTTCGCCCAGCAGCGCGCAGTAGACCGACATCGCCCCCAGCACCGGCAGCGGCAGCGACAGCGCCGCGCGCGCGGGAAGAAAAGCGTAGAGCGCCGTATCGAGCAGCGTGACAAGGCATAGAAGCATCGTCAAAAAGCCCGACGTGACTTTTCCCTGTTTGAGCGAGCGCAGCGCGCCCGCAAAAATGCGCCAGCCGATGGCGCAGACGATCGCCTCGACCGCCAGCAGCGGCAGCGCGCGGATCATCGGATCAGCGGTGTACGCCTCCGGCAGGATGGAAAAATGCTCCAGCACCGCCATGACGCACAGCAAAAGCGTGAAAATACCCGCCCCACGGCGCGCCTTCGTCGCGCCCGAAAGCTGGGCGCGGTAGTCGGAGAGCGTTTCGGTCAGCGGCAGCTCGGGGAGCTCGGGTTCGGGCTCTTCGAATTCTTCTTCCTCGTCCTCTTCCTCCTCCGCGTCGTCGTAGAGCTGCTCGGTGTCGCGCATCTTGCGGCGGGAGAACAAACCGCGGCGCGGCGGCTCCTCCTCGATGATCGTGTCCTCGCGCTCGGAGAGCGCCTCCTGCACGGTCTGGGCCAGGACGTCCTGCAAGCTCATGGACTTGGGCTCGTCGTCCTGCGCGGGCTCTTCTTCGGGAGTTTCTTCCGGCTCGGCTTCCACCGGCTCTTCGGCCTTTTTCGCGCCGGGGAAGGGGATGACGGGGATGCGGGCGGTCTCATCCGCCGTTTCATCCACCGTTTTTTTCGCCGTCTCCGCCTTTTTCGGCAGGGGGACGACCTTTGCCGACTGCTTTTCCTCCGCGGGCGGCTCGCTTGCTTTTTCTTCCGGTTCAGGCGCGGCGGGCGTGCCGCTGCCGTACTCGGCCAGAATGCTCTCGAGCGTGAATTCCGCGTCCTCGTCCATGCTGCGGGCCGTGTTTTTCAGCAGCAGCTCCGAGTCGGCGAGCGTTTCTTCAAATTCAAGGTCTTTGGGGTCCATATCGTTCCTTCTTTACCGTCACTGCCCCAAGCGCTGGCGCACCGCCTCGTAGAGGAGGATGGCCGCCGCTGCGGAGGCGTTGAGCGACGAAATTCTGCCCTTCATCGGGATGCTGACGAGGAAGTCGCACTTTTCGCGCACCAGTCTCGTCATGCCGTCGCCCTCGCTGCCGATGACGATGGCCGCGGGGCCCTTGAGGTCCGCGGAGTAGAGGTCGCTCGTGCCCTCGGCCGCCGTGCCGAAGACCCAGACGCCTTCTTTTTGCAGCTGCTCCAAAAGCGCGGGGATGTTCGGCACGCGCGCGACGGGCACATAGCTCACCGCACCCGCGCTCGTCTTGGCAACGACGCTCGTGAGACCCGCGCTGCGGCGCTTGGGGATGATGACGCCATGCGCGCCCGCGCACTCCGCCGTGCGGATGATCGCACCGAGGTTATGCGGGTCGGAGATCTCGTCGCAGACGACGATCAAGGGGTTTTCGCCTTTTTCGCGCGCGATGTTCAAAATATCCTCAACACTGACATATTCGCGCACGCTCGTGAGCGCGATGACGCCCTGATGGGCGTGCGTGCGGGACATGAAGTCGAGCTTGCGCTTGTCCGCGTCCACGACGACCACGCCCGCGGCGCGGGCGGTGGAGGCAATGTGGCCGAGCGTCTTATCGGTCTCGCCCTTCTGGATGAAAATTTTGTCGATGGTCGCGCCCGCGCGCAGCGCTTCGATCACGGCGTTGCGGCCCTCGATGATGCCGTCGGCCTCCGCGTCCTGTACGCGCGCGGTCTTTTCCTTGCGTTCCTTATCCATAAAAGAAATTTCTCCTTGTGACAAATTTTTATAGAATACTCCATTGCAACTATAACACAGAACAAGGGCAAGATAAAGAGGGCGCAAAGCAAAAGTTCATCGAAAATTCACCGTAGAAAACTTGTGCGATTTTCTTATATATGGTATAGTTGAAATCACTAATTCAAAAAGTGCGCATTTTCGCATTTTTCTGTCTCCCGACTGGAGGAACATCATGGAGCAAAACAACAGAAACAACCACAACCGCGGCGACAAGAACCGCCGGCGCGGCGGGGGAATGTGGTCGATCGTCCTATGGGCGCTGCTGCTGACGATCGGTGTGAACTATCTCTCGGTGATGCTGGAGCAGGCGCGCTCGGCAGAGTCGTCCTGCGAGATCGCCTACAGCGAGCTGCGCGACCTTGTGGAAGAAGGGAAGGTCAAGTCGCTCGAAGTCGGCGACAACGTATACACCATCACGCCGGTGGACGGCTTCACCTACACCGACGCCGACGGCAAGAGCTATGATCAGAACTATACGCTCTTCACCACCATCATTCCCGACGCGACGGAAAAGCTGATCACCCTGTGCGATGAGCACGGCGTGACCTACACCAAGCCCTATCAGCCGCCCGTTTCGCCGATCCTCACGTTCATGGTGAACTATATTCTGCCCACGGTGCTGATGGTCGGCGCGTTCATGCTGCTGATGAACTTCATCACGAAAAAGTCCGGCGGCATGGGCGGGATCGGCGGCATCGGCAATGTCGGCAAGGCAAATGCCAAGGTCTATATGGAAAAGTCCACGGGCGTCACGTTCGCGGACGTCGCCGGTCAGGACGAGGCGAAAGAATCGCTCGTCGAGATCATCGACTTTCTGCACAATCCCGAGAAGTACACCGCCATCGGCGCAAAGATCCCCAAGGGCGCGCTGCTCGTCGGCTCTCCCGGTACCGGTAAGACGCTGCTGGCCAAGGCCGTGGCGGGCGAGGCAAAGGTACCGTTTTTCTCGATCTCCGGCTCTGACTTTGTCGAGATGTTCGTCGGCGTCGGCGCGAGCCGCGTGCGCGACCTCTTCGCCGAAGCTTCGAAGGTCGCCCCCTGCATCATCTTCATCGACGAGATCGACACCATCGGCAAATCCCGCGACGGCAGCCGCTACGGCGGCGGCAACGACGAGCGCGAGCAGACGCTCAACCAGCTGCTCGCCGAAATGGACGGCTTTGACCCGAGCAAGGGCGTCATCGTGCTTGCCGCGACGAACCGCCCGGAGGTGCTTGACAAGGCGCTGCTGCGCCCCGGCCGCTTCGACCGCCGCATCACCGTCGACCGCCCGAACCTCGCCGGCCGCTTAGCAACGCTACAGGTCCACACGCGCGGCATCAAGCTCGCCGAGGACGTGGATCTTAAGAAGGTCGCGCTCGCGACCGCGGGCTGCGTGGGCGCGGACCTTGCCAACCTCGCCAACGAGGCGGCGCTCCGCGCCGTGCGCAAGGGGCGCAAGCTCGTCACACAGGAGGATATGCTCGCGGCGTTCGAGTTCGTCATCGCGGGCAGTGAGAAGAAAGGCAGCGTCCTCACCGAGTTTGAAAAGAAGCTCGTCGCCTATCACGAGGTCGGCCACGCGATGGTCGCCTACAAGCAGAAAAACGCCGAGCCCGTGCAGAAGATCACGATCGTCCCGCACACCGAGGGCAGCCTTGGCTACACGCTCCTGATGCCTGAAGAGGACAAGACGAACCTGCGCACGCGCGATGAGCTGATGGCGAAGATTGCCGTCTCGATGGGCGGCCGCGCGGCCGAAGAGGTCGTGATGAACACGATGACCAACGGCGCCTCGCAGGATATTCAGGAGGCGACGAGCATCGCGCGCAACATGGTCGCCATGTACGGTATGAGCGACGCGGTCGGCATGGTCGCGCTCGGCAGCGTCCGCAATCAGTACCTCGACGGCGGCTACGGCCTCGACTGCGCGCAGGATACCGCCGCCATCATGGACCGCGAGGTCAAGCGCATTCTCGACGAGTGCTACAAGGACGCCGTACAGGTCATCCGCGACAACCGCGAGGATATGGACAAGGTCGTCGCCTATCTCCTTGAAAAGGAGACCATCACGGGCGGCGAAATGGTCGCTATCCTCGAAGGCCGCGATCCCTCGACCGTCGAAGAGGCCTACGCCTCCACGCGCAAGAGCGAGGACGGCTTCCGCCCCTCGCAGCCGAGCGTGATCGAAGCGCCTGCCAAGCACATTTCGATGACGAGCGAAAAGATCGAAATGCCGCCGGAGGACAAGGGCAAAGATGCTCAGACTGAGGACAAGCCCTCGACTGAGCCCGAAACGCCGGATACTTCCGCGGAAAACACTGACGAAAACAAATAAACAACCAAAAAAATCCCCGCTGTTTTTACAGCGGGGATTATATCAATTTATACCACTTGGAATAAGTAGAACTTGAGGTAATCCGTCTCCGGCACGTTCCAGAGGATGGGGTGGTCGCTTGCCTGCGTGCGCGCTTCGATCTGCCGCAGCTCGACGCCCGCGTCCGCGGCGGCGGAGCGCAGCATCCGCTCAAAGCGTTCGGCGGGCATGAAGTGGCTGCACGAGGCGGTCGCAAGGTAGCCGCCGCGCGGCAGCAGGCGCATCGCGCGCAGGTTGATCTCCTTGTACCCCTTTTCGGCGTTATTCGCCGTGCGGCGAGACTTTGTGAACGCCGGGGGATCGAGGATGATGAAGTCATAGGGCTTTTCGTGCGCGGCCTCGAGCTGCGGGAGCAGGTCGAAGACATCGGCGGCGAGAAAGTCCATTTTGTCCTCAAGGCCGTTGCGCGCCGCGTTCGCGCGCGCCATTTCGATGGCGCTCTCGGACACGTCCACCGCCGTCACATGCTCCGCGCCGCCCTTGGCGGCGTTGAGTGCAAACGAGCCCGTGTGCGTGAAGCAGTCGAGCACGCGCTTGCCGTGCGCGAGGTGCGCGACGGCGAGGCGATTGAACTTCTGGTCGAGGAAAAAGCCCGTCTTCTGCCCGTTTTCGACATCCACACGGTAGAAAACGCCGTTCTCGCAAATTTCAGTGATGGGGCTCTCGGGCGTTTTTTTGCCGGGGAGGGGAAACCAACCCTTGTTCTGCGTCAAGCCCTCCTTTTCGCGAAGCACGACATCGTTGCGCTCAAAAAGGCCGTCGATCGTCTCGCCGTCCTGCTCCAGCACCTCGACAATGAGGGGGAAGAGCATGTCCTTACTCTTTTCCATGCCGAGCGAGAGCGTCTGCGTGACGAGAAGATTTTCAAACCGGTCGACCGTCAGACCCGGGAAGGCGTCCGCCTCGCCGAAGATCAGGCGGCAGCAGCCGGTCTGCCCATCCATGACCGCCTTGCGGTAGTCCCAAGCGTAGCGTACGCGCCGCCGCCAGAAATTTTCGTCGAAGCGGTCGTTCGCGTTGCGCGAGACGATGCGCACGCGGAGCTTGCTCAAGCGGCTCAAAAAGCCCGTGCCGAGATATTTGCCCTTTTCCGACACCACGTCGACGAGCGCGCCGTTTTCGCACTCGCTCTCGTCCGGCTCGCGGGCGATGTCGGAGTCGTACACCCAGGGATGTCCGCTCTCGAGCCAGCGCGTGCCCTTGGCGGTGACGGTCAGGATCGGATATTCGCGTGCAGCTTTCATAGATCAAAATTCCTTCTTTAAAACAAGTTTTCCCCATCATACCACGGCAAAAGCCGCGGCACAACTCATTTGTTGAGGAAAAACAGCCCGACAAGGCACAGCGCAAGGCCCACGAGCTTGTTGACCGTGATGGCCTCGTGGTAGACAAGATACCCAATGAACACCAAAATCGTCGCGATGGCCGCCGCAGACGACACCTGAAACGCGCTGACCGGCCAGCCCGCCTTGTAGGCGTGCATGCTGCCAGCTTCCAAACCGACGACCGCGAAACCGAGCAGGTACGGCGCCCAGTTCATCTGGCTGTATTCGTGCAGAAGGTTCGCCCCGCCGCGGTTCGTCACAAAATACAGGATGCCCGAAAAGATCGAGCCGATCAGATACGTGACCGTGAGCGACGCAAGCGGATCAACGCTCTCGGGCAAGGATTTCGCGCAGATGTGATACACGGTGTTCGACGCCACAACGAGAATGAGCGGCCAGAAGTAAGCCATAAATATTCCCTCCTATTCAAATGCCGGATGCAAAACGGCAGCCAGACTTCCGCCTGACTGCCGGTAGGTGCGCACCCGTAATAGACAAGGAAAGTGTATCAGCGCCGCGCGCTCTTGTCAAGGAAAATCCCGCTGCGGCGGCGATTCTGACAAATTTGTAAGCGACAGTTCATACAACCTGCCGCTTGTATTTTCCGCTCCGCCATGCTACCATAAAAATGTCATATCAATCCCAGCCGCGCTTGCGGCGCAGACTTTAATGGAGGCAAATTATGAGCTATCCCAAGACCGGCGAAGAAGTTTACGTCAGCCTGAATCTGTCTAACACGATGCTCACGGGTCTCGGCAAGGGCACGATCACCCGCGAGGACGTTTCTGTGGACTACCTGAAAAAGCTGTTTATGCAGCACGGCGTCATCGTCTCGGCCAAGCCCGAGTACCGCAACATCATGGAGCGCGTGAACAGCACCTATGACTTAGGGCTTGAAATTCCCGCAAAGCTCCAGCTCTTCCAGCTCTCCGAGCAGCACCGCCGCCTGGTGGTCGTGAATATCTCCGGCCTTCAGCGCAAGAACGGCTCGCTTCTCCCGTCCTACACGGAAGAGGAGCTTGACGAGGCCACGTTCACGTTCGTCAAGTACTACGTGCAGGGCGAGCACTACGACGAGCTTGTCGAGGAGAACAAGAAGCTGCGCTACGAGCTCGAGCAGGAGATCTCCTGGAGAAACCGCACGGATTCCGAGGGCTAAAGTTCTCAACAACATTTACATCAAAAAGGAAGAGGTTCCCAGCGGGAACCTCTTCCTTTTTGGCTTC
>ERZ837487.4709-NODE-4709-length-10352-cov-2.371953_pt1 | contig 10352 bp, 9 predicted proteins | sample MGYA00519911_ERZ837487 | MGnify/ENA primary metagenome ERZ837487 (study PRJEB31850, sample SAMEA3708818) | human gut metagenome | biome: human gut; feature: human-associated habitat; material: faeces | place: China | collected 2014 ...
CGATCACTGTCACATATTTATCAATTTCCTCTAATAAAAGTGGTCTATGTCTGATGTTCGCATCTGGAGCAAGTTCATCTCTCATTTCTACAATATAAAAAAATCCCTGTTGTCACTGAGAACATGGATGAAAATCTGATCATCACTTATTCTCCGAAATATAAAGCTTATCAGCGAAAGATCCGTTCCCGTCAGATCGAACGTGCCTGTATATCAGCAGACCTTTTCATCCGAACGAATCAAGGTTGATGATACGATTGATGCATACTTTGAAAATATATTGCAACACGAATGCAACATGAAAAAAGAAAACCCCACGTAAAAACGTGAGGTTTAAGAATGGACTAGGCGGGAATCGAACCCGCGTCCAAAAGCCAATTCACATGAGGCTCTCCCATTACAGTCAGTCTTCTTTCATTCCCTCTACCGTGCTCCGACTAACAGGATCACAGCTTCAGTAGCTTCATCAATACTTTAACCGGCACAAAGCTTGACCGGTCAAGGGTCCTGCATGTTTGAAGCCAGGATTCCAGACTACAGGTGATCTAGAGCTGACTGCTGCAAACTAGGCAGCGTACGCTAATTTATTATCTGCGTTTATATTTAAGTTTGTACCGTAAGGTGGTCCCTCCCAATGGCTCCTCAAGCTTCATAACCCCTGTCGAAACCTTTACTAGCCCGGAATTAATAAGCTTGGTTCGAGACTGAGAGTCTTCCCAGTCTCGAAATTATATTATATAGTCTCTTATATAGGATGTCAAGTCTTTTTGTATAACTTCTTATACAATCTTTAATCTTCCTTGAAATTATCCAAAGTTTCTTACTTTGAAGTCTCTCTGTGCTTCTCTTAACTGATCTCTCTTTGAGATATCTTGTCGTTTGTCGTAGAGTTTCTTACCTTTGCATAATCCGATCTGAACTTTCACCAAACTTCCACTAAAGTATACTTTTAATGGAATCAATGTATATCCCTTCTGATTGATCTGTCCGATCATCTTGGAAATCTCCGATTTATGCAATAATAGTTTTCTTGTACGAAGTGGATCTTTGTTGAAGATATTTCCTTTTTCATAAGGGCTGATATGCATCTGATGAATGAACACTTCCCCATTATCAATATCAACAAAGGATTCTTTGATGCTGCAGTGTCCTTGTCTTAAAGATTTTACTTCAGTTCCATGAAGTACGATCCCTGCTTCAAAACTGTCTTCTACAAAATAATCATGTCTTGCTTTTTTATTATTTGCTATGAGTTTAATTCCATCCGTCTTCGCTTTGCTCATAATCATCATCCTCCACTAACTCAAAATCAATATTCTTAAGCATCATATCCACATCTTTGACACGGATTTTCGCCTTCTCTCCTAATTTAAATGTTCTTCCAGTTCTTTCTCCTACCATGGAATAGGTCTTCTCATCATAGTAATAATAGTCTCCCGGAAGAATGGATACATGAACCATTCCTTCGATCGTATTTGGAAGTTCCACATAGATTCCCCAGTTTGTCACACCGGAAATGATTCCTTCATGTACTTCTCCGATTCTTCTTCTCATGTATTCCGCTTTCTTAAGCTTACATACTTCTCTCTCGACTTCTTCTGCACGGCGTTCCATCTTAGATGACTGTTCTGCTACTTTTGGCAAAATTGCATCGTAATGACTGAATCGTCTTGTTGTAAATTTATTATGCAAAGTTTCCTTGATGATCCTGTGGATCTGAAGATCTGGATATCTTCGGATCGGTGATGTAAAATGGCAGTAATATTTTGTGGACAATCCAAAATGCATAGAGCTGTATGCAGAATATTTTGCCTGTTTCATAGATCTTAATGTCAAACGGCTGATCAATGGTTCTTCTGGTGTTCCTTCGATCTTTGTCAGTAACTTCTGTACTTCCTTTGGATGAATCTCATCATGACTGCTCTTTAAGTAAATTCCAAAGTTTTGTAAAAATACCTGTAACTTATCAATCTTCTCATGGTCTGGAATCTCATGGATTCGATACAAAAATGGAATCTCTCTCCAGTAAAATTCTTCCGCGATCGTTTCATTGGCACACAGCATAAAATCTTCTATAATCTTTGTTGCTGCATTTCTCACCTGTGGATAAACATCAACTGGACGGCCTTTTTCATCTAAGATGATCTTAAATTCTGGAAAGTCAAAGTCAATGCTTCCTCTTTCATGACGACGATATCTTAAAATGTCGGATAATTCCTTCATTAACTCAAACATTTCTACAAAATCTTCGTATTTGTTACGTTCTTCCATATCCCCATCCAAGATTTTAGCTACGGATGTATATGTCATACGATGATCGACGTTGATCAATGTCTCTGCGATCTGATGATCGACAACCTTTCCACTTGGATCAACTTCCATGATACAACTTAATGCCAGTCTGTCGCATCCCTGATTTAAGGAACAGATTCCATTCGATAATTGATGTGGAAGCATCGGAATCACACGGTCTACAAGATATACACTTGTTCCTCGTTTTAACGCTTCTTTATCTAATGGAGAGTACTCTGTTACATATTCGGATACATCCGCGATATGTACTCCAAGTAAATAATTCTTTCCTTTTCTTGATAATGTGATCGCATCATCTAAGTCCTTCGCATCTTCTCCATCGATCGTTACCATTGGCCAGTCTCTGATATCCATACGGTCTTTGTAGTCAGATGCTTTGATCTGTGATGGAATCGTATCAACCTGCTGTTTGACATCATCTTCAAACTGGGTTGGGATTCCATAAGCTTTGACAATTGATAAAATATCAACTCTTGGATCATCTTTATGTCCTAAAACTTCAATGATCTTTCCTTCTGGACTTCTTCTGGCATCTCCATAATCTGTGATCTCTACCATCACTTTAAATCCGCTGGTAAGATTCTTGCACTGAGATTTGGATACAAAAATATCACTGTCAAATCTTAAATTATCTGGAATCACGAACCCAAAGTTCTGGTTTTTCTGAAGAGTTCCGACCACTGTCTTGATTCCTCTCTCTAAAATCTTGATGATCTTTCCTTCTTTTCTTCTTCCAGAAGTTGGATGATCGTCCAATACCTGCATTAAGACCGTATCTTCATGGAAAGCTCCATTCATGTTCTTCTCATGAATGTAATAATCGTCATCTTCCCCTTCCACAGTCACAAACCCAAAACCTTTGCTTGTACAACTGAATGTTCCTTTGACCGTCTTCACACTTGGCGGCATGTATTTTCCACGTTTACTTACTTCAATCGATCCTTCTTCTACCAGTTCATTCAAAATCTCAACAAACTCGTCACGATCTTCTGGAGCTACCTGCATCAGGTATCCGATCTCTCTTTGTTTCATTGGCTGATAATACGGATCGTTGATCAACGCTTTAATTTTCTTCTTTCTGTTAAATCGTTTATCTGTCATTACGTTCTCCTGTATATTTAAATCTTCTTAATCTTTTTATGGAAATTCTCTTCGACATAAAAAGCACCTCTTAAAACAAGTTTAAGAAGTGCTTATCTTTTCTCTAAATAAATCTTGAGCAAAGGATTGCTGCTGTTACGAAAAATACGATCGTAAAGAATGTTGTCACTTTGATCAGTGTTCCTTCCTTAGAACGACCTTTGTTCTTGCTCCAGTATGTTCCGCTATCTGCTGCACCGGTTAAAGAACCTAATCCCGCCTCTTTTCCTTCTTGCATTAATACTAATATGATTAATAAAATTGATGCTATAATAAAAATTACAGTTAATGCTGTTTTCACGATATGCCTCCTAATATATTTCCATTCACTGTGGTTCATTCTAACATATACATATCAAACTTGCAAGGAAAACAACAATACTTTGCATAATTTTTACATTTTTATCCTTTTACCAGCCATATTTTGATAAGCTTCCAAGCTCTTCTTCAATACGTAATAAACGATTGTATTTTGCAGTACGATCAGATCTGCAAGGTGCTCCTGTTTTGATCAGTCCTGCATTCGTTGCAACTGCAATATCTGCGATCGTCGTATCTTCGCTTTCCCCTGATCTATGAGAAATGATTGTTTTGTAGTTTGATTTTGCAGCTGTCTCAATGGCATCTAATGTCTCTGTCAATGTTCCAATCTGATTTGGCTTGATCAAAATACTGTTTGCAATATTTTCCTTAATTCCTTCTCTTAGCCGTGCAACATTTGTTACAAATAAATCATCTCCAACTAGCAGGATCTTCTCTCCAAGACGGTAGGTCAATACTTTCCAACCTGGCATATCTTCTTCATTTAATCCATCTTCAATGGAAAAGATTGGATAATCTTCGACAAGCTTTTCATAATACTGCACCATTTCTTCAGAATTTCTTCTTACTTCCTTGCCTGCCATCCTGCTTTCTCCCATAAAATGATAAACTTTCTCATCTTCATTATAGATTTCTGATGCAGCACAATCCATAGCGATTGCTATTTCTTCTTTTGTTTTATATCCTGCCTGTTCAATTGCCTGCACCAAAAGATCTAATGCCTGTTCTGAGCTTTCCAGATTCGGGGCGAAACCTCCTTCATCTCCAACACCTGTATTTAAATGATTTCTCCTCAAAATGTATTTTAATGTATGATAAACATCCGTTCCCATCATCAAAGCATCTTTGAAAGAGTCTGCACCAACTGGTGCAATCATAAATTCCTGAAAATCAACGGTATTATCTGCGTGTTTTCCTCCATTTAATATGTTCATCATTGGTATCGGAAGTTTGGATGCAAAGCTGCCTCCGAGATACTGGTATAACGGTAAACCTAGTCCACAAGCGGCTGCCTTAGCAGTTGCAAGTGATGCTCCAAGGATTGCGTTTGCCCCAAATCTTTCTTTGTTTGGGGTTCCATCTGCTTCTAACATGATCTGATCGATCTCAATCTGATTGAGTGCATTTTTGCCAGTCAAGCGGTCTGCAATCTTGTGATTCACATGATTAACAGCTGTTTCAACACCTAATCCACGGTATCTTTTTTCGCGGTCTCTTAACTCTAACGCCTCATATTTTCCTGTAGAAGCACCAGAAGGGACAATCGCTCTTCCCAAGGCTCCATTTTCTAAAAGTACATCGACTTCTACCGTTGGATTTCCTCTGGAATCTAAAACTTCCCTTCCGATAACATTTTCAATGCATAAACGATTTTTCAATTTTTGTCACATCCTTCTTTATGAAAATAATAGTGGTATTATTTCCTTGGTTGGATGTTTTTATACATATCACTAATATCGATCAAATATATTTCTTTTCCATGTTGCACCAGCATCTTCTTCTCTTTTCCTGCCAGATACATTTGCGTATCATCTCTAAATTTCTTTGGCAATATAAATTTCTTATATGTCTTATTTCTTAGATTACACAAATAATCATTGCCTTGATCATCATCAAATAAAACATAATCTCCAGCATCATCAATAATATGTACTGTTTTGACATCTGGAATATCAATGGATGTTTCATATGCCAGATGTTTTAAATGTAACTTTCCTTTCTTTTCTTTGTATACATACCATTCGTTATTTGAATATTGTTCTTCTTTGGAGCGGTCATCCCATTGTTTTGTCGCTTTGGCTGTTTTTAGATTAATTTTATTCCAGACGTTGTATTCAGAATTTTTTGTCATGACAGGATTTCCCATTGCTACAATCTTGTCTTTTCCAATAAAACAAATTTCTTCATTGTGTGCATATCCACTGATTCCTGGCTGTTTGGTTTCTTTTCCTGTTTTAAGATTCAATGCACTCCAATATCCTTTGCTTCTATAATTTAACAAAATCCATTCCCCATCTGGTGACATCTCCATATTGCAGATTTTGGTGTCATCTGTAATCTTTGTTACTTTTCCTGTTTTAAGATTTAATTTTGCAATACATTCTTTTTGTATGATATCATCTTTTTTATTCATATGATATAAAGAAACATAAATCGTATCTTCATCCCATACTTTCCAGAAAATATCACTGATATTTCCTTTCACATTGTATACATAAATTTCTCCACGAATCACTGCATACTGAAATGAAAATTTCCTTCCATTATAAATTCCATGGAACCATTTTTTCTCTGGTTTTAATTCTTTTAAATGATTCCCTTCAATTGTATATACTTTGTCTGTTACTTCGACATCGTATTTTCCTTCGTAATGATACTGACAGATAAAGCTTTGGTTGTGTCCTTGTTTGATTTCCATGTTATCTTTTAGCACAATCTTTTGGTTTTTCTTATGATCGCTGACATCTTTGGTTTGTGTTACTTTATATATCGTCTGTGACATAAATGTCTTTTGAATCCACTGCCGAAATGTTTTCGATGTCGCTGCTGCCACGCTAACACTTATTCCTAAGGTCAGAAAACAGATCAATGCAATCGTTGCTGCTTTAACCATTGGTGTCATTTGCTTAAATTTTAATTGCTGTTTGTGGTTTTGGTTCTTTCTCTTTTCCATATCTTTCAATGTTTCCATCAAAAATTTATCATCCACTGCATCGATTGCCTGAAATAATGTTTTTTCCTCATCCTTATTGTCTTTCATATTTCAAATCCCTCCTCTTTCAGATATTCTTTTAACTCTTTTCTGATCCTTAACAGTTTGACTGACATATTCTTTGGAGTTATTTCATAATCTCTCGCCATTTCTGAGACCGATTGCAAAAACCAGTATCTTCTTAGAAATAAGATCCTTTTTTCTTTTGGAAGATTTTCAATAAATCTTGCTATCAGCCATTTTAATTCCCGTAATTCAATCTGATTTTCTACATTTTGTTCTTTGCTGATGCACTCTTCTAATTCTTCCAGTGAAAGATCATACTGGCTGTTTCTCTTTTTTGCATGATGATATTCATAGCGTTTTAATGATAGATTTTTTATGATCCTGCAGATATACGCTTTGAATGGATTCGGTTTCTTGGGCGGTATCTGATTCCACAAGGTAAGCCATGTATCACTGACACATTCTTCACTGTCTCTGATATCGTTTAAGATTCCCATGGAAATGCTTGTACATAATCGTCCGTATTTTTTATCTGTTTCGTGAATTGCTCTTTCTTCACGGTTTGTATACGGGGAGACAATCAATGAGAAAAAGCTTGGCATGGTTGATAAAGCAGAGCAGCTTCTCCTTGACATGGGTTTCCATCAGGTACGCGTCCGTATCCACGGAAATATCGCAAGAATCGAAGTCCTTCCGGGAGAAATCGCAAGGATCGTTGAAGAAGAAAACAGAACGCAGATTGCATCAAAACTGAAAGAATATGGGTTTGATTATGTAACACTGGATCTTCTGGGCTACCGCACCGGAAGTATGAACGAAACACTCGAAGATAAGGAGATTAAGAAATAAATGTTGAATCAGTTTTCCAGAACACAGCTTTTATTTGGCAAAGAGGCGATGGAGAAGCTGGCCGGCTCCCGTGTTGCCGTATTTGGAATCGGCGGAGTTGGCGGTTATACTGTCGAGGCACTTGTACGAAGCGGAGTCGGAGCAATCGACCTGATCGATGATGACAAAGTATGTCTGACAAATCTCAACAGACAGATCATTGCAACCAGAAGTACAGTTGGTAAATACAAGGTAGATGTCATGAAAGAACGTATTCTGGACATCAATCCGAAGGTCGAAGTGAATGTTCATAAATGTTTCTATCTGCCGGAAACAAAGGATGAATTTGATTTTTCGCAGTATTCTTATGTGGTAGATGCGGTAGATACGGTGACTGCGAAAATTCAGCTTGTTATGGAGGCAAAAGAAGCCGGAGTTCCGATCATCAGCAGCATGGGTGCGGGAAACAAGCTGGATCCGACTGCTTTTGAAGTGGCTGACATTTATAAAACATCTGTCTGCCCGTTGGCAAAAGTCATGCGGCGTGAATTAAAGAAACGTGGAGTGAAAAAACTCAAAGTAGTCTATTCAAAAGAACAGCCGACCAGACCGATTGAAGATATGTCAATCAGCTGTCGTACTAACTGCATCTGTCCTCCGGGAGCTGCACATAAGTGTACGGAGCGTCGTGATATCCCGGGATCCACTGCATTTGTACCGTCTGTAGTCGGTCTTATTATAGCAGGAGAAGTCATCAAAGATCTTGCGGCAAAGTAAATATGGCGGCTGTCAAAACTAAATAAGGTCCCTGTTTCGGGCTGTTATCTTGCGATATATCGAATGAAATTGCGGATAATGGCCCGTTTTGGACTCGCTTTATATAGCTAAAACGAATTAATGATAAGATGAAAGTATCGTTTTGACTCGTAACTGTGAGGGTACTGAACAGTTACCGTATTTCTATACAAAGGAGAAAATTCGTATGAGAAGAAATAAAAAGAGTAGAATTCTTGCAATTTTGCTTGTTGTGTCGATGATCGGAAGTTCTGCGGTTTATGTTCAGGCGGCAGAGGTAAGTATTACTCCGGCAGCAGAAGCCGAAGATCCGGATACGGATATCGAGATATGTGGGGAAGAACATGAGATGAAAGAAGTGCAGGTAGTGGAACCTACCTGTACAGAAGCAGGATATGTACTCTGGAAATGTTCGAGCTGTGATTATGAGGAGAAACGTGATCTCAAAAAGGCACTTGGTCATGATCTTGAGGTGTTTTCTACAGAAGAGGCCACAGAAGATACTCCGGGAAAAGTTGTTTATAGATGTAAAAGAGAAAAGTGTGATTACACGGAGACTAATATCATTTCTGTAGCAGAACCAGGTACAGACGATAAAGAAAATGACAAAGACAATAACCCGGGAAACAATGAAAAGCCGGATGGTCCAGCTGATCTGAACGAAAATGATAAGACGGATAACAATGGTGAGACAAAGCCGGATACCGGAAATGAATCCGGTGAAGATTCTGATAAGACAGAGGAACCCGCGGTTGACGAAGAAGAACTCCCGGATGTGGATGAAGAATATGCGTCCTATGCTTCTTCTACATCTACGGAGGTTGTAGCAGAATATGATCCGACAACGGCTTCTCACACGATCAAAGTAGCGAAAGATGCAAAGCATCCGGAGGAAGTCGAGGAGATCGAGGGAAAAACTGTCGCAGATAATACAGCCAGAATCAGCAGAGATGAACAGGGAAACCTTACGGATCTGGCGATATCTACGGAAATTGAAAAGATTAAAAACGGATTTTCTCTGACCAGTGAATCAAAAACATTGAAATCTATTTCCATCATAAATGCGAAAGATCTGCCAAATGACTGGTTTACTTTAAATGCAGGCAAAACGGCAGGTGAACTTGGAATTCATGTGGAGTATGAAAAGGATAAAATTACTCTGACTCTGACGGAAAACAAGAAGATACTGAATATTGTAAACGTTACAGAGGATGAGACAACGATTACAATGAAGACTTCAACCGGCGGAAGCTTTGGGATTCGAAAAAATCTTCAGAAGTTTTCAACAAAACTTGAGGGCGTGGTAAAAGGCACAAAGAACCGGATCGTACTGAAAGGTACAGAAGGTGCGAAACCATCTGCGGGATTGTCTTATGTGAAAGAAACTGAAAATAAAGAAAACGCTGAAGACTCTGCAAATGCAGATGAAAATGCAAATGAAGAACATTACTGGATCAGAGCTTACAACGATGAGGTGGAGGATCCAATTGTGATCACTGTTTATAAGAAATAAAAATTAACGGGGCATATCAAAACGATATGCCCCGTGATTTTAGTATTCGCCTACAACTGTAGCTTTAAGCAGGTTGGTGTTTCCGGAACGTCCAAGCGGAACTCCGACAGTCAGAACAACGACATCGCCTTTTTTTACATAGCCGTTTTCTTCGGCGGCTTCTGTAGCGTGAAGGAGAAGGATCTCCATGCTGTATTCTTCTTTTGTCAGGATCGGAGCAACACCCCATACCATGTTTAACTGACGCCATGTACGTTCATCCGGAGTACATGCGATGATCTGGCATCCTGGACGATATTTGGAAACCATGCGTGCAGTGTTTCCGGAACGGGTAACTGCGATGATGGCTTTTGCATTCAGGTCGATGGCTGTCATGCAGGTAGCATGAGAAATCGCAGTTGTTACGTTGGTAGTGTCATCTTTTGTACGAACACTGAACTGTTGGTTGTATTCAACATCAGCTTCTGTACGGCGGGCAATCTTGACCATCGTCTTGAGTGCTTCAATCGGATATTTACCGGCAGCAGTTTCACCGGAAAGCATGATCGCACTCGTTCCCTGATAGATAGCATTGGCAACGTCTGTAGTCTCTGCACGTGTCGGACGCGGATTCTTGATCATGGAATCCAGCATCTGAGTTGCTGTGATAACCTGTTTGCCGGCACTGTATACTTGGGAAATGATATCTTTCTGAATAACCGGAACGTCTTCAAGCGGAATTTC
>ERZ837487.4715-NODE-4715-length-10337-cov-2.364618_pt1 | contig 10337 bp, 6 predicted proteins | sample MGYA00519911_ERZ837487 | MGnify/ENA primary metagenome ERZ837487 (study PRJEB31850, sample SAMEA3708818) | human gut metagenome | biome: human gut; feature: human-associated habitat; material: faeces | place: China | collected 2014 ...
GTCGGCCATGCACTCGTTGAAGAGTTTGCGGTCCTCGCCGCGCTCGATGACGTCCACGTCGCAGCCGATGAGCTCTACGCCATAGCGCTCGAGCACGCCGGACTTGGCCAGTTCCACGGCCGTGTTCAGGCCCGTCTGGCCGCCGAGGGTGGGCAGGCACGCATCGGGCCGCTCCTTCGCGATGACCTTTTCCACGAAAGCCGGTGTAATGGGCTCCACGTAGGTGGCGTCGGCCAGCTCCGGGTCGGTCATGATGGTGGCCGGGTTCGAGTTTACGAGAATGACCCGGTAGCCCTCCTCGCGCAGCACCTTGCAGGCCTGGGCGCCGGAGTAGTCGAACTCGCAGGCCTGGCCGATGACGATGGGGCCGCTCCCGATAACGAGAATGCTCTTGATGTCCTCGCGCTTGGGCATTTACGCCACCTCCCCTTCCGTGTCAGCTCCGAACTTCCAACCGGACAGGCGGTCGGTCGCGATGTCGATGTCCAGGTAGTCCTCGCGTCCCTTCATGAGGTGGGCGAAGGCGGTGAACAGGTAGTGGGCGTCGGTGGGACCGGGGGCCGCCTCCGGGTGGTACTGCACGCTGAAGGCCGGCACCTCCAGGAAGGCGAAGCCCTCGGCGGTGCCGTCGTCGAGGTTCACATGGGTGAGCCGAATGCGCCCGAAGCGCTCGTTGGCCACGACGGGGGCGACGCCCTTGCGGCCCCACTCGCGCAGATCCTCCACATGCTCGGTCGCGCTGCCGGAAAGCTCGGGGATCAGCGCGCCCAAGCTTTGGAAGCGGGGGCAGAAGCCGTGGTTCTGGGCCGTCACCTCTACCCGTCCCGTGAGCAGGTTCTGTACCGGATGGTTGCCGCCGTGATGGCCGAACTTCAGCTTGTCGATTTCTGCGCCCGCGGCCTTGGCCATCATCTGGTGCCCGAGGCAGATGCCGAACAGCGGCACCTTCCCCAGCAGCTTCTCCGCCTGTCGGTAGGTCTCCCCCACCGCCTCCGGGTCGCCCGGGCCGTTGGAAAGGAACACGCCGTCGGGATTCATCGCCAGCACCTCTTCGGCCGGGGTGTCCCAGGGCACCACCGTAAGCTCGCAGCCCGAGGCCACCAGACCGTCCAGGATGGAGCGCTTCACGCCGCAGTGGTAGACGATCACTTTGAAGCGGGGCTCGACGGGAGCGGAAAGGGCGAAGCTATGGGAGACGGGCAGGTTCGCGGCGGTGTAGGAGTAGGCGCCGTCGCAAGATACGCCAACGACCTGGTTCTCGCCCACCAGCGACGGGCTCTGGCGCACCTTCGCGAGCAGCGCGGCGACATCGGTGTCCTCGGTGGAAACGACGGCCCGCTGGGCGCCATGGTCGCGGATATGGCGCACGAGCGCGCGGGTGTCGACGCCCTCGATGGCCACGACGCCCTCGCGCGCCAGATACTCGCCGAGGCTCTCCTGGCTGCGCCAGCTGGAGGGCGTGGGGCACATGTCGCGCACCACGAGCGCCCGCAGGGCCGGATGCTCCGCCTGGGCGTCGTCGGCGTTCACGCCGTAGTTGCCCACCTGCGGATAGGTGAGCACCACGATCTGCCCCGCATAGGAGGGATCGGTGACGATTTCCAAATAGCCTTCCATCGAGGTGTTGAAGCAGATCTCTCCGAAGGCTTCGCCGGGCGCCCCGCAGGAGGTACCGACGAACACCGCGCCGTCCTCCAATACGAGCACCGCCGGCGCTCCCGCAGGCTTCGAGGTGGCCGCCCGCATCTTTTCCGCAATCTTGCTCAAAGGTTCCGTCCTTTCCGCGACTCGCTCGCTTTCGCCTCATGTGCTTCGCCCCGCCGCGCATCCCTGCGCCTTCGCACCCACGTGAAAGCGCGGCCCGTTCCACAGCGGCGGCCGCAAAAAAGCGCCCTCGCCTTGGACGGGGGCGCTCGCAAGCACACAAGATGAAGTTCGCTCATCGCACCTTGCCGGTCTCTCGGTACCGTCCGTTAAAGGTCATTTTTGAGCATAAGACACCCTGACAGGTATGCATCTGCACAAAATTAAGCGGCCGAAGACGGCAGCCGAATGGCGGCCTAGCCCTCGAGGTCACAACCTACGATGACCTGCGCTGGACATCGACGGCCAGCGATTTGCCGGAGAAGGCGATGCCGTAACGCAGGCTGCCCGCGCCGCTTCCCGCCGCCTCCGCGTCGTAGGCCCGCGCCTCTATCTGGGCCAGGGCCTCGGCGGCCAGCGCCTCCAGGCGCCCCGCGTCGGCGCCGCGCTCGAACTTCAGCTCCAGGGTGATCGCGGGCAGCCCCGCCCGCTCGGGAAGGAGGCGGATGTCGAAGCGCCCGCGCCCGCTCTCCCGGTTGGAGAGGGGATCTTGGTAGCCCTCCATGCCGAACAGCAGACCGAGCACCAACATATGGTAACTGTTCTCACTCGCAAGATCGAAGAAGCTAGCCGAGTACAAGAGGATGTTCTCCAGCTCGTGCGCGACGGCAGCCGCGTCTCCCGCTGTCAGGGCCTCGTGGAAGGCGAACAGGCGGTCGCGCGAGCCGGCGATGGAGGAGAATCGCTCGATGATCTCCGTGCGGTACAGCTCGCGAATCTCGGCGTTGGGGATGCGCAGGGCGCGGCGGATGCGGGTGTTGTTCGGCGTCTCGATGTCGTTGGTGGTGAGGTAGCCCGCCAGATAGAGCATGCTCCACAGCGCGCCCGGGGCCACCTCGCTCTCGTCGGGGAAGACCACCGAGAGGTTCAGCGGCTCGCGCACCACCCCGCCAGGCTCCATAAGGGCGTAGAGCTTCTGCTCCGTTGCCGCGTCGCGACGGCGGACGAGATCGCCGAGCACCGAGTTGCTCGAGGTGTTGCCCCAGTAGACGTCGGCCACGCATCCCTTCTGGAAGTAGTTGACGACGCTCCACGGGTTGTAGACGTCCACGTTGCCGAACCGGTAGCCGTCGTACCATGCGCGCACCTCGTCGATGGCGGCCGACGCATCCAGATAGGCCGCCAGGGCGGTAATCTCGTCCCCGGTGAAGCCGTAGCGCTCGTCGGAGAGCACGTTCAGCGAGGTGTTGACGTCCAGGTTGTTCAGATCGGAGAAGATGGACTCCTTCGATATTCTCTGCACGCCCGTGAGCACGGCGAAGGCGAGGGCCGAGTTGTCTTTCAGGGCGCCGGTGAGCCACATTTTCATGAACGTCACGGCTTCCCGGTAGTAATGGTTGGCCGACGCGCTCATGACAGGGGCGTCGTACTCATCGATGAGAATCACCGTGCGCTGCCCGTGGTGCTGGAAGAGCAGGCGGGAAAGGAGGAGCAGGGAGTTGGTCGGCAGCTCGTCCTCTCCGTGGCTTCCGGCGATGCGGGAGAAGAGCGCCCTTTCCTCTTGCGAGAGCGCGGTGCTCTCGGCGAGGTAGCCGTGCCGCAGGTACTCGCCCACGATGTTCTCCTCGATGGAGCGACGCCCCTCGTACCAGGTCTGGGCCTTGGTGTTGTTGAAGGAGAGGTGGATGACCGGATAGGCGCGGTGGTGCTTGCGGAATGCCCCGGCGTCCTCGTCCCAGATAGCCATGGATGCGAAGACGTCGTTCTCGGGCGCTTCGGCGGGAGAATCGGCCGGCGCCATCTCGAAATAGCAGTGCAGCATGCTCAGGTTGAGGGACTTGCCGAACCGGCGCGGCCGGCAGAAGAGCGTGGCCTTCGAGCCGCTGCGGAAGAGGTCGGCGACAAGCAGCGACTTGTCGACGACGACGGAGTCGCGCACGGCAGATCTGAAATCGCTGTTTCCCAAGGGGAGCGTTCGGCTGCCCGACAGATCGAGGACGCGAACGTTTCCCATGCGGAAAACGCCGTCGCGGTAGAGACTGTCTTTTCGGATGCCCATAGCTGCTCCCTTGGTTTCAGATTGCTCCCACCGATTATAAGGCAAGGAGCGTGGGCCACAGGGCCCCGTCATTCCTACCGGAAAAGATACATTTACCGAGCGGAAGAATGCCCTGGAGCTTTCTGATAAAATGGCGCAATCGACCGTGGTTATACCCCGTTATCCCAAAGTGTGGGATAACGGGGTATAACTTTTTCGAAGGAAGGATGTTCGCGGGCGAATGGGGTTCACGCCCAGGTGAAAACGAGGCGTGCCTCATCAGGAGCGCAGCTGCGCCTCGGTGCTGTTGGCGAAGTAGCCCTCGGGGATATTCTCGCGGACGACGTTGGCGAAATCGCGCGCCTCGTCGCTGGGAGAACAGCTGGAGGGCCAGGTGAGAGACACGGGATACCACATGGTGTCGGTGGCCACCTTAAAGCGGATGATGCCCGGCTCGTTGCGGTAGCGGTTCGCGATGCACTCGGGCAGTGTCGCCCAGCCGAGCCCCGCCTTCACGCCTTCTATCATAGCCTCGTGGGTATCGAAGCAGCCCACCATGTTGTGGTCGCGCAGCGAGAGTCCGTAGCGCTCGCGGAAATGGCGGTTGCCCACCATGTGGCGGCCGGAGTGCCATTCGTAGACGATCATGGGCCACTTCAGCAGGGTGTCGATGGGCACCGGCCCCGGCATCTGGTTGTAGGGGGCCTTGTCCGGCGCCAAGAAAACAAGCTTCTTGTAGCCGAGCACCTCGGTGACGATGCCGGGCTCCAAAGGCTGGTTTTCCAGAATGGCGAAGTCGAGCTCGCCGTCCTTCAGCTTCTGCACGAGCTCGGGCTCATAACCCGCATCCAGGTGCACGTGGGCATCGGGCTGCTCTTTCACGTACTGGGCCACCAGCCGCGGCAGCAGCGTTACCCCGTCGGCGAAGCTCATGCCCACGGTGACGTTGGCGGGGAAGTGCTCGTCGATGGCGGCGATCTGGGAGGCCATGACCCGTTCCATATCGGCCATGTTCTGAGCGAACTTCACGGCCACCTTGCCCGCCTGGGTAAGAGAGATGCCCGTAGAGGTGCGGTTGATGAGCGAAGTGCCGAACTGCTTTTCGATGCTGGTAATTTTTTGCGACAGGCCCGGACGCGACATGTAAAGCTGGTTTGCCGCTTGTGAAAGACTTTTCGCCTTCGATAGAACCAGCAGAACCTCGATATCGTCGAACAGCATAGCTCCTCCTCATCGGCGGCATGGCACAGCGACGGTATTGTCCTTGTTGTTCGGTGCATTTCGGCAAGCTTCCCCGTCGCTGCCAAAATTGCGTGTTTAATCCAACATTAAACCTGCCCGTTCCTCCCGCGTCCAGAGCCTTTTATCGAATCGGTGGAGCGATTTTTGACGGTGGCTGTAAGCAAAACTTGCATGTAACGAACCTTTACAGCCCTTGCAACTAAGTGCGACGGCGAATCGGTGACTGTCATGCTCATCGATGATTTCTCCTCTCTATGATGAGGCCACTGGACACGGGAACGTCCGAAGTTGGGCAGCATCGATCGGGCCCAAGTCGCGAACCGGACTCTCTTTGTGTCTCCGAAAACGAGGAGAAAGAAGAGGAGGAATCGATGGACAAACAAGGCATCATCGAGACCAGCAAGAAGCGCCGCGAGGGCGAGCGCATCTTCTACACGTCCTGCCCGGCCAACGGGTGCTGGGACTCAGCCTGCGTGCTGAAGTGCCACGAGAAGGACGGGAAGATCATCGCCATTGAGCCCGACGACTCGGTGAACCCCAACGACTCCCGCGAGGACTGCGGTTGGGAGAACACGTGGAAGGGCAACGTGCAGATGCGCCCGTGCGCCATGGGCCATTCCTGGAAGAAGGAGCTGCACGCCGACACGCGCCTTCTGCATCCCATGAAGCGCGTGGGCAAGAAGGGCCCGGGCCAGGGCTACTTCGTCCAGATCTCCTGGGAGGAGGCGCTGGACACCATCGCCGAGAAGATGAAGGAAATCAAGGGGAAGTACGGTCCCTACGGCATCTTCCATTCCCAGTATCCCAGCTTCGAGAAGAATGGCTTCCCGCTGGCTCCCTGGTGGGAGGCGGGCTTCGGCGCCTGGGGCGAGCATTCCACCTCGGGACACGCCGCCGGCGAGATGCTGCACCTCGGAGTTGATCTCACCAAGGTCACCCGCGGCCTGCAGAACGCCCTGCCGGGCTTCGAGGCTCCCGACCTGTTCAACTCCAAGCTCTTCATCATGTGGGGCATGGACCCGGTGGTCGCCTGGTTCGGCCCGACGTCCTACTACATGCAGCTGGCCCACGAGTACGGTCTGAAGACCATCGTCATCGACCCGCGCTACACCCAGTCTGCCGAGATTCTCGCCGACCAGTGGATTCCGATCCGCCCCGGCACTGACCTGGCCATGATGCTCGCCGTGGCCCAGGTGCTCTTCGAGGAGGATATGATCGACCACGAGTTTATCGACGAGTGGGTCGACAAGGAGGGCTTCGAGGAGTGGCGCGCCTACGTCATGGGCGAAGGCGAAGACGGCCTGAAGAAGACTCCCGAGTGGGCCGCTCCCATCACCGCTGTGCCCGCTGAGACCATCCGCGAGTTCGCGCGTCTGTACGGCACCGAGAAGCCGGTGCACCTGCAGTACTTCTACTCCTGTGCCAAGCGCCACATGGGCGACTACTCCGCCTCGGCCTCGATGCTTCTGCAGGCCATGACCGGCAACATCGCCTGCCACGGCGGCTGCGAGTCCGGCGCCTGCCTGCCCACTCCGGGTCGCGTGCCCGCGCCGCGCGCCGACTGGCAGCGCGATCCGGGCGACTATCAGGTGCCGGTGCTGTTCAACAACAACTGCCTCACCGAGATTCTCGCGCGCCAGGACGACTACTGGTCGGGCAAGATCACGGAGTCGGAGTTCCGTCACCTCATCGGCAGCCCCACCAACGACTGCCCGCTGCCCAACATTCAGATGATCATCTTCGAGAACAACTACGGCAACAACCACTCGAATGTGAACAAGCGCTTCGCCGGCATGGCCAACACCGAGTTCAACTGGGGCTTCCAGTGGCACATGAACCAGCCCACCGCTGAGCTGTGCGACATCATCCTGCCGGCGCCCGTGTGGCAGTTCGAGGGCATGGACGAGTACATGTACGGCCATCAGCGCTTCGTGAGTGGCCCCAACGGCATGCGCAACTACTTCACCTTCTGCGCCCGCGGCCTGGACTTCCCCGGCGAGGTGCGCTCCAAGGAGTGGGTGTGGACCCAGATCGCCAAGCGCCTGGGCGACGAGGTCGTCGAGGGCTATAACCCCCGCATGAAGGACGTGGCGGTGGAGGATTGGGTAGACGCCCAGGAGGCCATCTACAAGGAGGCCTTCGAGAAGTGGGCCGACAACGCCACCATCATGGCCTATCTGGGCTATGATCATCGTCCCACCTGGGAGGAGTTCAACGCCAACCCGGTCATCCGCACCGAGATTGACGAGCCCTACTACCCGTTCAAGTCCGCCATGGACAAGGGCGAGAGCCCCTTTAACACCCCCACGAAGAAGATCGAGTTCTCCTCGAATTTCGTGAAGACCCACGACATGACCGAGAGCCGTTGGCGCGGCCGCCTCGATCCGATGCCGGTGTGGAGCCCCAGCTACGTGGAGGGCGATATCGGAAGCGCCTCCAACGACGGCTTCTACAACCCGAAGGTGAAGGACTATCCGCTCTCCCTCGTCACGCCCGTGTCGGTGTACCGCCAGCACTCTTCCAATGACAACAACCCCTACATGCGCGAGGACGTCTACCGCCACGCCGTGTGGATCTCCGGCGTGGACGCCAAGGCTCGTGGCATCAAGGACGGCGATTTGTGCCGCGTCTACTCCGATCGCGGCGAGACGCTGCTCACCGCCTACGTCACCAACCGCTGCATGCCCGGCACCGCCGCCGTGCACCATGGCGGCTGGTACCAGACCAACGGAGAGACCTCCGAGATGAACGTGTTCGGTCAGGACATGCGCGGCACGCCCAACATCCTTCTGGACGACGGGCACTTGCCCCACATCCTCGGCGCTCTGATCATCGCCGGTTTGGTGGAGGTCGAGAAGGTGGCCGACGGCGACGCCGAGGGCTACGGCAACGAGGCCGAGCGCGGCGGTGCCCGCGGCGCCATGGTGGCCGTTGCCTGCCGCGACCGCCTCGCCCAGAAAGACGGCGCCCGCGACGCGGCGGCCGTGGCCATGGAGGCCGCAGCTTCCGCCGCTGAGAACGCCTAGCCGATTGCACCCGAAAGGAGGAACCATGACCCAGTACGGATTCTTTTTCGATATGAACCGCTGCTACGCCTGCCAGGCCTGCAGCATCGCCTGCAAGGACTGGAACGAGATCGAGCCGGGCGCCGAGAAGTGGATGACCGTCTACGAGTGGGAGAGCGGCACGTTCCCGAACCTGCGCCTGCACTCTTTGGCCTTCAGCTGCGCTCACTGCGAGAACCCCGCCTGCGTGGCGGTCTGCGAGAGTGGCGCCCTGTACAAGGAGGACGAGTACGGCGCAGTGCTGGTGGACCAGGACAAGTGCACCGGCTGCCGCAAGTGCTACGACGCCTGCCCCTACGGCGCGCCCAAGTTCGCCACCGATGAGCCCGACTGCAAGATGAGCAAGTGCACCATGTGCGTCGACCGTCTGGCCGAGGGCATGCAGCCCGCCTGCACTGCGTCCTGCCCGCTGCGCGCCTTCGACTTCGGCCCGCTCGACGAGCTCATCGAGAAGTACGGCGACGTGCGCTACTGCGAGGGCATGCCCTCGCCCGACGCGACGAACCCGGCCTACCTCATCTGGAACCCGCGCGAGAAGACTCCGCTTCTGCCCTACGACGTGAAGGAGGCCATCGCCCTTAACCAGCAGCGCGGCGACCTCGGCACCATGTTCGAGAGCGAAGAGGATCTCACCGTCTTCGACGAGGGCACCATCGGCCGCGACGGCCTGAAGATGAAGCACGGCTCGAACATCGAGCTCATGCGCGCCACCCGCAACGATATGGCCTAATCACCCCGTATCGTTTGTGGCTTGCGGGGCGGGTGTCTTCGAGGGGGTGCCCGTCCCGCCTTTACGAAACATCTATGCTCTGTTGCGGATGTGGAGGATCTGCAAGGGGGCTTAGAGGAGAAGAGAAACCTCTAGGAAAGGGGAAAATCAATGGAGTTGATCGGAGTAATCGGCATCATCGCCGGCCTCGTCTTCTTCGTCATCGCGGCCATGAAGGGCTGGAACGTGCTCATCACGTCCATCGTGACCGCCATCGTCATCGCGCTGACCAACGGCATGGACATCATGGAATCCATGGTCGGCACCGAGACGTCCTATGTTACTGGCCTTGCGGGCTTCATCCGCGGCAACCTGTTGATCTTCATGGGCGGCGCCATCATGGGCGAGTTCATGGATAAGTCGGGCGCTGCCAAGGCCATCGCCCAGTTCGTCATGAACAAGGTCGGCACCAAGAGCCCGTACCTGGTGCTTCTGGGCATCGCCGCCGTGGGCGCTGTGCTCACCTATGCCGGCATCTCGATGTTCGTGGCCATGTTTGCCCTCATCCCGCTGGCTCGCCCGATGTTCCGCGAGTGCAACATCCCGTGGCATCTGTTCTGCGCCGCCTGGTCTTTGGCTGCCTGCTCGTTCACTATGGCCATGATTCCTGGTGTGCCGGCTGTGGCCTGGATCAACGCGGCCAACGGCTGTGGCGTGTCTTTGACCGCCGCCCCCATCATGGGCATCGTGGGCTCCATCATCGCCATCGTGGTGAGCTGCATCTACATCAAGTTCGCTCTGAAGCGCGCTGAGGCCAAGGGCGAGCACTACGAGGCCACCGCTGACGATATCGCGGTGGAAGAGGACAAGAACATCCCGCCCGTGGGCCTGGCCATTCTGCCGCTCATCGTGCTCATCGCCGTCATCATCGGCCTGTCCGCCACCGGCATGAAGAACGTTGTGTACATCGGCATGATCTGCGGCATCATCGCCTCGATCATCTGCTTCTTCAAGTACCTGCCGAGTCTGCGCGACACGCTCGGCAAGGGCGCTGTCGCCGGCGTGGGCCCGGCCGTGTTCACCTCTGCTGCCGTGGGCGTGGGCACCGTGGCCGCCGCCTCTGTGGGCTTCACGGTCATCTACGAGGCCATCTTCAACATGCCCGGCGGCACCTACGTGTCCGCTGCCACCATGGCTGCGGCTCTCGGCGGCATCATGGGCTCCGGCTCGGGTGCTGTGGGCATCATTGCCCAGAACTTCCTGGATCCCTACCTGGCCACCGGTGTCGACCCGGCTGCTCTGGCGAAGATCATCGCCACCTCCGCCACCATCGGCGGCGCCCTGCCCAACTCCGGCGCCATGTTCGGCATGCTCGCCGCCATGGGCCTGAACCACAAGAACTCTTACAAGCACATCGCCGCCATCTCCATCGGCGCCGGCATGTGCGCGCTCGTGGTCATGATCATCATGGCCAACGTGG
>ERZ837487.4724-NODE-4724-length-10322-cov-3.622188_pt1 | contig 10322 bp, 9 predicted proteins | sample MGYA00519911_ERZ837487 | MGnify/ENA primary metagenome ERZ837487 (study PRJEB31850, sample SAMEA3708818) | human gut metagenome | biome: human gut; feature: human-associated habitat; material: faeces | place: China | collected 2014 ...
CGCTGGCGGAAAAGCTCTGGCAATTTCTGTCGGCAAAGTAAAGGAGGGATCGACCTGGCCGAAGCAAGAATTCAAAAGCTCATCGCCGAATCGGGGCTCTGCTCCCGGCGCACTGCCGAGCAGTGGATCGCCGCTGGGCGCGTGCACGTAAACGGCGAGACCTCATTCATCGGGCAGAAGGCCGACCCCGAAGTCGACGAAATTACCGTCGACGGCAGGCCGCTCACACAGGAGGGGCAGAAGCGCTACCTGATGCTCAACAAGCCGCGCGGCTATGTCTGCACGCTCTCTGACGAAAAAGGGCGAAAGACCGTCGCCGAGCTCGTCAAAGACTGCGGCGAGCGCGTCTATCCCGTCGGTCGGCTCGACCTCGACTCCGAGGGACTGCTGCTTTTGACGAACGACGGCGAATGGATGCAGCATCTTCTGCACCCGCGCTACGAGGTCAACAAGGTCTACGAGGTCAGCGTCGCGGGCGAGGTCCGAGGAGCGGCGGAAGCGCTCGCTTCCATGACACAGCTCGACGGCGAGCCCATCCGGCCCGCGCAGGTGCGCGTGCTGCGGCAGGGGAGGGACACCGCCGTTCTCTCCATCACCATCCACGAAGGAAAGAACCGGCAGATCCGGCGCATGTGTGCCGCCGCCGGATTACACGTCAAGCGCCTAAAGCGCGTGCAGGAGCACGCGCTCAAACTCGGGGCTCTTCCCGTCGGCGTGTGGCGCGATCTAACGGAGCAAGAGCTCCATGCAACAAAATCAAAGTAACAGAGGACGATTTTATGACGAAGAATATCTTACATAATATCGAAAAGAACATGAGCAGCTTTTCCAAGGGGCAGAAGCTCATCGCCCGCTTCATTCTGGAAAACTACGATAAGGCCGCGTTTATGACGGCCAGCAAGCTCGGCAAGACCGTGCAGGTCAGCGAGTCGACCGTCGTGCGCTTTGCCACCCAGCTCGGCTACGAGGGGTATCCGAGCATGCAGCGTGCATTGCAGGAGATGATTCGCGGCAAGCTCACGAGCATCCAGCGCATTCAGGCATCGGACGGCGAGCTCGCAGGGTCCGATCTGATGACGAACGTCCTGCAGCGCGACATGGAGAAGATCCGCATGGCCATCGACCAGACCGACGGCGCGGAATTTGAGCGCGTGGTCGACACGATCATCGGCGCGCGCCGCATCTACATCGTGGGCTTCCGTTCGTCCTCGTTTCTGGCAGGGTACTTAAACTTCTACTTCCGCCTGATCTTCGACAACGTCACTCTGGTCAACGGCGGCGCGGCCGGCTCGTTCGACCAGCTCTTCCGCGTCTCCAAAGACGATGTGGTCATCGGTATCTGCTTCCCGCGCTACAGTGAGCTTGCGCTCAAGACCATCCAGTTTGCGCGCGACCGCGGCGCGACGATCGTCGGCGTGACGGACAGCGAGATGTCGCCCATCAACCAGATGTCCAGCAATTCGCTGCTCGTGCGCAGCGAGATGATCTCGTTCGTCGACTCGCTGGCGGCGCCCATGAGCATGCTCAACGCACTCATTCTGGCCGTGGCCAACAAGAAGGGCGCAGACATCTCCGCGACGTTCTCCGAACTCGAGCACATCTGGGAGCGCTTCGACATTTTCGGCAAGATCGAAGATGAATAAGGCGATCGTTGTCATCGGCGGCGGCGCGGGCGGCATGATGGCCGCGATCTGCGCCGCGCGCAAGGGTGCGCACGTGACGCTGCTCGATCCAAACGAGCGCCTCGGCAAAAAGGTGAACATCACCGGCAAGGGCCGCTGCAACGTGACGAACGATAGCACTTGCGAAGAGCTGCTCGCCCACGTGCCGCAGAACCCGCGGTTTTTATACTCCGTGTTTTCCCGCTTCGACGGGCACGACGCCATCGATTTTTTCGAGGGGCTCGGTGTGCCGCTCAAGGTCGAGCGCGGCAAGCGCGTGTTTCCCGTGTCCGACCGGTCATTCGACATCACAGCGGCGCTTGAGCGCGAGCTCAAGCGTCTGCACGTCAAGCTCGTGCGCGACCGCGCGCTCGGTATTTCGGTCGAAGACGGCCATGTCGCCGCCGTCAAGGGCGAAAAAGGGGAGTACACCGCCTCCGCCGTCATTCTGGCGACGGGCGGGCTGTCCTATCCCGCGACGGGCTCGACGGGCGACGGCTTCCGCATGGCGGAAGCGCTCGGCCACACAGTCACGCCGCTGCGCGGCTCGCTCGTGCCGCTTGAGGCGCGCGAATGCGCGGTGCTGCAAGGGCTGAGCCTGCGCAACGTCGCGCTGACGGTATATGAAAACAACAAAAAGATCCACTCGGATTTCGGCGAAATGCTGTTCACGCACTTCGGCGTGAGCGGGCCGCTCATCCTGTCGGCCAGCGCGCACATGCGGCATTTCGACAAAAAGCAGTACCGGCTGGAGATCGACCTCAAGCCCGCGCTCGACGAACAGCAGCTTGACAAGCGTTTACTGTCGGACTTTGAAAAGCGTGCGAACAGCGACTACTGTAACGTACTCGGGGCGCTGCTGCCGCAGAAGATGATCGACGAGTTCATCGACCGCTCGGGCATCCCGCCGCACGAAAAGGTGCACGATATCACGCGCGCCCAGCGCGAGACCATCCGCACGCTCTTAAAGCGCTGGACGGTCAACGTCACCGCGCCGATGCCGGTCGAAAATGCGATCATCACCTCCGGCGGCGTCAAGGTGGGGGAGATCGACCCGAAGACCATGGCGTCGAAAAAGGTTGGCGGCCTTTATTTTGCCGGTGAGATCATCGACGTAGACGCCTACACGGGCGGCTACAATCTGCAAATCGCCTGGGCGACCGGCAAGGCCGCGGGCGAGGCTGCCGCAGACGCGCTGCTGACGCAGTAAGCACATATTTATTGTAAGAGGGAAGAATCAAACAGATGAAAAAGCATTTTTCCATTGCCATTGACGGCCCCGGCGGCGCGGGCAAGAGCACGCTCGCCAAGGCCGTCGCCAAGAAATTGAACATTCTGCATGTCGACACGGGCGCGATCTACCGCACCATCGGCTACGCGGCGTTTTCCCGCGGACTGGACGCAAAGGACGAATCTCAAATCGCGCCGCTGCTGAAAGAAATTCAGATCGACATGGCATTTGACGAGACCGGCGGACAGAAGATGCTGCTTGACGGCAAGGACGTCAGCACCGAAATTCGCCTGCCGGAAATTTCGATGTACGCCTCGAACGTCTCGGCGCTGCCGTACGTGCGCGCATACCTTCTTGAGATGCAGCGCGACATCGCGCTCAGGAGAAGCGTCATCATGGACGGGCGCGACATCGGCACAGTCGTTCTGCCGGACGCCGACCTCAAAATTTACCTGACTGCTTCGGCCGAGGAGCGCGCGCGCCGCCGCTGTCTCGAGCTCTCTGAGCGCGGCACGCCCAAGGCGTATGAAGAGGTGCTGCGCGAGATCAACGAGCGCGACTATCAGGACATGCACCGCGATATCGCCCCGCTGCGCGAGGCAGAGGATGCCGTGCACTTCGACACGTCGAAGCTCAACTTTGAAGAGAGCGAGCGGGCGCTGCTGAATCTCATTCAGGAGAAATTGAAATGATGCACCGTATCTTTTTTGCGTTTATCTGGATCATCGGTCGGGTTCTTTTGTGGATCTACCGCGTGGACGTCAAGGGACTTGAAAATCTGCCCAAGCACAGCGTGCTGCTGTGCCCGAACCATTCAACGGACTTAGACCCCGTGCTCATCGGCCTGTGCCTGCCGCTCGACTACCATCTGCACTTCATGGCCAAGGCCGAGCTCTTCGACAACCGCGCGCTCGCGTGGCTCATCCGCACGCTCGGCGCATTTCCCGTCCAGCGCGACGGCAAGGATATCCAGTCCATCAAGACCGCGATGCAGGTGCTCCACAAGGGTGAGAATCTTCTGATCTTCCCCGAGGGGACGACGATCCGGGGCGGCGTCGGCTATCACGACGGACTCCCCGCGCACGCGCACGCGGGCATCGCGATGATCGGCGTGCGCACGGGTGCGACGCTCGTGCCAGTGTTCTGCGACGGGCAGAAAAAGCCCTTCCATAAAACGCGCATCATCTTCGGCGAGCCGTATGTGCCCGAGGTCACGGGCCGCCGCGGCACGTCCGAAGAATTGCAGGCCATCGCCGACGAAATGCTGCGTCAGGCCTACGCGCTCGGCGGCCAGCAGGTGGGAGGCGCGCCGCTGTGAAGGTCATCTTAGCTGAGACCGCGGGCTTCTGCTATGGCGTGGAGCGCGCGGTCAACCTTGCGCGCGGAACGGCAAAAGCGCGCGGCGGCGCGATGCTCGGCAGCATCGTACACAACGCGGGCGTCGTGCGCGAGATCGAAGACCTTGGCATGCGCCTCATCACGTCGCCCGACCAGGCAAAGGCAGGGGAGACCGTGCTCATTCGCGCCCACGGCGAGCCGAGAGCGACGCTTGATGCGCTGCGAGCGTGCGGGGCAGAGGTCGTGAGCGCCGTGTGCCCGCATGTCGAGCGCATCCGAAAGCTTGCACAGGAGGCAGAGCACGAGGGACGCCGCGTCATCCTGATCGGTGAGCGCCATCATCCCGAGGTGCAGGGCATCGCAGGATGGTGCAGCGACCCGCTGATTTTTGAAAATGTGCAGGAAGCGCAAAAATACTTGCAGGAACACCCCGATTTTGCCCATTTACCCAGTATCATGCTGGCGCAAACGACCTGCATTCGTGCGCTTTGGGAAAGTTGCGTGAAATTTCTAAAAAAACAGTGTACAAATCTGAAAATCAATGATACAATATGCAATGCTACGCAGAAACGTCAAACTGAGGCAGCAGAACTTTCCGCCAAGGTAGACGCGATGGTGGTTGTGGGCGACCGAAGAAGCGCCAACACAAGGCATTTGACCGAGATTTGCAGAGAGAACTGCGGAAAAGTCCTCCAGATCGAATCCGCAGACGAGCTCTCACCGGAATTCTTTTCCGGATGCCGTGTGGCGGGACTGACAGCCGGCGCATCTACTCCTGCGAGTATCATTATGGAGGTATTAACAACAATGACGGAAGAAAACATCAACACCACTGCCCCTGAAACCAGCGAATCCTTTGAAGAACTGCTTGAAAAATCTTTCAAGACTCTAAATACAGGAGATAAGGTGACCGGTATCGTGACCGCCATCGGCACGACCGAGATCCAGGTCGACGTCGGCTGCAAGCAGGCAGGCTATATCCCTGTTTCTGAGCTGAGCAGCGACCCCGACGTCAAGCCCGAGGACGTCGTTAAGGTCGGCGACGAGATCGAGGCTTACGTTGTCCGCGTCAACGACGTGGAAGGCTACGCCACCCTCTCCAAGAAGCGTCTCGACGCTGTCAAGCTCTGGGAAGACATTGAGACCGCCGTTGAGGACAAGACCGTTCTCGAAGGCACCGTGACCGAAGTGAACAAGGGCGGCATCGTCGTTTCTGTCAAGGGCGTGCGCGTGTTCGTGCCCGCTTCTCAGAGCGGCATGCCCAAGGACTCCGACCTTGGCCAGATGGTCAAGCAGAAGGTCAAGCTCCGCGTGACCGAGGTCAACCGTGCCCGCCGCCGCGTCGTCGGCTCCATCAAGTCCGTGCTGAACGAGGAGCGTCAGGCTGCTCAGGCCGCCATCTGGGAAGGCATCGAGGTCGGCAAGCACTATGACGGCGTTGTCAAGTCTATGACCTCTTACGGCGTGTTCGTCGACATCGGCGGTGTGGACGGCATGGTCCACATCTCCGAGCTGAGCTGGAGCCGCATCAAGAACCCCGCCGAGGTCGTCTCCATCGGCGATCACCTCGACGTGTACGTCATCTCCTTCGACCCCGAGAAGCGCAAGATTTCCCTCGGCGTCAAGGATCGCACCCAGAACCCCTGGGATGTGTTCATGAACACCTACAAGGTCGGCGACGTTGCCAACGTCCGCATCGTCAAGCTGATGACCTTCGGCGCTTTCGCTGAGGTCGTTCCCGGCGTGGACGGCCTGATCCATATCTCCCAGATCGCTGACCGCCGCATCGACAAGCCCTCCGACGTCCTGTCCGAAGGCCAGATGGTCGACGCGAAGATCACCGCCATCGACGAGGAGAAGAAGAAGATCTCCCTCAGCATCCGCGCGCTGCTCAGCGGCGAGGAAGAGGCTCCTGTCGAGGAGTAATTTTCCCGAACTGAAAAGAGACAGGCTCCGGCCTGTCTCTTTTTTACGTTCTTTTTTACGCTGACACGTAAGAAAGACTTTGCAAACGGCGATTGGTATGCTATAATTGTTAAAGTTTCGACATAGTTCCGAAATGATAATCAAATTCACATACATACAGGAGGAATTATCCATGGATTACGCAGCGCTTTATCAGAAGAAGCTGACCTCTGCCGCGGAAGCCGTCAAGGTCGTCAAGAGCGGCGACTGGGTCGACTACGGCTGGTGCACCAACCATCCCTACACGCTCGACAAGGCTCTGGCCGCACGCCAGAATGAGCTCAAGGACGTCAAGGTTCGCGGCGGCGTGACGATGTGGATGCCCGAGATCTGCAAGGCCGAGGACGCCGGTGAGCACTTCACCTGGAACTCCTGGCATTGCAGCGGCATCGACCGCAAGATTATCTCCAAGGGCATGGGCTATTTCATCCCCATGCGCTACAGCGAGCTGCCGCGCTTCTACCGCGACGGCAACGCCACGGTTGATGTTGCGATGATCCAGGTCACGCCGATGGATAAGCACGGCAACTTCAGCTACGCTCTCGCGTGCTCTCACTTAGCCGACATGCTGGATGCCGCCAAGACTGTCATCGTCGAGGTCAACGAGAACCTTCCCTGGGTCTACGGCCTCAACGGCTGCGAGATCAACATCAAGGACGTCGACATGGTTGTGGAAGGGGAGAATCCTCCTGTTGCGCAGCTCGGTGCGGGCGGTGCTCCCACCGAGGTCGACACCGCGGTCGCCAACCTCGTCGTGCCCGAGATCCCGAACGGCGCGTGCCTGCAGCTCGGCATCGGCGGCATGCCCAACACCATCGGCTCGATGATCGCGCAGTCTGACCTCAAGGACCTGTCCGTTCACACCGAGATGTACGTCGACGGCTTTGTCGACATGGCCCTCGCCGGCAAGATCACCGGCAAGCACAAGCAGCTCGACAAGGGCCGTCAGGTCTTTGCCTTCGCCGCCGGCACGCAGAAGCTCTATGACTACATGGATCGCAATCCCGATGTCATGGGTGCGCCGGTCGACTATACGAACGACGTGTTTGTCATCTCCCAGATCGACAACTTCATCTCCATCAACAACGCCATCGACTGCGATCTGTTCGGTCAGGTGAATGCCGAGTCCGCGGGCATCAAGCACATCTCCGGCACGGGCGGCCAGCTCGACTTTGCGATGGGCGCGTACCTCTCCAAGGGCGGCAAGAGCTTCATCTGCATGTCCTCGACCGTCACGGGCAAGGACGGCACGGTCAAGAGCCGCATCGTTCCCACGCTGACGCCGGGCTCTATCTGCACCGACCCGCGCTCCTGCACGCACTACATCGTCACCGAGTATGGCATGGTCAACCTCAAGGGCCTTTCGACCTGGCAGCGTGCCGAGGCGCTCATCGGCATCGCGCATCCCGACTTCCGCGAGCAGCTCATCGCCGACGCGGAGAAGATGCACATCTGGCGCCGCAGCAATAAGTAAGCAAAAATCGTTCTTCCGTTGCGGGGGCTCTCCTGAAAAGGGGAGCCCCTGTTTTTTTCGAAAATACGGTGTGTTTCCATTTTTATGCGATATTTCATCAAAAATCGCTTGAAAATGATGGCAAAGTACGTTATACTATGTATGGGGAATTGTTTTCTCTTGTGTGTTTGTGTTGTTTTTCTTTTCCATCGCACGGAAAACCGGGGCGAATGCCGGATTGGCATTCTGCCTGAAGGGAGGTGGGCATAGAATGTTTCAAGTGGGAGATAAGGTCGTGCACCCGATGCACGGCGCCGGTGTGATCGACAGCATTGTCCGCGAAAAGATCAGCGGCAAAGCAATGGATTTTTACGTCTTCAAAATGCCCATTTCCGGGCTAACGCTCAAGATCCCGACCGAGAATTCCACGGCCATCGGCATCCGCGCCATCAAGACGAGAAGCGAGATCGAAGAGGTCATCGCGCGCATTCCCAAGCTCGGCGTCGACATGACGGCGAACTGGAACCACCGCTACCGCGAGAATATGGATCGCCTGAAAAGCGGCGATCTCGACGAGGTCAGCGCCGTCATCAAGGCGCTGATGCATCGCGACAGCACGCGCGGACTATCCAACGGCGAGCGCAAGATGCTGCACATTGCCAAGCAGATCCTCGTATCAGAGATCGTCCTGGCAGAAGACGTGGAGTATCCCGAGGCTGAGGGGCGCGTCAACGCCGCGATGCTGTTAAAGGAGAGCGATTGAGTCCATGAGCCTGCTGCAAAAGATGTTCGGCAAGCGCCAAAAGCGCACTCACCCGTACTGCGCCGCGCTGATTGCGGCCGCCGGAAGCTCCACGCGCTACGGCGGGGAGAACAAGCTGCTGCAAACCCTTGACGGCATCCCTGTCCTTGTGCGCACACTGCTCACGATCGACCGCGTGGAGGGCATCGACGAGATCGTCATCGCCGCGCGGGAGGATGAGCTGCTGCCTTATGCTGAGCTCTGCAAGACCTTTGGCCTCAGAAAACCCGTAAAGGTCATCGTCGGCGGCGCAACGCGGACAGAGTCCGTGCTGCGCGCGGCGCTCGAGGCCTCGCCCGAGACGGAATTTTTCGCTGTGCAGGACGGTGCGCGTCCGCTCGTCACTGTCGAGCTTATCGACGAAGTGCTTGACGCGGCAAAGATTTACCTCGCCGCCGCGCCCGCCATTCCGGTGCGAGACACCATCAAAGTTGCGCACGACGGTATCGTCGAGCGCACGCCCGACCGCAGTACGCTCTTCGCCGTGCAGACGCCACAGGTCTTCGCCGCCGACCTTTTGAAGGCGGCTCTCCAGTCCGCGATTGCGGACTGCGCGACTATTACGGACGATTGCTCCGCTGTGGAGCGGCTGGGCAAGGAAGTCCACTTGACAGAGGGCAGCGAGGAAAACATCAAGATCACCACGCCGGTCGACCTTGCGATCGCAGAAGCAATTTTACAGCGCAGAGGGGAATGAACCTTTCCCCTCTGCCTTTTCTTGAAGAAAGGACCCATACCATGACGAATTTACGCATCGGGCACGGCTACGACGTGCACCGCCTGACCGAGGGCCGCGCACTGATTTTAGGCGGCGTGACGATCCCCTACGAAAAGGGCCTGCTCGGCCATTCGGACGCTGACGTACTGACCCACGCCGTGATGGACGCGCTGCTCGGCGCGGCGGCGCTCGGCGATATCGGCAAGCTCTTTCCCGACTCCGCCGACGAGTTTGCCGGCATCTCGAGCTTAGAGCTGCTGCGGCGGGTGAAGCTGCACCTCGCCGCCGCGGGGTACGATGTCGTCAACATTGACGCGACGATTTTGGCGCAGGCACCTAAACTCGCACCGTACCGCGAGCAGATGCGCTCGAACATCGCGCGCGAGCTCCAGATCGATGTCTCGCGCGTGAGCGTGAAAGCCACGACCGAGGAACACCTCGGCTTCACCGGCAGCGGCGAGGGGATGGCCGCCCACGCTATCGCGCTCCTTGAGCGCGCGGACAACTGAATCAAAACCGCTTCGGACGGACGCTTTTTCTGAGCGCCCGTCCCTTTTCGCCCGCACACCGCCGCCGCGCACGCATATCATGCTGTGAGGGGGAATCGGTATGGACTATTATCTCTTTGCCGCGCGCTCAGTCACCCATGCCCAGCGCATGGCGCGGCTTTTGAGCGACGCGGGTATCTCTGCCAAAATCCGCCGCGCGGGCGCTGCGATCACCGAGCGCGGCTGCGGCTATACGCTGGAAATCCCGCGCCGCCACGCGGCGCGCGCCATGCAGGCCTGCCGCGCGGGCGGCGTGCTGCCGGTCAAGATGCTTTTCGTCTCGGATGACGGCATGCAAGAGGTGGCGCTATGATCTATCTCGACAGCGCCGCCACGACGTTTCAAAAGCCCGCTGCGGTGCAGCGGGCTGTCGTGCAGGCGATGCGCACGATGAGTTCGCCCGGGCGAGGCGGGTATGCCGCGGCGCAGCAGGCCGACGAGCTGCTGTTTCGCTGCCGCAGCGCGGCGGCGAAACTCTTCTCCGTGCCGTCGAGCGAGCAGGTCGTTTTCACGATGAACGCGACGCATGGACTGAACATCGCCATCAAGAGCCTTGTCCGCCCTGGCGGGCGGGTCGTCGTCTCAGGCTATGAGCACAACGCCGTC
>ERZ837487.4728-NODE-4728-length-10313-cov-9.536557_pt1 | contig 10313 bp, 8 predicted proteins | sample MGYA00519911_ERZ837487 | MGnify/ENA primary metagenome ERZ837487 (study PRJEB31850, sample SAMEA3708818) | human gut metagenome | biome: human gut; feature: human-associated habitat; material: faeces | place: China | collected 2014 ...
TCCTTAGCGGAGCGTTTTTTGTGTCATAGGACGAAGTTTCCTATGACACAAAAAACAACCACCTCAAACTTTAAAAGTCTGAGCGGTTGTCAACATTCAAATCGATTCTATTTATTAATTAAAATCCGCGCATCTCACCTTGTGCAGGTGTCACAGACGTTACCTGGGCAGTTAACTCGGTCCAGGCTGCCTCACGGCACACAGAAAGATCTACTTAGTGCTGCTGCATTCCTGCCCTGACACGGTTCATAGAGTTCTGTTGCGTAAGACCCAGACGTCATCGCCACTTACCAAGGGCAGCTCCACAACACGTAGCCCGCAATGAGATATCACCCCTGCTAGAGCGGATTGCAGGTACAGGGCACCGCTATCTCCCCGGCTGCGCGGAAACTTTATGACTGATTGGTTCTTTATGAAAGGCCACACCGACTGTCTGGCGGAACTTTCATCGCATATAGCCTGTTAAGTATACCTTGCGGGTCTTTATTTGTCAAGGGATTTCCGTTTCCGCAGGGCTTTGAAGAATTCTTTTAACATGGTGGAACACTCTTCTTCCAGAATTCCTTTTTCCAACTCCACCTGGTGGTTGAAGCCGGGTTCCTGCAACAGATTCATGACAGATCCGGCGCATCCGGCTTTGGGGTTCATGCTGCCGACCACCACTCTGGGGATCCGGGCCTGGACGATGGCTCCGGCGCACATGGGACATGGCTCCAGAGTGATATACATGGTACAGCCTTCTAAGCGCCAGTCGCCCATCTTTTTGCAGGCTTTTTTCATGGCCAGAATCTCCGCATGAGCCAAAACCGTATGATCGACCATCCGGCGATTGTAGCCCCGGCCGATGATCTTGTCTTCATAAACGATGATGCAGCCAATGGGGACCTCGCCGATGGCGGCAGCTTTTTTTGCCTGACGGATGGCTTCTTTCATGTATTTTTCATCTGTTGTCATAGTTTTACTCCATTTTCTTCTGAAACTGTAATGATTCAATCCCTTCATCGTTACGAGCAAAAATCCATTCCATTACCTGGCACCGGAGTTTCCGTATCAATCCGATGCAGCTTTGCAGTTTTCGCTCTGGGAAGCTCAAATGATTTCTTTCTATTATCCTATATGTATTTCGTTCAGTCAAGACGGATATCGGTATACCAGTAACCGAAGCGGCCGTCTCCGGCTGGCTGCATCTTGGAGAGAACGAAATTCGGGAATCCGAACATGGAGGCCATGTATTTTTCATTGTTGTAATAGTGGCCTGGAACACCGATGAGGAATCTTGGCTTTCCCTTAGGAGTATTCAGGCGGGCCAGAACCAGATAACGGTGATTGTAGTAGCCGTGAAGCAAAAAGCTATTATTCCCGTACACCCATGTTTCCCGCGGAAGGAGGCCGATATCCTGGGGCTTGATGGTCAGGATCTCGCAGCCACCGCTATAATCAAACGCCTGGATCTTCGGATATGTGTGGCTGAAGAAATTCCAGAGTTTCTGGGCTTCCATATGTTCTTCCGGAAGCGGAAATGTGAGATCCGGGGCGGCGCTGGTGGCAGCCCGGGTGGCTGTGGCGGTCGAAACGGCTTCCTGGGCGGCTTGGGCTGATTCCTGGCCAGTTTGGGCTGATCCCTGGACGGTTTGGGCTGATCCCTGGACGGTTTGGGCTGACGAAGGCGTTTCCGGAGACTCCTGGGGCTGAGGCGCCGGAGCTGGGTCTGACGTCTCTGATACAGTCATCTGTGGGGTTACAGGTTGTGGTTCTGTAGCTGATTCTGTGGCTGGTTCTGTGGCTGGTTCAATCACTGGAACCGGTTCTGGTTCCGTGGCCGGTTCCGTCACTGGAACCGGTTCTGGCGGATTTGGAAGGATTTCTGGCACTGGCGGAAGCTGTGGTTCTGGTGGTACATCCGGGATTTCTGGCTCCCCCCACGGCACTTTCTGTTCTTCGGCTTCTAATTCTGCCTCAATGGTCTCTGCTACCGACCTCTGGCAAACCAGATTTCCTGTGGCTGGCTGTTCTGGAATCTGATCTGTTGGAATCTGCTCCATTTCTTTCTGTTCCATTTTTTCGGAAACGGCATCTGACAGATCCACCTCAGCAGCATGGGCAACCGCATCTTCCCAGATCGTAGTATAGCTCTGCCAGGAATCCCCGATGCTGTGGATCGTCAATCCATAACAGTCAGACATACCATTGTCCATCTGGACCATACAGCGGAACTCTCCTGCACCGCCGCGGATAAACATCTTGCCTAAAAGCCTTTCTCCTTCTGTGGACATCAGATAAACGCCGATATCCTGGCTCCCTACATACACCTTGCGCACGCTGACCTGGATACGGCACTGATCTTTCCGGTTTTCTATCTTGGCAAAGCCCACGTTTTTCCCTTTTATCCCACCTTCATAAGCGTATATGTAAGAAATCAATCTCCGATAATTTGCCATATAGTCTCTCCTTCTTTCTTTGGATTTTGCCGATGCTTCACATTCCCAATCAGCAAAATCTGCTGCCACCACTGCATCATACGGAACTTTCAATTCCGAAACTTCCTGTCTGCGAATAGCAACAACAACTACTTTTATTTTATGTATTTATCTATTGAAAGTATGCAAAAAAAATGTTATCCTTTTATTGAGAAGATTTTGAAATTTTTTTCTTTTTTGGAGGTGCTGGCATGAAACTATATCGTGCAAAGGATTATAAAGATATGAGCCGTAAAGCGGCTAACATCATTTCCGCCCAGGTTATTATGAAACCAAACTGTGTCCTGGGGCTGGCTACTGGTTCTACTCCTATCGGAACCTATGAACAGTTAGTGGAATGGTACAAAAAAGGGGATTTAGACTTTGCGGAGGTAAAAACCGCAAACCTAGACGAGTACAAGGGACTTCCGAGAGATAATGACCAGAGTTATTATTACTTCATGAACTTCCATTTATTCAGCCATGTAAATATTGATCCGGCGAATACCCACATTCCAGATGGCATGGAGCCGGATGCTGAAAAGGAATGCAGCCATTATGAAGAGGTTCTGGCCGGTCTTGGCGGCGTGGATCTGCAGCTTCTGGGACTGGGCCACAACGGACATATCGGATTCAATGAGCCAGATGAGGAATTTGACAAGCTGACTCACTGCGTAAACCTGACCGAGAGTACCATCGAGGCCAACAAACGTTTCTTCGAGAAGGAAGAGGACGTTCCGCGCCAGGCATACACCATGGGCATCAAAACCATTATGCGGGCGAAAAAGATCCTGCTGATCGTCAGCGGTGCAGATAAGGCAGACATCTTATACCAGTCCTTATGCGGACCGATCACTCCTCATGTTCCAGCTTCTATTCTGCAGTTACATAATGATGTGACAGTTGTTGCAGATGAGGCGGCATTGGCAAAATTTGCAAAATAAACGGAACCGTTACCAATTAAACGGATAAAAAAATTCCTGTACTCTGACCAGTGATCTGATCGGGTACAGGAATTTTTTTATCCATTTATCACAAATTTGAAAAATAATCGGAAAGCGCCGCAAACTGCTCCAGAGTCAGTGCCTCGCCGCGCACTGCGGCCGGAAGTCCCAGGCTTTCGATGGCTGCTGCGATCTGCTCCTTGGTAAATGAAATGTCCGGCGAGTTATTGAGACCATTCTGCAGGGTTTTTCTTCTTTGGTTGAAGGACGCCCGGATCAAGGCAAACATCAGCTTCGGATCTTTAGTAGTGACCGGAGGCGTCTGGTGCCTGGTGAGACGGATCACGGCGGAGCCTACATTTGGACGGGGCATAAAACAGTTCGGTGGAACATTCGCCACGATGTACGGCTCCGCGTAATACTGGACTGCCAGAGACAGTGCGCCGTAGTCTTTTGTTCCAGGACCTACCTGCATCCGGTCGGCTACCTCTTTCTGAACCATAACGGTGATATTGTCAATGGGGACATTGCTCTCAAACAGGCCCATGATGATTGGGGTGGTAATGTAATAAGGCAGATTCGCTACCACCTTGATCGGTCTTCCTCCATTATACTCCTGTGCCAGTGCCTGGATATCTACTTTTAAAATGTCCTTGTTGATGACCGTGACATTCTCGTAAGCGGATAAGGTGTCCTTCAGGATCGGGATCAGGTTCTGGTCGATCTCCACGGCGATCACATGGCGGGCAGATTCTGCCAGGTACTGTGTCATGGTGCCGATGCCGGGGCCGATCTCCAGCACACAGTCATCTTTAGTCACACCTGCCGCTGCAATGATCTTCTCCAGCACATGGGTATCGATCAGGAAGTTCTGTCCGAATTTCTTCTGGAATACGAACTGGTATTTCTGAAGGATCTCTATGGTATTTTTCGGATTTCCCAGTGTTGCCATCTAATTTTTCCTTTCTGTAAGTAACTGTTTTACCTTTTTATTCTGTCATCCGGTAAAGCGCCTTTGCGTTTTCCCAGGTTTTTTCCATAACCTCTTTGACAGTAATGCCTTTCAGTTCCGCGATCATGTCCACCACATAGGGCAAATTCAGGGAAGAATTGCGCTTTCCGCGGTTGGGAACCGGGGATAAATATGGGCAGTCGGTTTCCAGCACGATCCGGTCAATAGAGGTTTCTTTTACTACTTCTTTTAATTTCTTTGCGTTTGTAAAGGTCACAACACCGCCGATTCCCAGATAGTACCCCATCTTCAGATACTCTCTCGCCATCTCCGGGCCATAGGAAAAGCAGTGGATCACGCCGCCTAAGTCACGGCCATGCTCTTTCATAATCTCCAGGGTGTCTACCGCTGCGTCACGGCTGTGGATGATCACCGGAAGCTTCACCTTTCTTGCCAGATCAAGCTGGCGGACAAACCAGTATTTCTGGACATCCCTGGCAGGTTCTTCCCAATGGTAGTCTAAGCCAATCTCACCGATCGCCACCACTTTTTTCTCGTGGCTTTTCTCTTCCAGCCAGTTCATCCACTCTTCGTTCAGTTCCTCAGTTTCGCTCGGATGAACGCCGATAGCGCCGTATAGAAAATCGTGTTTCTCAATCAACTCTAAGGTGGTGTGACTGCTGTGGATACTGGCTCCTACATTTACCACCCGTTCAATTCCAGCGGCTTTTAACTGCGCCAAAAGCGTCTCTCTGTCCTCATCAAATGCATCATCATCATAATGAGCGTGTGTATCAAAAATCATAATATTCTCCAAAATCAAAATAATTCAGATAATCAAAATAATCCGGATATTTGAATGAAATCAAGTACTTTTCATAATCTAAAACAACTTAAAAATAAATCTTCCAGCCACCCACAGTGCCAGCAAATGCACCGGGTAAAAGGCATAAAAGAAATATCGATTGCCGCACCGTCCCCTGGTTCCATTATATAGCCGGATCGGGATAAATGCCAGGATTCCAGGCAATTCCCAGATCAGAGAAATGGCGCCAAGTACCGTCTGGGTCTTTTTATCATACCGTGTCATGTAGAGTAAGATAATAAAAAATACGCCAAAGGCACCATAATCACAGTTGATGAGCTGGGCTGTGCCAACGCACAGAATCAAGGCAAGCGCCTGCTTCCACAAAGCGGCACCCGCAAACATTCCGCTGCTCTGATGAAGCATGTTCTCTCCCGCCAGCGCCAATAGTCCCAGAAACAGCGTAAAAAACACATTCTGGTATCCCCAGTAAAACGGCGTGTGGAACACTGCCAGATCAAAAGGGATCTCCGACACCACTGCAAACGTAAGCATCCGCGCCAGATACTTCTTCACATCCCTGGTGTGCAGAAAGCCCTCTACCAGCAAAAACGCATAAATGGGAAAGGCAATTCTCCCAATCCCACGCATTAACACATAAATCTGGGCCCAGATGGGATCTGTAAGAGCGGCATTATGGTTTATAAGGACCTCTGCTGTATGGTCGATCAGCATGCTGATGACTGCGATCCATTTTAGTGTGGTTCCGCTCAAAGGCATCCCTCCTAAAATTCCAAAACAGAGGCGATGGATCACCGCCCCTGTTTTTTACTCCCGGAATCACACCGGGAACGTATTGAGTAACCCCCCTCACCCGCCGCTTAGTGCTCCGCGCACTTGAAGCGGGGGAATGCTTATCTGCGTTCAATTAGCAGATCTCTGCTCCTGAAGGCATCGGTTTCTCTGGTGTCATCAGGGACAGGTTACCATCAGCGTCTTCTGCGCATAACAGCATACCCTCAGACAGAATTCCAGCCAGTTTAGCAGGTTTTAAGTTCACAACAACCATAACCTTCTTGCCTACCATCTCTTCTGGAGTGTAGTGGGCCTTGATACCGCTGACGATCTGTTTTACCTGGCTTCCGATCTTCACCTGGGAGCACAGCAGCTTCTTGGATTTCTTTACTGCCTCACAGGCAATGATCTCGCCTACCTGGAACTGCAGCTTTGCAAAATCATCGTAAGTGATCTCCGGTTTTGCCTCGATGTCAATGACTGCCTCCTCCGGTTCTTCTTTCTTCTCTTCCTTTGGAGCTTCCGCTGCACGCATTGCCTCAACCTTTTCCATAACCTCATTGATATCCATACGCGCAAAGAGGATCTCCGGCTTGTCGGTTACCTTGCCGCCATCTGGATACAGACCGAACTGATCCATTGCGGACAGCTCTCTCTTCTCTGTCTGAAGCTGAGATAAGATCTTGTCGGAGGTCTCCGGCATAAATGCTTCTAACAGGGAAGCGCCGATGGTGATCGCTTCAACCAGGTTGTAAAGAACGGTCGCAAGACGGTCTTTCTTTGCCTCGTCCTTTGCCAGCGCCCATGGCATGGTCTCATCGATATATTTGTTGCATCTGCGGAAAATGTTGAAGATCTCAGTGATGGCGTCAGCCACACGAAGCTGATCCATTTTATCATTGACCTTCTTTGCTTCATCCAGAACTACTGCCTTTAAGTCAGTATCTACATTCTCGATTACACCAGTATTTTTTACCACGCCATCAAAATACTTATTAGACATAGTAAGGGTTCTATTTACCAGGTTTCCTAAAATATTGGCCAGATCGGAATTCAACCGCTCTACCATCAGCTCCCAGGAGATCACGCCATCGTTATCAAATGGCATCTCATGGAGAACAAAATAGCGGACCGCATCAACGCCGAAGAAATCAACTAAGGTATCGGCATAGAGAACATTTCCCTTGGATTTGCTCATCTTGCCATCACCCTGTAATAACCACGGATGGCCAAATACCTGCTTTGGCAGCGGCAGATCCAGAGCCATCAGGAAGATCGGCCAGTAAATGGTATGGAAACGGATGATATCCTTTCCGATCAGATGCAGATCTGCCGGCCAGTATTTCTTGAACATCTCACCGCTGTTGCCATCACAGTCATAGCCAAGTCCGGTGATATAGTTCGTCAGCGCATCCAGCCATACATAGGTGACATGCTTCGGATCGAAGGAGACCGGAATTCCCCAGTTGAAGGAGGTTCTGGATACACACAGATCCTGAAGTCCTGGAAGCAGGAAGTTGTTCATCATCTCGTTCTTTCTGGAAACCGGCTGAATGAACTCTGGATGATCGTTGATGTACTGGATCAGGCGGTCAGCGTATTTGCTCATTTTGAAGAAATATGCCTCTTCCTTGGCTGGCTGAACCTCACGGCCGCAGTCCGGGCATTTGCCGTCCACTAACTGGGACTCGGTGAAGAAAGACTCACAAGGAGTACAGTACATACCTTCGTAATAGCCTTTGTAAATATCTCCCTGATCGTATAATCTCTTAAAGATCTTCTGTACCTGGGCCTCATGGTCAGCGTCGGTGGTACGGATAAATTTATCATAGGAAGTGTTCATTAAATCCCAGATAGCTTTTACCTGACCTGCAACATTATCTACATACTCCTTTGGAGTAACGCCTGCTGCCTCTGCCTTTAACTCGATCTTCTGACCGTGCTCATCGGTTCCGGTCTGGAAACGAACATCGTAGCCCTGAGCTCTCTTAAAACGGGCAATGCTGTCTGCCAGCACGATCTCGTAGGTGTTTCCAATATGCGGCTTGCCGGATGTATAGGCAATGGCCGTTGTAATATAATATGGTTTCTTACATTCTTTACACATTTCTTTCATTCCTCCTGTCAGGAAAATGCGCAACTGTTCTGTCTTTCCACAGTTACGGGCATACCTGCTTTTAGTGTACCGTTTTCCAACTCTTTCGTCAACATTTTGTTACGATTCTGACTGGAATTCTGGCCCGAAAAGCATGAGTTGCATTGATCGAAAATATAAATTATACTGTCTATAATATAAAATCAACGCAGAAATGGAGGTTCTGACCCGATATGACTCATAAAAAACGCCGCATTCCGGCTGCCGTCCTGGCCCTGTTTCTGGTACTTGGAATTCTGGCTGGCTGCGCTGGGCGAACACCTGACCCCAACGTCCCACTTCCATCCCAGACAGAAACAGAAAGTCCTGAGACACTCCCTGATATTTCCAGTGAAGAGGCTCAAAAGGCCCAGAGTACCTTTGAAGATTTATGTAAACAATTATTTACCGATCAGGTAACCCAGTCTTATCTGACCCTTCATTATACGTTAAAGGATCCAGCCGCTTACGGGATCACGGATTATGACATTTCCTTCGGCGATTTTTCCAGGGAAGCCATGGAACAGGCCCATAAAGAACAGGAAAACCTGTACCAACAGATCAATTCCATAGACCCGGCGCTTCTGTTAGACAGCCAGAAGCTGACTTACCGAATCCTGATGAAATCTTTAGAGTATGAACAGGAGGCCCAGGGGCTGGAGTTATATTATGAACCGCTGGTTCCTTCTTCCGGTATCCAGTCACAGCTTCCCGTGCTTTTGACGGAATATGCGTTCTATGATAAGGAGGACGTAGAACATTATCTGACGCTGCTTTCTGATATTGACCGGTATTTTGAACAGATCCTGGCTTTTGAAAAAGAGCGGTCCGCTGCGGGACTTTTTATGACTGATACATGCGCTGACGAAATCATTTCCCAGGCGCAGCCTTATCTGCTTTCAGCAGAACATAACCTGATGGGAACGGAATTTAATGCAAAGATCGACGCGATGGAAGGATTAAACGCCGAGGAGAAGAAAGCGTTCAAGGAACAGAACCAGCAGGTAGTGACGGAGCACTTTATTCCGGCTTATAAGGCGCTGCTGGAAGGGCTGGAAGCATTAAAAGGCACAGGAACCAATGCAGAAGGCATCTGTCAGTTCCCGGACGGAAAGCTTTATTATCAGTATCTGGTGGATTCTTCCATCGGGCCAACTTATCAAACTATGGACGATCTTCAGAAAGCGATTGAAGACCAGATCGATGATTCTTTAAGCGCCATGTCTCAGATCATGAAACAGAATCCGGAAATAAATGACGAACTGGATCAATTCCATTTTTCGGAATCTGACCCAGAAAAGATCCTTTCGTTGTTAAAAGGGGCAGTCAGCGAAGATTTCCCGGAAGTGAACGGCTACGAGTATGTGACCAAATACGTGCCGAAGGAGCTGGAGCAATCCTTGAACCCGGCATTTTTCCTGGTTCCTCCTATTGATGATTACAAGAACTGCACCATTTATATTAACGGTGGAAGCAGTGCCGGAACGGATACCTTATTCACCACACTGGCGCATGAAGGGATTCCTGGCCATCTGTATCAGAACGTGTATTTTCTGTCGCACTGTGATGATCCGGTACGAAAAGTCTTATCTTTCCTGGGTTACAGCGAGGGCTGGGCCGTGTACAGCGAATATTACGCCTATACCTTAGATACCTCCGTTTCCCCGGAAGTCAGTCAGATCATGGCCTACAATGCGTCTGCCATGCTGGGACTTCATGCACTGATCGACTTAAATGTCAACTATTACGGCTGGACCCAAGATCAGGTTGCCGATTACTTAAAGCAGTTTTTTAGTATCGATCAGGAACAGGTAGCAGAAGCCATCTATCAGGCCGTCCGCAGCAATCCTTCCAATTATGTGGCCTATTATGGTGGATATTGCGAGATCATGAAGATGAAAACTGAGGCGGAAAATACACTGAAAGAGCAGTTCCAGCCATTGAGATTCCATCAGTTTCTGCTGGATATGGGACCGATGCCGTTTGCGGTGATGGAGGGGTATTTTAAGACGTGGCTGTTGACGTATTCGTTGGGAGGGAAGTAAGCTAAACAACTGCAATCTATGCTGCCCCCTGATTCTTTTACAAATAAGTCGGAAAGACTTGCGATGTCATTCCACTTATTTTATAATAAAATTTGTTAAGTTTCAGGGAGGTAGTGAACCTCACATAGCTAAAGTCACGTGCTTCTCAGCCGTTTTAAACGGCAAGACTAAATATCGGCGGA
>ERZ837487.4756-NODE-4756-length-10276-cov-3.035515_pt1 | contig 10276 bp, 7 predicted proteins | sample MGYA00519911_ERZ837487 | MGnify/ENA primary metagenome ERZ837487 (study PRJEB31850, sample SAMEA3708818) | human gut metagenome | biome: human gut; feature: human-associated habitat; material: faeces | place: China | collected 2014 ...
TCCGAAATTTTTCTGCCTTACAGTGTTTTGATGGCGTCGATCAGCGCGTCGACGTCCTCCTGCGTTGTGGACCAGCTCGTGGCGAAGCGGGCAACGCTGTGCTCCTCGTCGACCTTGCCCCAGGTGTGGAAGGCAATCTTCTGCTGCAGGGCACGGACGGTCTTGTTCTCCATGATGAGAAACTGCAGGTTCGTCGGCGAATGAAGATAGAACTGCAGGCCACGCGCATCGAAGGCATCGCGGATCTGCATGGCCATGTTGATGGCGTGCTTGCTGATGCGGAAATACAGGTCGTCCGTAAACAGCGTGTCGAACTGCAGGCCGAGCAGGCGGCCCTTGGCCAGCAGCGCGCCGTGCTGTTTGGCAATGGTGGAGAAATATCGCGGCATGTTGTGCTTTGTAAAGACTGCGGCCTCGCCGAACAGCGCGCCGACCTTCGTGCCGCCGATATAGAACACGTCGCACAGCTGGGCCAGCTCCGGCAGGGTAATGTCGCACTTCGGGCTCATCAGACCGTAGCCGAGGCGTGCGCCGTCGATGTAGAGTGGGATATTGTACCAGCGGCAGACGCTGGCCAGCTCGACGAGCTCACGCTTGGTGTAGAGCGTGCCGAACTCCGTCGGGTAGGAGATGTAGACCATGCCGGGATAGACAAAATGCTGGTGACTCGCATCCTGCCAGTAGTCCTTCATATACATCCAGACATCCTCGGCGCGGAGCTTGCCGTCGTAGACGGGCAGGGCGATGACCTTGTGGCCCGTGAATTCGATGGCGCCGGCCTCGTGGTCGCTGATGTGGCCGGTCTGCGCGGCGATCACGCCGCCGTAGGACGGCAGCATGGAGTCGATGACGACGGCGTTCGTCTGCGTGCCGCCGACGAGAAAGTGCACGTCGGCATCCGGGCAGGCAAAGCGGGTGCGGATGGCGTCGGCTGCGCGGCGGCAGTCGTCGTCGAGCCCGTAGCCCGGGGTGGAGCTGAGATTCGTATCGCACAGGGCGCGCAGTACGTTCGGGTGGGCACCCTCGGAGTAATCATTCTGGAAGCGGAGCATGGCGGATTTCCTTTCGTTCGGACAAAATTCGGCACGCTGCGCGTGCCGCCGGGGTTATGATAAGCCCGGCGGCGGGGGTTGTCAATGCGCTGCGCCGCTTTTTCGGGTGCTGCCCGGCGTTGCCTTCCCCTTGAGGGGAAGGTGGCACGGCGGCCACGCCGTGACGGATGAGGTGTTTGTGTCAGACGACCTGAGCACCACCGGTGGCGCTGGAGGAAATGTGCGTCTCTTGCCGCGCCGCCGGTTGGCGATGCAGGATTCCATTCGAGGTGGCCCTTGCCCCCTCGGGCTCCCCTGCGGCGCAAATACCTTTCCATCACACGCCATTCGGTTGATTCTCTGTATTATGTAAACTTTTTGCCAAGACAAAAGCACAAAAACCAGGCCGTTCCGGATTCGGAACGGCCTGGCTTGATTTCGTTATGTCAACCTGTATCGCTTATGTTAACCGATTTCGCTGCCGAGCGCGTCGCTCAAAGCGGCGAACTGGGCGAGGCTGAGCGTCTCGCCGCGCACGCGCGCATCGAGCCCGCAGGCGGCGACGGCCGCCGCGGCGCGCGCCTTGTCGCAGCCGGGCACACCGGCCGAGAGCGCGTTGATGAGCGTCTTGCGCCGCTGATTGAACGCCGCGCGCACGACGGTGAACAGCAGCTTTTCATCCTGCACCGCGACGGGCGGGGCTTTGTGCACGTGCAGGCGCACGACGGTGCTCGTGACCTTCGGCGCGGGGACAAAGCAGTGCGGCGGCACGTCGAAGAGCAGCTCCGGCTCGGCGTGCCACTGGACGAACACGGTCAGCGCGCCGTAATCCGCCGTGCCGGGCCGGGCGCACAGGCGGCGCGCGACCTCGCGCTGGATCATGACGGTGACGGTGTCGAAGCAGCCGGCGGTGAGAAACGCCGTGAGCAGCGGCGACGTGACGTTATACGGCAGGTTCGCGCACACGACGGGGCGCAGGCCGGCGAAGCGCTCGGCCACCAGCTGCGGCAGGTCGAGCGCGAGCACATCGCCAAAGACGAGCTCCACGTTTTCATACCCCGCAAGCGTCTCGGCCAGCACAGGGCGCAGCCGCTCGTCCAACTCGACGGAGACGACCTTTGCCGCGCGCTGCGCGAGCTGCTCGGTCAGGCAGCCGATGCCGGGGCCGACCTCGAGCACGCCGGTGCCCGCGTCCGCGCCGGAGGCGTCGGCAATGTCGGCCGGGACCCACGCGGCGGTGAGAAAGTTCTGCCCCAGGGACTTGGAAAAGCGGAAATCGTGCCGCGCGAGCAGTGCGCGGATGTCCGCAAGATTCGTCAGATTCATACACAGGCCCTCACTTCAGCAGCTTTTCAAACGCCTGACGGCGCGGGTCATGTCCCGGCTCGTCGCAGAGGATGTTGCCGCAGAAGCGGTAGCCGTGGCGCTCGAGGAGCTTTTTCTGCGCGCCGTTGTGCCGGTGCGTGTCCACGCGGACGGCGTGCGCGCCGCTTTCGCGCGCGAGCCGCTCGACCTCCTGCATGAGCAGGTCGGCCATGCCGGTGCCACGAAAATCGGCGCTGACGGCGTTGCGGTGCAGCACGGCGGCGTGGTCACGGTCCGAGCGCCAGCGCCCGTCCGTGAGCGCGTCGTAGGCCGGCTCCGGCGTGAAGGTGAGCGTGAACATGGCGGCGACCGTGCCTTGATACGTGAGCACGTGGCAGGTACCGGCCGCGATGTCGGCACGGAACGTCTCCTCGTTCGGGTACACGCCCTGCCACTGGTCGACGCGGTGGCGGCGCAGATAGTTGCGCGCCTGCTGCGCGATGGCAAGGATGGCGGGCAGGTCGTCCTCCGTCGCTGCACGGCAGATGGGCGGCTCTGTCAGCTGCGGGCGGCTGCGGTCGCGCCGGATCTTATCGAGCAGGCGCTGCTCGTCCGGCGTCGGCGGCGTTTCCTGAAAGAGGTCCGGCCGCTTGAGCAGGGTCCTCTCCAAACTCTGGCGCGTGCGCCACGCGGCGATCTCGGCGTGGTTGCCGCCGCGCAGCACCTCCGGCACCGTGCGGCCCTCCCACGTCTCGGGGCGGGTATACTGCGGGTACTCGAGCCGGCCGGCCCAATGGCTCTCGCCGGTGTAGCACTCGGTGTCCGAGAGCACCCCCGGCACCATACGGCGGACGCAGTCCGTGACGACCATGGCGCCGAGCTCGCCGCCGGTGAGCACAAAGTCGCCGATGGAGAGCTCCTCGTCCACGCACGCCTCGATGAAGCGCTCATCCACGCCTTCATAGTGGCCGCAGACGAGCACGAGCTGGTCATAGTCGGCCTTGAGCTGGCGCGCCTTCGCCTGCGTGAACGTCGGCCCCTGCGGGGAGAGGTAGATCACGCGGCGGCGCTCGACGGGCACGGTGCTGTCCGCGAGCGCGGCGTCGAGGCAGCTTTTGAGCGGCTGCGCCATCATGACCTGCCCCCAGCCGCCGCCGTAGGGATAGTCATCGACCTGCTTTTGCCGGTTTTCGGTATAGTCGCGGATCTGGTGGCAGCGGATGTCGAGCAGGCCGCGCGCCTGCGCCCGGCCGAGGATGCTCTCGCCGAGCATGGCGCGCATCGTGTCGGGAAAGAGGGTGAGAATGTCGATGCGCACGCGCTCACATCCCTTCGATCAGGTGCACGACCATGCGCCCGGCGGCGGGGTCGATGCTGCGCACGAACTCCGGCCGGTCGGGGATGAGCACCTCGCGCGCGCCCTGCACGACGTAGACGCTGCCGCGCGGCAGATCCAGGATCTCGCGCAGGGTGCCGACGGGCTCGCCCACGTCGGTCTCGACGGTGATGCCGAGCAGGTCCTGCTGAAAATACTGCCCGGCCGGCAGCGTGACGTCCGCGCGCGCGATGGACACAACGCGGTTTTTGAGCGTCATGGCGGCGTTGACATCGTCCACGCCCTGAAACTTCACGACGAGCATCCCCTTGTGCACGCGGCTGTGCGCGACGTGCACGGGCGCGCCGTCGATATAAAACGTCCGGAAGCCGAGCAGGAACGCCGCGTCATCCGCCCACGGCTGGATGCGCACCTCGCCGCGCACGCCGTGCGTGTTGACGATCTTTCCTGCTTCCAGATACGGTTTTTGCATCGTTGGGTCCCCCTTTTTGGGTGTTGGGTGCAAAAAACGCACTGCACGGGTGCAGCGCGTTTCCTGCGTCAATCCATGATCTCCACGGAGACTTTCTTGCCCTTTCTCTGGGCGACGGCCTTCATCAGGATGCGGATCTCTTTGACGATCCGGCCCTGACGGCCGATGACCTTGCCCATATCGCCGTCGGCGACGCGCACTTCAAACACGGTCTCGCCGTTGGCCTCGCGCTCGGTCACAGAGACCTCGTCCGGTTTTTCCACGAGGTTCTGCACAATATAGGTCAGAAGCTCTTTCATCTTTGGGGTCTCTCCTTATTCCGCTGCGATGGCTTTCTTGAGCAGCACACGAACGGTATCCGTCGGCTGTGCACCGTTGGCGAGCCAGTAGTTGGCGCGCTCGGCGTCGACGACGATCTTCTTGTCCGCGCTCAGCGGATCGTACGTGCCGATCTCCTCAATGCATCTGCCGTCGCGTGCGAAACGGGAGTCCGCCACCACGATGCGGTAGTAGGGGGCCTTCTTGGCGCCCATTCTGCGAAGTCTGATCTTGACCATGTATCTTCACCTCCATCAATGTTCTCTGTATCTCCAGCTCCCGGCGGGAGCTTGGAACCGATTTAGAATCCGTACGGCCGGCCACCGCCGCCGCCGAACAGATTGCCCAGACCGCCGAAACCGCCGCGGCCGCCGCGCTTCATGCGCTTCATGGCCTTGCTGTTGCCGGACATCTGGCGCACGAGCTGCTGCATGAGCTCGAACTGCTTGAGCAGCTTGTTGATCTCGACCACGCTCGTGCCGGCGCCCGCCGCGATGCGCTTTTTGCGGCTGGAGTTCAGGATGGCGGGGTTGTCGCGCTCGCCGGGCGTCATGGACTGGATGATCGCCTCGATGCGGCCCATGGCCTTCTCGTCGACGTTCGCGCCCGAGAGGGCCTTCGCGTCCATGCCGGGGATCATACCGGCGATGTCCTGCAGGGAACCCATGCCCTTGAGCTGCTGGAGCTGATCGTAATAATCCGTGAGCGTAAAGCGGTTTTGCCGCAGACGCTCGGCCATTTCCTCGGCCTTTTTCTGGTCGAGGTTCTGCTCGGCCTTTTCGATGAGCGTGAGCACATCGCCCATGCCGAGGATGCGGCTGGCCATGCGGTCGGGGTGGAAGGGCTCGATCTGGTCGAGCTTCTCGCCGATGCCGGCAAACTTGATGGGCTTGCCGGTCAGCGCCTTGATCGACAGCGCGGCGCCGCCGCGGGCGTCGCCGTCGAGCTTTGTGAGCATGACGCCGGTGATGTCGAGCGCGTCGTCAAAGGCCTGCGCGGTCGCGACCGCGTCCTGGCCGATCATCGCGTCGATGACGAGCAGGATCTCCGCGGGGTTCACGGCGGCCTTGATGTTCTGCAGCTCGGTCATGAGCGCCTCGTCGATGTGCAGGCGGCCGGCCGTGTCGAGAAACACCAGGTCGTTGCCGTGCTTTTTCGCGTGCTCGATGCCGGCCTTCGCGATCTCGACCGGGTCGCCCTGCCCCATCTGGAACACGGGAATGTCGAGCTGGCGGCCGACGGTCTCGAGCTGCTGGATGGCCGCGGGACGGTACACGTCGCACGCGACGAGCAGCGGGCGCTTGCCCTGCTTGCGCATGAGGCCGGCGAGCTTGGCGCCGTTGGTGGTCTTGCCCGCGCCCTGCAGGCCGACGAGCATGACGACGCTCGGCGACTGCGAGCTGATGTTCAGCTTCTGGTTCTCGCTGCCCATGAGGGCGGTGAGCTCCTCGTTGACGATCTTGATGACCATCTGCGCGGGCGAGAGGCTCTCGAGCACATCCGCGCCCGTCGCGCGCTCGGTCACCTTGCGCACAAAGTCCTTGACGACCTTGAAGTTCACGTCCGCCTCGAGCAGCGCGAGCTTGACCTCACGCATGGCCTCCTTCACATCGGCCTCCGTGAGCCGGCCCTTGCCGCGCAGGCGTTTGAACGCCTCGGTCAGCTTGTCCGACAGGGATTCAAATGCCATGGTATCTATCCTTTCAGATCCTGAAGCTGCCGCAGCGCCTGCTCGGCCAACAGCCGGGCGTCGCCGCCGACGGTATCGCGCAGCTTCGTGAGCGTATCCTCCAGCGCGGCCGCGGCCGTGCGCTGCGCAGCGAAGCGCTGCACCAGACCGAGCCGGGCCTCCGTATCGCGCAGCGCGGCGTCCGCGCGGCGGATGTTGTCCCACACGCCCTGACGCGAAATGCCGCTGCTGGCGGCGATCTCCGCCAGAGAGAGGTCCTGATTATAATGGAGGTCGTAATATTCCCGCTGCTTGTCCGTGAGCAGATCGCCGTAAAAATCGAACAGCATCGTGCGCCACACGGTCTCGTCCGGCATGGTGGGGTCCCTCCTCGCTGTAAACCATTTTTCCTTTACAGCACGAGTAGTATACGCCACCGTCGCGCGGGTGTCAAGTATTTTTTCTTGTCACCGCATAGATTTCCCGCCGGATGGGAAAAATTCCGGTATTGCAAACCGTTTCTGGAGGGATCTTCATGGCCGAAACCAACACTGCCGCCCTGCGCGCACAGGGCGGGCGCGACGCCCGCGCCCTGTCCGTGACCGGCCGGGGCCGTGCGGACACCGGGCGCATCCGGTGCGCAGCAAAAGCGCTCGCGCGCATGGCGCGCGCCGTCACGCCCGAAACGCCGAACGGCCAGTGGCTGCGCGACAACCGGAGCTTTGCCTGTGCTGCGGCGGGCGATGCCGTGGCCGCGCTGCGGCACGCGCGCGTGCGCACGGTGGGCGGACAAACCGTGCTGCACGCGTGCTGCGCGGGGCTGCTGCGCGCGTGTGACGGCACGCTTACGGTCAAGGCGGCGGAGGCGTATCTGGAGGGGTTTCAGGACGTGCTGCCGCTCGAGACGGCGGAGCTTGGCCTGCTCGTGCCGGGGCTGCAGGCGGCCGTGGTGTGCGCGCTGGCGGACACCTATGCCCACGACGGCGCGGCCGCGCCCGCGCTCTTCACCTCCCTGCGCGCACTGGGCACGGCGGCGTGGGGCGCGCTCGCCGAGCGGTGCGACCGCGTGGGGCGCATCCTCGCGCGCGACCCGGTAGGCGTCTACCCCGCGATGGACGCGGCCACACGTGCTTACTACCGGCAGACCGTGGCGCGGCTGGCGCGGCGGACAGGCCGGGCGGAGATCGACATCGCCGAGGACGTGCTCGCGCGCGCGCAAAGCAGCGATGGTGCACGGCGGCACGTGGGCTGGTTTCTGCTGCGCGAGGTGCTCGGCGCGCCGGAAAAGCGCGGCGACGGCGCGTGGTACATCGCGGCGGTCGTGGTGGGGACGCTGTTTTTGTCGCTGCTGCTGGGCTTTGCGACCAAAAGCGTGTCGGGCGCGGTGCTGCTGCTCATCCCGGTGTCGGAGGTGGTCAAGGGCCTGCTCGACGCGGTGCTGCTGCGCGTGACGAAGCCGCGCTTCGTGCCGCGGCTGGCGCTGCGCCGGGGCATCCCGCCGGAGGGCAGGACGCTGTGCGTCATCGCGGCGCTGCTCACCTCCCCGGACGACGCACACGCGCTCGGCGCACGGCTCGAGGAGTATTACCTCTGCAACCGCGACGCAGGCGAGAACCTGACGTTCGGCCTGCTGGCCGATCTGCCGGAGGCGGACATGGAGCACGCGCCCATCGACCCTGTCATCCTGCGCGCGGCGCGCGAGGAGATCGAGGCGCTCAACGCGCGCTGGGGCAGCCGGTTTTATCTCTTTACGCGGCCGCGGGTGCCCACGCCAAGCGGAAAATGGAGTGCCTGGGAGCGCAAGCGCGGCGCACTGCTGGAGCTGGCGCGGCTGGTGCTCGACCGGCCGGGCGCACTGCACTGCGCCGCCGGGGACGCGGCGGGCCTGAGCGGCACGGTGTATCTGCTGACGCTCGACGCCGACACACGCCTGACGCCCGGCGCGGCGCGCGCGCTCGTGGGCGCGATGCTGCACCCGCTCAACCGCGCCGTGGTGGACGCACAGCGCGGCGTGGTCACGCGCGGCTATGGCCTGCTGCACCCGCGCATGGCCACAGAGCTGGAAAGCGCGAATGCCACCGACTGGGCGCGCGTGTTCGCCGGGCCCGGCGGCGCCGACCCCTACGGCGGCGCGTGCGGGGAGCTGTATATGGACTGCTTTGACCGCGGCGGCTTCACGGGCAAGGGCATCATCGACGCGCGCGCGCTGCTCGACTGCTGCGGCGGCGGGGTCATCCCGGAAGGGCGCGTGCTGAGCCACGACGCGCTTGAGGGCGCATACCTGCACGGCGGCTTTCTCGGCGACGTGGAGCTGACGGACACCTTCCCCGCAGCCCCGCTGGCCTGGGGCGCGCGTGCGCACCGCTGGATCCGCGGCGACTGGCAGAACGCGCCGTGGATCTTCTCGCGGCGCGCTCGGGTGCTGCACCCGATCGACCGGTTCCGGCTGGCGGACAATCTGCGGCGGTCGCTCGTCGCCCCGGCGACGTGGATTTCCATCTTCCTCGGCTGCGTGCTGCGCTGGCCGGGGCTGCGGCTGGCGGCGTATGCGGCGCTGCTGGCGCTGGCGCAGGGGCTGATCCGCGCGCTCGGCCAGCCGATCGTGCACCCGGCGGACACGCGCGTGCGCTATCACAGCGACGTGCTGCACGGGCTGGCCAGCGCCGTGGCGCAGACGGTGCTGCGGCTGATCCTGCTGCCGTGGGAGGCGGTGCTCAACACCTCCGCCATCGTGACGGCGCTGTGGCGCATGCTGGTGTCGCACCGGAACCTCCTGCAGTGGCAGACGGCGGCGCAGCGCTCCGGCAAACACGACGGGCTGGGCGCGTATCTGCGCGCGCTCTGGCCGGCGAGCGCGCTGGGCCTGCTCACGGCCATCCTGACGCCGAGCCCGACGGGGCTGGCCGCCGGCATCGTGTGGGTGCTCAGTCCCTTCGTGCTGGCGGCGCTCGGCGCGCCGAATACGGTTGGTGCCGCGCCCCTGCCGCGCGCGGCGCAGCGCGAGCTGCTGGGCTGGGCGAAGGCGACGTGGCAGTATTTCGAGACGTTCTGCACGGCCGAGGACCACTACCTGCCGCCGGACAACGTGCAGTCCCAGCCGCCGACCGGCACGGCGCACCGCACGTCGCCGACGAACATGGGGCTCGCGCTCGTGTCCGCCCTCGGCGCACACGCGCTGGGCATCGACAACGGACGCGGGCTGGAGCTGGCGGAGCGGATGCTCACGACCATGGAGCAATTGCCCCGCTGGAACGGGCATTTTTACAACTGGTACCACACGTGCACGCTGCGGCCGATGCCGCCGCTGTATGTGTCCACGGTGGACAGCGGCAACTGCGCCGCCGCCCTGCTCACGGCGGCAAACGCCCTGCGCGGCTGGGGGCGGGACGAGCTCGCGGCGCGGGCGCAGATACTCTGCGACGGCATGGACTTTGGCCCGCTCTACGACCCGCAGCGGCGGCTGATGCACATCGGCATCGACACCGGCAGCGGCAAGTGGTCGGAGAGTTACTACGACCTGCTGGCAAGCGAGGCACGGCTGACGTCGTACTTCGCCGTGGCGCGGGGCGACGTGCCGCGCGAGCACTGGCGCGCCCTGTCGCGCGCGCAGGTGCAGAAGGACCACTACCGCGGCTGCGTGTCGTGGTCGGGGTCGATGTTCGAGTACCTGATGCCGGAGCTGTTTCTGCCGCCGGTGCGCGACTCCCTGCTGTGGGAGAGCGCAAAGTTCTGCCTCTACGTGCAGCGGCGGCGCGTGCGCCCTGGGCAGGTGTGGGGCGTATCGGAGAGCGCGTACTTCGCGCTCGACAGCGCGCTGAGCTACCGCTACAAGGCGCACGGCTGCGCGGCGCTGGCCCTGCAGCCGGGCATGGACAAAGAGCTCGTGCTCTCGCCGTACAGCAGCTTTCTCGCGCTGGCGGTGGAGCCGCGCGCGGCGATGCGCAACCTGCGGAAATTCGCGGCACTCGGGCTGCTGGGGCAGCACGGATTTTTTGACGCGCTCGACTGCACCCGCGCGCGCACGGGCGGCGGCGGGCAGATCGTGCGCTGCGTGATGGCGCACCACCAGGGCATGAGCCTGCTGGCGGCGTGCAACGCGCTGTGCGGAGATCAGGTGCGGCGGTGGTTTTTCGCCGCCCCCGCCA
>ERZ837487.4761-NODE-4761-length-10265-cov-14.032713_pt1 | contig 10265 bp, 7 predicted proteins | sample MGYA00519911_ERZ837487 | MGnify/ENA primary metagenome ERZ837487 (study PRJEB31850, sample SAMEA3708818) | human gut metagenome | biome: human gut; feature: human-associated habitat; material: faeces | place: China | collected 2014 ...
GTCAGATTGCGTAAGCGGAAAGTATTTGTGGGCTTTGCCCACACCCACAACCTTTAAAAAGGTTGACCAAACTTTTATAATTGCTTGATAAAGCAATCAGCCAAATCATAACTTTTACGAAAAAACAGGCGGGTACTCTTTGCAAGTATCCGCCTAAATTTTTAATATTATCTTTTATCAAGTGGAGTATAATTCTTTGTTGTAGAAATACTCATATAAGCAGGACGAATAATCTTACCGGCATTTACGATTTCCTCAAGTCTATGTGCGCTCCAACCTGCAATTCTGGCTGTTGCAAACATAGGTGTATAAAGCTCGCAAGGAATATCAAGCATACTGTAAAGCAAACCGCTGTAAAAATCGACATTGGACGCAACGCCTTTATAAATCTTACGCTTTTTGCCGATAACCTGCGGAGCAAGTCTTTCTACTCTCTCATAAAGTTCAAAGTCCTCATCATAGCCTTCTGCTTTTGCAAGTTTTTGAACTGCGCCCTTAAGAATAATCTGACGAGGGTCAGAAATTGTATAAACAGCGTGTCCCATACCGTAAATAAGACCCATTCTGTCGAATGTCTGCTTTTCGAGTATTTTTTCAAGGTAATCTGCAATTTCTTCGTCATCTTTCCAGTCTTTTATGTGCTTTTTAATATCCTCAAACATATAGAATACTTTAACATTTGCACCGCCGTGCTTAGGACCTTTAAGAGATGCCAAAGCCGCTGCAATTGCCGAATAAGTATCTGTACCGGAAGAAGTTACAACATGAGTTGTAAATGTAGAGTTGTTACCGCCGCCGTGCTCCATATGAAGAATAAGCGCCATATCAAGAACTTTTGCCTCAAGCGGTGTGTATTTTCTGTCAGGACGAAGTAATGACAAAATAACCTCCGCTGTGGACATAGTAGGCTCTGCACGGTGAATATAAAGGCTTTTGTCACGGAGATAGTGGTTATATGCATGATAACCGTAAACCGAAAGCATCGGAAATACTGAAATAAGCTGAATACACTGACGAAGAACATTATCTACCGATGTATCATTAGGGTTATCATCGTAACAGAACAAAGTAAGTACACTTCGAGCAATCGAGTTCATCATATCTTCACTCGGTGCTTTAAGAATAACATCACGAACAAAGTTCTGCGGTAAAGTTCTGTATTTTACAAGCAATTCCTTAAAATCCTTAAGCTGTGCGACATTTGGCATTTCGCCAAAAAGAAGAAGGTAAACAACTTCTTCAAAGCCAAAACGATCATCCTCAAGAATACCGCCGACAATATCGTTTACATTATATCCGCGATAATACAACTCACCGTCGCAAGGAACAAGCTTACCGTCAACTTCTTTATTCTGGATAATTGTGGAAATATCTGTAAGGCCTGTTAATACACCCTTACCGTCAAGGTCACGAAGTCCTCTCTTAACATTATACTTTGAATAAAGACTTGTATCGATCATCGAATTTGAGATCATTTTTTGTGCCAAGTCATGGATAGCCGGTGTGTTATCTGAATAACTGCCCATCAAAATCACTTCCTACAATAAAGATTAGTAAATTTATAATTACCATTAAAGAACATTATATCACATTTTAAAGCAAAAGAAAAGATACAAAATGCTTTAAAGTGTCTTATTTATAATTAAGATTATGTCATATTTATATACATTTTAGCAAAAATATTCATTTATCTGCAAATATATACAAAAAGAGGATGAATTTTACTCCATCCTCTTAGTTGTAATTATAATTATTTAATTATTTAATTACTTAAGATATGTACCGTTTGTACCGATCTTACCGTCAATGCCTGTGAAGCCTGAACCGCAAGCTACATAGCATCTCATGTTGGCTTTACCGATACTGCCTACTGTAAGTGTGCCGTTTGTAACAGTCTTAACATCACCTGTAACAGCGTCAATATACTTGCCGTTAGGAATGTTCTTGAATGTAGCGCCGCCTGAAATAGTTACAAGTGCAAGGCTGTCTACGCCTTCGCTTGAATTTGTATAACGGCGGATAAATGCCATATTACCAGTTACATATTCGCTGTCCTTTGTATACTGACCTTTCTGGAGAGCAGGTACTGCCCTACGAATCATATTCAGTTGTTTAAGGTGAACAGCAAGCGGAGAATTAAGAGTTTCGGCAACTGTGCCCGATGCGCTATATTCACCGAAATCAGTAGCTGAAACATCACCCTCAAGATAATCGCCGAAATATGCACGACCTAAAGTTGAAAGAGGAGCATTTGGACCAAGGTCTATACTTACACCCTTTTGGAATTCAACTTCTGAACCATAGTATAGACATGGAATTCCACGGAATGTAAAGAGAAGTGAAAGGTTTTCTGCCCAAGCCTGAGTACCGCCATTATAACGAGTATCCATATCAGGACCGTAGTCATGGGAGTCAACATAAGTTACATTCCATGTTGAATCATTATAATATGGATCCTCTTCAAGAGCACGGGTAAATGCATTGCTGGCAGTAGAGAAGTTCCAATGCATTGGGAAGTCAATAACGCCTGTGCCATTGCCCTTACTGTAATCAGGAGTATGATATGTAATACCATTAAGATAAACATTATCAGAAGTTGGCTGATTACTTGTAGATGAATTGCTTGCATAGTGAGCATTTGTAAGGTTTACATTTTCAAGCTGATCATCGCCGAGAGCATTGATATACTTGCTGTCTGTTTCTGCCCAAGTATAGAAAGGAGCAGAAATTGCAGGGATATTATGATTCCAAAACTCGCTTACACGAGTACAAACCTCGCCGAATACATAGAAATTCTTTCCGCCTGTCTTAAGCCATGATGGGAAATAGAACTGGTTAAGAGTAAGTCTTGATACATGCTTTTCGGTATCCATTCTGAATGCGTCAACACCCATGTTGATATAATCGCCGTAAACATTGTTAAGATACTCTGCAACCTTTGGATTTTCTGTGTTTACATCAACGCAGTCACCGGCAATCTGTCCTGTCTGTACAGTTGGGCTTTCCCAGCTAAGGTCTTTATAATGATGATAGTTATTTTCCGTATCATGTGAACCTGAATCAAGAGCCTTAGTATCCTTCATTATATTAAGTCTTGCCTGATACTGATAACCCGGAGCAAGACTGTCATAGTCAGGGAATGTTTTTGCAAAATCCGAATCAGGAATCGGAACCATACAATTAACAGATTCAAGATCCTTAAGTGTGCTATACTCTTTTGTAAACATAGGAGCGAGAGTAGCCTCACCAAAGTTACCTGTATGATTGATAACTATGTCCTGAATAATCTTCATACCTTTTTCATGTGCAGCATCGATAAGATCCTGATATTTAACATCGTCACTCTCATAACGAACATCAACAGTTGAGAAATCAAATGCGTGATAGCCATGGTAGTCATAACCTGACGCATTTGTTACAACAGGAGTAATCCAAATTGCACTGAAACCTAAAGCCTTGATGTAATCAAGTTTTTCGATAAGGCCCTTAAAGTCGCCTCTCCAAGCAGGGTCTGAATCAGGGTTGTTAGCTTGCTGGTCGTCCCAACAATGAACATTGTTGCCTGTATCACCGTCATAGAAACGAGTTGTGATTACAAAGTAAATTGAATCTTCACGAAGATCCGTTCTCTTCCAGTCATCAAAATCATTCCAAGACTTAGAAGACCATCTTCCGTTTTTGTACCACCACTCGCCGCTGTTTCTTGTTGTTTCAGCAGACTGAGTGCCGTTTGTAACAAACATCATATTGATTTTTGTTACATTGTCGAATGTGTAGCAGTAGCTGTTATCACCCTCGGCGGTCATTTTAGGACCGGGGTAATCTGTTGCGATATTCTGCGGAAGGCTGTTCCAATAATAGATGTTCGGTGCGCCGTCTTCAGAATACACATGCACTTTAATACCGTCGTATTTAGCCTGAACTGACTCAGCATCGTCAACAGTAGCAGCCGAAACCGACACAATTCCCACTGTTGCCGCAATGCAGACAACGAGCATTAAAGCAATGAGTTTTTTTACCTTTGTCATAGCTTTTCCTCCATTTTCCGTTAAAATCAAAATTTAACATCTACATATAATTATAAAATAGTTATCAATGATTTTTTTTCTGATTTAGAATTATTCGAAATCTGTGCTTCCAAACATTTAATCCTTGTTTTATGTAATTTATACAAAAAAGTGAACAAAGTGCCGTTTTTTTAAAAAGCAGACAGATTTTTCGACAAAGCAAAAAACTCTCCGATTAAATTCAGAGAGTTTTTATATATCACAACTATTTATATATCACAACTACAAATTATATATTACTTTTCAAAACATATTTTTCAAGTGTTTTTGCAACTCCGTCATCATCATTTGACTCGCAGACATAATTTGCAATCTTTTTTACATCTTCCTCTGCATTGCCCATAGCAACTCCAAGACCCGCATAACCAATCATAGTTATATCATTGTAATTGTCGCCAAAAGCAATCATCTCTTCGTTTGTAAAACCGAGTTTTTCAAGCAGCATAGGCAGCATAGAACCCTTTGTTACGCCGAAAGGCATAATCTCGAGGAAGTACGGTGCGCTCTTATACACATCAAGCAAACCGTCATAGCGTTTTGCAAGAATTTCGTTATATTTATCAATTTCGGCAGGTTCGCCCGAAAGTAAAAGTTTATTGATTTTATCAGGAATATTCGCCGCAAAATCTTCCACAACAACCATTTCCATTTTGAGAATATCTCTTTCAACATTTGAATAATCATTCAAAGTGCCGCCTGTAATGATTTTCTTATCATCATAGGTATGAACAGAAAGATTTGATTCTTTCAACACACCGAGTATGTCGGAAAGGTATTCCTTCGGAAAATCCTTACTTACAATAGTTTGTCCGGTAGTACAATCAAGAATTTTTCCTCCGTTGAAAGCCATAATATAACCCTCATAGCGGTCAAGCAATAAATCTCTTGCAATGCTCTGAATCCCCATAGGATGTCTGCCCGAAGCGATTACAACCTTTTTGCCCATTTTTTGAGCGTCAATAATAGCGTATCGAGTGCGTGGAGTAATCTCTTTTTGAGAGTTAGTCAGAGTACCGTCAATGTCAAGTGCAATAATTTTGTAATCCATAATATCACCTTGTACTTAGAAATATTGATTAACAAATCATTTACAATATAACACACAAGTTAAAAAAATGCAAGTATTTGATACATTATGTAAAAAACAACTTTGTTTATAGCTATATTTTGCCATTATATAAAAAATATTTACAGATTAAATACAAAAATCGGGACCGGAAAAATCCCGGTCCCGAACAGCAATAAAAAATTACTGATTATTATTTGTATTGTTTTGAGCATTGTTATCTTTTTCAATATAAATGCCTTGATCAACAGTATCGTTACGAATAGAAGAATATTCGCTGAGTACCCATGAATACTGACCTGTTGTAATTGTACTTCCGCAGTATTCGCACTTGCCGGAACTTGACATTTCAAGAGGAGCACCGCAATTCGGGCAACTGTGTGACTTAAGCGTCTGACTGTTTGCACTTGTGGTCTTAATGCCTGCATTACGGGCAAAGCGAAGTGTGTACCTCAACTCGTATCTTGCATTAGGATCTCCACGAAGAACCTGACCGGTCTTTTCGTTTATCTCATAGTCTGTAAGACGGGCATTGAGATAAACTGTAACATACTCAAATTCTTTATCTCTGCGATACGCTGTAAGATAAGCTGTACTTACGGCTACATTTTCAATCTTATTGATTACGCCGTTTGCAATCTTGCGATCAATCTGTTTTTGAGTTTGATTGTAGAGATTATCGTGTAAATAAATTCTTACAGGTGAAAGGTCACGCTTGCTCCAAGCGTCCTGAATGGTAACATATACATATCTTGAGAATGAAAGGAAATCTTCTGCCGAGAAGTTCGGATCATTCTGCTTGATAAGGTCTGAAATCTGTGCCGTACGGTCAGGAAGTGTAATATTTCTGCCTGCCGACTGCTGAATTGTCTGTGATCTGCCAACAGTAGTAGTTGTGCTTTTAGTTGTTCTTTTGCTGTCCTTTTTGCTCCTTATCATGCCGTAAACAACTATACCGATAACTACAAGGAAAACAACTAACGTTCCGCCAAATCCAAGACCTTCTCCGCTGCTTTCGGAACTGCTGTGGTCTGAACTGTCCCAATCAGAACCGCCGCTGTCATAGTCATTTGAATCGCCGAAGTCAAGCGGAGGTATTCCTAAGTCCGCTGTTTGGTTAGTATGTACCGATTGATTACTTTCGACAGAAACAGCATTAACTGATGAAAAAGCTGTAAAAGCTATCATCGCCATAAGTACAGTCAGTACAATCGAAAAACATTTTTTCAAAGTTATACACCTTCTTTTAAATTTCACGGTAAATCCGTTTGCTTATTATTGCTCTAATTTTAACATATATTGTAAAAATTTGCAATTGTATTTAAAATTTTGTTTATAAAAAATCCCGTTGTATTTCTATACATATTGCATATCAGCATTAAAAATTCGATATTTATTATTTTTTCGGAAATATTTATATTTAAGTGTTGACAATGCAATATTGCGGTGCTATAATAATACCTATAATTTATGTAGGTTTAATAAGGATTGAATTTCAATTACGAACATTACTATAAACATTATATTATAAAGGAGAATGCATTATGAAAATTTACGAGAAAATCACTGACCTCATTGGCAGAACACCTATTATGAAACTCAATAATTACTCTGCTGCACAGGGACTTGACACACCTGTACTTGCAAAGCTTGAATATTTTAATCCAGCAGGAAGTGTTAAGGACAGAGTAGCAAAGGCTATGATTGATGATGCGGAAGAAAAAGGCTTGCTTACATCTGATTCTGTAATCATTGAGCCTACAAGCGGTAACACAGGTATCGGTCTTGCAGCGGTAGCAGCCGCAAGAGGTTACAGAATTATTCTTACAATGCCTGAAACAATGAGTATCGAACGCAGAAATCTTCTTAAGGCTTACGGCGCAGAACTTGTTCTTACTGACGGTGCAAAAGGTATGAAGGGCGCTATCGCAAAGGCTGACGAACTTGCAAGTGAAATTCCGCACAGCTTTATTCCGGGTCAGTTCGTAAACCAGGCAAACCCTGCCGCTCACTTTGCAACAACAGGTCCTGAAATCTGGGAGGATACAGACGGCAAGATTGACATTTTTGTTGCAGGCGTAGGTACAGGCGGTACCGTAACAGGTGTAGGTAAATATCTTAAGTCAAAAAATCCAAATGTAAAAATCGTTGCAGTTGAACCGGCTACATCACCTGTACTTTCAAAGGGTGTTGCAGGTCCTCACAAAATTCAGGGTATCGGCGCAGGCTTTGTTCCCGAAACCCTTGATACTAAAGTATATGATGAAATCTTCGCTGTTGAGAACGAGGCAGCCTTTGCAACAGGCAAAGCTATTGCCCGTACAGAGGGTGTGCTTGTAGGTATTTCTTCGGGTGCGGCAGTATATGCGGCAACCGAGCTTGCTAAACGCCCTGAAAATAAGGGCAAGGTAATTGTAGCACTTCTTCCTGATACAGGCGACCGTTACCTCTCAACTCCGATGTTCTCAGATAAATAATTTAACATCTATCCCCTGTAATAAATTATTTAGGAATTTTTTAACAGACCACAAAGACGGAATTTTACTTCGGCTTTGTGGTCTGTTATTTTGGGCTTTTATCAAAAGTTTTTGGGAGAAATTTATGCTTTAGCTGATTATCGTTCAGGCAACAAAGTAACGCAAAAGCTAAATTTTCAAAACTAAACTTTGTGTGTTAAAACATTATTTGCCTAAACAATAAAAAACTAATTAACAAACAAAGCCATCTTTGACTGATAAAATCAAAGATGGCTTTATAATTTTTTCTATAAACTTATATACTATTATATTACATAGTCATTGCCGATGCTCTCAGTCTGACGGTCAATAATATCCTGAATTGTAATACTGTCAAGATACTTTGTAATAACCTCATTAAGTCCCTGCCATACAGGCAAAGTAATGCATTCCTCGCTCATAGGGCAGTTATTCGGAGTGTGGTCAAGACAAGCAACAGGAGCAAGGCTGCCCTCTGTAATGCGGAGAATCTCGCCTACCGTATATTGGTCGGGAGTTCTTGCAAGGCGGTATCCACCCTGAAATCCACGGTTTGTAAGTAACACATCGGCTTTATTAAGAATAGGCATAATCTGCTCAAGATATTTTTTGGAAATATTCTGACGAGCCGCAATATCCTTAAGTGCAATGTAACCGTCATTCTGGTGCATTGCCAAATCTATAAGCATTCGCAGTGCGTATCTTCCCTTTGTAGAAATTTTCAAATTAACACCACCTTTTACTAAGTATTTGCAAAAATATAGCATTCATCTATAACATAATAATAACATATATTTAGTAGGTTTTCAAGTTGTTTTTTATCCGATTTATATTTTAATTATCTTTCTATATGTATATTGGTCGCTTATAATTCTACAAATATGTTATAAAACCGGCAAATTTTGCTCTAAAAACCTACTAAACAAATATATTTTTAAAAATTTAAAAAATAGTATTGACAACGGGTAAATTATATGATAATATACAATCACATTAAACCTATGTAATTAGTAAGTTTTAGCAAAGGAGAATTCTAATGCTTCTATTATTTGTAAATCTATTAAGACAGAACTACCGATACGGACGAATGTGCAGTACCTCTGGATGTTGTTGCTGACGCAACAAATACATTACTACATTATTTTTATTATAACATTGTAACAAACTAAATTAATTATTGAAAGAGGTAAATAAAATGAGCACATTAAAAGATAGAAAATTACACTTTGAAACACTTCAGCTTCATGTAGGACAGGAATCAGCAGACCCGGTAACAGATGCAAGAGCAGTTCCGATTTACGCAACTACTTCTTATGTATTCCACAACAGCCAGCACGCCGCAGATCGTTTTGCACTTAAAGATGCAGGCAACATCTACGGCAGACTTACAAACCCTACAGAAGATATTTTTGAGCAGAGAATTGCAGCTCTTGAGGGTGGTACAGCCGCTCTTGCAGTAGCTTCGGGTGCAGCTGCAATCGCATATACAATTCAGGCTCTTGCTAAAGCAGGCGATAACATCGTAGCTGCAAAGACAATCTACGGCGGCACATATAACCTTCTCGAACACACACTTCCTGCTTACGGCATTACAACAACATTTGTTGATCCTGATGAAGAGGGTGCTTTTGAAAAAGCTATTGACGAGAATACAAAGGCTCTCTACATTGAAACACTCGGCAATCCAAATGCTAACCTTATTGATATTGAGGCTCTCGCAAAGATTGCACACGCACACAATATTCCGCTTGTTGTTGACAGCACATTTGCAACCCCTTACCTTGTAAGACCGTTTGAGTACGGTGCAGACATCGTTGTTCATTCAGCTACAAAGTTCATCGGCGGTCACGGTACGGCAATCGGCGGTGTAATTATTGAGAGCGGTAAGTTTGACTGGGCTGCATCAGGTAAATTCCCACAGTTTGCAGAGCCAAACCCATCATACCACGGTGCTGTATTTACACAGGCTGCTCCGGGTGCTGCATTTGTAACATACATCAGAGCAATTCTTCTCCGTGACACAGGTGCTACAATCTCTCCGTTCCACGCATTCATTTTCTTGCAGGGCCTTGAAACACTTTCACTCCGTGTTGAGCGTCATGTAGAAAACACAAAGAAAGTTCTTGAATTCCTTGTAAATCACCCACAGGTTGAGAGCGTAAACCACCCATCACTTCCAAACTCACCGTATAAGGCACTTTATGATAAGTACTTCCCTAACGGCGGCGGTTCAATCTTTACTTTTGAAATCAAGGGTACAGAAGAAGACGCTAAGAAGTTCATTGATAATCTCCAGGTATTCTCACTTCTTGCAAATGTAGCAGATGTTAAGTCACTTGCTATTCATCCCGCATCAACAACACACTCACAGCTTAACGAGCAGGAGCTTGCAGAGCAGGGCATTAAGCCAAATACAATTCGTCTTTCAATCGGTACAGAGCATATTGATGATATTCTCTTCGATTTACAGGAAGCATTTGAGGCTATTAAATAATCAAATCACATAATTCAAATATTTATGGACTGCATTTTGTGTGCAGTCCGTATTTTTGTTTATTGTGGTTTAGTGCACAGTTTAAAGCAAATAATTTTAAAATTTAGGTCAAGCCTTTTTAAAGGCTTGCGGGTTTGGGCAGC
>ERZ837487.4768-NODE-4768-length-10255-cov-4.046863_pt1 | contig 10255 bp, 7 predicted proteins | sample MGYA00519911_ERZ837487 | MGnify/ENA primary metagenome ERZ837487 (study PRJEB31850, sample SAMEA3708818) | human gut metagenome | biome: human gut; feature: human-associated habitat; material: faeces | place: China | collected 2014 ...
CATTTAATTTACGGTTGTGTCCGTTGCAGTAACCGATCTGGATCGGCATCTGTCCGTAAACACCGTCTGCCAGTTCTTCTGCTATCTTTAAATCTTCCAGTTCCTTTACAGAAGCCACATATACTACATCATCCGGGCATGGAGTTTCTTCCATTTTCTGTAAAATTTCTTTCAGGTCATAGCCTTCGATGACCTTGCCGTACTTTTTAAATTCCGGCTCCATTACACTTATCTGTTTGATCATGATAATTCTGCCAGCTCCTTATAATCATTTTTCAGGCTTGTATACAATTTCTGATACAGTCTGTGATATTTTTCATAAACAGCCACTTCTTCTGCCTTTGGTTCTGTGCTGTCCCTGGATGTGATCAGCTGGTCACATGCTTTTTCCACACTTTCATAAAGACCGCAGGCAACACCTGCTAAAATGGCAGCTCCCAGTGCCGGGCCTTCATCCTGCACTACACGTTCCACAGAACAGTTGTACAGATCTGCTAACATCTGACGCCATACCGGGCTTTTTCCACCGCCTCCGCAGGCTTTCATACAGTCTACCCGGATCCCCATTTCCTTAAGTATCTCATTGCAGTCACAGAGAGAATATGCAACACCTTCCATGACGGCCCGCAGCAGATGCTTTCTTGTGTGGATCGCAGACAGACCGAAAAATACGCCTCTGCAGTCCGGATCCAGATGCGGGGTCCTTTCTCCCATTAAATAAGGAAGATACAGCAGACGGTCACTTCCAGGTGCCACAGACGCAACATCCTGATTGATCTGGTCGTATACATCTACTCCCTTGGCCTCTGCCTCTTTTACATAATCCTGGCAGAACTGGTCTTTAAACCATTTTAAGGAAAGTCCTGCAGCCTGGGTCACACCCATCATATGCCATGCACCCGGTACTGCGCAGCAGCAGGTATGGATCCTTCCCTTCGGATCAATGGCAGGCTTGCTGGTATGTGCAAATACAACACCGGAAGTACCAATGGTAGTAAAGGCAGTTCCGTCTTTTACAACACCGGTTCCCACTGCAGCTGCAGCATTATCACCGGCACCGCCGGCTACGATACATTTTTCAGAAAGGCCTAATTCCTTTGCTACATCCGGAAGCAGTGTTCCTGTTGCTTCGCAGGACTCATGTACCTTTCCTAAAAGGTTCTTGTCAATATTTAATGCTTTCAGCACTTCATCAGACCAGCAGCGGCCCGGAACGTCTAAAAGCTGCATACCGCTTGCATCAGAAACTTCAGTTGCAAATACACCGGTAAGTATGTAGCGGATGTAATCCTTAGGCAGTAAGATATGACGGCAGCGGTTATAATTTTCCGGCTCATTTTCCTTCATCCAAAGTATCTTTGGCGCCGTAAAACCTGCAAACGCAATATTTGCTGTATACTCGGATAATTTATCCTTTCCGATGACCTGATTCAAATAATCAGTCTCTTTTGCAGTTCTTCCGTCATTCCATAAAATTGCCGGACGAATTACCTGATCATCTTTATCAAGTACAACCAACCCATGCATCTGACCGCCAAAACTAATTCCTGCAACCTGACTTTTATCGCATTCAGATGTCAATTCTTTTATTCCTTCCATTGACTGTGCAAACCAATCCTGTGGATTCTGTTCTGACCAGCCCGGGTATGGAAAATATAATGGATATTCTTTTGATACAATTTTCTGAATATTGCCGTTTTCATCCATCATTAACAATTTTACCGCTGAAGTTCCAAGATCAACGCCAATATATAACATCACTTTTCCTCCCTCGCATGTTGTTACATCTATCTTACCTCAATTTATAGAACCAGACAACCTTCTTTCTTTGCAAAACGATTGAGCAATTTCCTTTCAAATAATCTCCGCCCGACTTCCTCCGGCTTTTTCCTTTGTCACTATAATTTGTCTGTCAATTCTTTCCTTCAATTCTCCTACATGAGAAATAATTCCTACAAGTTTATTGCCTTCCGTCAATCCAGCCAGGGCTTTTATTGCCTGCTCCAGTGATTCTTCGTCCAACGAGCCAAAACCTTCGTCCACAAACATCGTATCTAGACGGATTCCTCCGGCTCTTGACTGAACTTCATCCGAAAGCCCTAGCGCTAATGAAAGCGAAGCTTTGAAAGACTCTCCTCCAGACAATGTCTTAACGCTTCGTCTTGTGCCATTATAATGATCAATGACATCTAGTTCCAGACCACTCTGACTTCGATTATTTCCAGCCACAACACTTCTTGCGAGTTCATATTGTCCCTCCGACATAACCATAAATCTTACGTTTGCCCGCTGTAAAATCCGTTCAAAGTACGCCATCTGAACATAAGTTTCCAGCATGATCTTTTCTTTCCCGGAAATGTTTCCATTTGCCGTATTTGACAGTGCTTTCACCAACGCCCATTTTTGTTCCAAAACTATGATATCTTTCGACTTCTGTTCAATATTCAAAAGAGCTTTTTGATTTGTCGCCAGTCGTAATTGAAGCTCTTTTAACATTCTTTCATAATCAGCTCTTTGTTCCACTAATGTTGTCTTTTTTTCCTGTTCGCGCTCCACAAAAAATTCTCCGAGATTCTCAAGCTGCTTGTTGCATTGCTCCAGTTTCCCTTCTAGCTTTCGCATATCGCCATTCCATTTTTGCAGATTTTTCTGAGCTGCTTCATATTCCGCCCGGCTGTTTCTTTTCACTGTCTGCAGGTTCTGAAGTTCTATCTCAGCCTGTTTCCAGTCTTCATACCTAAGATTCTGCTGTTGCTCTTCAAACTGTTTGTTTTCCATATCTATCTCTGCTTTTAAAGCTGCAATCTGACCAGATATTTTTTCTCGTTCCTCACGTTTCATAGCAATCTGCTCTTGTATCTTCTGAATCTGATTTTGGAGTAATTGATATCTTTCAACCTTTTTCTTATTACTTTTCATTTGTTCTTGAAGTTCGTATTCTTCATCTGTGAGTCTTTTTTCCTGCTCCTCAATCTGCTTCTGATCCGCCGCCCGTTCTTTTTGAGCATTTACTTTTCCCAATAGTTCAGCCGCCTCCTGGCTGGAAGCCTCCATCTGATTCCTTGCCTGTTCCCATTTTCGCTTAACTTCTTCCAATTCTTTCTGTGACGGAATATATTCCGTACCACAAGCTTTCTTAGGATGCTCTTTGGAGCCGCACACTGGGCACGCTTCTCCTTCTTTTAAATGCTTTGCCAGCACCCCTGCCTGTCCATCTAAAAATGTCTGATATGCGAGATCATACTCTGTCTTTCTTTCCTTTGCAATCTGAGCTTTATCCACATACTGCTCCTGAATCTCGGAAAGCTTTCCACAAAGTAAATGATACTTCTTTGTATTTTCCACAACCTGTTTTAGTTCTTCTTTTTCAGAATCTAATTTTTCCTTTCGAAACAGTAATTCCGTCTTCCGTTCCGGCTCATTTTCCAATTGTATTTTCTCGCTTTCATCATCCTTCAGACGCTTTTGTAACTCTTCTCTTTCAATGTCCTGCGTTTGTAACCTTTCTTTCTCCTCTTTTAGAAATTTTTTTCTTTCTATTATTCTCTTTTTCTTTTCTTCTAGTTCTTGATAAATCGATATCTGTGTCTGAATTTGAGCAATTTTTACTTCCAGCTCCTCTCTATTTTCCTGCTTTTTCTTTTGTCCTTCCCACTCCTGTTGAATTTTTTCACCTTGTTCCTGCACCTTTATATAATCAGCTTCAGCCAATTCAAGCGTACGAATCGTCTGCTCTCTCGTCTGCGCTTTTTGTAAATGCTCTTGTATCTGCTCCAACTCCTTTTGTAGATTCTGAAGCTTGCAATTTATATTTTCCGCTTCTTCCTGATCTAATCCTATCAATTCTTTTATCGCAGCAATTGCTTCTTCCATAGGAAGTTTTGCAAAGTTGATCTCTTCTTTTCCCAACACTCCTTCTAAATATTGATTTACGCTTCTTCTTGCAAATTCCAGCTCATCCGAAAGTTTACCTGATTCCGCTTTCAATTTTTCCTGTAAAATCTGATAACCGCCTGTCTTAAAAATCTCCCGGAAAATTCCCTGTCTTTCTTTTGTATCTGCCAGTAATAATTTTTGAAAATCTCCCTGTGCAATCATCGCGATTTGAAGAAACTGATTTCGATTCAGACCTAAAATTTCAATAATTGCTTTATTCACTTCTTTTTGTTTTGTAACTACACGGCCATCCGGATATGTCAATTCGGCCTCTGCCCTCTGAAGTGTCATTCCTCCACCTTTTTTTGCCGGTCGTTCATACTCCGGATTTCTCCGGACTTTATATTCCTGCCCCCCATTTTCAAAAAGAAGTTCTACCTCTGTCGGAACCTGCGCATCTGCATATTTTGACCGAAGCATTGCCGGTTCCCGATTCTCACCACTGGCCGCACCATATAATGCATAGACAATACCATCAAAAATTGTCGTTTTACCTGCTCCTGTATCTCCGGTGATCAAATACAATCCACCTGTTCCAAGCCTTTCCATATCCAGTTCCTCGCAACCTGCATACGGTCCAAATGCAGATAGTTTTAATTTTTTCGGTCTCAATTCTTATCCTCCCAGATTTTTTCAATTAACGAATGAATCAATTGCTTCTGTTCTTCATTCATTTCCTGATTATTCTGTTTTTCATATAAATCTTCAAATATATCAAACGGTGTTTTTTCTTCTACTTCCTGCACATCCGCAAATGATTTCCTTCCACGCGTCCTTTGATTGTCATAATCCAATTTCATAAGATTCGGATAAATGACTTGTAATTTTCGTACCGCGTCTGGTATATCTTCTTCATCTGTCAATGTAATATGCATATAACAATTTCTGTCCAGACTGTCATAATAAGATTTTTCCGCCACTTCCATATAGCTTCCTTTTATCTCATACCAGTCATGTAAAGGATTCAATTCTTTTGTTCGAATAACTACATTTCCCTTTTGTTTCATTTCTACGATTGTCACAGACTTTTTGTGGTGAATCTCCGAAAAAGAATATTTTAACGGAGTTCCACAATATCGCACTGTCTCTCTGCTAATCTTCTGCGGTCCGTGAATATGGCCCAGTGCTACATAATCAAAATTTTCGAATACATTTACATCTACATTATCTGTTCCCCCCACAGAAATCTCTTCCGACTCACTTCTCTTCGCCCCAGTTACAAACTGATGTGTCACGATTACATTTCTTTCATCCGGATTTACTTTCATCTGCTCCACTGCAACGCGCAAAGCATCTGTATAGTTTTCCACCTGTTCCTCTTCAAAAAAATGCTTTACGTTTACTGGCTTTACAAATGGTAACAAATAAATATTAACCGGTCCCCATTCATCTATCAGTACAATCGAATCTGTATTTCCAGAATATGCCGGTGCAACATACACACCACTTTCTCTCATCAATCGACCACCAAATGCAATTCTCTCCGCGCTGTCATGATTACCACTAATTATGAATGTCTGCACTTTTTTTCTTGATAACTGACACAAAAAATCATCAAATAACTGGATTGCCTCTATAGGCGGTATTGATTTATCGTAGACGTCTCCAGCAATGAAAACTGCCTCCGGCTTTTCTTCATCAACGACAGTAAGTATTTTCTTCAAAATATCTCTTTGATCTTCCAGCATCGAAAACTCATTCACACGTTTTCCCAGATGCAAGTCCGATATATGTATAAATTTCATGGCAGCCACACCTCATTCTTATTTTTAATCTCATGTGCTTTTATTATATCGATGTTTTTTTCTGTAATCAACCATTCTCTCTCCTGACTATATCACTCAAAATCTTTCCTGTGTAATAAATACAAAACCCCAGAGTCCTAAAACTCTGGGGCATATATCATATGTGATTTTCATCTTAATTTTTCATCTTAAATTTTCATAAGAACATCTTTTCCTGAAATACCTGGTTCTGTCATATGAATTGGATCAAGAATTCGACTCAGTTCCTCTTCATTCATAATATTTTCTTTCAAAATCAAGCTTCTTACAGATTCATTGGAATTAATTGCTTTTTTCGCAATGTCTGCTGTTTTTTCATAACCTACATGCGGACAAATCGCTGTAATGATTCCTACACTGTTTTCTACCAACTGACGACATCTTTCTTCATTGGCCGTAATTCCTACGATACAATTATCTACGAGTGTCTCAACTGCATAGCCAAGCGTATCGATAGACTGGAACATACAATAGAAAATGATCGGCTCAAATGCATTTAATTCTAACTGTCCTGCTTCGGCTGCCATTGTAATTGTCATATCATTTCCAATAATATTAAACGCTACCTGATTAACTACTTCCGGAATAACCGGATTTACTTTACCAGGCATAATAGAGGAACCATTCTGTTTTGCCGGAAGATTAATCTCTCCAAAACCAGCACGCGGACCGGATGACATAAGTCGAAGGTCATTAGACATTTTTGAAAGTGTTACGGCACATGCTTTCACTGCACCGGAAACAGCAACAAAGGAATCCAGATTCTGTGTTGCATCTATCAGATCAAATGCCTGTATAAACTCCATTCCTGAAATTTCTGAAAGGTTAGGAACAATTCTTCTCAAATAATTCTCATCTGCATTGATACCTGTTCCAATGGCGGTTCCTCCCATATTGAGAGTACGCATCTCATCCATTGCCTTGTCCATTCTGTGGATATCTCGCATGATCGCTACTGAATATGCTTTAAATTCCTGTCCCAGACGAATCGGCACTGCATCCTGCATCTGCGTACGTCCCATCTTGATTACATGATCAAACTCTTTCGCTTTTTCATTAAGCGCGTCATAAAGACGCAGAAGTTGTTTCTTTAAATTCTGCAACAGATGAAGTGAAGTCATCTTTCCGGCAGTTGGTATGACATCATTTGTCGACTGGCCACAGTTCACATCATCGTTCGGATTTACAATTGTATAATCTCCTTTTTTTCCTCCAAGAATCTCAATTGCACGATTGGCAATGACTTCATTGGCATTCATATTTAAAGAAGTTCCTGCTCCCCCCTGTATAGGATCTACTATAAAATCATCATGAAATTTTCCTTCAATAATCTCATCACAAGCCTGTACAATAGCCTGTGCTTTTTTCTTTTCAAGAATACCGACTTCACAGTTTGTAATAGCTGACGCTTTTTTGATATATGCAAGACTGTTAATAATCTCCGGATGCATATTCAGACCTGTGATGTGAAAGTTTTCTGCTGCACGCAAAGTCTGCACTCCATAATATACCTCTTCCGGAATATCCTTTACCCCAATAGAATCTTTTTCTACACGATAATCCGTTTTTTTCATATCGTCCATAGTTACTCTCCTTTTACCATTCATTCTCCCAGCGAATCATTTTGGTTCGTTTCTTTTAGTTGTCCTTATTATATATACCTGCTATAATATAATCAAATACATATATTTTTATAGATTATATAGCTTAAAAGTTATATTTTCAAAGGGGGATAATATGTTTCAAGGAATGAAATATGTCTATGAAGTATATAAAGAAAAAAGTTTTTCAAAAGCTGCCGCCAGCCTTTTTATTTCGCAGCCTTCTTTAAGTGCAAATGTAAAACGAATAGAAAATCGCATCGGTTCTCCTATCTTTGACCGAAGCACAAAACCCTTACAACTGACAGAGGTCGGCGAACATTATATACAGGCCATTGAAAAAATTATGGATATTGAAAATAATCTGGAAAATTTTATTCGCGATTTAGGAGATTTAAAAACCGGAACACTCAACATAGGCGGAAGTAACTTTTTTTCTTCATGGGTGCTTCCTTCTCTTATCGCTGATTTTTCCCAAAAATTTCCTAATATCCAGATTTCTCTCGTAGAGGAAAGCAGCGCGAATCTTTCTCTGCTCCTCCAAGCAGGAAAACTAGATTTAATGATCGATAACTGTATTTTAGATGAGCAGATTTTTGATCACTATGTTTATCAAAAAGAACATCTTTTACTTGCCGTTCCCAAAAGCTGCTCCGTAAATACCCGACTGCAAGAATATCAGATTCCTATTGAGACCATTCATGACGGTAGTTTCCTTTCTCCGGAGGTTCTTTCCGTTCCACTAAACAGTTTTGCAAATGCGCCCTTTATTATTCTACGTTCAGATAACGATACCGGTAAGCGTGCTCTAACGATTTGCCAGGAAAACAACTTTACTCCGCATACAATTTTTCGACTAGATCAACAGATGACCGCCTATAATATCGCCTGTTCTGGAATGGGGATCACTTTTATCGGGGATCTCCTGCTCGCAAGCGCACCGGCAACTTCAGAACTTATTTTTTATAAACTTCCCGGCAAGAACTGTAATCGAAATGTATCATTTTACTGGAAAAAAGGACGCTACATCAGCAGAGCTATGGAAGAATTTCTGAAAATTGCTCTCCCTCAATAACACTGGAAATGGAATTTCCTATGAAATAATAAAATCAGGAGCACCCGCCTCACAGATGATCCTGATTTTATTATTATATTTTTACATTCTATATAGCAAGAAGATTCTTGATTGCTTCCATATAAATCAGAACAGCTTCTTCCATCTCGGATACAAGAATATATTCGTCTGAACCATGGATACGATAATCTACTCCTAGTTTTTCCGGTCCAAATGCAATAATATTTTTCAATGTTTTTGCATAAGTTCCCCCACCAATTACCATTGGCTCATTTTCCGTATCTCCTGTCACATCAACATACGCTTTGTATAAGGCCTCTACCAGCGGTGACTCTCTTGGGAAAAACAATGGATTCCCGATACTGTTAATTTCAATTCGTCCATTTTCATCCTCTAATTTTCCTTCACACATACTGCGGATATCTTCCTCTTTAAATGTAACCGGAACACGGATATCAATTGTACAAGAGATCACACCATCTTCTGTTTTCACAATTCCGTTACAAAGTGTCAATTCTCCATATGCATCTTGGCATTTTAATCCAACTCCAACTCCATCACAAGAAGTTCCAATATGTGAATTATAGAATTTTACAAAGTCATCTTCGAATCCAACTTGCTCCAGACATTCAAATATCACGCCTGCTGCATTCACACCAAGTGTCGGTGTACTTGCATGTGCCGGAACACCTTTCGCTTCAATATGGATTTCTCCATTCTCTTCTGTAACTTTATATTCCTGAAGTTTTGTGTTAGCAAAAGCGGCTTCCAATTTTTCTTTCAGACCATCTTCTGCCGGAATAACTGCTGTGCAGTTATCACATACTGCATTAGATACAAAACCACCATTCATAGCAATAATCTTTGTGTTCTTAGAATACACAGTCATACCCATATGACCTTTTTCTCCATGAATACATGGGAAACTTGCATCTGGAGTAAATCCACAGGATAACTCCTCAGCTACTTCATTATAATGCTGCATACATCTAGAACCTGTTTCCTCATTACATCCCATAATAAGACGAACACGTTTATTAAGTTTTACGCCTGAATCACGCAGTAATTTCATCGCATAAAGAGCTTCCATCACAGGTCCTTTGTCATCTGTAGTTCCACGTCCATACACATAATCACCTTTACGTGTCAATTCGAATGGATTATAGCTCCAATCTCCACCTACAGGTACAATATCAAGATGTCCGGCGATACCAACAATTTCGTCTCCTTCTCCCATCTCTGCATAACCACAATAATTGTCCAAATTCACTGTACGGAATCCCATCTCTTCCGCAATTTGAAGTCCTACGCTAAGTGCTTTAGCTGGTCCTTCTCCAAATGGCTTTCCTTCTTCCGGTGTGCCAAGCTGTGAATCAATTGCTACCAATCTTCCCAAATTAGCAACCATCTCTTCTGATAATGCATGAATCTTTTCTTTCATCTTAATTTATCCTCCAATTTTTTATTATTATTGTTAAAATTTTTAATTCTATAACGTATATGATCCATGTAGGATCACGTAATAGTCCCCTCGCTCGTTGCATCATCTTTACGCATCAAAATCGGCTTCAAATACTCCTTCCGGTGTGCGCATTGTCAAAATACCAAGATTAAAATCTTCATCTCGGATTGTAATATGATATTCAAAAACAACTTCCTCATCAAATTTAGACAATAACAAATACTCTCCATTTTCTTTTCTGGCCAACTATTATTATCTTATCATAACTTCCTGTAGAATACAATTTATATGCTACAGCGTTCTCACTTTTCTATTATATTAAAAACCCCAGAAGCCTAAGCTTCTGGGGTATATATTTGAGTTAATATTCTGATAACAGATTATAATTACTCGATGA
>ERZ837487.4771-NODE-4771-length-10252-cov-3.443366_pt1 | contig 10252 bp, 10 predicted proteins | sample MGYA00519911_ERZ837487 | MGnify/ENA primary metagenome ERZ837487 (study PRJEB31850, sample SAMEA3708818) | human gut metagenome | biome: human gut; feature: human-associated habitat; material: faeces | place: China | collected 2014 ...
CTTCGAGGGGAGTTCCCTGTTCAAGCTGAAGCTGTCCACCCAGGAATTTACCATAGAAATGGAGCGGGCCGTTGCCGCGCCCGCCGCGCCGATCATTCCGGCCGCAACCGCTGTCCCGGCAGCGCCCACAGCCGCCGAACCGGAGGGCGAGACCGTCACCGCCCCCATGGTGGGTACCTTCTACGCCGCCTCTGCCCCGGAGCAGCCCCCCTTTGTGCAGGTGGGGGACCGGGTGAGCAAGGGCCAGCCCCTGTGCCTGCTGGAGGCCATGAAGATGATGAGCGAAATCCCCGCCCCCTGTGACTGCGAGATCACGGCGGTTCTGAAGGAAAACGGCGCGCTGGTTTCCTTCGGGGAGCCTCTGTTCCGCTATCAGCCATGCTGAAGCGGGTATTGATCGCCAACCGGGGGGAGATCGCCCTCCGGGTGCGGCGGGCCTGCCGGGAGGCAGGCATTGAGACGGTCTCGGTGTATTCTCAGGCGGACGCGGAGGCCCTCCACGTCCAGTTGGCCACCCGGTCCGTGTGCATCGGCCCTCCCCGGGCCGCTGACAGCTACTTAAACCCTCAGGCGCTGCTCTCTGCCGCCATAGCCACCGGCTGCGACGGTCTGCACCCCGGCTACGGGTTCCTGTCGGAAAACCCGGAATTTGCCGACGCCTGCGCGGAAAACGGCATCACCTTCATCGGTCCCTCCGGGGATGCCATCCGGAAGGCCGGCTCCAAATCCGCCGCCCGAGACCTGATGCGCGCCGCCGGGGTCCCCGTGACCCCCGGTTCCGACGGGCCGGTATCCTCTGTGGAGGACGCTCTGGCCGTGGCGGAGACGGTGGGCTATCCCGTTTTGCTGAAGGCCAGCGCCGGTGGCGGCGGCCGGGGCATCCGCCGCTGCGACAGCGCTAAAGACCTGCCCGACGCTTACGCCGCCGCCAAAGCGGAGGCCAACGCCTGCTTCGGAAACGACGAAATGTATCTGGAAAAGCTGGTGCTGGAGCCCCGGCACATCGAGTTTCAGATCCTGGCGGACCGGCAGGGCCACGTCATCCATCTGGGAGACCGGGACTGCTCCATCCAGCGCCGGAACCAGAAGCTCATTGAGGAAGCCCCCGCCCGGTGCCTGACGCCGGAGCTGCGAGAGGAGATGGGCCGGGCCGCCGTGAAAGCGGCGCAGGCCGTCCGCTACGAGGGCGCGGGCACTGTGGAATTTCTGCTGGACAGCGACGGACAGCATTTCTACTTTATGGAGATGAACACCCGGATCCAGGTGGAGCACGGCATCACGGAGATGATCACCGGCGTGGATCTGGTGCGTCAGCAGCTGCGCATCGCCTCCGGTCTGCCCCTTGACCTGACTCAAGAGGACGTGACCCTCACCGGCCACGCCATCGAGTGCCGCATCAACGCCGAGGACCCCACGGCCAATTTCCGGCCCTGCCCCGGCAAGGTGGAATTTCTCCACTTCCCCGGCGGCCCCGGCGTCCGGGTGGACTCCGCCCTCTATAACGGCTGCACCCTCTCCCCCTATTACGATTCTCTGGCCGCCAAGGTGATGGTCCACGCCCCCACCCGGCTGGAAGCCATCCGCAGGATGCGCCGCTGTCTGGAGGAATTTACCTTAGAGGGCTTCCCCACCAATGCGGAGCTGTCCTATGAGCTGCTGTTCCACCCCACCTTTGTCCGGGGGGGCTGCACCACCGCCTTTCTGGACCGAAGCCTGCCGGAGCTGCTGGAATTCAGCCGCCGGGTAGACGATCACAAAGGATAATACATGGAAAACATTTTTGCAAAACGCCGGGCGCGGCTGCTGGCCATGAAAGCCATGCGGGAGAATTACGTCCCCGGCGAAAAGTTAGTCACCTGCCCCCATTGCGGCGGGGAGAGCCAGCGCAAGGACGTGGCGGCGGCGCTGTCCGTCTGCCCCCTGTGCGGCTACCACTTCCCCATGGGGGCCTATTACCGGCTCAGCAGCGTGCTGGACCCCGGCTCCTTCCGGGAGCTGCATGAAAAGCTGACGGCCAGCGACCCCCTCCGCTTCCCCGGCTACGGGGCCAAGCTGGACGGCGCCCGCCGCAAGACCGGCATGAACGAAGCCGTAGTCACCGCCACCGGCACCGTGGGCGGAAGCCGCTGCGTGGTGGGCGTGCTGGACAGCCGCTTTCTCATGGGCAGCATGAGCGCCGCCGTAGGGGAAAAGCTGACGCTGGCCATCGAGTACGCCGGGAAAAACAAGCTGCCCCTGATCCTCTTTGCCGCCAGCGGCGGCGCGCGGATGCAGGAGGGCATTTTATCCCTCATGCAGATGGCGAAAACCAGCGCGGCTCTGGCCCGGTTTTCGGAAAAGGGACTGCTGTACATCTCCGTTCTCACGGACCCCACCACCGGCGGCGTCACCGCCAGCTTTGCCTCGTTAGGAGACATTATTCTGGCCGAACCCGGTGCGCTCATCGGCTTCGCCGGGCCCCGTGTCATTCAGCAGACCATCGGCGAGACCCTGCCGGAGGGCTTTCAGCGTGCGGAATTTCAGATGGAGCACGGCTTTGTGGACGCGGTGGTCCCCCGGAAGGACCTGCGGGACACTCTCATCCGTCTGCTGAAGCTCCACGGGAAAGGAGAACGCCATGGCTGAGAAAACCGCCGCCGAGCGGGTGGCGCTGGCCCGCCATCCCCAGCGGCCCAATATCACGGACTATATCGACGGACTGTTCACCGATTTCTTTGAGCAGCGGGGAGACCGGGCCTGCCGGGAGGATCCCGCCATTTTAGGCGGCGTCGCCCTGTTCCACGGGCGGCCCGTCACCGTCATCGGCACCCGGAAGGGCAAAACGCTGGAGGAAAACCTCCGGTGCAACTTCGGGATGCCGGGGCCGGAGGGTTACCGCAAGGCTCTGCGGCTCATGAAGCAGGCGGAGAAGTTCCGCCGCCCTATATTTACCTTTATCGACACCGCCGGGGCCTATCCCGGTCTGGAAGCCGAGGAGCACGGTCAGGGCGAGGCCATCGCCCGGAACCTCTTTGAGATGAGCCGTCTGACGGTGCCGGTCATCGCCGTCGTCACCGGGGAGGGCAACAGCGGCGGCGCTCTGGCCCTGGCGGTGGCCGACCGGGTGCTGATGCTGGAAAACGCGGTGTACGCCATTTTGTCCCCGGAGGGCTTCGCCTCCATTTTGTGGAAGGACGCCCAGCGCTCCGGCGAGGCAGCGGAGCTGATGAAGCTCACCGCCCCGGAGCTGAAAAAGCTGGGGGTCATTGATGGCATCGTCCGGGAGCCGGAGGGCGGCGCGCAGACCGACCCCAGCCGGACGCTGTGGAATCTGGACCGGGCGCTGACCGCCTGTCTGGAACCCCTGCTGAAGGAAAGCGCCGTCAGCCTGACGGAACGGCGCTATCAGAAATTCCGCGCCCTTGGCCGCGGGAAGGAGGACGCATGAACGGGATCAAGCTCCGGGGCACAGGCCGCTGTGTCCCCGCCAATACCGTCACCAATGACGATCTTTCCCGGCTGGTGGATACCAATGACGAGTGGATCACCGCCCGCACCGGCATCCGCAGCCGCTACCGCTGTGAAAAAGAGACTCTCACGGAGCTGTGCGTCAGCGCCGCAAGAGATGCCCTGCACATGGCCGGGATCACCCCGGCGGACATCGGCGTGTGCATCGTGGCCACCGTCTCGGCGGATACCGTGGTGCCCTCTGCCGCCTGTCTGCTGCAGCGGGCGCTGGGTCTGCCGGAAGATACCCCCTGTTTCGACCTGAACGCCGCCTGCACCGGCTTTGTCTACGCCCTGCACACTATGGAGTGCCTGCTGAACGCCTCCCCCCGGAAATTTGGTCTGGTGGTGGGGGCGGAGGCCCTCAGTAAAGTGGTAGACTGGACGGACCGGGGCACCTGCATCCTCTTTGGAGACGGCGCGGCCGCCGCCGTGGTGGAGTGCCGGGAGGGCTGGCCCTCCATCGGCGCCGTTCTGGGCAGCCGGGGGGACGATGTTCTCCTGCGTCTGCCGGGCCTTGGCCGGGGGGAGCCAAACGTCCTCTCCATGGAGGGGACGCAGGTGTTCAAATTCGCCGTGGAGACCGTTCCCGCCTGCATGGACGCCACGCTGAAAAAGGCGGGACTGACCCCGGCGGACATCGACTTCTTCGTGTTCCATCAGGCCAACGCCCGCATCATTGACCTGGCGGTGCGGAAATACCGCATCCCGCCGGAAAAATACTACAAAAACATCGACCGTTACGGCAACACCGCCGCTGCCAGCGTCCCGCTGGTCCTCAGCGAGCTGGTGGAGCAGGGCCGCGTGGGTCCCGGCAGCCGCCTGCTGCTGACGGCCTTCGGCGGCGGCCTGACCTGGGGCGGCGCGGTGCTGGAAATGGCGTGAAATTGAGGAGTACACTATGAAAAAACTCAACGAGCTGCTGGGGACGGAATTCCCCATTATCCAGGGCGGCATGGCCAACATCGCCACAGGCGAATTTGCCGCCGCCTGCTCTAACGCGGGGGCCCTGGGTGTCATCGCCACAGGCGGGATGCTGGAGGCGGACCTGCTGCGCAAGCAGATTCGCATCTGCAAGAGCCTGACGGACAAGCCCTTCGGCGTGAACCTGATGCTGATGAACCCCTGTGCCGACGAAATGGCCCAGATCATCATAGAGGAAGGCGTTCAGGTGGTGACCACCGGGGCGGGCAGTCCCGGCAAGTTCATCCCCGCGTGGAAAGCTGCCGGGATCAAGGTGCTGCCCGTGGTAGCGGCCTCCATTCTGGCCAAGCGGCTGGTGAATCAGGGAGCCGACGCCATCATCGCCGAGGGCATGGAGTCCGGCGGCCATGTGGGGGAGATGACCACCATGGCGCTGGTGCCGCAGGTCATCGACACGGTGGACGTCCCCGTCATCGCCGCCGGCGGCATTGCCGACGGACGGCAGGCGGCAGCGGCCTTCGCGCTGGGGGCCTGCGGCATTCAGGTGGGCACCTGCCTGCTGGCAAGCCGGGAGTGCCCCATCCACGAAAACTACAAGCTGGCCCTTCTGAAGGCCAAGGACAGCGACACCACCGTGACGGGCCGCTCCATCGGCGGACCGGTGCGGGTGCTGAAAAACAAAATGGCCCGGGAGTATCTCGCTCTGGAAAAGCGTGGAGCCACGCTGGAGGAGTTGGAACACGTCACCCTCGGCGGTCTCCGCCGCGCTGTGTTCGAGGGCGACATGGAGCGGGGCAGCGTCATGGCCGGTCAGGTGGCCGGTATGCTCCATGAGATCAAGCCCCTGCGCCAGATCTTCGAGGAGCTGTACACCGGCAGTCAGGCCGTTTTGAAGGCCACGGAGGCAGCATGGCAGTAACGATCCGGGGAAAGTCCCTCCCCCTCCCCATTTTACAGGGGGGCATGGGCGTGGGCATCAGTCTGGACGGCCTTGCCGGGGCGGTAGCCGCCTGCGGCGGCATGGGGACCCTTTCCACCGCCCTCTGCGATTTTCAGGAGCCGGATTTTGACCGGCATCCCTTCGAGGCCAACCTCCGGGCGCTGGACCGGCAGGTGCGCCGTGCCAAAGAATTGGCCCACGGCGCGGGGCTCATCGCCGTCAACGCCATGGTCGCCACCACCCAGTATGCCGACAGCGTCCGCACCGCTCTCCGGGCAGGGGCTGACGCCATCGTCTGCGGCGCGGGCCTGCCCAAGGATCTCCCCGCGCTGGCCTCCGAAGTTTCCGACAGTGACGCCGCCATCGCCCCCATCATCAGCAGCGGCCGGGCGGCGGGGCTGCTGTGCAAGCTGTGGGACCGGCACTATGGCCGCATCCCCGACTTTTTGATCTTGGAGGGACCGGAGGCCGGGGGGCATCTGGGCTTCTCCCGGCAGGATCTGGACGCGCCCCCCTCTCTTTCCGACCTTTTGCGGGAGGTCCTGACCGCCATCGCCCCCTTCCGGGACAAGGCAGGCCGGGACATTCCGGTTTTCGTGGCCGGCGGCGTGAAAAACGGCGCAGACATGGCCCGCTACATGAAGGAGGGCGCCGCCGGGGCACAATTCGCCACCCAGTTCATCGCCACGGCGGAGTGCGACGCCTCCGAGGGCTACAAGCAGCGGCTCTTAGCGGCAAAGGCCGACGACATCACCCTGGTGAAAAGCCCCGTGGGGATGCCGGGGCGGGCGCTGCGCAGTCCCCTGATCCGGCGGGTAGAGGACGGCACTCAGCCGCCTCCGGAGCGGTGCGTGAAGTGTATCGTCACCTGCGACGGCAAAAACGCCCCCTACTGCATTTCCAAGGCCCTCATCGCCGCCCGGAACGGCGATTGGGAGAACGGCCTGTTTTTCTGCGGAGCCGCCGGCGGTGAGGTGAACACCCTCTCCACCGTACCGGAGCAGATGGCTCAGATCATGGACGAATGGAGAGCTGCACAATGAAGTTAGGATTTTTATACGCAGGACAGGGCAGCCAGCACCCCGGCATGGGCGCTGACCTGTATGAGCGCTTCCCCACCTTCCGCGCCGTGCTGGACAGCGCCGCGGAGCAGGTGGATTTTGACTTGAAGGAAGTCTCCTTCACCGACCGAGCGGGCGTTTTGAACCAGACCCGGTTCACCCAGCCCTGCATGGTGGCCTTCGCCGCAGGCATGACCGCGCTGCTGGCGGAGCGGGGCATCGTCCCCGCCGCTGCCGCCGGACTGTCTCTGGGCGAGTATTCCGCCCTCCACGCCGCCGGGGTCTTTGACGCCGACACCGCCGTGGAGCTGGTGGCCTTCCGCGGCAAAGCCATGGAGGAAGCCGCAGCCGGACGGCCCTCTGCCATGGTAGCGGTGCTGGGGCTGGACCGGGCGGCCTTGCAGGAGGCCTGTGACGAGGCTTCCGCCCACGGCTGCGTGGTCATCGCCAACTACAACTGCCCCGGCCAGCTGGTCCTCGGCGGCGAGAAGGCCGCCGTGGAGGCCGCAGCGGCTCTGGCAAAGGAAAAGGGCGCCCGCCGCTGTCTGCCGCTGAAGGTCAGCGGCCCCTTCCACACCCCCCTCATGGCCCCCGCCGGAGACGCGCTGGCGGAGCGGTTCCGCACCGTGGAGTTCCGGGAGCCGCAGATCCCCGTGATCTTCAACTGTCTGGGCGCGGAGCGTCCCGATGGCGCTGCCATCCCGGAGCTGCTGGTGCGGCAGGTGCAGAGCAGCGTCTACATGGAGGATTCCCTCCGCCGCATGGCCGCCATGGGGCTGGACGCACTGGTGGAGATCGGCCCGGGCAAGGCCCTCAGCGGCTTTGTGAAGAAAACCGTCCCGGAGCTGCCGGTGTACGCCGTGGAGACCGCGGCGGAGCTGGAACAGCTGACGGAGACCCTCAAAGGAGCATCTCTATGAATTTTTCTGAAAAAACAGCCGTCGTCACCGGCGGCAGCCGGGGGCTGGGCCGGGCGATCTGTCTGGAACTGGCCCGGGGCGGAGCCAATGTGGTGCTCTGCTACGCGGGCAACGAAGCGGCGGCCAATGAGACCGTCGCCGCCTGCGAGGCCCTTGGGGCCAAGGCCGCGGCCGTCCGGTGCGACGTGTCGAAAGAGGACGAGGTGAAGGCCCTGACGGACGCCGCCCTCAAAACCTTCGGCCGCATCGACATTCTGGTGAACAACGCGGGCATCACCAAGGACGGCCTGCTCATGATGATGAAGCCGGAGGACTTTGACGCGGTGATCGCCGCCAACCTCCGGGGCACCTTCCTCTGCATGAAGGCCGTGGCCCGGCAGATGGTGAAGCAGCGCTACGGCCGCATCGTGAACCTCTCCAGCGTGGTGGGGCTTCGGGGCAACGCCGGACAGGTGAACTACGCCGCCAGCAAAGCCGGCGTCATCGGTATGACCAAATCCCTGGCTAAGGAGCTGGCGGGACGGAATATCACCGTCAACGCCGTGGCCCCCGGCTTTATCGACACGGATATGACCGCCGCGCTGACGGAGACCGCGAAAAACGCCGCCCTCGGCTCCATTCCCATGGGCCGCATGGGCACGCCGGAAAACGTGGCCAAGGCCGTGGCCTTTTTAGCGGGTGAGGACGCGGGCTACATCACCGGGCAGGTTTTGGCCGTTGACGGCGGCATGAGTATGTAAGGAGGAACGCGACATGGAACGACGCAGAGTTGTTATCACCGGTCTGGGGGCTGTGACCCCCATTGGACTGACGGCGGGAGAAAGCTGGCAGGCCGTGAAAAACGGCGTGTGCGGCATCGGCCCCATCACCCATTACGATCCCGCCGCCCAGAAGGTGAAGCTGGCGGCGGAGGTAAAGGGCTTCGATCCGGAGGCCCTGCTGGGCCGCCAGGAGTCCAAGCGCATGGGCCGCTTCACCCAGTTCGCCGTGGCGGCGGCCCGGGAGGCCCTGTCCGACGCCGGTTTCTCCGTGGAGCAGGCGGAGGCGGACCGCTGCGGTGTGATCCTCTCCAGCGGCATCGGCGGACAGGCCATCACCGAGGCGGAGCACAGCCGGGGGCAGGAAAAGGGCTTCGACCGGGTCTCCCCCTTCTACGTCCCCACCGCCATCTGCAACATGGCGGCGGGTCAGGTGGCCATCGACGCGGGCTTCCGGGCCATGTGCTCCTGCCCTGTCACCGCCTGCGCCGGGGGCACCAACGCCGTGGGCGACGCGTTCCACTACATTCGGGACGGCTACGCCGAGGTCATGCTCTGCGGCGGCACCGAGGCCTCCATCACGCCCATGTCCATCGGCGGCTTCACCTCCATGAAGGCCCTGACCCAGACGGAGGACCCTGACCGGGCCTCCATCCCCTTTGACGCGGAGCGCAGCGGCTTCGTCATGGGCGAGGGCGCAGGCGTGCTGCTTCTGGAGGAATTGGAACACGCCAAGACCCGCGGGGCGAAGATCTACGCCGAGGTGGTGGGCTACGGCGCTACCTGCGACGCTCACCACATCACCGCCCCTCTTGCGGACGGCAGCGGCGGCGCCAAGGCCATGGCCATGGCGCTGACCGACGGCGGCGTTTCTCCGGAGCAGGTGGGCTACATCAACGCCCACGGCACCTCTACCCACCTCAACGATGCCGGGGAGACCGCCGCAGTGAAAACCGTGTTCGGTCCCCACGCCTATCAACTGGCCATGAGCTCCACCAAGTCCATGACCGGACATATGCTGGGAGCCGCCGGCGCCGTGGAAGCCATCTTCACCGCCCTGAGCCTGCGGGACGGCTTCCTCCCCGCCACCATCCACTATCAGACCCTGGACCCGGACTGCGATCTGGATGTGGTGCCCAACGAGGGCCGTCCGGCGGACATCCGGTACGCCCTGAGCAACTCTCTGGGCTTCGGCGGACACAACGGCAGCCTGCTGCTGAAGAAATGGGAGGACTGACATGGGCTTGCAGTTAAATTCCAATGAGATCGCCGAGATCCTGCCCCACCGCTACCCCTTCGCGCTGGTGGACCGCATCACCGACGGGGAATCCGGCGTGTGGGCCAAGGGTATCAAGTGCGTCAGCGTGGGCGAGCCGTTTTTCTGCGGCCACTTCCCCCAAAAGCACGTCATGCCCGGCGTGCTGATCTTAGAGGCGCTGGCCCAGGTGGGGGCCGTGGCGATCCTGTCCCTGCCGGAAAACCGGGGGAAGATTGCCCTGTTCGGCGGCGTGAAAAACGCCCGCTTCAAGCGGCAGGTCATCCCCGGAGACGTTCTGGAATTAGAATGTACCCTCACCAAGCGCCGGGGTCCGGTGGGCATCGGCGTCTGCACCGCCACGGTGAACGGCGAACTTGCCTGCACGGCGGAGCTAATCTTCGCCATTCAGTGATGCCCTTGCCTTTTTCCGCCGGAATTGCTATACTGAATGTCAGATTTGTGTTCTGCGGAAAGGGAATGTGCTATGCTGAATCAGGCCTTTAACGAAGTGTATACAAAGTTCAAGCTCCATTTTTACCAGGAGATCTTCCGCCGCTTTCAGGACAGGGAGGCCAGTCTCACCACCGTGGAGACCTTCTGCATGGAGAGCATCATGGCCCTGGGACGGCCCTCGGTGAATGAGTTCGCCACCTTTATGCGCATCTCCCCGCCCAACGCCGCCTACAAGGTCAACAGTTTGGTGAAAAAGGGCTATATCCGCAAGGTCCAGTCCCCCTCCGACCGCCGGGAATACCACCTGGAGGTCACCCAGAAGTACGTCGACTACTACAACATCTCCTCCACCTACATGGCGGAGGTCATGGACCGGATCGTCCGCCGCTTCCCCGCCGAGGACTGCGCCAAGCTGGAGGAGATTCTCACCGTGGTCAGCCAGGAGCTGATGC
>ERZ837487.4783-NODE-4783-length-10228-cov-8.212032_pt1 | contig 10228 bp, 7 predicted proteins | sample MGYA00519911_ERZ837487 | MGnify/ENA primary metagenome ERZ837487 (study PRJEB31850, sample SAMEA3708818) | human gut metagenome | biome: human gut; feature: human-associated habitat; material: faeces | place: China | collected 2014 ...
TCTAGGAGGAAATGAACTTGGAAATGATTTTAGCGACAAAGAGCAGCACTCCTATCATTGGTCAGCTTGCGACCGTTATGGGATGGATCATGGATGGTATTTACAGATTGCTGAATATCTTTGGAATTCAGAATATCGGTCTTTGTATTGTCATCTTCAGTATCCTTATTTATGCTCTTATGACCCCACTGCAGATCAAACAGCAGAAATTCTCTAAGCTGAGTGCAATCATGCAGCCGGAACTTCAGAAAATTCAAAAGAAGTACAAGGGAAAAAACAACGATACTGCTGCAATGCAGAAAATGCAGGAGGAAACACAGGCTGTATATCAGAAATACGGCGTATCTCCTACAGGAAGCTGTGTACAGCTTGCAATCCAGTTCCCTATTTTGATGGCCTTATATCAGGTAATTTATAAAATTCCGGCATATGTAGGAAGTGTAAGGGATATCCTTGCATCTGCAGTTACCAGTATTACAGGTGTAAACGGATATACAGATATCCTTCAGCAGTTTATCACAGATAATAAGATGACAAGAGTTCAGCTTATTATGGATGGAAGTAAAGCTACAAGTAATTCAGTCACAGACTTTTTGTATGCATTATCACCTTCCCAGTGGAAAACACTTGCTGAGACAAGCCAGTTTGCAGGATTTACTGATACGCTGAACAGCACTGCAAAAGAGATTTCACATGTGCAGAATTTCTTTGGTCTGAATATCGCTGATCAGCCACTGACTTATATTAAAGCAGCTTTTGTAGGTGGATCTGCTCTTCTTGCTATCGTTGCGATTCTTATCCCGATTCTTGCGTGGGCTACACAGATGATCAACTTAAAACTGATGCCTCAGGCAGCACAGCAGAGCGGCGATTCACAGCAGGATGCAATGATGAACTCCATGAAGACAATGAATATGGTAATGCCGTTGATGTCAGCAGTATTCTGTTTCACATTCCCTGTAGGTCTTGGTATTTACTGGGTAGCAAGTGCTGCAGTAAGAAGTGTGCAGCAGGTTGTTATCAATAAAAAGATGGATAAGATCCAGATTGAAGACCTGATCAGTGAGAATATGAAGAAGATGGAAAAGAAGCGTGAGAAAGCGGGACTTCCACCTCAGAAGATTACAAATCAGGCCCATCAGAGCGCCAAGAATATCAATAAGATTGAAAAAGGCAGCAGCAATACAAATGTTGAGACAAGAGCCAAGAAGGTTGAAGAAGCTTACAAAGACGCTGCGAATGCAAAACCTGGCAGCATTACTGCAAAGGCCAATCTGGTAAAAGCATTTGATGAGCGTAATAAGAAGAAGTAGTCAGGAACGGAGGGGTTGGCATGGAGGATTATATCCAGTTTTCAGCGAAAACAAAGAGTGAAGCAATTACAAAAGCATGTATCGAGCTTGGCGTATCCAGTGACCAGCTTGAGATTCAGGTAATAAGTGAAGGCAGCAACGGATTTTTCGGAATCGGAAGCAAGCCTGCAGTAATTAAGGTTCGTAAGATTGAGTCGGTTTCTGAGGAAGAAGAAATGAAGGAGATCGTAGAGACAGTGAAACTCGATTCCTTCAAAGAGGAAGCCCCGGTTCAGGAAGAAAAGAAAACGGAAGCTATAAAACCGGTAAAGAAAGAAATCAAAGAGCCGAAAGCTGTTTCTGAGAAACCAAGACAGCCAAAACCTGTAAAGGAAAGGGCTGCAAAAGAAAAACAGCCGAGAGAATTCAGAGAGCCAAAAGAGAAACAAGTCAGAGAAAAGACGACTAAACCGGTAAAGCCTGTTGAGATCCTTACAGATCCGGAAGAGATTAAAGAAGTAGAAAACAGAGCAAAGGTATTCCTTCGTGATGTATTTGCGTCCATGAATCTTGGAGAAGTAGAGATTACATCTGAATATAACACAACGGACGGAAGTCTGGAAGTTGACTTTGAAGGCGAAGATATGGGAATCCTTATCGGCAAGAGAGGCCAGACTCTGGATTCTCTTCAGTATCTGACGAGTCTTGTGGTAAATAAAGGTAAATCAAATTACATTCGTGTAAAACTTGATACAGAAGATTACCGCAAGCGCCGTAAAGAAACTCTTGAGAACCTTGCAAGAGGTATTGCTTATAAAGTAAGAAAAACCCGCAAGCCGGTTATTCTTGAGCCAATGAATCCTTATGAGAGAAGAATTATCCATTCTGCTCTTCAGGGAAATAAATTCGTTGAGACAGTCAGTGAGGGTGAAGAGCCTTACCGTCATGTAGTGGTAAAATTAAAAAGAAATTAATAATATGACTGCTTCATTGCAGATATGAAAAAAGAATGTTATTCTAGGTGAAAGCGTGAATAACACGTAACTTTGCGTGTGTACTTTTGCCTGGAGTAACATTTTTTTTACGGAAAGTCTTGTATATATACCAGAGAGATTACACACTTGCAGAAAAAAATAACAGTAGTCAGTGTGATTTTCCTGTTATGTATATAAGATGACAGAATTATTGTAACAGTCTACTGTTCCGCAGGGGCGGAACTATTATAGAACAGGCAAGTGAGGAGAAAAAAATGGAAACAACAATCGCAGCAATTTCCACAGCCATGAGTGCGTCCGGAATCGGAATCATCCGTATCAGCGGCGAGAATGCCATGGATGTGATTTCCCGTATCTACAGATCAAAAGGCGGGAAGAAAAAAATAAAAGAAGTTCCGACTCATACCATTCATTATGGATATATTTATGATGGAGAGGAACTGATTGATGAGGTTCTGGTAATGATCATGCATGCACCGAGGACTTTTACAGGAGAAGATACAGTAGAAATAGACTGTCATGGTGGTGTATATGCTATGCAGAGGGTTTTGGATACAGTGCTGAAAAATGGTGCCGAAATTGCAGAACCAGGAGAATTTACCAAACGTGCCTTCCTGAACGGACGGATGGATCTATCCCAGGCAGAGGCTGTTATGGATGTTATACAGGCGAAAAATGAATATGCGCTTCGCAGTTCCATGGATCAGTTAAGAGGTTCTGTGCAGAAAGCAATCCGAGATATCAGAGAAAAGCTGATTTATCACATTGCATATATAGAATCGGCACTGGATGATCCGGAACATATCAGTCTGGATGGATATCCCCAGGAACTTCTGGAAGTTGTGGATAATGAACAGAAAGAAGTGAAGCGCCTGTTGAAAACTTCTTCTGACGGAAAGATGATCCAGGAGGGAATCCAGACAGTTATCCTTGGAAAACCAAATGCCGGAAAATCCTCACTGTTAAATCTTCTGATCGGAGAAAACCGGGCTATTGTGACAGATATTGCAGGAACGACCAGAGACATTCTGGAGGAATATATCACACTTCATGGAATATCTCTGAAGATTATTGATACAGCCGGAATCCGGGAAACAAAGGATATTGTGGAAAAAATAGGGGTAGACAGAGCCAGAGAAATGGCACAGAAAGCAGATCTGATTCTTTATGTAGTGGATTCTTCTGTTCCGCTTGACGAAAATGATGAAGAAATCATGGAAATGCTTACTGGAAAAAAGGCGATTATCCTGTATAATAAAACTGATCTTCAGCCGGAAATCCAGCCGGAAATCCTGAAAGAAAAAACAGGACATCCTGTAATTCCGATTTCTGCAAAAGAAGAAAAAGGCATTACAGAACTGGAAGAACAGATTAAAGATATGTTTTTTGGAGGAGAGATTTCCTTTAATGATGAGGTATATATTACAAATGCCCGTCATAAAGCAGCATTGGAAGAGGCTGACAGAAGCCTTGATCTGGTCAGAAACAGTATCGAAATGGGAATGCCGGAAGATTTCTTTTCTATAGATCTTATGAATGCATATGAAAATCTGGGTAAAATCCTCGGAGAGTCTGTTGGTGAAGATCTGGTAAATGAGATATTCAGCAAGTTTTGCATGGGTAAATAAAAATCAAAAAATCGCCTTCGGCGATTTTTGAAAGAATAGAATGAGCAGTTGTAAAATAAAAGGAGACAAAATGAGAACGTTAGTAGAAGATTATGATATTGTTGTAGTCGGTGCCGGTCATGCCGGATGTGAAGCAGCACTTGCGGGCGCGCGCCTGGGCCTGAATACAGTGATGTTTACTGTAAGTGTAGACAGTATCGCATTAATGCCATGTAACCCGAACGTAGGTGGCAGTTCCAAAGGCCATCTGGTAAGAGAGCTTGATGCCCTGGGCGGTGAAATGGGAAAAAATATTGACAAGACCTTTATCCAGTCCAAAATGCTTAACTGTTCCAAAGGACCTGCAGTGCACTCCTTACGTGCGCAGGCTGACAAACAGGCATACAGCAATGAAATGAGAAAAACGCTTGAAAATACACCTAATCTGACTATTAAACAGGGAGAAGTAACAAAACTTCTGGTCGAGGACGGAAAGATTACAGGGGTAAAAACATATTCCGGTGCAACTTATAACTGTAAAGCAGTGGTCCTCTGTACAGGAACTTATTTAAAAGCAAGATGTATTTACGGTGATGTAAGTAATTATACAGGACCAAACGGACTGCAGGCAGCCAACTATCTGACTGATTCTCTGAAAGAGCTGGGAATTGAAATGTTCCGTTTTAAAACAGGAACACCTGCCCGTATTGCCGGAAATACAATTGACTACAGCAAAATGGAGGAACAGTTTGGAGATGAGAGAGTTGTACCATTTTCATTCTCAACTAATCCGGAAGATGTTCAGATAGAGCAGAAATCCTGCTGGCTGACATATACAAATGAGAAAACTCATGAGATCATTCGTGCAAACCTTGACCGTTCTCCGTTGTATTCCGGTATGATCGAAGGAACCGGTCCGCGTTATTGCCCGTCAATTGAAGATAAAGTAGTCCGTTTTGCAGATAAGAACCGTCATCAGGTATTTATTGAGCCGGAAGGTCTCTATACAAATGAGATGTATATTGGTGGAATGTCCAGTTCTCTGCCGGAAGATGTGCAGGAAGAAATGTATCATTCCGTACCGGGACTGGAACATGCAAAAATCGTAAAAAATGCATATGCCATCGAATATGACTGTATTAATCCACGTCAGTTATATCCTACACTGGAATTTAAGAAAATCAAAGGACTGTTCAGCGGCGGTCAGTTTAACGGAAGCTCAGGGTATGAAGAAGCAGCGGCGCAGGGACTGATCGCAGGAATTAATGCTGCTCTGGAAGTTAAAGGTCAGGAACAGCTGATTCTTGACCGTTCTGAGGCTTATATTGGTGTTCTTATTGATGATCTGGTAACAAAAGAAAACCATGAGCCATACAGAATGATGACCAGCAGAGCGGAGTACAGATTACTTCTCCGACAGGATAATGCGGATCTGAGACTTCGTAAAAAGGGATATCAGGCAGGGCTCATCAGTGAAGAGGATTATCAGAAAATCCTTACGAAAGAAGAACAGATAAAAACAGAGATCAGCAGAGTAGAACATACAAATATCGGAGCAAACAAAGAGGTTCAGACCCTTCTGGAAAGCTATAACAGCACACCGCTGAAATCCGGAACCACTCTGGCAGAACTGATCCGCCGTCCGGAACTTTCTTATGAAGCAATCAAACCACTTGATAAAGAACGTCCGGAGCTGCCATGGGATGTACAGGAACAGGTTGACATTAACATCAAGTATGATGGATATATCCGCAGACAGTTAAAACAGGTAGAACAGTTTAAGAAACTGGAAGCAAAGAAAATCCCGACAGATCTTGATTATGAGAAAGTTGGAAGCCTGAGAATCGAAGCACGTCAGAAACTGGAAGCATACAGACCGATTTCAATCGGACAGGCTTCCCGAATTTCAGGAGTTTCTCCTGCTGATATATCAGTTTTACTGGTGTATCTTTCCAGTACGAAATAATTAATATAATACGCTTTAATGTGCTTATAAAAACAAGAAATTGGCAAAAAATATTAAAATAGTACATAAAAGAGTAAAATAACGGACTATAAATAACAGATAAAATCATAAAAGCACATAAAACAACCCTGTAAAATATACAAAAATAATAAATAAAGGTAGAAAAAGGAGAATAATACATGCCGTATAATCTGACGACATTGGAAAATGGATGCAGAGAACTGGGTATAGAGCTGAGCCAGAAGCAGAAAAATCAGTTTATCCAGTTTTATGAATTTCTGGTAGAAAAAAATAAGGTTATGAATCTGACAGGTATTACTGAGTTTGAGGAAGTTCTTACAAAGCACTTTCTTGACAGTCTTGCCTGTGTAAAAGCCATTGATATGACAAAAGTAAAAACAATTATGGACATCGGTACAGGTGCCGGATTTCCAGGTGTGCCTTTGAAAATTGCTTTTCCACATCTGGAGGCATGTCTGCTGGATTCTCTGAAAAAGAGGGTAAACTTCCTTGAGGAAAGTTTTGAGCTTCTTGGATTAGAAGGGATTAAGGCGATTCATGGAAGAGCAGAAGAGTATGCAAAAAATAAAGAGTATCGTGAGAAATATGATCTCTGTGTATCCAGGGCAGTATCAAACCTTGCAACTCTGTCAGAATATTGTCTTCCTTATGTAAAGATAGGAGGAACTTTCATTTCCTATAAATCAGGAACTGTACAGGAAGAGGCAGAAGAAGCAGAGAAAGCAATCAATATCCTCGGTGGTCAGGTGAAAGACATCACATACTTTAAATTGCCGGACTCCGAGATTGACCGATCCCTTGTCATTATAAATAAGAAAAAATCTACACCTGGAAAGTATCCGCGTAAAGCAGGAACACCATTAAAAGAACCATTGTCATAATAAATCTATGTATAGTTGTCTCATGAAATCTTCTGGCAAAAAATGCCGAGATTTCGGGACAGCTATTTTTTTCAAACAAACATCACAGAATAATCACACTTTTATCCTAATTTCATCACAACTTCATCATAAACTATTTTTATAGAGATGTCCTCGGGTTCCCCCATTCTCTGTTTCACCTGGGGACATTTTCTATATTTTATTTTGGCAAAAATTAAGAGGAGGAGAACACATTGATTGAAGTAAACAATCTGGTCAAACGATATGGTAACCATACGGCAGTTGACCACCTTTCCTTTAAAATAGAGAAAGGCAAAATCTATGGATTTCTGGGACCAAACGGTGCAGGAAAATCCACTACAATGAATATGATAACCGGATACATCGCATCCACCGAAGGAACCGTCAAAATTGACGGACACGATATCCTCGAAGAACCGGAAGCGGCAAAGAAATGTATCGGTTATCTGCCTGAACAGCCGCCGGTCTATTTTGATATGACTGTCCTGGAATACATGAAATTTGTGGCAGATCTCAAGAAAATTCCAAAAGATAAAAAAACAAACATGATCGAAGAAATCATGGACATGGTAAAGATTTCAGACATGAGAAATCGTCTGATCAAGAACCTGTCAAAAGGTTACAGACAGAGGGTTGGTCTTGCACAGGCAATTTTAGGATATCCGGAAGTGATAATTCTCGATGAACCTACAGTTGGTCTTGACCCGAAACAGATTATTGAAATCAGGGATTTAATTAAGAGCCTTGGAGAAAAACATACCGTTATTTTAAGTTCACACATCCTTTCGGAGGTAAGTGCGGTCTGTGACCATGTATTGATTATTGACCGTGGAAAACTGGTGGCAAGCGACACACCGGAGAATTTAAGTAAAGTAATGGAAGGCGCAAATTCTCTTGAACTTACAGTAAAAGGGAAAGAAGAAGAAATCAGAGAGGCAATGAACCTCGTAGAAAATATTCAGGAAATGATTTACCATGAATCTTTTGTGCCGGATGCCTGTGATTTTACCGTTAAAATATCAGGGGAACAGGATATGAGAGAAAACATTTTCTTTGCTCTGGCAGATGCAAAATGTCCGATTTTAAAAATGCAGCCGACAAATATGACGCTGGAAGAAGTATTCTTGAAATTGACCGAAGACGACAATGAGGAGGAGAAAGAAAATGCTGGCGATTTATAAAAAAGAATTAAAAAGTTATCTTACATCCATGCAAGGATATGTGTTTATGGCATTTATCATGCTGGTTCTGGGGATTTATTTTACGGCATATAACTTAAATTATGCAAGTCCGGACTTTGGAACAACCTTAAATTCCGTGACGTTTGTATTTTTGATTATCACTCCGATTTTAACAATGAGAATTTTAGCGGAAGAAAAAAGAAATAAAACAGACCAGTTATTATTCACTTCACCGGTGCCAATCTGGAAGATAGTATTTGGAAAATATCTTGGAATGGTGACAATTTATCTGATTCCAGTTGTGATTACGTTGTTTTATCCGCTTATTTTGGCAAAATACGGAACAGTTTCTTATCCTATGACCTTAACTGCAATTGTTGGATTTTTCTTTTTGGGATGTGCCAATATTGCAGTTGGACTTTTTTTATCTTCGATTACGGAAAGTCAGGTTATCGCAGCGGTTCTTACCTTTGTGGTATTATTCTGCAGTTTTGTCATGAATGGAATTGAATCTTTCTTTTCACAGACGGCGATGGCTTCCATGCTTGCATTTGCGGTACTTGCAGTCTTAATTGCAATGGTCGTCTATCAGATGACAAAAGATAATATTTTGACCGGAATTACAGGAGTGGTACTGCTTGGAGCAGTTGTAATTATATATATTGTAAAATCCTCTTTGTACGAGGGAGCAATTCAAAAATTGTTAGATTTGCTCGCAATCGCAAATCATTTTGATAATTTTGTAGGAGGAATTTTGGATTTCTCCGGAATTGTATATATGTTATCCGTAATCTGCATTTTCATATTTTTAACCGTTCAGTCAATACAGAAACGGCGTTGGAGCTGATGATTTGAGGTGAATAGAGAGGAGAAAATGCAAATATGAAGACAAACAATGAAAATAAAGAGTTAAACAAAGACTCAAATAAAGATTTAAATAAAGACTTAAATAAAGGGTCAAATGAAGATTTAAATAAAGAGTCAAATAAAGACGTAACTAAAAAAACGAATAAAGAGTCAAACGGCAAAAAATTCAAAAAAATAGATTTCAAAGAATTACGAAAGAAAAGCAAGGAAAAACGAATCCAAAATAAAAAGAACTTAAAGCATGGTTCCTACAGCATGGGTGCAATTACAATTTTTATTGCGATTATCGTAGTATTAAATCTGGTATTGCAGGAAGTGCCGTCAAAATACAGAGAAATCGATTTAAGTACGCAGAAACTTTACAGCATTGGTGACCAGACAAAGAAAGTACTTAAAAAGCTCGATAAAGACGTAGAGATTTATTATATTGCGCAGAGTGGTTCAGAAAGCAGTGATATCCAGAAACTTCTGGAAAAATACGAAGAGGGCAGTGACCACATCAAAGTGGAACAGAAAGACCCTGCAGTAAATCCGAAATTTGTTTCACAGTATACATCGGATGGCGTGAGCAATAACAGCGTAATTGTTGTGTGCGGAGATAAAAATAAAGTCATTGATAACAACTCATTATATGAAACGACTGTTAATTATCAGACTTACAGTAACGAGGTAACCGGATTTGATGGAGAAGGCCAGATTACAAGTGCAATTAATTATGTAACATCCGATAGTATGCCGGTGATGTATACGTTAGAGGGACACGATGAAGCAACCATGAGTGATACCTTAAAAGATACCATTCAGAAAGCAAATATCGATATTCAGTCTTTAAATCTGCTGACAATGGACAGTGTTCCGGACGATGCAGACATCTTGTTTATCTTTGCACCGGCAAAAGATATTTCAGAAGATGAGGCGTCTAAGATTATTTCTTATCTGGAAAATGGCGGAAAAGCGTTGATAGTTTCTAATTATTCTTCTGAAGAAATGCCAAATTTTGCTTCTGTATTAGAGAATTATGGTGTGAAGACGGCAGGTGGAATTGTACTTGAGGGAGATACCAATCATTATATTTCTCAGAATCCATCCTATCTGCTTCCAAATATCGAAAGTAATGACATTACTTCAAGCCTGTCATCTGGCAGTCGATATATTTTAATGCCTCTGGCACAGGGAATTGTAAAGAGTGATAACTACAGAGATTCTCTTGAAATCACTGATATTCTGACGACTTCAGACGGTTCTTACTCAAAAGTAAATGTAGAAGATATGCAGACAATGGAAAAAGAAAGCGATGACATTGACGGACCATTTGCAGTTGGTGTTTCCATCACAGAGAATTTAGATGATGAGAAAGAAACACAGATTGTTTATTATTCATCCGAAGCGCTGTTTAA
>ERZ837487.4789-NODE-4789-length-10221-cov-6.617254_pt1 | contig 10221 bp, 9 predicted proteins | sample MGYA00519911_ERZ837487 | MGnify/ENA primary metagenome ERZ837487 (study PRJEB31850, sample SAMEA3708818) | human gut metagenome | biome: human gut; feature: human-associated habitat; material: faeces | place: China | collected 2014 ...
ACGTTAGTGCCTTTTGTGTAATAGGGAATTCCTCGGAATTTCCTATTACACAAAACCGATTCCATCCGGCACGTTCAGTGACCGTATGGAACTCACGCTTCTTCCTTCAGCACTCCATTCACCGCGCGGATCACAAACATTGTGGCCACCATAAGCGCAATGGCGATCGGCAGGGCAATCCATGCGGACTGTACGAAGCCCGCGATAATGTAGGAGACGAAGGACACAACCGCCGCCGTGACCGCATACGGAAGCTGGGTCGTCACATGGTTTACATGTTCACACTGGGCTCCGGCGGATGCCATGATCGTCGTGTCGGAGATTGGAGAACAGTGGTCACCGCAGACAGCTCCTGCCATGCAGGCAGAGATGGAGATGATCATAAGATCCGGGTTGCTGTTCTCAAATACAGCAACAACGATCGGGATCAGGATTCCGAAGGTACCCCAGGATGTTCCCGTCGCGAAAGCCAGAAAGCACCCCACAACGAAAATGATCGCCGGGAGGAAATTTAAGAGGGAACGGGCGCTGGACGCAACCACCGTCGCCACATAGACATCTGCGCCGAGGCTGTCCGTCATCGCCTTCAGTGTCCATGCGAAGGACAGGATCATAATCGCCGGGACCATGGACTTAAAACCTTCCGGAATGCAGGCCATGCACTCAGAGAATTTCAGGACCCGGCGTACCTGATAGAGACCGATGGTGATCAAAAGTCCGAAAAAGCTTCCCATCGTAAGTCCCAGGGACGCGTCACTCTGGGAGAAGGCTGTCACAAAATCCTCTCCTGAGAAAAATCCCCCCGTATAGAGCATGCCGACCATGCAGCAAATGATCAGGGATATGATCGGGATCAGAAGATCCAGAACGGTTCCCCTGACAGAGACCTCCGGCTGTTTCTCCGTGTCATACGGACGTCCCGGCGTGGTATAAAGGTCCCCCTTGAGCGCATTCTTCTCATGAAATTTCATAGAACCGAATTCTGTCCGTAAAAGTACCATTCCGATCATCATCACGATCGTCAGGATCGCGTAAAAGTTGTATGGGATCGCCCGCACGAAGATAGAAAATCCGTCCTCGCCCTCAACAAATCCGGTAACCGCGGCCGCCCAGGAAGAGATCGGTGCGATAATGCAGATCGGAGCTGCCGTCGCGTCAATCAGGTACGCGAGCTTTGCTCTTGAGACTTTAAATTTGTCTGTCACAGGGCGCATCACGCTTCCCACGGTCAGGCAGTTAAAATAATCGTCGATAAAGATCAGACAGCCCAGCAGGATCGTCGCAAGCTCCGCGCCCACGCGTCCCTTAATATGATCCGCCGCAAACTGGCCGAATGCTGCCGACCCGCCGGCCCGGTTCATCAGGCACACCATCGTGCCAAGGATCACAAGGAAGATCAGGATTCCCACATTGTAGCTGTCAGAGAGAACGTTGATCATTCCGTCCTCAAAAATATGGGTGATCGTTCCCTCAAAGCTGAAACCGGAATACAGGATTCCACCCATGAGAACACCGATGAACAGGGAACTGTACACCTCTTTTGTGATAAGTGCCAGCCCAATCGCCACGACCGGCGGAACGAGCGCCCAGAACGTCGCGTAGACCGCTGGCACATACTCTTCTGTCTGCTCCGCGCCAAATACGTTTGTCGCGAACATCAGGACCAGCACCATGGAAAGCACTGCTGTCCTTTTTATATTTTTCTTCATATCCGTCATAACGGATTCCTCCCTCCTGCCTCCGGAGAGTTCCACGCTCTCCGATTTTCCTGTTACATGAAGAAATCCCCTCTCATCAGTACAATTCTGGTGAAAGGGGATCACAACATACACAATCACGATTTTTTATTCATCCCAGTTGTGGTATACAGCCTGTACGTCATCATCCTCGTCAAGGAGATCAAGGATTCTCTGCATCTTCTTGATCGCTTCCTCATCAGTAAGTTCTACCCAGTTCTGCGGGATCATAGTAATATCAGCCTCTACCATCGGGATTCCGGCTTTCTCGAGAGCCTCGCGGACTGCACTGAAGTTGTCCGGATCTGTGATAACCTCGTAGCTGTCCTCCTCCTCGGAGAAATCCTCAGCGCCTGCATCGAGTGCAGCCATCATGAGCTCGTCGGCATCCATATCACACTCTTCTTTGTCGATCACGATCTGGCCCTTGCGGTCGAACATGAAGGAAACGCTTCCCTGTGCGCCTACGTTTCCGCCGCCCTTTGTGAAGGCGCTTCTTACGTTTGCTGCGGTACGGTTCTTGTTGTCAGTCAGTGTGTCAACGATGATCGCAACACCGCTCGGACCGTATCCCTCGTATGTTAAGTTTTCGTAGTTTACGGAGTTTAAGTCACCGGCTGCTTTCTTGATACCGCGGTCGATGGTATCGTTCGGCATGTTGTTTGCTTTCGCTTTTGCAATCACATCACGCAGCTTGCTGTTGTTAGCCGGATCAGCGCCGCCCTCTTTAACTGCGACAGCAATCTCTCTTCCGATTACGGTAAAGATCTTACCCTTTGCTGCGTCATTTTTCTCTTTCTTATGTTTGATGTTGGAAAATTTATTATGTCCTGACATCGGTTCAGCTTCCTTTCTCTTCGCATCTCGCTCTTTTTTATCTCTCGTGCACCAGTCCCAAGGATCTTTTCGTGCGCATTATACATAGTCTAAAATATTCTAACATCATTTTTCTGATATGGCAAGCGCTTTTTCCGGATACCCCTGCTCCACTTTTCCTTGACACATTCCACTCTGAGTATTTATACTCATTTCATAGCGATCCAGTGCCTTCCGGCCTATGATCTTCCGGGGTCAGCCCGGCAGATTTTGTGGATGGATGCATCTGACCTGCATTTTTGCGCAAGTGCGCATCATTGGCACATTAGTGCCTGTTTGTATAATAGAGAATTCCTCGGATTTCCTATTACAAAATATTAATTATGGAGGACATGACGATGAAGAAGATTGAGATCGACACATTCCTGAAGTTCCGTTTTTTGAGCAACCCACATTTCTCACCCGATGGAACGAAGATCGCCTTCACGGTATCCGTACCGGACCGGGAGACCAATGGCTATCTGTCTGACCTGTACCTGTATGATCTCGGGAAGAAGACTGTCTCCCGTGTCACCTGCGCCGGTGACGCGAAGATCTGGTCCTGGACAGCAGAAAATACGCTGATCTTTACTGCGGCCCGGACTGCGTCCCTTAAAAAGGAAAAAGAAAACGGCACTTCTTTCTTTTATGAAATTTCTCCGTCCGGCGGCGAAGCCTCATGCCGCGCATCGGTTCCGGCTTCCGTCACAGGGATCCGTCTTCTCCCGGACGGGCGTTACCTCCTGACGATCCGCCATGATAATTACAAGGATACAAGGAAGAAATCTTACGAGGTATTCGACGAGCTTCCGTTCTGGGGCAATGGCCAGGGATACACGAACGCGAAGAGGAACCGTTACGCCATCTATGATATGGGATCCGGTAACCTCACTTACGTAGCGGACGAATGGACCGACTGCTCCCAGTATTCTGTCCTTGGAAACCTCCTGCTCTACAAGGCATATCCGTGGAAACAGGGTGTCATGGGGATTCGTCCGGGCGTTTATCTTTATAACCTCTCCACCGGAGAGACAAAAACCTTGATCGCGCCGGATTCCATGCGCACCGGAGTTGTCTCCCTCTTAGACGAAAAGACTGCACTCATTGCGGCAACGGATGACTCCTATAAGGATACGACGAAATACTGTAACTTCTACCATATGGATCTCGTGGACGGATCCATGAAGCTGATCCATCCTTATGAATCTTCCATCGGCGGCTCCTCCGTGGGCTCCGATTCCAGATTCGGCGCAGGACAGACATTTAAGGCTGTGGACGGGGAATTTTACTATATTTCCACCGTGGGAGATTTTTCCCATCTCTATAAGATCTCCCGGGGCGGCACCGTCTCCGGGCCGCTGACGGCAGGAAGCTCCTGCGACAGCTTCGATCTCGCGGGCGGACACATCGCCTCCATGGAATTCCACGGACTCCACATTGCGGAACTCTTTGTAGACGGCGAGCAGGTGACCCACATGAATGACTGGCTCACCGACGAATATGACGTACAGACACCGGAGGCGTTCTCTTTCACCGCCAGCGACGGCTACGAGATCCACGGATGGGTCTTAAAACCGGCAGGTTTCGAGGAAGGAAAGTCCTATCCCGGCATCTTAACTATCCACGGCGGTCCGAGAACCGTTTATTCAGACGTCTACTATCATGAGATGCAGATGTGGGCAAACCGCGGATATTTCGTGTTCTTCTGCAATCCGAGAGGATCTGACGGACGGGGCACGGATTTTGGAAATATCAACGGAATCTACGGAACTGTGGACTATCAGAACCTGATGGATTTCACGGATGAAGTTCTGAGGCGGTACCCGATGATCGATCCGGAACATCTCGGTGTCGCAGGCGGCTCCTACGGCGGATTCATGACAAACTGGATCATCGGACACACAGACCGTTTCCATGCCGCCGCTTCCCAGCGTTCCATCTCTAACTGGGTATCCTTTGAGCACAACTCCGATATCGGACACACCTTCATCTTAAACAACCAGGGAACCAACACGAGGACCGATGTGGAGCTTCTCTGGAAGCAGTCTCCGCTCCAGTTTGCGCCGAACTGCAAGACACCGACACTCTTTATCCACTCTGATGAGGACTACCGCTGCTATATGGCGGAAGGACTCGCCATGTTCAGCGCCATCAAGCGGAACGGCTGCCCGTCGAAGCTTTGCCTGTTCCATGGAGAAAACCATGAGCTGTCCAGAGGCGGAAAGCCGGAGAACAGGATCGACCGGATGACGGAGATCATTAAGTGGATGGATGAATATTTAAAATAAAGGAAACGATCCTACCGTTCTTTTTTATATGTGCCACAAGATTTCAAATGGCTGCAGGGTCGTATTCCCTGCAGCCGCAGTTCTTATCATTATCGATTTACATAATTCAGCACCAATGCAAGAATCAGCATATGGACCGGATAAAACGCATAACAGCTATACTGGAAGACTTTCGTATGGCAGCCCTGCCGTCCACGATACAACCAGATCAGAAGCAGTGAAAGCAATGCAAGTCCCTGCTGGCAGAGTTCAAAGTCCATCCCAAAAAGCCGGATGGGGTACATCAGACCTCCCAGCAGCTCTACATTGACCCAATAGAGCGCCAGAATCTGTCCGGCAAAACACCACCATTTTCTTCCCCGGAAAAAGTAAAAAATAAACAGTGTCAATACACCGGCACCATAGTAATCTGCCATTCCTACCGTCCCAAGTGCACTTCCAACCAACACGACCAGAACCGCCGTCGGCAGAAAGATCCACAGCTTCTGTTTTTTTCGAGTTTTTTCCATCAAATGGATTCCAGCGAGTCCTATCAACAACGTCCAGATCACATTCTGATGAAACGGATAAAACCAGGTTCCGCCATACATCAGATCAAAGGGGATCTCCGACAGCACCGCAAACAGCAGCAGCCGGAGAATGTACTTTTTAAAGCTGTGCGTGTGAAAATATCCTTCCACTGCCATAAATGCAAAGATGGGAAACGCGAGCCTTCCTACGCAGGTCAGCCAGTCCTGCGCCGGAAGAAGCGTAGCCCAGAGATGATCCATCAGCATAAATGTCATGGCGATGATATGAAGCATTGCCGCACTGATGTCAAAGGTTCCTGACTGAGATGAATGTACTTGATTTTTTACCATATTGTCACTCCTGTTGTTTTCTCTCAGTCCAATTATACTTCCTTTTACCGTCTCTGGTCAAATCCTTATCAGTGACAACGTTTCTTCTACCTGCCGGGCTCACGAGTCAAGACCATCGGCTTAGCCGGTGGCTTTATAATATTAGGTTGTTACAGTGCGTTGATTTCTTTTTCTAATTCGCTGACTGCGCTCATGACAGTCTCAAAGGTCGGCACATCACCATAGAGCATATCCTTCATTGCTTCGTAATCTGCGGCCAATGCTGCAAAGCGATACTCCGGGGGAACAAGCTTCAAGGTGCCGGGAATAGCTTCCTGATACTTTGCCCAGGCTCTCGGATAAAACTTCATCTTGAAGTCCACCACTGTCTTCAGCAATTCCACCCGGGCAAAGGCAGCTTCTTTCACAGGTGTCATGGACATACGGTACAGATCATAGTAGTGCCGGGAATAACGCTGCGGCATTTCCGAACTCTCGGGTCTGTTGGCTTCATGGTGCAGAATCGTTGCCTTCTCCCAGAAAGTCCGCTCCGGCGCAACAGTCAGAATGGCCGTGTCCTTTTGCACAAATACTTTTGGGTAATAGGTTGCGGCATAGGGCTCGATCTGAGCGATTTTTGCGGGCGTCCAAGCGGCCAGCGCACCGATCTCCAAACGAATAACCTGCAAGGTAGTGGGATTTGTAAACAGGTGCGGATAGGCAAAGATAACTGTCTGTTTGTCCTTTTCGTCTATGTAAATATTCGCCTCACAGCCAAGCTCCTGAGAAAGTTCTGCCTGAATGGTGGGACAAAACTGCTCCGCAAGAAAAACCTCTGCCCGAGCATTGGCTTCTTTGTTGAACGTATCCTGTTTGGTGTTGGAACGTTTTTCCCATGGTTCGTCCTTACCGTATCCCAGCACCCGCCAATCCAGAATCAGATCAATATCTTCGGAAAAGCGGCTGATCAGATTGAATGCCTTGGAAAGACTGGTGCCGCCTTTGAAGGTAATAGTCTCTTTCCACGGGCAGCGGTGGAACAGATAATCCAGCGTAAAGCATACCCAAAAATCTTTCTCTACGATGGCATCATTCAAACCCATCTTATCGGCTGTATTTCGGAACAGTTCGCGCCGGTCGCTTTCCGGCAATCGTGCTACATTCCTCATTGTGTGTCACCTCCACACATTTTTCGTATCGTATCATAAACCCAATCCGTGGATTCCGTTGCCTCTTTCAGACAGGCTTGCTTTTCAGCCTCGGACAGCTTTTCAGAAAGCGTCTGTATGATCTCCGGCGTCACGTTGGTCCTTCCCAGAGTTTTCAGCGCCTGGATCACCAAACTCGTCATGTAAGACAGACCCGTGATTTCCTTGTTGGTTCTATGCTTAAATTCCAGCTTGGTGGAATTCCACTCATAGGTCTTATACGGACCGTCGCTGATGTAGGACCAGACCGCCGTTACCTGTGTAGAGAGCCCCAGCAGGTTCAGGGCCGTATTTCCGCACGGGGCAATGGTCCAGTGGTAACACCGTGCCAATGCTTTGGCAACTGCATCCGGGTCGGCCGCTACATATTCATCAAGCAGTTTGCTGTACTTTGGCTTTTCGTAAATGCCTCTGATAATTCTGCGGATAATGCCAGATTGGTAAAGCCGCTTCAATCCTTGGCGAATTGTTGCGGTGTCCGCAATATCTGCAAAATCAGGAGCAACAAAAACTGCACCATCCTCAGCAGCAAGAATTCGCGCTCGTATTTTCTGCATATATCCATTGTCCACGACCGTGCTCTCCTTTCATGATGTCACGAATATTATATACTATTCGTGACATGTTTTCAATACAAACATCGGAATTTTCACTTTATTATTTTCAAAATCTTGAGGTTTATTCGGAGAGCGTGATATAGCATAGGGTGCATATTCCGCAGGTGATGGTTGCACATGATGGTAAAGTCTTTCGTTTTTTCAACTCTGAATACAGCCATTACAAGACCTCCTTTCCTTTGAAAATGGGTATGAAAAAAGGGCATCCACTGGTTAAAGTGAAACGCCCACGGCAAGACAATATTGACTTTTCTTAAAGCTGAGACAGGATTTCTCCAATATCTCCATTGATACAAATGGACTTCTTTCTGATTTCGTCAGGCGCATACGCCTCTCCATAATTGAGACAGGCATAAGTGGCATCTTTCCAGTCATGAGCCATGCGCCAGAAACTGTACTTCACTATGGTTGGGGTGTTGTAGCCGACACCCAGCTCCAGAAAGAGAATTTTCTGCTCGCTTCGAGTTCGGAGAAAATTTTCGTACTGCTCCGCTGCCTTGTGCCAGCCTTCGTCCTCCACAAAGGTATCATCGCAGCGGAGATTCATGGTCATGGGCTTGCCGCAGTGAGGGCAGACGGGTAAAAGTTCTGTCGGTACTTTCATATTCTGCTGCCGCTTGACCATTTCACGAATCGCGGCTTCGTTATCAAAGGTTTCCTGACAGCACGGCTCACTGCACTGGAACAGGCCGTAATCGCCCTGCGTGTAAAACAGCCGCTTTTTATCAAAGCCTGCTTTCTGAAAACAGTGATCCACGTTGGTCGTGATAACGAAATAATCCTTGTCAGACACCAGCTTCAAAAGGTCATCGTAGACCGGTTTGGGGGCATCCATATAGCGGTTGATGTAGATGTATCGGCTCCAATAACTCCAATGCTCCTCCGGCGTGGCAAAGGGATAAAAGCCGCCGGAATACATATCCTTGATGCCGTACTTTGCCGCAAAGTCGGAAAAGTATTTTTCAAACCGTTCGCCGGTGTAAACAAATCCGGCTGAGGTGGAAAGACCGGCTCCGGCACCGATCACCACGGCGTCACAGTCCTGCAATGCAGCTTTCAATCGCTCAATCTGCTCTGAGCAGCTTTTCGTATATGGCTTTGTCCAAATCCTTGAAAACATTGAAGATCACCTTCTTTACACCGGTATTTCTATTCATAAACTGTTTCACGGTTTCCACGGCGATTTGCGCCGCCTGCTCGTTGGGAAAATGAAACTCTCCTGTAGAAATACAGCAGAACGCCACACTTTCCAGACTACTTTCCGCCGCCAGCTCCAAGCAGGAGCGGTAGCAGGAGGCCAACATCTCCCGGTCACGCCGTGTCACACCCCCTTCAATGATCGGCCCAACCGTGTGCAGGACATATTTGCAGGGCAGATTGAATGCAGGGGTGATCTTTGCCTGTCCGGTGGGCTCGGGATAGCCCTGCTGCCCCATCAGCTCCGCACAGGCAAGCCGCAGCTCCACACCCGCATAGGTATGAATGGCGTTGTCGATGCAGCGGTGGTTCGGGATATAACAGCCGGTCATGCCGGAGTTTGCCGCATTGACGATGGCGTCACACCGAAGCGTTGTAATATCCCCCTGCCAGAAATACAGCCCCGGCTGAACAGGCGTCAGGTCGTCAAGATCGGTAATGCCCTTTGCGGCGGTTTCAGCTTGCAGATATTCGTCCTGAGTTTTCAGAACCTCCGCATCCATACGCCGGGGCGCACGAATATTCATCAGTCCCCGCAAAAGCTGGCGCTGGCTCTCCGACTCTGCCTGGATACTCAAATCCCGATATTCCGGGCGTTCTTTCAAAAGTGACTGAATGAGAAACTGTCTTTTTTCACTCTGGTTCATAGTCAAACCCTCTTTTCGATAACCTGTTTGGGGCAAATTTCCGCACATTGCCCGCAATGCAAGCAATGGTGTTGGTCGATAACTACCGGCTTCTTTGTGATGTCGATACACTTCTGGGGACAGACGGAATAGCACAGCTTGCAGCCGATGCAGCCTTCCCCCACATAGTAGCCCGGTGCTTCCTGTGCTTCTCTTCCAATGGTGAAGCTGTCCCGGACGATGTGTGCCGGGTCACTGATGTCAAAATACTCGCCATCCGCTTCATACAGGCAGAACACCTCTAATGCACTGCGGGTATTGCCGGGATCGTGTAATGCCCGATGGCTGTGATAGACTATCGGGCATTCTTCTATCTTCTTTCATCCGGACTATACCGTCGGTTACGGAATCTCACCGTATCATGCCTTTCGGCTTGCGGACTTTACCGCCGGTGGGGAGTTGCCCCCCCGCCTCAAAGATTGCAATATTCTGTCTTATTTCCTTAGAACTCGTAGGGAGGGTTTCCGGAGAAGTCAGCGATAACGCCGTGGGCATTATCCAGATAGAACACCTCAAAGATGGGGTTGGCAGCCTCGCCGTACTGACCTTTCACGATGGGGTTCTGGATGCACATTTCCTTGGCAGCCATGTTGTTCTCAAACACAGCCTTGCCGTGCAGGCGGATCCATGCATACTCCGGGCTTGAAACGGAAATCTCGATCTCCGGGTTTGCCTGCATATCCTTGTAGACGTCCTTAGTGTTGTTGGTGCAGAACCACAGCTTGCCGTCCAGTTCGCCGGCGAACATAAACGGGCGGCACTTTGCCTTACCGTCACGACCGACGGTAGCAAGAT
>ERZ837487.4797-NODE-4797-length-10202-cov-57.948063_pt1 | contig 10202 bp, 5 predicted proteins | sample MGYA00519911_ERZ837487 | MGnify/ENA primary metagenome ERZ837487 (study PRJEB31850, sample SAMEA3708818) | human gut metagenome | biome: human gut; feature: human-associated habitat; material: faeces | place: China | collected 2014 ...
AGCGCAGCCCGGAGGAACACAAAGCTCTGCTTAACCGGCTGAACCGCATTGAAGGGCAGGTGCGCGGCATCCGTGGGATGTTGGAAAAGGACGCCTACTGCGTGGATATTCTGGTACAGGTAGCCGCAGCAAACGCGGCGCTGAACAGCTTTTCCCGGGAATTGCTGGCACAGCACATCGGCAGCTGCGTGGCGGACGACCTGCGTGCCGGCAGCGACGAAAAGCTGGAAGAACTGCTCCGGCTGCTGCCCAAGCTGATGAAATGACCGCCCGCCGGGCAGACTGACCACAAGGAGAAAAAGCAATGGAACAATTCAACGTTACCGGCATGAGCTGCGCGGCCTGCTCTGCTCGGGTAGAAAAGGCCGTAAAGAGTGTGCCGGGCGTCACCGGTTGTTCGGTAAGCCTGCTGACCAACTCCATGGGCGTAGAAGGCACCGCTGAGGATGCCGCCATTATCCGTGCCGTAGAGCAGGCCGGTTACGGCGCAAGCCCCAAAAAAGCCGCCGCAACGGCCAGCACCAGCGCAGAGCTGGATGCTCTAGCAGACCACGAAACACCCAAGCTGAAACGGCGGCTCATCGCCTCGCTGGGCTTTTTGCTGGTGCTGATGTACTTTTCCATGGGGCACATGATGTGGGGCTGGCCGCTACCCCGCTGGTTTGACGGCAACCACATTGCCATGGGACTGGTACAGCTGTTGCTGGCAGGCATCGTGATGGTGATCAACCAGAAGTTTTTCATCAATGGCTTCAAAGGGCTGGTACACCGCTCCCCCAACATGGATACGCTGGTGGCTATGGGCTCGATGGCAAGCTTTGTGTGGAGCACCTACGCCCTGTTTGCCATGACCGATGCGCAGCTGCACGGCAACGAAGAACTTGTCATGCACTATATGATGGAGTTCTATTTTGAGTCTGCCGCCATGATTTTGACCCTTATCACCGTGGGCAAGATGCTGGAGGCGCGCTCCAAGGGCAAGACCACCGATGCGCTCAAAAGCCTGATGAAGCTTGCCCCCAAGACCGCTACCCTGCTGCGGGACGGCACCGAGGTGACCGTACCCATTGAGCAGGTACAGAAGGAGGACATCTTTGTGGTGCGCCCGGGCGAGAACATCCCGGTGGACGGCATTGTGCTGGAGGGCAGCAGTGCCGTGAACGAGAGCGCGCTGACCGGCGAGAGCATCCCGGTAGACAAGGCCGTGGGCGATAAGGTAAGCGCCGCCACCACCAATCAGTCCGGCTATCTGCAGTGCCGCGCCACCCGCGTGGGCGAGGACACCACGCTGGCGCAGATCATCCGCATGGTCAGCGATGCCGCCGCCACCAAAGCCCCCATTGCAAAGATCGCCGATACCGTATCCGGCTTTTTCGTGCCTGCGGTCATCAGCATTGCGGTGGTCACCACCCTTGTCTGGCTGCTGCTGGGGCGGGATGTGGGCTACGCGCTGGCGCGGGGCATCTCGGTGCTGGTCATCAGCTGCCCCTGTGCGCTGGGTCTGGCAACGCCGGTGGCTATTATGGTGGGCAACGGCCTTGGTGCGAAGAACGGCATCCTATTCAAGACCGCTGCGGCGTTAGAAGAAGCCGGGCGCACCCGCATCGTGGCACTGGACAAGACCGGCACCATCACCTGCGGCAAGCCTACCGTCACAGACCTTCTGCCCGCTGAAGGCGTGACCGAGACCGAACTGCTCACGCTGGCAGCCGCGCTGGAGGGTCGCAGCGAGCACCCGCTGGCGCGGGCAGTGCTGGCCTATGCGGAGGAAAAGCAGCTGACACTGCCCTCTGTTACCGATTTTACCGCCCTGCCGGGCAACGGCCTTACCGCCAAGCTGGAGGGCAAGGAGATCTTTGGCGGCAACGCTGCTTTTATTGGCACAAAGGTCTCTATCCCCGCTGCGCTGCAAACGCAGGCTGCTGCACTGGCCGCTCAGGGTAAAACGCCCCTGTTCTTTGGCGGCGCAGGTCGTCTGCTGGGCGTTATCGCGGTAGCTGATACCATCAAGGAGGATAGCCCGCAGGCCATCCGGGAGCTGCGGAATATGGGCATCCGCGTGGTGATGCTGACCGGCGACAACCAGCGCACCGCCGAGGCCATTGGCCGACAGGCCGGGGTGGACGAGGTGATTGCCGGGGTGCTGCCCGAGGGCAAGGAGGCCGTCATCCGGCAGCTGCAAAAGTACGGCAAGGTAGCTATGGTGGGTGACGGTATCAACGACGCCCCTGCCCTGACCCGCGCTGACACCGGCATTGCCATCGGTGCAGGCACGGACGTAGCCATTGATGCTGCGGACGTAGTACTGATGAACTCCAAGCTGTCGGACGTCCCCGCCGCCATCCGGCTGAGCCGCGCTTCCCTGCGCAACATCCACGAAAACCTGTTCTGGGCGTTTATCTATAACATCATCGGCATTCCGCTGGCAGCCGGTGTGTTCATCCCCTTGGGGCTGACGCTGAACCCCATGTTCGGCGCAGTTGCCATGAGCCTTTCCAGCTTCTGCGTGGTGAGCAACGCCTTGCGGCTGAACCTGTTTGACCTGCACAGCGCAAAGCGTGACCACCCGCCCAAACACGTCCCTGCCCTGCCCGCTGCCCTTGTGCAGCCCGCAGCGGAGGAAGATACAACTCAAAAGGAGGAGACCGCTATGAAAAAGACCCTGACCGTAGAGGGCATGATGTGCCCCCACTGTGAAGCCCGCGTCAAGAAGGCACTGGAAGCTCTGCCGCAGGTGGACGAGGCTGTTGTCAGCCACGAAGCCGGTACTGCCATCGTTACCCTGAACGCAGAGGTGGACGATGAGGTGCTGAAGAAGGCCGTGGAGGCACAGGATTACCCCGTTACCGGTATCCAGTAAGGGTATCAGCCACCACAAAATGCAAGAGGCAGCTGCGCAAAAATCTGCGCAGCTGCCTTTTTTTGCCGCGGGACGATTTTGAATGCGCGCCGCGTTCGCTTTGCGCATCTTCAGAGGAAAGATCATTTTATATTTGCAAGCGGGGAAAATCTACGGATTTTCCCCGCTTGCTTTTTCACGGAGGTCGTTACCGGAAATGGCATTTTTTCAGATAACAGTCAAATGATCTGCCCACATCGAGAATTATATTTATAGCTGATTTTTCTAGGCCACAAGCCAACTTTCGGACTTTTTGTGGGCAAAAGCAAAAAAGAAGTCAAAACTGGACAAATCAGTGAGTTTTGCCCACAGTTTGCCCACCAAACAAAAAATCTGTATAAAACGCTTACCGGAGGTTCTGCGCCGCTTTTAAAGCCTGAAACGCAAAAAGCCCGCTGCAAGGCGGAATGTCCTTGCAGCGGGCAGCATAGATAACTGGGGAACCCTTATCAGACTTCGGTGTTGAAGTAACGCTTCAGCAGGCCCTCGAAGCCACGGCCGTGACGGGCTTCATCCTTTGCCATCTCATGGACGGTATCGTGGATAGCGTCCAGATTCAGCGCCTTAGCCTTCTTGGCCAGGTCCATCTTACCGGCGCAGGCACCGCACTCGGCCTCGGCACGCATCATCAGGTTCTTCTTGGTGCTGTCGGTCACGACCTCGCCCAGCAGCTCTGCAAAGCGGGATGCGTGGTCAGCCTCTTCGTAAGCATAGCGCTTGTAGGCCTCGGCGATCTCGGGGTAGCCCTCACGCTCTGCCACGCGAGCCATAGCCAGATACATACCGACCTCACTGCACTCGCCCTCGAAGTTTGCGCGCAGACCATCAACGATCTCCTGCGGCACGCCCTCTGCCTTGCCGATGCCAACAACATGCTCGGTGACGTAGGTGTTGCCGGTCTTTTCCACAAAAGCGGAAGCGGGAGCCTTGCAAACGGGGCACTGAGCGGGGATCTCACCCTCAGCGATATAACCACAAACGGTGCAAACGTATTTCTTCATAAGAATTTACCTCCATTCGATCTGTTAAAAATGATACAGGACGGAAACCACCCGCCTGTTGCTTCTATGCTAAGCAGCCGCGCTGCCGGGTATAGAAAGAGCCATGGAAGGGGGCTTTGTGTACTTCCCTTTCCATGGCTCTATTATAGCGAATAGTTCCTAGTTAGTCAAGTATATTTTTAAGAATTATTCCTATTTATTAAAATCTGGCAGGATGCCCAAATTTCCTTATAGAAAACTGGACGCATTCCCGAGGATCAGACCTGCAGGTTGCCGCTGGTAGCAGCATCAGAACCGGCGGTAGCGTCAAACTCGTAGTCGTTACCAGGCAGGATAGCGTTGAGCAGGATACCTGCAATCGCAGCCACAGCCAGACCGGACAGGTTGATGGTGACGCTGCCAACGGTAAAGCCAACGCCGCCCACAGAGTTGAAGCCCAGTGCGCACACCAGAATGACGGCGGCAACGATCAGGTTGCGGCTGTTGGTGAAGTCCACGCGGTTCTCCACCACGTTGCGCACACCGATAGCGGAGATCATTCCGTACAGCACAAAGCTGATACCGCCGATGATGCCGGTGGGGATGGTGTTGATGACGGCCTCAAACTTGGGGCTGAAGCTCAGGATGATAGCCAGCACAGCGGCAATGCGGATGACCAGCGGGTCGTAGATCTTGCTCAGTGCCAGCACGCCGGTGTTCTCGCCGTAGGTGGTGTTGGCGGGGCCGCCCAGCAGACCAGCCATGGTGGTGGCCAGACCATCGCCCATCAGGGTGCGGTTCAGGCCGGGGTCATTGATGTAGTTGTGGCCGACGGTGGCGCTGATGGCAGCGATGTCGCCAACGTGCTCCATCATGGTAGCCAGTGCGATGGGGATAATGGTGAACAGAGCGCTGATGAACTCCGGGCTGCCGTCAATGGCGAACAGTCCCATAGCATCCTTGTGCAGAGGGATGCCCAGCCAAGCGGCCTCGGAGATCTTCTGGAAATCCACTGCGCCGGTGACCAGTGCCACTGCGTAGGAGACCAGCACACCGATGAGGATGGGCAGGATCTTGACCATGCCCTTGCCCCAGATGTTGCACACGATGACAGTGCCCAGTGCCACAAAGGCCAGCAGCCAGTTGGACTGGCAGTTGGTGATAGCAGAGGGAGCAAGGATCAGACCGATGGAGATAATGATGGGGCCGGTGACCACCGGCGGGAAGAACTTCATGATGCGGCGGATGCCAAAGGTGGAGATCAGCAGGCTGGCCACCAGATAGACCAAACCCGAGAATGCAATGGCAGCGCAGGCATAGGGCAGCATCTTGGTGTTGGCAACGGTCAGGTTGCCATCGGCATCAGCCAGCATGGGAGCCACGATGGAGAAGCCGCCCAGATATGCAAAGGAGGAGCCGAGGAATGCCGGGACCTTCTTTTTGGTGATGAGGTGGAACAGCAGCGTGCCCAGACCGGCACACAGCAGAGTGGTGGAAACGCTCAGGCCGGTGAGCAGCGGCACCAGAACCGTTGCGCCAAACATGGCAAACATATGCTGCACACCCAGAATAAACATTCTGCCGGTGCCCAACTTTTTGGCATCGTATACGCCCTTGGAGTAATCGATCTTTTCGCTCATAGAAAACCTCCTATCCTGTTATTCCCAAAAAAAGAGGCATTGCCGTTGAAACAGCAGTGCCTCTGAATTTCAGGAACAAGACCTCCACACAAAAATGGGAAAGAAACCACTATGCAGTCGCTCACGCTTGAACATTGTGCTCCTCCCCTTCTTTTTGTGTTCTTTCCAACAACCGGAACCGCTCCGGCAAGGCAGCAGCAACGCTGCGGCCTTTTTGTTAAGTATAGCAGATTTTGGGCTTTCCAGCAAGGTGTTGACAGCTTTTTCTTGCCGGTTACACTGCGCCGTGGGCTGCGGGGGTTGCGCTTTTGGACGGAATGCCCTATAATAGAGCCTGTTCTTATTTCCTACCATTATAATGTGTTGATATTACAGGAGGCTTTATGCTCTATCTGGATTACTCTGCCAACACCCCTGTGGACGAGGAGGTGCTGCAATGCTTCTGCGAAGCTGAGCGGCGCTACCCGGGCAACGCCAACGCCCACCATCAGGCAGGCACTACCGCAAAGGCTGCTATAAACGAGGCGACCGGCAGCATTGCCCGCTGTCTGGGCGCACCGCCTGCGGGCATCATCTACACCTCCGGCGCAAGCGAAGCCAACAACCTTGCCGTAAAGGGGTTGGCAGCGCTGGGAGGTGCAGCAGGCAGGCATATCCTCTCTACTCCGCTGGAGCATTCGTCCGTCAGCGGCAGTCTGGAGGCGCTGCAAAAGCAGGGGTACGAGGTGGAGCTGCTGGACATCCTGCCGGACGGCACGGTGGACCTCGCTGACCTGAAACAGCGGCTGCGCCCGGACACCGTTCTGGTTGCTGTGACCGCTGTGGACAGCGAGTTGGGTGTAGTACAGCCCATTGCAGAGATTGCAGAGCTTTTAAAGGCATACCCCAACTGCCATTTCCATGTGGACGCCACGCAGGCTGTGGGGAAAATTCCTGTGCAGTTTGAGGGCATGGACACCATGAGCCTGACAGCCCATAAGTTTTACGGGCTCAACGGCATCGGTGTGCTGGTAAAGCGGCTGGGGCTGGCACTGCCGCCCCTCATCCACGGCGGAGAGAGCACTACCCCCTACCGCAGCGGCACACCTACCATAGCCCTTGCCTGCTCGCTGGCGCTGGCTTTGGAAAAGGCTACTGCGGAGCTGCCAGCCCGCGCCGCAACTGTGCGCAGCCTGAATGACCGGCTGCGTGCAGAGCTTTCCCGCTATCCAAAAGTACGCATCAACAGCCCGGCAAACGCTGTGCCGCATATCCTGAACCTGAGCGTGCAGGGCGTAAAGGGTACCGTGTTCCAGCGGGAGTTGGACACACGCGGGGTATGCGTCTCGGTCAAATCCGCCTGTTCGTCCGATGGGTTGCCTTCCCGCGCAGTGCTTGCAGTCAGTCAAGACCGGCGCAACGCCCTTTCCTCCTGGCGCATCAGCCTGAGCCACATTACCACAGAAGAGGAAGTGACCGTCTTTCTGCAGGCCTTTGCAGACTGCTATAACACCCTGACCCGGTAAAGGAGCTGTGAAACAAAGCCGTTTGTAGCTGCCATAAACAAACAAAAAGACCTTCCCGCTCTCCGGAACGGGAAGGTCTTTATAAATTGCTAATTAGCCTTGGAACTTACGTTCAAGGACAAAATCACTCAATGATCTTGCCAACAACGCCGGAACCAACGGTACGGCCACCCTCACGGATAGCGAAACGCAGGCCCTCTTCCATAGCAACGGGGGTCAGCAGCTCAACGTGCATCATGACGTTATCGCCGGGCATGCACATCTCGGTGCCTTCGGGCAGGGTGATGATGCCGGTCACGTCAGTGGTACGGAAGTAGAACTGAGGACGATAGTTGGAGAAGAAGGGAGTGTGACGACCGCCTTCGTCCTTGGTCAGGACGTAGACCTGAGCCTCAAAGACGTTGTGGGGGTGCACAGTGCCGGGCTTAGCCAGAACCTGGCCACGCTCGATCTGGGTACGATCAACACCACGCAGCAGAGCGCCGATGTTATCGCCAGCCTCAGCGAAGTCCAGAGACTTACGGAACATCTCCAGACCGGTGATGGTGGTGTTCAGACGGTCGGGCTTGATGCCGACGATCTCCATAGCATCGCCAACCTTGGCCATACCACGCTCAACACGACCGGTAGCAACGGTACCACGGCCAGAAATGGTCATGACATCCTCGATGGGCATCAGGAAGGGCTTGTCCTCCTCACGATCCGGGTTGGGGATGTAGGAGTCAACAGCGTCCATCAGCTCCTTGATGCAAGCGTAAGCGGGATCCTCAGGATCGTTGGGAGCCTCCAGAGCCTTCAGAGCGGAACCACGAATGATCGGGGTGTCATCGCCCGGGAAGTCGTACTCGCTCAGCAGCTCACGGATCTCCATCTCGACCAGATCCAGCAGCTCCTCGTCGTCGACCATATCGCACTTGTTCATGAACACAACGATATAGGGCACGCCGACCTGACGAGCCAGCAGGATGTGCTCACGGGTCTGGGGCATGGGACCATCGGTAGCAGCAACGACCAGGATAGCGCCGTCCATCTGAGCAGCACCAGTGATCATGTTCTTAACGTAGTCAGCATGGCCCGGGCAGTCAACGTGAGCGTAGTGACGCTTCTCGGTCTGGTACTCAACGTGAGCGGAGTTGATCGTGATACCACGAGCACGCTCCTCAGGAGCCTTATCGATGTTAGCGTAGTCCATGAACTCTGCATCACCCTTCAGAGCCAGGTACTTGGTGATAGCAGCGGTCAGAGTGGTCTTGCCGTGGTCAACGTGACCGATGGTGCCGATGTTAACATGCGGCTTAGAACGGTCGAACTTTGCCTTTTCAGCCATTGGAATATCCTCCCTTAATTTAGGTTTTGATATTGGTTACAACAACCCTGCAAAATGCAGACATTGCACTGCAAGGCTATTCTACTAAATTTGCCCTGTAAAATCAAGTGCTTTTACAGGAAATTTTGCCGGAGTTACACTACCCCGGCAAAATTCTCATGCTTTTCAGCGCTTAGCCCTTGGTACGGCCAGCAATGATCTGGTCAGCAATGTTCTTGGGAACCGGCTCGTAGTGAGAGGGCTCCATAACATACTGGCCACGACCCTGAGTCTTGGAACGCAGGTCGGTAGCGTAGCCGAACATCTGAGCCAGAGGCACAAATGCGTTGACACGCTGGGTACCGGCCATAGCCTCCATGCCCTGGATCTGACCACGGCGAGCGTTCAGGTCACCGATAACATCGCCCAGATATTCATCAGGAACGATAACAGCAACCTTCATGATGGGCTCGGTGATGATAGGATCAGCCTTGCGCATGGCATCCTTGAATGCCATAGAGCCAGCGATGGAGAAGGCCATTTCAGAGGAGTCGACCTCATGATAAGAACCATCCCACAGGGTGACCTTGACATCAACGACAGGATAGCCAGCCAGAACGCCAGACTTCATAGCACCCTGGATACCATTGTCGATAGCCGGGATGTATTCCTTCGGGATGGCACCGCCAACGATGGCGTTGACGAACTCGTAACCCTTGCCGGGCTCGTTGGGCTCGATCTTGATCTTAACGTGACCGTACTGGCCCTTACCACCGGACTGACGTGCGTACTTGGTCTCCTGGTTGGCCTCCTTGCGGATGGTCTCACGGTAAGCAACCTGGGGTGCGCCCACGTTTGCCTCAACCTTGAACTCGCGCAGCAGACGGTCAACGATGATCTCCAAGTGCAGCTCGCCCATACCAGCAATAATGGTCTGGCCGGTCTCTTCATCGGTGTAGGTCTTGAAGGTCGGATCCTCTTCGGCCAGCTTTGCCAGCGCGATGCCCATCTTCTCGTTACCAGCCTTGGTCTTAGGCTCGATAGCAACGCGGATAACGGGCTCGGGGAACTTCATGGACTCCAGAATGATGGGATGATTCTCATCACACAGAGTATCACCAGTGGTGGTGTTCTTCAGACCGACAACAGCAGCGATATCACCTGCATAGCAGCAGTCGATATCCTTGCGGTGGTTGGAGTGCATCTGCAGGATGCGACCCATACGCTCCTTGCTGTCCTTCACAGAGTTGTAAACAGTAGTACCTGCCTCAACCTTACCGGAGTACACACGGAAGTATGCCAGCTTACCAACGAACGGGTCGGTAGCGATCTTGAAAGCCAAAGCTGCGAAGGGAGCGTCGTCGGAAGACGGACGGGTCTCCTGCTCTTCGGTCTCAGGATTCACACCCTTGATGTCCTCAACATCGGTAGGAGCGGGCATATAGTCAACGATAGCGTCCAGCAGCTTCTGCACACCGCGGTTCTTGTAGGAAGAGCCGCAGACAACGGGAACCAGAGTATTTGCAATGGTTTCCTTGCGGATGGCCTTCTTCAGCTCCTCGCGGGTGATCTCCTCGCCCTCAAGGTACTTCTCCATCAGCTCTTCGTCGTTCTCGGCAACAGCCTCGACCAGAATGTTACGGTACTCTTCAGCCTGCTCGACCATATCCTCGGGGATGGGCTCGGTACGCATATCGTTGCCCATGTCGTCGTAGTAGACCTCAGCGTTCATATCGACCAAGTCAACGATACCGCGGAAGGTATCCTCCTGACCGATAGGCAGCTGGATGGCCACGCCGTTGGCGTGCAGACGATCATGCAGCATCTTGATGCAGCGGAAGAAGTCAGCACCCATGGTGTCCATCTTGTTGA
>ERZ837487.4800-NODE-4800-length-10198-cov-5.798383_pt1 | contig 10198 bp, 3 predicted proteins | sample MGYA00519911_ERZ837487 | MGnify/ENA primary metagenome ERZ837487 (study PRJEB31850, sample SAMEA3708818) | human gut metagenome | biome: human gut; feature: human-associated habitat; material: faeces | place: China | collected 2014 ...
AGACGTTGTGAATAACGGAAACTGTAATCCGTACGCTTACCACCCGTATCCGACAAATCGTGATCTTCGATACCGACAGAAACACTGGCATTTTTCAAATTTCCCATCAATGAGTTGATTTGGCTGCTTAATACGGAGTTCAGTGCGGAACCCATATTCAGTTTACCCAATCCACCACCTCCGCCACCAATCGGTCCGGTGCCAAGATAGGTTTTCATAACCATAATATAGAGGGCTTGTTTACCTCTCTCTTCCGCCCCCATGGCTGTCAACTCGTTTTGTATGGTTGCATCTTCGGGAGCAGATACATCAAATGCAAAGGAAAGATTATCCAACCGGTTCTTGACAACGATGGACACATCGAAATTAACCGAACGTGTTCCGCCGTTCTCTCCCTCGGAAACAGAAGCACGGATACGATCGGTTGCTTTGAAGTTCAACATCGGATCCATGGGGTTTCCTGTCCATTCCACATAGCTACCGTTATCGATAGCAAATTCTTTGGCAGCAATGACAGGTAAAGCATATTTCATCAAACCGCCGCTCAACGTATAGCGTCCGGTCAATGTCAGATCACCTTGCGGAGTATATTTCATAGAGAGGTCACCTCCCCCTTCCAGTTCGACACGATTGTCATTGCTTGCATCCAAATCGACTTTCAAACGGACGGATGGATCGATATGTACCATCATCACCATGTCCAACCCGCCTAAAGAAACAGTCGGCACTTCTTGTTGGACAACCGTAGTGGTGTCGCTAAACGAAGTAAAGGTTACCAGACTTCCCAAACGATCCTGTACCGTCAACGGCGAGTCGGTCAAGATATAGGAAACGTCTGTATTACCCAGCAGGCTCATGTTTCCACGCATGTTCAATCCATCCAACGGCCCTTTCACTGTTGCCCGGAAATCGGCAAAGACTTTTCCGTAGACCAGACTCTCACGAGTGCGTTTGGCATCCAGAAGCGTATAGTTCTGCGCCAGCAGATTCAGATTCGCCATCGGTCGGGACATATCCCTGAAATCAACAGATCCGTCAATCGTGAATGGAGTTTTTCCAGTTGTATAGATAGCGAATTTATCAAATTCCAACCGATTATTCTTTATCTGTACCGGACGGTCGTCGAACCTGAAATTAGCACCATATTGGCGGGAAAGAACAGAAACGCTATCCAATATCAGTTCGCCATTTATCAAAGGCTGCTCGGTGCTACCCGCAATATTCAGATTACCATCCATATCACCGGCCAGCGTAGCCATTTTATCAGGAATAAATACGTTAGCTACACGTAGCGGGAAATGCTCCAGAGTAGCGTTTACTTCCAGACTGTCTTTTCCTGTCTGGGTTGGAACCAGCTTACCATCCGCCACCATCACTTCCACTTTGTCATGATTCAGATAGGCGTTCAGGTATTGTTTTCCCTGTTCGCCTGGCAGCCAGGTGGCTCCCACTGTCACGTCACCAATTCGTTGACGTTCATAAGTCAATTCATCAATAGCTGCTTCAACCGAAAGTTGAAGATCCTTTTCGGTCTGTACATAGTGCGCTTCCGCAGAGAATAAACCGGTTATTTCCGGGAAGTAAGGAAGTACACTGCTCAAATCAGCCAAACTGATTCTTCGGATTTCCACATCAATATTCTGTAGAGAAACGGTGTCTCCCCGTACAGAATGTACACGGAATCCCATTCCTTCGTCATCCCACATATCTACATTGGCGTATACACGCATATTCTTATGCACATAAATCCAATTATGATTTTCATTGAAATGAAACTTCTGGAAGGCGATTATCGGTTCTTCTGGAATCAAGGTGAGAGCCAGTCCATCGCCTTTTCCTTTGCCCTCGAACAAGGGACGTGCATTGACACCGAGTAATACTCCTGTTTCTCCTTTTCCATTCTTAAAGTCTACCAGCAATTCGGCATCCCGATCACGAATTTCTCCCGTCAGTGTGGTAGAGAAGGAGAATTGCGGATTCTTGGGACCGTTAATAACTCCGGCACGCAATTTCATGAGTGTGGTATCTTGTTTGACGGTAAAGAAGATGGTATCCAATTGCAAGGTATCTACTTTCAAGGCGTGGATAGCGGCTTTTCCATTAATTCCCCAGTTGGGAGCCGTTCCGAATTTCACTGAAGCGTCATGGTAAGCTATCTTCTTGGTAGCCAGGAAATATGCCAAAGGGTTCTCTTGTCCTGCGGAGAAAGAGAAAATAGCAGTTGGCAATGCTTTGCGTAATTCAGCGTGATTCAAGGCTTTCTCATCAATCTGCTTCATCAGTACATCCACAAAATGAGTGGACTGACGAATCAAAGGATTAACACCGGAACGTGCACTCAAATCGAGTTTCATATCTCCGGAGATTAAATGGGTAAATACGCGGTTCTGACGAGCCTCTGCCGAAAAATTGAAAGTCAGCGGACGCTTCATTGGCTCCTGCATGATTCCCAGTTCATGCAAATCCAGTTGGGTGACATCAATCGTTATTTTACCGTCGGGGTAGCTGTGTGCCAGATTGTATTCAGCATCCGTTGTCATTTTCAATAAAGCATTGTCACTTGTCAGATGTGCAGTGACCAATGCGCCTTTAAGTTCTCCCGTCAGATCAAGATTGGAAAGATGGTATTTAGCATAATGAAGCTGATCTAATGAAAGATTCAATTTGGCAAATGAATGGTAGGACATGACATCTAATCCACGACCATTAGCCGCAGCCGAAAGAGAAAGTTCATAGATAGAGTCTTTCGGGAGGAAACTATGAAGTTGCAGATTGTCTATTTTCAGATCAGCCTTATAGACTTCGGTAGTGGTATTTAAGGCTGCATTCACGTCCATAGCTCCTTGTCCTTCTTTCAAACGGAGATTTGCTTTATATTCAGGACCTTTGATATCCACTTTCGCCACCAGATTCATGCTGTCAGGAATGACAAGCGTACCATTAGGCGCTTCTCCCGACAGAGCGGTCAGGAAGTTCAGGTTTTGAGTAGTCATTTTCAGGCCGATGGTTCCGGTGCGTGTGAGGCTGTCGGTGAGGTTTTCCAAAAGGCCACCGCCCTCCAATGCAAAAGCACCCGGCAGGTCTACCGTGAAACGGGAAATCTGCATTTCTTTCAGATTGCCGTCCGTGCCGGCACGGATGACGAGCGGACGAAATGGATAGGCTTCTTTGAAGCTTTCGGGCAGACCGCCGGCAAACAGCATGACGTCTTCTTTGCCGATATAGGCATTGAGACGGGCGGATAAGCGTCCCGTAGTGGGGATATTGACCAGTTCCCAATAGGTATGGGCAGATAAATCGATTTCAGAATGGGGAGTGTTCAGTTTCAAACCAGGAACACAGATAACTGAATCATTGGAGTAGGCTCTACCCGTCAGGGAAGTGACGCTCAATCCGGAACGTTCGTTCATGGTAAACTCACGAATGACTGCGTTCATATCCCTCCCTTTATACAGCAAGGAATCCAGAGCGATGCGAATATCCCGGACGGCAATATGAGAAGCGTCGAAGCCCTCTGCCGGTTGAGCAGTTCCGGTATCATAGCTGACGGAGGTTCCCGATAATAAGAACTTCTTCAAGTCGTAGTACTGATTCTTCAAATCTGCTTGAGCATCATCGATGGCTGCTTCTCCAATATGGGCCGCCATACGCATGGAATCAGCAGGAAGTTGCATACTGAACGATACATTTTTCAATTTCAACTGATGAAGAGCTACTTTCCAGTTGATCGGAGCAGAAGCTGTGGTATCTTTGGGCGTAGTTGTGGTATCATTCATCAGTAGCTGCACGTGAGTGTCGGATAGTTCGACCTGATTGATTACCGCTAGTTCATTAGACAAATCGACGCCATGACTTTGCAGGAAGAAACGTCCCAAAACGCCTTTAATATTCATTCCCTCCATCAAATCGGCTGAATTAACGGCTACCCGGCTCAAAGTGACTTCATCCACTTCTACTTTTCCTTTTATCAACGGCCATGCCTGTACACGAACATTGAGACTTTCCAAAGACAAAAGGGTATCCGGCTGTTGAATAACCTCCACGCCACGTACCAACAGATTAAGCGGGAAACGAAGGTCTATCCGCTCCACCTGAATCTGCATGCCGGTTGCTTTAGAAGCGTATGCAGTAACCTCCCGACGCAAAAGATTCTGAACGGGAGGAACATAAAGCAATACCATTAGTATTACAAAGAGTATTATAGGAGTAAGCAATATCCAGCTTACCCAACGTATCCATTTTCGTTTCATGTAAAATGTGTCAGTGTAAATAAGGTGACACAAAGTAAACAAATTATTTTGAAAAAAGGTTTGGGTAATAGTAAGAAAGATACAGATAGTAGCCAAGGAGTAGAAGAAAACGGCTTATTGGGTATTCTTCATTACCTCCAAATAATGCTCCGCTTCACTAATTATTTTACGGACAGCTTCTAATGTATTGAATGTTGTTTCTTCTATTTTTTCCGAAAATTCTTCTCCACGACAAGCCTCCAACCATTTTAACGGGGCGATAGTTTCCTCCGCTCCGATCATTGTGAAAAGAGGGAGAAGTTTATGCGCCATGGCAGCTATCCCATCCACTTCTTTTTCATTCAATGCTTGTTGCATCCGTTCGACATTCTTGCCTGTCTCTTCAATAAAAGTGTGAATGATGGAGTATGCTGCTTCCGGATCATCTTCAGAATAAGCAGTCAGTGCAGAAAAGTTGATCCCGACAGTTCCCATATCTTCTGTTATATGCGCTTCATCGGCCGAAAGTTGACCTTCATTTACTGTTAGCAACAATTCCTTTACTGTAAACGGTTTATGCAAACAACCGGCAAAACCATGTTCATGTAAAGCGGCTTTATCCATTTCACTACGGGCAGTCACAGCAATAACAGGGATTGTTTTTGCTTGTGGTATATTAGAAGCCCGTAATAGTTTTACCAGATCAAACCCGTTAATGGCAGGCATTTGTATATCTGTCAGCAATACATCGAAGACGGAAGAGCGAAGCTGTTCGATCAACTGCTCCAGCTGTTCACAACATACCGCATCGATACCATGTTGTTTCAACATGGCAGCAGTCAGATTCAACTGAATCTTATCGTCATCGATCAAAAGAACACGGATGACTTTCATCGGAGGAATCGCGGCCGACTCCTCTGTTATATCCACATTTTCGCTTTCGGGAGATTCACTTTCCGCAATGGATTTACCTACCGGATAAAGAGGCAGAGTTACAGTAAAACAGCTTCCTTTTCCTAATGTGCTTTGCACGTCAATGGTTCCTTCAAGCAAGGTTACCAGTTTCTTCACAATAGAGAGTCCGAGTCCGAAACCTTCCTCTCCCTGCGCACCGGAAAGACGTGTAAACTCCTGAAAGATACGTTCACGATCTTCTGATGCCATTCCTTTTCCTGTATCGGCGATAGCAATGGTTAACTTAGAAGAATCATAACCGGCTGTCAGGCTAATCTCTCCTTTTTGAGTAAACTTTACGGCATTAGACAAAAGGTTGTTCACTATTTGCCGGAGTCGCAAAGGATCACTGATATATCTTCCGTTCAGTTCCGGGGCGACGTGACATTGCAAGGCTAAACCTTTGGCAGCGGTCAAAGGTTCGAAACTGACATAAATTTCGTCGAACAGCTGGGAAGGGTTAAAGGTTACACGGTTCACTTCCGCTTTATTGAGATCGAGCCGATGGAAATCGAGCAAGTCACTGACTAGTTTCAACAAATGTTCCGAAGAGCTTTTCATATTGTCGAGGTAGAACCGTTGCCGTTCATCTTCTGTCAGCCGGGACAGAAGTTCGGTATATCCCATGATTGACCCCAGCGGCGCCTTAAAGTCATGGGTAATGGCCAGCATTAATTTCTCACGGGCAACAAGCAAATCTTCCGCGCGTTTATTCGCCACCTCCAATTGCTGACGATAACGGTTGCTGCGAGAGATATCCCGCATAATCAATATCAGGAAAAAAGCAGATAATAGTACGGCACCAACCGCGATACCGCCGATGATACGTGCCGACCGCATCCTCACTTCCTGCTGAAGTTCGGCATCCTGACGGGCACGCAGGGTCATTTCTTCCTCATATTGTTTAATCAGACTATCCATTCGTGCCGTCAACTGTGTATTCATCCGCTGGTACTTCGTACTGGTACGCCGGATGGTTTTCTTCCGTTGCAACCGTTTTTCTTCGGTAGCCATGCGGATTTTCTGCTGAAGAGAATCTTTAGAAGTAGTCGGTTGAAGAATGGTATCAGTGGCTACTTCCAGCGATGTATTAACTAATACGGCACTGTCTTGTTTAGAAGGGGAAAACACTTCGGCGAGTCGTTTGAAGAATCCCTTCTTTTTAGGAGTAGTGATTAACGAGTCACGTTTGGTGATGACCCGATGTTGTACCCGTTGCTGGGTAATGACAGAATCTTGTTCGGAAATGATTTCTTCAATCTCCGAAGCAGAGAGAAGGCTGTCGTTTGCTTCACTTAACACCCGCAACATCTGAATCGTGTTTTGATCTTTCTCGTGGAGAAGGGTCAATAGACTATCAGTTCTTAAGTTCTGCTGATCGTCGGCTGCCGACAATGCTTCCATCTCACGATGTACAAACACCAGCGAGAAAAGGAGGATCGCCAGCAACAAAGTGTAACCGGCGGTTATTTTCAACTTTGTAAAACGGAAGGAAGCCATTGGGATAAAAGTTTTAAGTATTAAGTATTAGGTTTTGGGGTGGGGTTCGGGGAGTTTTGTCATGTAGTGGAAACGCCACCAGAGCATTAGTCCCGCACTCGTCAGACCAAAAGGAAATGCCATCCAGACACCTACTATCCCCCATCCCATTACAAAGCCGCAGAAATATCCTACGGGAAGCGAAATAACGAAATAGGCGATAAAGGCGATAACCATCATTAGTTTTACATCTGAAATTCCACGCAAAGCATTGGCGAAAGTGATTTGAAGCCCGTCGCCAAACTGATAGACAAGGAAAGGAAAAATTAAAGATGTCACCATAGCAACCACTTCCTGGCTGTCGGTAAACCAGCTTCCCAAGTAATTCCGGCAAAGGAAGACAATCAAGGAAAGCACGACACCCAATGTCATCATCAGATGAAAACCGGCATAGGCTGAACGGCGTACATTGACGATGTCATTCTGGCCTTTGAAATTGCTGACACGAACAGCAACAGCAGCCCCCATACCGTAATACATCATAAAGGTAAACTGCGAAATAGCCAACATCACCTGATGAGAAGCCAAAGCGATCGTACCTAGCCAACCGATCATGATAGCACTCAAACTAAAGGAGGCTGTCTCCATTCCCATCTGGAAAGCAATCGGCCATCCTAGTCCATTCAAGCGTCCAAATACTGCACGTGACCATCCCAAACGGAAAAAGCCAATCTTATAACGGACGAAACGCGGACTACGCATAAAGATGATTATAAATACAATCACCATCACAATACGCGAAAACAACGTACTAATACCTGCTCCCAACAAACCTAATTCGGGCAATCCGAGTTTACCGTAAATCAGGATATAGTTTCCTATGATATTCAAGACATTTCCTCCAAGCAATATCCACATGGCGGTTTGGGTATCCGTTATTCCGTCTGTGAATTGCTTGAATCCATTGAAAAGCATGACAAACACTAATGAAGCAAGCAAAACAAGGTAATACGGTTTAATCAGAGGAATCAATTCTTCCGGCTGTCCGAGATGCTCGATATTCAGATAAAGAACAGTCATACATATAGTCAGCAGCAATGCAACCATCAGATTTGCCAACAAGCTGTTGCGCAATGCCTGTCCGGCAGGAGCATACTGATGAGTCCCATACAGCCCTCCTACAATGGGAGTCAGTCCATACGAAAACCCTGTACTGAAAATAATCGCCAGATTAAACACATTATTTACGAAGGAAGCTGCTCCCAGCTCAATCGTACTATGATGTCCGATCATTAACGTATCCGCAAATCCGAGAACGATCACTCCTATTTGCCCGATCACAATCGGTAGTCCGAGAAAAATTAGTGCTTTATAATGCTCTTTATATGTACTATAAATATGTCTCATTTACTTTTCCGTTACCTAAACGTATCTCCATTTTCAGGCAAAGGGACTTTCCCCTTTCACTGATAAATTATAAAAAAGGGAGAATTTAATTTTGTTGTTTCTTATAATATAGTATTACTCCGTTCTCCTTACGGAAAGCAGATTGAGCTACCGCCCGCAATTGTTCAGCCGTGACAGACCGATAACGATCGACCTCTTTTTCCATGTCCTCCGCCCGGCCAAGCAATTCGTACCAAGCCAGGTTGGTTGCCACATTCAAATAATTGATGTTGCCGAATATCTGGGTGGACTCAAATTTGTTCTTCACTTTTTCCAGTTCCTGTTCGTCAACCAATTCTTGCTGCAACAGTTCCAGTTCTTCCCGCACTGCCGCTTCCGCCTGTTCCAGGGTGACACCTGCCGAAGGTTTACCACTAATATGGAATAACCCCGCATCTACACTGCCGGAAATATAAGCATCTATACTCGAAAATAATTGTTTCTGTTGTACCAAACGCTGGTTCAACCGGCTGGAACGTCCGTTGCTCAACACATCCGACAAAATATCAAATGCATAATAATCCGGATGGCAATGGGCAGGCATGTGGTATGCCATAAATAAAGAATCGAGAGGAACATTTCTCTCTACCGTCAGCCGCCGTTCTTCCGTCTGTTCCTGTTCTTGTGGCAGGTTCCGTTGAGGAACTTCCCGACGAGGAATAGAGCCGAACCATTTTTCCGTCAAAGCAACCGCCTCTTCGAAAGAGATATTACCGGTCACAGCTAATATGGCATTATTAGGAGCATAAAAACGGAAAAAGAATGCCTTCACTTCTTCCAGCGTAGCATTGGCAATATGCGACAACTCTTTTCCGATCGTAGGCCATTGATAAGGATGCGTTCGATAAGCCAAAGGGCGCAAAAGATGTCCGACATCTCCATAAGGCTGGTTCAAACAACGCTGCTTGAACTCTTCCATGACCACTCCCCGCTGTACCTCCAGGCTCCGTTCGCTAAAGTCAAGACTCAACATCCGGTCGGATTCCAGCCAAAAGCCGGTTTCTACATTCTGACGAGGTACAGTGAGGTAGTAATTGGTTATATCATTATTCGTCCAGGCATTATTCTCTCCACCCGCCAATTGAAGCGGCATGTCATAATCGGGAATATTCACCGACCCTCCGAACATCAGGTGTTCGAACAGATGGGCAAAGCCGGTATGCTCGGGATCTTCGTCGCGAGCTCCCACATTATATAATATATTAAGGGCAACCATCTGCGTACTTTCGTCCTGCGAATGTACCAGACGTAACCCATTATCAAGAATATGCCTGTTGATTTTCATACGATTCAGTCAAGTATTGTCACCTTTGTTATCTTTACATCTTCTTCGGGACGGTCGCTGCGGTCTGTTTTCACCTGCTGGATCTTATCCACAATGTCCATTCCTTTCACCACTTCGCCAAACACGGTATATTCGCCATCCAAATGCGGAGTACCACCCACCGTGGTGTAGGCTTCAATCTGTTCCGGAGTAAAATGGAATTCCGGTTCTTTGGCAGCCATCTCCTGTGCCTGTGCAAACAGTTTTTCCTGCAAATCATAAAGACCGTTTTCATCGTTTGCTTTCCGCATCTTATAGATTTCCTTCATGTGTTTCTGTGCCAATGTATTGAAAATAACATTTATCTTATTCTCATTCATCTGGCTTTCCATTCCCAGCAGAGTAGAGTCGTTAAACACTTTACCTGTCACGATATAGAACTGGCAACCGGAAGATTCTTTCTTCGGGTTCACGTTATCCCCCTGGCGGGCAGCGGACAGGGCACCTTTCTTATGGAAATATTTAGGATATACAAATTCAGCGGGAACGGTATAACCTACGTCTCCGGTACCCAGCATTTTTCCTTTCGGCGCATTTTTTGAGTCCGGATCACCGGCCTGAATCATAAAATCTTTGATAACACGATGAAACAGTGTGCCTTCATAAACACCGTCCTTCACCAGTTTGATAAAATTATCACGATGTTTCGGTGTCTCATTGTACAGTTTCACCTCAATGTCTCCTAAAGTTGTTTCAATCTTTACCAACGTTTCTTTATCCATGTCTCCTCCTTTTTTTGTTCCGGTTTTGCAGGCAGTAAGTCCGC